>Ga0302324_100004485_pt1 | contig 30882 bp, 30 predicted proteins | sample Palsa_T0_1_FD_201949 | JGI IMG/M metagenome (GOLD analysis project Ga0302324, IMG submission 201949) | Peat permafrost microbial communities from Stordalen Mire near Abisko, Sweden - Palsa_T0_1 | ecosystem: Environmental > Terrestrial > Soil > Palsa > Peat permafrost | place: Sweden: Abisko... | reverse complement strand
ATTCGCCCGCTCGCCCCCTCGCCCCCTCGCCCACTCATCAGCCGCCTGATCCCGGCTTGAAGCGCTTTCGGTTCGCCGATAGCCGATGAAGTCGGACGTACAGGGAGAAGACGCATTCGCCCGCTCGCCCGCTCGCCCCCTCGCCCGCTCATCAGCCGCCTGATCCCGGCTTGAAGCGCTTTCGGCTCACCGATAGCCGATAGAGCCGGACGTACAGGGAGGAGACGCAATCGCCCGCTCGCCCGCTCGCCCCCTCGCCCGCTCAGCCGCCGCCTGATCCCGGCTTGAAGCGCTTTCGGTTCGCCGATAGCCGATGAAGCCGGACGTACAGGGAGGAGAAATCGCCCGCTCGCCCCCTCGCCCCCTCGCCCGCTCAGCCGCCGCCTGATCCCGGCTTGAAGCGCTTTCGGTTCGCCGATAGCCGATGAAGTCGGACGTACAGGGAGGAGACGCAATCGCCCGCTCGCCCGCTCGCCCCCTCGCCCGCTCAGCCGCCACCCGCTCACTCTTTGACCTCCACCTGAACGGTCTTCGATCCGCTGATGACGCTGTCGCCTGCGCCGACTTCCAACTCCGCTACCTTTGAATTGCGCGTCTGGGTGATGCCGCCGAGCGCGCCTTGCGACCCGGCCAGGATCAGGGCGACGGAAGGCGGCGGGTCCGGGAAATCCTCTCCTTCAAGCTGAAAGGCCGGCTCGGGCCGCCACACCCGCACATAGGCCTTGGTGTTGGCCCGCAGGCTGTTGACGGTGGAGATCAATTGCGAGATCGATCTGGGCTGGGCCCCGATGATCTGGCGGAACTCGGTGAGGTTGGTGGTCATACCGTCGGCCACCGTGAAATAGAGAGGTCCTGGGGTGATGCCCAGAGGGACCTGGTATTCGATCTTGCGCGCCAATTCCGCGCCATTCTCGCCCACCAGCAGCGTGGTCAGCTCGACTTTCTCTCCCGCGCGAACTTCGCGGCGCCCGGTGTAGACGCTATCGATCTGGTACTGTTTCTTGGCGTCGAAAGACTCGATATCGAGCGCGACCTTCTTCACTTCCAGCGCGTCGAAGCCGCTTTGCAGCACATAGGCCACCGGGATGGCGGTGGAAAGCGAGGCGATCATGGCGGAGCCGGTGTCGGCGGCGTACATGTTATTCACTTTCAGTGGAGCGGCGGAGCCCTGAAATTCGATCTCGCCGGTTACGCGGAAGCTGGACGCGCCCACCGTCCGCTCAGTGGCGTCGATGGTATTGAATACAGCCATCTGCACCAGCAGCGGCGAGAGGAAGCGGTCGTTAACCATTTGCATCTGGTAGGTGTCCATGCGCTTGCCGCCGCGCGAAACGGAGATGGAAATCGGAGCCATGGCCGCCACGCGGCCCAGCTCGCCGGCTACCGCGGTGTTGCGGTCCTGGAGGATGGCGCCCATCATTTCCTTGGGCGCGGAGATCTTGAAGGAAGCCGACATGACGGGCAGCAGCGCCAGAACCTCGGAGCGCGTAAAGGGCAGGGCTGTGGAGCCGACCGCGAGAAAACGATGGCCGAAGGCGTAGATGCGGTTGCCGTCGATGTAGGTGACGGTGCCGTCGGCGCCTATGCTAAGGTCACCGGTCATCAACTGGACGCTGATCATGGAGCCGGGCTTCAGCGCGGAGGGATCGCCCATGCGCGTGCTGGAAGGGCCTCCCGCCGACAGGCCTTGCGTGGGTTCCAACCCCAGGACGCGAAGCTGCGGGGCGAATTGATCGAGGGTGGCGCGCGTGAATCCGGCGAAGGAAACCGGCGTAGCGATATCCAGCAGTTTGGCGTTACCGGCGGCCAGATCCTGACGGCCCGGCAGCAGGCGGGTGAGGTCCTTGGCGGCGAAAAGAGACGCCAGCGAGAGCTCATTGCGGGCCATCTGGGTGGGTGGCGAGCCGCTGCCCGCGTCGGTAACCCGCACCATCTCTTCGATCGGCCGGATGCCCGTAATGGCTTCCTTGGCGAAGGGAAATGCAAGGGCTACCGCACCGGCCAGCTTGCCATCGATATACACAGGGCTGCCGCTCATGCCTTGCAGTACGCCGGTTTCAGCCAGCGGGCCGCCCGACAGTCTGGCCAGGATCAGGTTCTGCTTGGGGCCGATATTCTCCAGCACGCCCAGCACTTCCACCTGGAATTCCTCGATGCGGTTACCCGAAAAGACGGTTTTGCCGATGCCGCGCAGTCCGGGTTTGATGTCCTTCATGGGGAAGAACGCAGTCTGGGCATGCAAAGCGGCGGCTAGGGCGAACACCGCCGGGACAGCGAAACGCGGCACGAATACCATTCTACCGTGGAAAGGCATCTAAACAATGATGACGGTTTCGAGGCGTGGGAGGTTCCGGGGATGGGGAAAAGAGGTAAGGGCCGCGGATGAACACGGATGCACACAGAAAGCGCTACACATCCCGCGCTGCGCGGAATCCGATGTTGCCTGTGGCGCTGTCGGGTGTGTTGGCGGTGCGTGCGGCGTTGCGGTAGCGGAAGCATAACGATGCGTGGCAGAGATACGACCCGCCTTTCATGACGCGCGTCAGCCCGGTGGGCGGACCCACGGGATTCACGTGCGTCGCCGTTTGATGCCATTGCGCATCGAAGTGGTCGGCGCACCACTCCCATACATTGCCGGCGAGGGTGTGCAGGCCGTAGCCGTTGGGCGCGAAGCTATCCACGGGCGCCGGGGCGGAAAAGCCGTCCTCGGCCAGATCGATGTCCGGAAACGTGCCTTGCCAAATGTTGCACATGTGGCGTCCACCGGGCAGCAGCTCGTCGCCCCATGGGTAGGTCTTCTGCTCCAGGCCGCCGCGGGCGGCGAACTCCCACTCGGCTTCCGTGGGCAGGCGCACGCCGGCCCATTCGCAGTAGGCCTGGGCGTCGTTCCAGGAGACCTGCACCACGGGATGATGCGGGCGCTCTTGCGCGGCGCTGTGGGGGCCTTCGGGATGCGCCCAATCGGCCGCATCCACGCGAATCCACCAGGGGGTGGCGGGCAACGCGGGCTTGCGTTGCGCCTCCGGCACATGGTTGCGGAAGACGAACGACCAGCCCCAGCGCTGCGCCTCGGTGACATAGCCGGTGCGGGCCACAAATTCGGCGAATTGTGCGTTGGTCACCGGGAATTTCGAAATATAGAACGGGTCCAGGAGCACCTCGCGCACCGGCCCTTCGCCATCGTGGGCGAAGGCTTCCGGCGACTCGCTGCCCATCAGAAAGCGGCCGCCATCCAGCAGGGCCATGTCGGTAGTGGAACCGGCAGTGACCCGCCGGCGCTCGGCGGAAGTGCGCCTCGATTCGGTCAATTGCGTGAGGCGGGCGCGCGTGGGCACGCAGCAGGGCGGCGGAGGCAGAGACATCAGCCAGCCGCCCCCCGCGCGGCGATCTCCTCCGCCTCACCCACGGAGATGCGCAGGATATTAGCGTTGGCGCGCAGCGCCTGCGCCAGGCGGCCCATCGCCTGCCCCTGCTGCATGGCCGTAAGGAAACCGTTGATTACGTCCCGGACCTCGCCAAGCGGCGCTGGATGCGGCGGTATCCTGGCGCGCACTTCGGCGACGTGGAACCCGAACGGCGTTCGGAAGGTCGGGCTGCGTTCACCCGGCTGCATGGCAAACACGACGCTCTCGAATTCCTCCACCATTGTGCCCCGCTGAAAGACGCCCAGATCGCCGCCGTTCCCCTTGCAGTCGGAGTGACGCTCCGCCACCACACCAAAGGGCTGGCCGCTTTCCAGTTCGGCCAGTGCGGCTTGGATGCCGGCGCGAGCCTCTTCTTCCGTGTGCCCTTCGTCCACATGCTTGACGATATGTGCGGCGTGCACGGCTTCGGGGCACTGGAAATTGTGGGCCTGCTCTTTATAAAAGCTGGCGATGTCCTGCTCGGTTGGCGGCGGCACCAAGCCCATGAGATCCTGGATCGCACGCCGGCGCCGAAGCTCGCGTTCAATCTGCCGCCGCAATGAGCTGTCGTCAATGGCCGTCCGAAAGCCGTTTGCGGACCTGAGGCGTTGCACCTCGTTTTCCACCAGCTCCGGATCGACCGGGCGCGCGTCTTTTTCAGCCTCGCGGTGCAGCAGCAGCCTGTCGATGGCAGATGCTTCGGCCGCCTGACGCAGTTGCGTCTGTTTTTCCAAGCCGTCGGCGAAAGCCTTCCAAGCCGGCATTGCCGAAAGACGCTGCGCTTCCTCTTGCACGAGTGCCTTGGGAAGGAGCTCACCGTTTACCAGGATCGGCACGCGCGCCTCAAAACTGGCCGCCCACCGGCGCGATCTTGTTCAGATTGCTCAACGCCGAGACACTGCCGCCATTGGCAGTCACTAAGTTACGTTTGCCGACCACCATGGCAGGCGCCGGGTCGGTCCCCAGCTCTCCCGCGTAGGTGAAAACGCCGGCTCCGTTCCCAGTGAAGATAGTGACCGAATAGTCCGATCCGTTTGCCACCGCCAGATCCAGTTTGCCGTCGTCGTTGTAGTCTCCCACGGCGATCGACGACGGAATCCAGAACGGTTCCGTAATGGCCTGCGGCTCCTGGAAAGTGCCGTTTCCGTTCCCAAAAAGCAGCCAGACTCCGACCTCCGATGAGCCGGCTAGATCCAGCTTGCCGTCGCCGTTGAGATCGGCTGCCACCAGGGCGTTCGGCGGCGACGAGAGGGCCTGTAGGGAGTACTTCACGGGCGCCTGGAAGGTTCCATTGCCATTACCCAGCAACACGGCGACGCCTACCGGTAGCGGGATGCTGTAGCCGAAGGCCAGGTCCGGGATGCCGTCGCCATTGAAATCGCCCACGGCGACTGAGTACGCCACGACAGGGTTGAACACCGTGTAGTAGGGCCTGAATGTGCCATCGCCGTTGCCCAGCAGGACCGTCCCTTCCGCAGTCACGATATCGAGCTTGCCGTCTTTGTTCAGGTCCTTCACTGCCAGGTTGCCCAAGTCGTTATTGGCGCTGCCGGCAAAGGTTTCGCCCATCTGAAACGTCCCGTTTCCCGCGCCCAGCAGTATCGTGATGCCGCCGCCTGTCCCGACCGCGAGGTCCAGGATTCCATCGCCGTTAAAATCCCCCGCTGCCACGCTGTAGCAGAAGGACAGGCTGTAGCTGGCGCCAGTAACAAAGGGCGCCGTTGGTTTTCCGGTACCAAGCAGGATCTGTACACCTTGCGTACCTACCACGGCGACGTCCACCACGCCATCGCCGTCGAAATCGCCTTCCACCACCGAGGTCGCGCCGGTGCCTATCGCGATCTGAATACCATCCTGGAACTTGCCCTTGCCTTTGTTCAGCAGCACCGAGAGACTGTCGCCGTTAAGGTTAGCCGTAGCGATGTCGAGGGCGCCGTTCCCGCGCAGGTCCGCGAGGGCCACTGTAACCGGTTCGGAGCCCACCGCATAGACGACCTGGGGTGCGAAGTTGCCGTTGCCTTTGCCGAAGAGAATCGAGACGCCGCCAGCGCTGGCCGCCACCAGGTCCGCGAGGCCGTCGCCGTTTACGTCCCCGGTGACGATCGACCAGCCGGGGTAGCAGGAATGGAAAGCAGGTGGTGCGAAGGTGCCGTCGCCGTTGCCCAATAGCACCGCGATGTAGGGGACGTCTTCCAACAGGTCTACCGCCAAGTCCGTTTTGCCGTCGCCATTGTAGTCGCCGGAGGTAACGCTTGTCACTCCTTTGGCAACTGGGATGTCCGGAAGAGCGGTGAACGTGCCATCGCCGTTGCCCAGCAAGACCGACACTCCGACGCTCGTGCCTGCCGCCAGGTCTGCAATCCCGTCGCCGTTGAGATCGGCCACCGCCACCGCCATTGCAGAGCCGACCGGGTAAATCGTAGGCGGTCCGAAAGTCCCGTCGCCATTACCCAACAGGACCGCTACGCCGAGATTGGTGGAGTTAGGCCCGACCAGGGCCAGCGCTACCGCCAGATCCGGCTTGCCGTCGCCGTTGAAATCGCCCACTGAGACGAAATCCGGCGTGCCCTGTAAGCTGACCGCGATCTGCGGCTGGAATGTCCCATCGCCGTTTCCAAGCAGCACGTAGACGTCTGTTGTGTTCGAATTCGAGAACACCAGGTCCTGGTTGCCGTCGCCGTTGAGGTCCGCCGCCGCGCAGTTCTCCGGGACCACTCCGGGCGTCGGAGTGCACGGGCCGGGCCGGAACGTTCCGTCGCCGTTTCCGAGGTAGACGCACACGGCTGATGCAGGTACGTTCTCGCCCGTGGCCAGATCGGCGATTCCGTCGCCGTTGAAGTCGGACACCGCCAGCCCCCATCCGTTGTTAATCCCATAGTCTTGGCGGGAGATGAAGCCGAGGTTCTGCGCCTGAAGCAGGCGGCCCGCGCCGGCGACGAGGAGGACAGCTACAATCGCTAAGTTGCCTAGCTTGAGCATGTCGGTGGACTGCTGGCGCAAGGTTGGAGTTCGCAACTCGGCGTGAGGTAGTTAAGATAGTCGCTGATCCCAGTGGTTTGAGCGCAAGCGTAGCTCGAGTTGTGCAACGGCGCCCGCAACTCCGTGGCAAAGAGGCTCGAAGCGCTGCCTGGATTGATATCGGTGAAGAAATCAAAGGCTGGCCCGGAGGTCGGCTGCGTAGTGTACACTACGTCGTTGTTCAACTCGTAGGTGTTCCCGTCGGTGACATAGTCGTAAAACTCGTATTGTGGCGATGGGCTCGTTGCGGGGGTGATGTTGCATGACTCCCAGGCGCTATAAATTGCGAACTTACCCAGAGGTGCCGGGTTTGGGTCTGCCGACGAAACGACCTGGCTGTTCACGCGTATGCACGTCACGTGGCTTTGGGCGGGGCCTCCCGGGTTAAAGTTCTCGTCCGTTGTCGTAAGGATATATGGGAGGGTGGCGTTCGGAAGCGTTGGAGGTATCACCCTGGTTTCCGCCGAGTACTTCCCGTAGCAGAAAAGGAGTATGGATTGGCGAGTCTTCAGGTCCACATATGTGGGGATACTTCTCCAAGATCCATTGCCGTAGGCTAGATCGACTATCAGCGCGCCGAAGTCGACTCCGGAGACCATCTGGTTCCGCTGCACGGCGCAGCCCTGGGTGTTGGCGCCGTTAGCCAGGCGGACAAACAGCGGCACGTGGATCGTTTCATCGTACACTGCGCCGCTTTTTGAGTGCAGGCCGTGGGACCCTCCGTAGTCGCCGTGGTCGGCGGTGAAGACCACAACCGTGTTGGGGATATTTGCGACTGCGCTTAAGACGTTACCTACCTGCGCATCGACGATGTACTGCATCGAAAAGTACCAGTTAAGGAATTCGACCCAACCGGCAGGGTATGTGATGGTCCCATTCTGCATCTGAAAGGACTGCTGGAAATAGTACTGCAGGCTGGGCTTGACGCTCTGGAGAGTGGCGCTGGTCTCGTAGTTCCAGGTTGTGGGTATCGAAGTGTACGGCGCAATCGGGGGCGTCGCGCTAAAGACGGGAGGGTAGTTTGGGTCATTCTTGCAGCCGCCAGCCGGAGTCTGCGGCAGGGTAATCGTGGGGTAGGTGGGATTGAACCAGTCCGGATAACGGCTGATGTCGTGCGGGTTGATGAAGCTGACCGTTGCGCACCAGGGCGTTGGTTTGCCATTGCTCTCCCAGGCAGTGAGCCAGCCGGTGAACTCGTGTTCGAATATATCGGCGTCGTCGGCGTAGTAAACGGACGGTCCCTGTGCGCCGCAGCTAGTTCCTCCAGGGGGAAATGTCCAGGTCCCTCCGTTGAGGGGCTGCTGGCCTTCATTTGCGGCGCCATCCGGTGACGCATTCGTACCGTTGTCGTACTGGACGTGGTAATACGACGGCTGGTTGAACCCGTACAGATTGAGGCCGCAACTGTTGCCGCCATTGGGCAGGAAATCCGAGAGATGCCATTTCCCGAAATACCATACATTCTGGTAAGCCGAGTTGCCGGACTGTGAGTATGGCAGGCCGAGCGCCGGATCCTGAAGAATGGTGGCCCAGGTCGGAAAGCCGGTCTGCAACGGAGGCGTGGCGGTTGGCCCGCCGCTCTCCGTGACAAACTGCCCGGTCTGCGGCGTGTATAGGCCGGTGACCATGGCCGACCTGCCTGGCGTGCAGGCCACAGCCGCCGCGCAGTAATTATTAAAAATGCACGAGGAACTGGCCAGGCTCGTGATGTTTGGGATGATTTCGCTCCCGTTGAAGCCCGGCGGCAGCCACGAAGGCGGTCCCTGCGTGTAGGGAAACGGAAAGTAACGTAATTGATCGACTATGATGACCAGGATATTCGGGTTGGTGGGTAACGTAGGAAGGGTGCATGTATCCGGGTCCGGGTCGCTGGACGGCGGCCCTCCCGGGATTTGATTGCTTAGCGTGTCGAAGGGCTGGCCGGACAACAGGAAGTTAGTAACACCCTGCGGCGTGGTGGGTGGCGGGCCGCCGGTGGCACTGTTGCTGCCCCCCCCGGCGCGCCATAACACCGGCGACTGCCGCACCGGCGGCAACCCCCGCTGCTCCAATAAAGGCGCGTCTATTCATCTTGTTGTCGGCGCTCATTCGGACCTCCTTTTGCTGCGCTTTGGTAGATAATAGCCCGAGCCTGGAAAGTTCGCAAGGAAAAAATAACTTGCACAAGTGCGAAGGGTCACGTTTCAAAGCGGGTCAAGGAAGTTGGTAACTGGCCACGAATGGACACGAATTAACACGAATAAGACCGTAAGAAACGATGACGGCTTGTCCTATCGGTGTTAATCCGTGTTCATCCGTGGCCCACTTCTTCTTGACCTCGACTTCCGGGATTCCGCCGGCCAGGATCAAAGAACGACGACGCTTTCTTCTTATTCGTGTTTATTCGTGTGCATTCGTGGCCTACTTCTTTTTCTCGACCTCCACTTCCGGGATGCCGAAGTGGCCGCCGAGTTCGCTCAGGCTATCCAGGTCGATGGGGCCGACTATATTGACCAACGTGACTTGCTTTGGCTCGGTGGCGATGATGGCCAGGCCGCCTATGTTTTTACCTTCGTTTTTGATGTAGACTTCCACCGTTTCGCCGTCTTCCGTGCTGTGTACACCCACGATGCGCTCCCAATCCGGCGCGCGCAACGGGGTGCGGAACGAGTCCACATCGGCGGCCGAGTAGTCTCCCGGCTTCTTAAACTCGAAACTCTTGACGTAAATCCCCTTCAGTCCGCCCACCAGTTTCTTCACCTGGGCTTCGTCTTTGTCATCGTCGGATAGGAACTTAGTCGCCAGGCGCAGCAGGCCGCCGCTCAGTGACACTTCCACCGTATCGGACGCCTTGGCCGCCAGTTTGTCGTAGTTCCACTTCACATCCTGCGCAGGAGCCAGACCGGCGAGCAGGCCGAGGGCTATCAGGCATCCCGCGGCCTTCATGAGTTACTCCGATGCGTGATCATTTGCACTTTCTTCTGCGCCTTATTGAGCTTGCTGGCGGCGATGCGCATGGCCAGCAGCATCTGGGACTTGGCGCGTTCGCCCTGATATTGCCGATAACCTAACCCACCCACGGCCAGCAACAACGCAGCAGCCAAGGCGGCCACCCAGCGCACCCACGGGCGCGGCGCCTGGCGCATAGGTGCGGCGGCAACCCGGGCCAGCACGCGCGCCGTGAAATCCGGCGATGGCTCGTGGCGCCGCAGCGCCGACCTCAATTCGTCTTCCAGATTCATAAACCGATCTCCCCAAGGCTGCGGGACAATTTCTCGCGCAACAGCCCGAGCGCCCGCTGCAATTGACTCTTTACCGTGCCTACCGGGATGCCCAGAATCCTGGCGATTTCCGCCGGATCCAAATCCTCCTGGTAGCGCAATACCACAATGGCGCGCGCCTTTTCGGGCAGCGCGCCTACCAATCTTCGCAGCGCCGAACCCAGCATGGGATCGCCCGTAGGCGACACCGCCACCGGTTCCGGCGCGTTTTCCAGGCTCACCATGGGCCGGCGCTGGCGGCGGCGCAGCACATCCAGCGCGCGGTTGCTGGCTACTTTGCGCAGCCAGAACTGCACGTGCTCGGGCGATTCCAGCGTCGCCAGATGTTGGTACAGCGACAGGAACACATCCTGCGCCAGTTCCTCCGCTACGGCGCGGTCGCGCAAAACGTGCCAGCAGATGCTGAACACCATGGCCTGATGCTGGCGCACCAGGCTCGCGAAATCCAATCCGTCTGCTTTGGAGGGCGCCCGCTCCGGCATTTGCAAGACAGTCACTTCTCACCAGTATCGTACGCGATCTTGCTGGTAACTTTCGCCTTGGTGAAGCCGCTGTTGACCATGGAGATCGACATGTTGCGCGCGTAGAAGAATACCGCCCGGATGTGAAATTCGCCGCCGTAACTGACCGGGAACCACAGCCCGTCGTCGAATTTCTCGTAATTCACGGCGAATCCCAGTCCTTTGACATCGGTGCCCAGCAGCACTTTCACCGCCATGGGGATTTTGGTCGCGAATTTAGTACTGACTATGATGGGCTGGTACTCGCCGGCATCGATGAGCGCTTCGCCTTTCCACTCCGCGTCCTCTTCGTGGGGCTTGGGACGAAAGCTGACACGATAGACCGGGCGGCCGCGAGACACTTCTTTGCCTTCGAGTGTGTAAATGTATTTCTGCTGCTCTTTGGCGGTGAGAGGGAACAGATCGCGAGCCAGGCCGTCCTTGGCGTCTTTATCGGCGGTCATGTCGTTCACCATATCCCGGATCAAGTCGCCGTCGATATCCATGTCCCCGTATTGCTGGCCGGGCTTGTCGTAGGCGACTGTCTTGCCATGACGCTCGTACTTGCCCTCGCAATGCAGCAGCTTTTTTTCGAAGCCCGCGGGCGTTGGGGTGACCAGATATTCCAGTTTCTCTTCGCGCGCCAGTTTGCCGTTGGTGCGATGGAAACGCGCCAGGATTTTCTGGTTGTAGACATAGGCGCGGCGCATGTCTTGGGCCCGCGCCTGGTTCTCGGCGACGCGCGCCATGATCTGGTCAACCGTAGGATCTTGGGCGAGGAGGAAGCAAGGCGAAAGCAGGATCAGGGGCCACAGCCGCATAACGTCACTCAAATGATATTACGCGGGAGCGGCTGCGGCGAACTCAGTTTGTTTGGGGACATCGGCCCGGGCTGCGCGCGCCAACCGCGTCATACTGGTAGTTTGTCTCGTCTAGCCAGCCCGTGGGCACAATGGATCGGCCCGGAAACGCTCATCGCACAGGTCCACAGCACCGCGCCGTTCCTGCAACCGCGCCTCGCTGCGCCGGAGCCCGGCCGCCCGATCGGCCTTGGACACTCCCCCATCGGATTCCTGCGCATTCTCGCCAACTGGGAGAATATCCTGCGCCCCAACCTCAATCACGACGAGCAGTTGCAGGACTACTTCGCCTTATGCCTGGCCTGCCACCACGCCACCGTCGCCACCTTCGTGCCTACGGATGTGGACACCAAAATCCGGGGTATGGTGTGGCATGCCTCACGCGATCCGGACGTGTTGCGGCCCATGCTGCACCTGGCGCTGGCCTCGCGCGCCTGGACCGAGGAGGGCATCTCCGTACGCGCCATCCGCGGCGTCAGCGGCCACCAGGGCGAACAATGGAGCGCCATCGCGGGCGGTCTCGGCCGCCTGCTGGAACTCGGAGACACGGCTTCCGCCGCGGAAGCGCAAGCCGCTATCGAATGCGAGATCGATCGCGAACAAGCGGTCTTCGATGCCGTCGCCATAGAGCGCGGCGGCGAACTCGACCTGCTGCGCCTGGCGATGACCATGGCGCACAACCGCGGCGACCTCACCCAAGGCATGGGCTTCTGGAAGCGCACCGCGCACACCGCGCCGCTGATGGAGCATCTGCAGGCGCGCGGCCGTTTCGCCCTGGCCGTCCGCGTCTACCAGCACACCGGCCTTTCGGCCGACGGACATCGCCACTATCCTCTGCGCCCGGTAAAGGCGTTGCGCCGCTCGCCGGCCACGCTGCTGCCGCTGTGCCCGTTCCTGGACGATTGGGGCGCCGTGGTGGCGCGTCTGGAAGAGAGCCCCGAGGTGCTGGCGGCGCTGGTGACGGGTTGCGAGAAGGTGCCAGGACAACAGGGTTACTACCGCGCCATCGCAGGCATGCGGGCCGCCTCTCCATCGGCCTTCGAACGCGCCGCCGCGCGCATGCCCAACGCCGCGCAGCGCCTGCTCCGGGGCGCGGAACTGCGCAAGCTCGTCGACGTGCCGCGGGTCTCCTTCGAATCCATGATGCGAAAGCGCGCCCGTGCAGCTCTGGCGATGTTCAGCTCCGTCTTCCAGGTCTAATCCCACCGCCTTTCAGGCTCTCGAGTTTCTACATTTTCACCGTGGGGCGGCCAATCGTGGCCGCAGCCGGCTGTTAGCCGGCTCTTCCCGCGAGCGAAGCTCGAGGGTTGCGCCGGGGGCGTGCGCCACGTCAGTGATCCGGCCGTCAATCGAAAATGCCCAAACTCCTCCCAGCGGGTTTCGCTCTTGCGGCGTCATCTGGGACACGGCACGCGACGGGCGTGCGCCACGCACTTCAGGCGAACATTAGCGGCAAGCGCGAAACAACAGCAAATCGAGGCTGAAGGTTAGGTGCATGGCCTCGGCCGGCTGCGTCCGCATCGGCCGGTAAATTGAAAGCAGGACATCTCCGACGGCGGCCGCGTCCAGATCCGCAGCCGTGGTGACACGGCGGCGGCCAGCCGGCGTAAAGCCTTGCGCGAATGCCGCGATGGTACGGGGTGCGCGATCCGCGCCCGCGCCGCGCAGCTCGATGAGATCGTCCGGTGCGGGAATGGCCACCAGCAGGCGTCCGCCGTCATGCAGCACCCGGCGGAATTCGCCCGCGTTCATGCGCGCGGTGATCGACAACACCATCGAAAACGAACTTTCCGGGAACGGCACGAAGCGATCGGCATTGGCCACCATCCACTGGCATCCGGGATACCGCCGCGCCGCCGCATCTACGGCCGTGGTCGAGATATCGATGCCCACGCCGGCGCAGCCCGTCTGCTGGGCGAGTGTGCCGAGATAGAACCCATCCCCGCAGCCGGCATCCAGGACGATGTCTGCAGGCGATGCGGCTGCCATTTCCGCGATGGCTGCGAACAGCGGCGCGGTGACGCCGCGGTCATGCAATCGCCGCCGGGCCGCGACTGCGGCTGGGGTATCGCCGGGCTTCTTGGATCGCCGTTCTTGCGGCTGGAGCAGATTGACGTATCCGCTGCGGGCCTCGTCGAAGGAGTGCCCGCGCGGGCAGAGCAGCCGCCGCTCCTCGCGCACCAGCGCCAGGTGGCAGTCGCGGACAGGGCAGAGGGGCATCATTGGGCCACGCGGTAATTCCGCGCAAGATAAAGGACACAGATGGTGGCGCGAGCTTCCCTCGCCGAACGCGGGCTACGCCCGCGGCGACCGCAAGAGTGCGCTCGCGGCACGCTGAAAGCGCAATGCCACATACTTTTTGACAAATACGCGATTCCGAGTTCACCGTGGGGCGGCCAATCATGGCCGCAGCCGCCTTTTAGGCGGCCAGAGCCGGCTGACAGCCGGCTGCGGGCAGAATTGCCCGCCCCACGGTGCAAAAAGTATGTGCCGGCATCTGACGAACCGTCAGATGCCGGCATACCAGGCGTAGCCATCTTCCGGCGCCGCGGAGCCCAAGCCCTTGCCGAACCGTTTAAGACTATCGGTTACCGTCAGGCGCGTGACATATTTCACGTTCTTGTAGCCGAGCTGGCGGGGAACACGCAAACGAAGAGGTCCGCCGTGGCCTACAGGAAGGTCAGCGCCATTCATCCCGTAGGTTACGAGAGTCTGGGGATGCAATGCATCGGCCATATCCACGCTGTCCCACCAGCCGCGCTGGATGGAGAAGTAGACAACATATCTGGCTTGCGGAAGAATCCCCACGGCGTCCAAGACATGCGCTAGAGGCACGCCGGTCCATTCAGCAATAAAAGACCAGCCCTCTTCACAGGCCAGATGAGTGATCTGGCTGCGGGAGGGATAGTTCTTGAGTCCGGCAAGCGAAAACGATGCCGGACGGGCGACCATGCCGTCGACGGCGAGCCGCCAATCGGCGAACCCTCCGTCCTGAAGGCGCCGGAAGGCTTCGTCCTTGGGGGGCTCGCCGTTTGGAAACGGGGTTTTCGAAATCTGGCTGCGAGGGAACTCACGGGCCAACGAGTGCCGGGTCAGGATGCGCTGCGCGGCATAGGTCAGCGTTTCACCCACGCCGTAGAGGCCGCCATGATCGGGCGGGATCAGTCCATAACGATGCGCCAGACGGTCGGCCACAGCCAGGCCGGATGCGCCCGCCGTGGCCGCGAGACCGGTGGCGATCAGTTTGCGGCGTGAGAGTTCGCTCATGTGCGCTCCATGTGTGTACCGGCGCGGCCCGTGATCATCGCCCGCATGCGGTTCCGGAATCCGGCCAGGCAAATCATCGCGAGGTGAACCAAAAGGAAGAGTAAAAGAAACACGGAGACGAAGAAGTGAATCGTGCGCGCGGATTGCTGGCCGCCCAACACGCTGACGGCGGCCGGAAACACGGAAGCGATGGCGGGGGACATCGCCAGGCCCGTCCACACGACTAAGGGGAATAGAACGAAGATGACGAACAGATAAGCGATCCGCTGAAGCACGTTATACGACCAGGCTTCCGACTCACTCGGCCGCCGGAAGCGCAAATGGCAGGCGATGGAGTTGGAGATCGCCCGCCACGAGAGATCCGCCTTGCCCGGGAGCAAGTTTCTCCGAAAATGGCCTGTGAACAAGCCGGAGACTATATAGAGCAAGCCGGTCAAAACGGCAATCCAGGCAGATTCAAAGTGGAGATACCGGCTCCAGCCGTTCTGGTCCGGCAGCACGTAGCCGTAGCCCGTCGGGACGGACGACCTCGAGGCCGGGAACGGCAGTTTGAATAGGGGTGGGCTTAACACGTTGCCGGCTTCACCCCAATAAAAGCGAGGATGAGAGATGAGGATTTCAACTCCGCTGACCAGCAGGGCAAGAAAGCACAGGGTGGTCATCCAGTGGGTGAAGCGGACAAGCGCGGAATGCCGCGAAGTCACGGTGGTGGCTGGGATGGCCGAGGCGGAGCCCGGCAAGCAAGCGGAATCGCCCACTCGGGAATGATATCAGGTGCGCGCACGCGGCGCACGCACGGGTTCTTATCGACTGGCGGCGCGGCGGTCGACCGGGCAATCTCGGGAGATGGATCTGCCGGCATTGGTCCCCGATTATATCCGATCGCACTCGGAAAGATTTCACTATAGTCTCGACCCGTGTGGTGTGGTGTGGTGGGTGCTAGGAACGTCTAAACGCCGGTTGGCGAATACCGGAGCGACCGCGTTTCGAGTGATCCCGTTTCCGATCTACGTGCAACAATATGGCGCGACTGTTGGCTATCGATAACGCCGCAAAAGGCCCCCTGTTCGCCGGTTCGAAAATAGATTTCTCACTCCTGTGATGCTGCACGGGCTTGTGAGCAGTATCCGGTTTTCAAGATACTTACTGTCTCAAGATCAAGTAAACCATCTTCTGAGCTTGCGGTGCCATGTACGAGCACCCAGAAAGCTCGATCTCGTGCAGCTACGTTGATTCCGCTCGCTATGATCTCCCGGACGAGGGGGGCATCGGTGGCAGCGAAACATGCCGCCGCCGTTCCCAAGCTGGCCGCTCGGATCAAGGCCAAACCCGGGTTATTCTTTTGCGAGAGCCGGCCGCGGGACGGTCCCCCGGCCACTGGCCTGCCCCACACTGGCCCTACCGAGGGGCGTAGTAGCCCGACCGCGTGCGCACCGTGACGCCGGGCCGGTCCACATCCACCCTGATCTTGCGAAAGCTGCCGTCGGCCGCCAGGTTGGTTGGCTCGTAAGCCAGAATATACTGATTGCGTATCTCGTGCGCAATCTCGGGCGTGATGTTGGCGATCTCGGCCACGTCGTTGGGAAACCAGGCGCGCCCCCCGGTCTGCGACGTTATGTCGTTCAGTTGTTTCTTGGCGCGCGCGGCGCTTTCGGGTTCCTCGGCGCCCAGCAGGCCCACCGCGTAAATGATCACGTCGTTATGCTGCGCCGTTTCGATCAGGTGCGCCTGGGTCTCCGTGCTGCTGTTGTCTTCGCCGTCGGTCACCACCACCAGTACCTTTTTGTCGCGTTTACCGTGGTGCCGGAGGTGCTCGATGCCCAGCAGCAGAGCGTCGCGCATGGCCGTCTCACCCTTCGCATCCAAATCGTGCAAGGCCTTTTCCAATTCCTTGATGTCGCTGGTAAACTCCCGCGCCAGCACCGCCGACTCGTTGAAGTTGATGATGAACACCTCATCCTGCGGGTTGGAGGCCTTTACCATGGCCAGCGCGGCGGAGGCTACCCGGTCGCGCTTGTCCGTCATACTCGCGCTGGTATCGATGATCAGGCCCAGCGAGATGGGCACGTCCTCTTGCCGGAAGACCGTCACGTTCTGCTTCTCGCCGTTTTCGTAAACCGTGAAGGCGTTTTTGGGAAGATCTCTCACGATCTTGCCTTCCTGGTCGAAAACCGACGTGTTGATCACCACCAGCCGGGTGTCGGTACGAAAGGTGGCTTCCTGGCCGGACGCCGCCAGGCACGCCAAGGCGGTCAAAAATACACACTTGCAGCGCATTGCACAAATCGAATGCACGTTGAGAGCCAGAAGAGGAAGGCGGAACCGCCCGCCCTACCCATCCATGTCGATCGTCTGAATCAGTGCCTGGATGTAACCGAACACGTACGCGAAGGCCTGCCGTCCTCCGGCATCGCCATCGATGCGCGGCACGTGGTCCGGCATCAGCATGCCGTCGTAGCCCACTTCTTTGTAAACCCGCAGCGCGCGGATCATGTTCACATCGCCATCGTCCGGAAAAGTTTCCTGAAAGTTCAGAAAACCGCCCCGGATATTGCGGAAGTGTACGTTGAAGATCTTGTCGCGCGCGCCGAAATACCGGATTACATCGAAGATCTGTTCGCCCGGTTTGGCGAGCATTTCGGAAACGGTGCCCTGGCAAAAATTGAGCCCGTGATAAGGGCTGGGCACGATCTCGATGAAACGCTTGAGCCCGTCGACGCTGCCGAGCACGCGGTGCACACCCCGGAAGCCCCTATCGCGCGGCATACCGGGATCGTGCGGGTGGCAAGCCATTCTGATCTTGTATTCCTCGGCGACGGGAATGACGCGCTTCAGGAAGTACGCGATGCGCTCCCAGGCGGCCTCTTCGCTCAGCGGACCGGCTTCGGTGAGCGCCGGTTCCTGCGCGGCTTGGTCGTAAACGAAGGTGCTGTAGTGCGCGCCGCCGCGGCCGGGCGTGGGTTCCGTGCGCACCACGCCGAGAACCGTCAGGTTGTATTTCAACGCGGGAATGCCGGCGCGCGCGGCATTCCGGATCATCTGGCAGATGGCGTCGATTTCGCGGTCCCGCTCGGGACTCTTACCCAGCATGATGCCGGGATTCTCGGCCTTGGCGATGTAGCTGGAGCTTAGCGGCAGAGGCAGCATCTCGAGGCGAATACCAAATGACTCGATGTGCTCGCGCCGTCGCGCAAGCCCCTCCACGGACCAGTCCGCATCCAGGCGGGGCGACGGCAACGTGCCGCAGATATGATTCACTCCGAACGCCGCCAGCACGCGCAGCGTTTCGTCCGACGAATCGTGCTGCGTGCCCAGCTTCAATGCCGCCTTGCGGGGAGCCGCGGCGCGCATCTGTGCGGGCGCCCCGGTAGCGGCCAAAGCGGTGGCGGCGGCTTCCAGAAAATGACGCCTCGTGGCGCAGGCACCCATGCCTGCCGCGACCGCACTCCTGCGGTCGCCGGCGCGCTGAGCGCGCCGTAAGCCGTACCGGGAATCCGGGCGCATCTAGCATCCTCCCTTCACCGAATAGGCGAAAAATCCAGCGGCCGCAGGATGGCGTTACTGATGTTGGAAACGATCTCGGCGTCCGCGTATCCCGGCTGCGCGCGCAGTTTCTGCCATTCGGGATCGGCGCCGAATGCCCCCCACAGCTTGTCGCGCGCGGCCAGGCTCTCGAACGAGAGCATGTAGGTCAGGTTCGGCAGATTGCGGCCCACCAGCGTCTCGCCGAAAAACACGGGCGCCATGCCGAGCCGCTGGAAAATGGCGGCTTCGCCTTCGTTGAACATGCGGATCTTGCGCTGCGCGGCCTTTACGTTATTGGATTCGTAGGTGCGCAATTCGAAGATGCGCGGCGTGCGCTTCCCAGCCGGCGGAATGGCCATCGATGGCACGCTGTCGAAGGCCCGCAGCAGCGAGTTTTCCATGCGAATGTAGCTCAGCTCGGTCATGGAGTTGTACTCGTCGAAACCCTGCTGGAACTCTTTGTCGGAGGCCAGCCGGGCCATGCTCTCCACGAAAGCCGCGGCCGAGGGATAGCTCGCCAGCGACAGGATGAAGGGGCTCCCTTCGGCGATCACTGCGCCAAAGAATCCCAGCGGGCCGATGCCCAGGCGCGTGGCGGCCGGCAGGAGATGCTTGCTCAGGAAATCGGCGGTGCGCTGCGTCTGGCTGCCGTTGCGCATGTGGTAGTATCGCAGCTCGTAAAAGGCGTTTTGTGGGGCCGCGGCGAGAGGGCCAGCGGCCAAGCCGGCCGAAGCCGCGGTGGTTACGAATTGACGGCGATGCATCACGGATTACTTATACCAGATTTGGTGGGGCAGGCGGTTTCGCCCGCCATGGCCAAGAAGGTGCGAGCACGTCCGGGCAGGCAGCGCGCATTGCGCTCGAATTAATGCGACGGGGAACGGTTACCCCGAGCGCCGTTCGGGGACTCTGTTAAACGAACAGGCCAGCCTCTGGAGTTCTGAGGCGCCTGCGCACTCCGATGGTGACAGGAATCCGTCTCATATCTGCGACTTGGGCGTCATCCGTCGCGCTTCACAAGGGGTAAGTCCTGCAACGACTCGATTATGGAAATCAGTCGTACTCGACCCAAACGAGGTTGGACGCCCCTCATCGCCGGGCAGCCAACGCCAAGATCGATGACTTCATGACCGCCCCACGCTCGCTCCCTGGACGGCGAGAAGCTGGTCCAACTGCTCGAACTGCTCGCCAGACCAACTTATACTCCCAGAGGCCATTGCATCGTCGAGGGCTTTTTTTGAGGGATAGAGTTCGTGTATAACGACGAGCGTCTCGCCACCCCTCTCTTCGAAGGTCACGGTGGTGACGGGCCCATCCTCAACACCTTCGTCATTCGTCCAGACGAGGCGGGAGCCCGGAGTCACCTCGACGTACCTACCAAAGAATGGCATAGGCTGCTCTGAGGAAGGGTGGCTGAACACGAAACGGTACGTGCCCCCCGTACGAACATCCGCCTCGCAGGAAAGGAAGGACGCTCCAAACGACTTGGGCACCCACCACCGCTTGAGCAGTTCAGGTTTGGTCCACGCATCGAAGACAATATGCGCCGGACCGTTGAAGGTTCGAGTCACGACGAGCTCACGCTCGGACTTCCGATCCACTGTGGTGCCGTACTTTGTGGGGTTGATTTCACTATCTTTTCTTTCGTCCATCGGCTTTCTCCTTATGTTTCAATTCCTCATGTTTCAATTCCTCGACAAGCTTGTCCAACTCGTCGAAGCGTGCGGCCCAGCGCTGGCGGTACCTCTCGACCCATGCCGCTTCTTCCTCCAGTCCGCGCAGGCCGAGCCTGCAGGTCCGCACGCGCCCGACCTTCTCTGTGGTGACGAGACCCGCCTGCTCCAAGACGCCGACGTGCTTCTTCATGCCCGTTAGGGTCATGTGAAACTTCTCGGCAAGGTCCGTGATCGAAGCCTCCGTGCGTCCGAGTTGTTCCAGAACGCCGCGTCGGGTGGCATCCGAGAGCGCGGCGAACGAAGCATCGAGGACGGCGCCCGTATACTGAACCATATGGTTCAGTATATAACGCGGATTGGCGACGTGCAAGGGGGCTGAGCGCGCGCTGCGCTGCCTGCTGCCTTCGTTCCCAAATCGACACGCGGCACAACTTCGGGCGCAATACAGCCCCCAGGTTTGCAGCGTGTGTCTCAGGAGTCCCCCTTCAAAATCTGGTCCAGACGTCGAATCAAACCCCGGTGCCGGGAAATCTGAGCGAGAGGGAGTCAAAGTCAGTCCCGATAGGGAACGACTTGCCGGCCTGGCATCCGGAGAGCGCAGTCCCGCGCAGTTTTCGGGGCTATACAAGTTGAATCTTCACTTGCCGGCCAACTATGGCGGCGGCCCGCTCCAGGCTCGATCGCGTTATGTCGTTCGCCGGCGTTCTGCTCGCCTGATCACAGGCAGCGGTCCGCTCTCAGCGACGCAGCCTGAATTCATGCGATGATAACAATTACGGAGGGTCTTTGAAGCGCGTTTCACTATTGTTAACTATCCTGGCTCTGGTATCCCTTGCAGGCACAGCCCAAATCTCTTTCATCGTTTTAAACACGCTCAACTGGCAGCCCGGCCATCTTCCCGACGGCTGGCAAGTGAAGATCAATCGCGGCCGGCCGGAGATCGCCACTATCAGGGAAGGCAATAGCAATTATCTCGATCTGAAGAGTCACGACTCCTCCTATGGCCTGGAGCGCGCGGTGGATGTAGATCCGCACGATGCGCCATTCCTCACCTGGAAATGGCAGGTGAAAGTGCTGCCCAAGGGCGGCGACTTCCGGCACATCAAGACCGACGACCAGGCGGCCCAGGTGCTGGTGGCCTTTGCCGATAAACGCATCTTGTCCTACATTTGGGACAGCACCGCGCCGCCCGGAATCATGGAAAGCGCCAGCTCGATTCCGCTAGTGCATGTCTACGCGTTCGTCTGCCGCTCAGGCGCGGCGGACTTGAACCGCTGGCTTACCGAAAGCCATAACCTGGCGAGCGATTACGTGAAGGCCTATGGCCGTCCGGCGCCGCGGGTGAAAGGCATCCGGCTACAGATCAACACGCAGCATACCGGCACGTCCGCCGAGAGCTGCTTCGGCGAAGTGGCCATCCGCAGCACTCCCCAATCATGATTCTGGTGACCGGCGGGACCGGTTTCATCGGAAGCCATTTGGTAGAGCGTCTGGTGGCGCAAGGGCGCCCAGTGCGGTGCCTGGTGCGGCGCACCAGCGCCATCGCCGGCTTGCCACTGGCCGCCATCGAAGTCGCGCAGGGCGATCTGGAAAGCGGCGCCGGGCTGGCCGAAGCGTTGCGGGGAGTAGACACTGTGATCCATCTGGCCGGCGTAACCAAGGCCCGCGTCCCCGCGGACTATGAGCGCGGCAATGCCGGCGCGACGGCCCAGCTTCTGCGCGCTGCCGGCGACATCCGCAGGTTGGTGCATGTCAGCAGTCTGGCGGCCGCCGGACCCAGTCCGGGTGATCGGCCTCTGACAGAGGAGGATCCGGAGCGGCCAGTTTCGCATTACGGCCGCTCGAAGCTGGCGGGCGAGCAGATCGTGCGGCAATCGCCCGTGGGTGAACGCGCTGTCATTGTGCGGCCGCCTGTGGTATACGGGCCGCGGGATCGAGATGTTTACCAGATGATCCGGACATTGGCGCGTGGATGGATGTTGCAAATCGGGAGCCAGCGGCGCTACTTTAGCTTGGTTTACGTGGGAGACTTGGTGGATGGCCTCATCGCCGCGGCGGAACGGGAAGGCGTGGGCGGTCGTATCTACTACGTGGCACACCCCCGGCCCGCTTCCTGGGATGAATTTGGAAACACGGCGGCACGCCTCATGGGCCGCCACGCGCGCACGCTGGCGATACCCGAAAAGGCTGCGTACGCCCTGGGCTGGTGCGCGGAGCGATGGGCGGGGTGGAGCGGAAAGCCCGGTATCCTATCGCGCGACAAAGTGACCGAAGCATGTTGCGCGGGTTGGGTGTGCGATCCGGGCCGGGCTCGCCGCGAGCTCGGCTTTTGCGCGCAGACCGGTTTGGAAGACGGGCTGCGCCGAACCCTTGATTGGTACAAGGAGGCGGGTTGGCTGAAGTTCTGAAACTTCCGGCGACGCGCGGCTTCTGGCCGGTGGATAAAGTGGTGCTGCCGTTCTACGCGATGGCCAGCGCGGCGATCCTGCTGCTTTGGAACCGCCTGCCCGCTCCCGGCTGGCTGTTTGCCTGGCACGTGGCGGCCATCTTGCTGGCCGTCGCGGCGGTGCGGTACGCCGGGCGCGCCAGTTGGATCTTCCGGCATTGGTATCCGTTACCCTACGTGGCGTGGTGCTATCGGGAGATGGCCGTGCTCATGCCCGCGATACGCGGCAAAGAGATGGATACGGATCTGGCGCGCCTCGATTACCGCTTCTGGGGCGCCAATCCCTCGGTGTGGCTGGAGCGCATCGCCACACCCTGGCTGACCGAATATTTACAGATTGTTTATACTTTGTTCGTTCCGGCCGTGCTGCTGATCGCTTTTCTGCTGTGGCGCGAGCGGCGGTATGCGGAGTTCCGCTTCTATGCGTTTCTGATCGCGCTGGGTTTCCTGGTGTCCTACGTGGGCTACGTGCTGGTACCCGCGCGCGGTCCGCGCTTTTTCCTGCGCAACCTGCAAACCATCGATTTGCGGGGCTTATGGGTTACGCGCCTGCTGCAAGCGACCCTCGACCGCCTGGAATCCAAGGCTTGGGACTGCTTTCCGAGCGGCCACACGGAGCTCACCATACTGGCGTGCTGGGGCAGCCGGATGATCTCCAACCGGCTGTTCTGGATCTACTTCGCCTACACCTTGTCGATCATTTCTGCTACAGTTTATCTTCGATACCATTACACCATCGACCTGCTGGCCGGGGCCGCAGTGGCCGGTCTTCTGGTGCTGTTCGCACCGCCGTTATACAGAATCTTGGGAAAAGAGGCCGCTTAGTTGGGAGGCGTGGAAATCATCGAAGTTCGGGACAAGCCGTCCTTGGGACAGTTTATCGATCTTCCGTATCGGATTTATAGGCACCACCCTTACTGGGTGCCTCCCTTACGCATGGCCCAGAAGGAATTGTTGAACACGCAAAAGCACCCGTTCTATGCGCACGCCGACATGCAGTGTTTCCTGGCGCGGCGCGGCGGGCAGGTGTGCGGGCGGGTGGCGGCCATCGTGGACCGGAACTTCAACGAATTCCAAAAGGAAGAAGCCGGGTTTTTCGGATTCTTTGAATCCACCGACGACGTGGAGGTAGCCGGAGCGGTCATGGAAGCCGCACGGAAGTGGCTGCTGGAGCGCGGCGCGAAGTCCATCCGGGGTCCCATGAATCCCTCCACCAATTACGAGTGCGGGATGCTGGTAGAGGGCTTCGACTCCAGCCCTAACGTAATGATGCCGTATAACTCGCCCAGTTACCCGCGCATGCTGGAGGCCGTAGGGTTGCGCAAGTGCAAAGACTTGCTGGCCTATTGGTCCACCCCCAGCGAAGTGAATGGCAGCAAGGTGGAACGCGTGGCGCGGCGCGCGGGCGGGTCCCGGGGAATGGCGATTCGTTGTATCCGCATGAAGCAGTTCGCCGAGGAAGTCGAGACGCTCTGGAAGCTGTACAACGCGACATGGGCCCACAACTGGGGATTCGTGCCCATGACCCGCGAGGAATTCCTGCACGAGGCGGCCGAGATGAAGCAAATCCTGAAGCCCGAGCTGGTGCTGGTGGGGGAGGTGCAGGGGCGCGCTGTCGGTTTTGCGCTGGCGCTGCCCAATATCAATCTGGCGCTGAAACACGCCGGCGGCAAATTGTTCCCGTTGGGAGTGTTCAAAATCCTGTATCATCAACGTTTGATCAAAGAATTGCGGGTAGTCGCATTGGGGGTGGTGGATGAGTACCGCACGGCGGGGGTGGCCGCGGGATTTTATGCCGCGTTGATTCGCAATGCGCGGCAACTCGGGTTTGGGCTCAGTGAGATGTCCTGGATACTGGAAGATAATGTTCTGATGAACCGGTCTTTGGAAGCCATGGGCGCCAAAAAATACAAAACGTACCGAATCTACGAATGGAATTGAGAACGATGCGCAGCTCTTCGACTACCGTGGCACACAGCCGAAAGGCCGCCGGATGTAACACCCGATCCGCGGATCTTTTCGACAAGTGCCGGAATTTCACGCGTCCGGGCGACCTGCAGGCCGCCGGATTGTACATGTATTTCGAAGTCTTCAGCGAGCGCGAAGGCTGCGGACCGGGCGAGGTCCGCATGGGCAACCGCAAGGTGCTGATGTTCGGCTCCAACGATTACCTGGACCTGATCACGCATCCCAAGGTGAAGGAAGCGGCCATACAAGCCGTGCGGAAGTATGGCAGCGGATGCAGCGGCTCGCGCCTGCTCAATGGCACGCTGGACTTGCACGTAAAGCTGGAAGCCGAACTGGCGGCCTTTGTACACAAGGAATCGGCCATCATCTTCGGCACGGGCTTCCAGGCCAACTATGCATCGCTGGCGGCGCTCACGGAAAAAGGCGATGCCCTGCTGTACGACCACAATCTGCACGCCAGCCTGGTGGAGGGCGCGCTGCGCTCCACGGCGCGTACCGTACGCTTCCGGCATAACGACCTGGAGCATCTGGAGCGCTGTCTGGAAAACTGCCCGCCGGAAGAAAGCATTCTAATCGTTTCCGAAGGTGTGTTCAGCATGGAGGGCGACATCGCGGACCTGCGCGGCATCGTGCGCCTGGCCAAGCCTTATGGCGCGCGGGTCTATGTGGATGAAGCGCACGGCATCGGCGTGCTGGGAGCCACGGGCGCGGGCGCCGCCGAGCACCTGGGCGTGCTGGACGATATAGACATCGTGATGGGCACGTTCAGCAAATCGCTGGCTTCGGTGGGCGGCTTTGTGGCGTCCTCCAAAGAGGTGATCGATTATCTGAAGCACACCTCGCGTCCGTTCGTCTTTTCGGCCAGTCTGCCGCCTGCGTCGGTGGCCGCGGCGGGCGCGGCGCTGGAAGTGATGCGCAAGGAGCCGGAGCGGCAGCAGAGACTGCTGCATATCGCCGGACGCTTGCGCAACGAGCTGCGCCTGTGCGGCTTCCCGGTGCTGGATGGCGAGACTGCCATCGTACCGGTAGTGGTGCAGAACGAAATCGATCTGTGCCGGCTGTGCAAGGCGCTGCTGGAGGAAGGCATTTATATCAATCCGGTGCTGCGTCCCGCCGCCGCGCAGAACCTGCTGCGCATCTCATGTACGGCCGCCCACACCGAGCGCCAGGTGGAGCGGTTGGTGGATACGCTGGAGCGGGTAGCCAAGCGGCTGGAGATCGAGTTCTAAGCGAAGGTTCAGTTCAGCCTCTGTAGGATGTCCGCTGGGACATGCGCGCGCAAGCTTGGGTAAGCCTCGAGGATTCTCTCGATGTCCAGCAGGTCTTTGCGGCGTTTGCTGGGCCGCCGCGTTGGATCTTGGGCCGCCCAGGTCTTGCCTTGCAGAATGTCTTCCAGGCTGGCCACCGGCAGAGTAAGGCCGAGCACCTCGCTTTGTCGCGCCCGATGCACGAATGCCGAGTAACGCGGATCGGTTTGGATTTGAACGCGGAGTTTGGAATGGGTTCCGGTGACACTGACCGATCTCAGCAACCTCTCGGTCGCTTCGACATACTCTGCGGCGACCACCAGGTCGAGGTCCAAGCCGACGAGCGGGTCTACGTAAGCGTTCACCCCCTGGCCGCCGATCACACAATAGCGAATATTGTTTTCGGCCAGCAGGCCGACGATCGCTTCCAGGAAGTCCGACTCGTCCACGATGACGGCTTTCCAAAAAGCCAGTTCTTGCATGCCCATTTGATTGTAGCGGAAGGCCACCGTACAATAGATCCATGGCGGCAGCGACCGGACTGACCATTGACGATTTCGAGCACCTCCCCGAGGTTCTCGCACGCAATCACGAACTGGATGATGGAGAACTGGTAGACGTGTCTGGCAACAACCCGCAGCATAATCTGTTTCGGGATCTCCTGATAGAACTCCTACGGCCGTATATCAGAGAGCATCAACTCGGCATTGTGATAGCCGAACAGGAATTTGACTTCGGCGGCAACGCGTACGGGCCCGACGTCAGCTTCATCAAGGAGTCGAAGCGTCCCCTGCTGAACAAAAGGCTGCGGGTACAACGATTTGTTCCCGACTTGGCCATTGAGATTGTGTCGACCAACGATACGTTCGAAAAACTGGTCAAAAAGGCCCAACGCTATCGCGCGTGCGGCACCGCGGAAGTCTGGATATTCTCCATGGAAGTCAGGGAGGTATTTCTATACTCCGAGCGCGGGCGCGCCATCCTGGATGAGAACGAAGAGTTCCGCCCGGAACCCATCCCCGGATTTGCGATTCGTATCGCGGATCTGTTCAGCCGGTGTTAGACCCCGTGCCGGCGCAGCATCTCCACGCCGCGCGGGTTGCCATGTTCTTCACCTTTGCGCGCATGCCGCCAAGCGGCAGCGTAGTCTTCACGCACTGCGTACATCTCGGCTAACGCGACGTGCGCGTCGGCGCACGCATCGTCCAGACGCACGCTTTCCAGCAGCAGCGCCACCGCCTCATCCGGCTTCTGCTCCATGCGGTAGAGTTGCGCCAGGTTGTACCAGGGCCGCGGATTCTGTGGCTCGCGCGCGATCCACTCCTTTTGCTCGCGGATGTGGGCCGCGGTTTCCCGATCGAGGGCCACCTCTATTACCTCCTTGCGCCAGAAGCTCACCGCTGCTCTCCCACCAGGATCAACCGCACGTCCATCACGTTGGTGTTCGTGGGGCCGGTCACAATCAGATCGCCCAACCCCTCGAAATAATGGTACGAATCGTTGCGCACCAGGAACTCGGCCGCGCGCGGATCGCGCGCCAACGTGCGGCCGTCGGCGATGGCCCCCGCGGCGTCCGTGGGTCCGTCTGAGCCGTCTGTCCCGGCGCTCAGCACCACCACATTCTGCAGGCCGGCAATGTCGATGGCCGCCGCCAGCACGAACTCCTGATTGCGGCCGCCCAAACCGTCGCCGCGCAGCGTAACGGTAGTCTCGCCGCCGGTGATGACGCAGGCCGGCGGTTTCAGCGGCCGTCCGGAATGCACGATTTCCTTGGCGATGGCGGCATGCATGCGGGCAATTTCGCGCGTCTCGCCTTCGATGAACGTGGACAGCACCAGCGTGCGAAAGCCCAATTCGCGGGCGCGCGCGACAGCCGCATCCACCGCCAGGCGATTGCTGCCGACTACGATATTGCGCACCCGCGCGAAGATCGGGTCGCCCGGCTTGGGGGTCTCGGGAATCTCGCCACGCTCACCGGCCTCGATTCGCGCCCGGATGGAGGCGGGCACTCGATCGAAGATTTCGTATTTCTCCAAAATGGCCCGCGTACGCGCGAAAGTCGAGGCATCCGGCGCGGTGGGGCCGGACCCGATCACGTCCAGGTCGTCGCCGATCACGTCGGATAGCAGCAGCGCCAGCACCGGCGCGGGAGATGCCAGGCGTGCCAGTTGTCCGCCCTTGATTTGGGAGATGTGCTTGCGCACGGCATTGATCTCGTGGATGCTGGCGCCGCAGGCCAGCAACAATTTTGTGGTTTCCTGTTTTTCGTCGAGCGTGATGGGGTTGGCCGGAAACGGCATTAACGCGGAAGCGCCGCCCGAAATCAGACAGAGGACCAAATCGTCCACGCCCGCACCTGCTGCTATCTCAGCGATGCGCCGCGCGCCATCTACGCCCCGCTGGTCGGGCACCGGATGGCCGCACTCGTTCAGTTCAATGCGGCGTAGCGCGGCAGTGTGGCCGTACTTGACGTTGAGCAAGCCCCCGGCGATGCGGCGCCCCAATACGCGCTCGGTGGCGCGAGCCATGGCCGCGCCGGCCTTGCCGGCCCCCACCACATACACATTGCGATAGCGCGAGAAATCCTCGCGCGCCAGACGCCTGGCGACAGCCTCCGCGGGATTAGCTGCGCGCAGCGCGGCTTTGAAAATGGCGAGCGCCTGGCGGCGGAGCTTGGCTTCGAGCTTCATCTGAAGAGCGGCAGAGCCAGCACCGCCGCCACCGCGATGGCCGGATCGTCGCCGTCGATCGGAATGCGGAAATCGGCGCGGGCGTATGACACCCGGCGCGCCTCATAAAGCTTTGCGAAAGCTTCGGGATCGCGCGCCAGCGGCCGGTGCGACGCGGGCGCCACGCGCCGGCGCACTGTCTCGAAGGGGCAATCCAGCCAGATGGTGATGCCGTTGTTTTCGACCAGCGCGAAGTTCTCCGGCTGCACGATGGCGCCGCCACCCAGCGCCAGCACCGTGGGCTGTCCGGCTTCGATGGCGCGCACCCGCTGGCGCATGGCTTCGCGCTCCAGGCGCCGGAACTCGGCCTCGCCGCGCGTTTCGAAGATTTCAAGAATGCTGACGCGCTGCGCGGCTTCGATCTCCGCATCCAGATCCACGAAGTGCCACCCAAGCTGCTCGGCGAGCAGCCGGCCGATGGTGCTTTTGCCGGACCCCATGAATCCGACCAGGTAGATGCCGGGCGTTTGTTTCAGCTTCAGGATCATACGTCGTGCAGGATGGCGGCGAGTTGCCTGTCGACCAGCGAGGGAAAGAGGCGCTCGGCCAGCACCAACAGCCAGCCGGATCGGGGAGCCATCACGGTGCGCGCCTCGCGCTCCACGCCGCGCGCGATGGCTTCGGCGCATTGTTCGGGGGTGATGGCGAACTGCTTGCTTCGCGCAATTTTGGGCGGCGGTTCTCCGCCCAGCGCGTGCAGTTGGAAATTCGTCTTCACATATCCGGGGCAGACGGTGATGGTGTGGATGCCGTCCTTCTTCAGCTCCATGCGCAGGCCGTCGGTGAGCGAGCACAGTGCGTACTTGGAGGCGGAGTAGAGCGTGAGCCACGGCAGTGTGGCCTTGCCGGCCACCGACGAAACGTTCACGATCACGCCGGCGGCGCGCTGGCGCATATGCGGCGCCACGAGCTGCGTCATGGCTAGCGGCACGAAGAAATTCAGCTCGAACAAGCTGCGCGCGTCGGCCAGCGGCGTATTCCAGGCGGGATCGTACAAGCCCATGCCGGCGTTGTTGATCAGGATGTCGATGGCGCCGAAGCGCTCGAGGGTGGCCGCCACGGCCGCTTCCCGGATTTCGGGCAGGGTCAGATCGCCGGCGGTGACGATAGCATCAGGGCCGCCGGCGGCCCGCAGCTTCTCCCCGGAGCGCGCGATCAGCGACAGACGCGCACCGCGATTCCGGAAAACCGCCGCGCAGGCCGCGCCGATTCCTTCGGAAGCTCCGGTGATCAGGACCACTTTGCCGTCGATGCGCATTTGCGAAGATTGCCCGGACCGGCCTGAGACGCAATAATAGTAGCATGTCCTCGCGGCTCCTCCCGCTCTTCCCGCTGCACGTCGTGGTCTTCCCGCGCACCCGTCTGCCCCTCCATATCTTTGAGGACCGCTACAAGGAACTGGTCGGCCGCGCGCTCGATGAGAACTCCGAGTTCGGCATCGTGCTGGCGAAAGACCAGGGCATCGTCAACACCGGCTGCACGGTGGTAGTCGAGAAGGTGCTGAAGAGCTATCCGGATGGGAAAATGGACATCCTCACGTGCGGGCGCCGGCGCTTCGAAGTGCTGATGCTCAACGAAGAGAGGGACTACCTGCGCGGCGAAGTGCAATACTTCGACGATGACGAAACCGGACCTGCGCCGCTCGAAGTGCAGCACATGGCGCTGACGCAATACAAAAGCCTGCTGGAATCGCGCGTCATGCAAACACTCACCCCCGAGCCGGACCTGGACGATCCGCAGCTCAGCTTTCAACTGGCGCAGGGCTTGCAGGACGTGGACTTTTTGAATACCCTGCTGCGCACGCGTTCGGAGACCCAGCGCCTGCGGGAGTTGAGCGAGTTCCTGACGCAGTACATCCCGCGGCAAAAGCATATCGTGCGCGTGCGGCAGGTGGCTCCAGGCAATGGATTCGGCGGCAAGCCTGCCGGTATGTGACCGAGCATGTTCGTACGACCCAGACCAGCGCCGTTTGCGTTTTCACTGTTGACCCACGGACTGATCCTGGCGTGGGTGGCGTCCGGCCCGGTACGGGAGAAGCCGCAATCGCTGTACGCCCAGGTGATTGCGCCGCATGCCAGCAAGTTGGTTTGGTACAACTTTCGCGAGAAACTGCCGGAGGTAACGCCCCCGGCGGCGCACAAGCCAGACCAGCCGCCGCGCGCGGAGGTGAAGATCGCTTCGCAAGAGATCGTGGCCGGTTCCCCGAAAGCGCCGCGCGCGCAGCAATTCATTTGGCAGCCGGCGCCCAAATTGGAATTGAAACGGGATCTGCAATCGCCGAATGTGCTGGCAGTCGCCGCGCCGCACACCGCACCACCAAAGCCGAAGCTGTTTGTGCCGCCTCCGGAAGCGCCTAAGCCCGCGGCGCCGGCACCCGCGCTGGCTGCGCCGCCGGAGATTCGCACGGCGCGCAACCTCAGCGCTCCGGGCAACCTGCTGGGAGTGCAGCCGGCGAAAGCGCCGCCCCGGAAATTCGTGGCGCCGCGCGCCGGGCGCCCGGTGGACAAGCCCGCGCCCACGCTGCCCGAAGCGCCCGCCTTGGCCGCCGCAAAGCCCGCCGCGGCAGCTCCACTCGCTTTGGGAAGCGTACCGGCCGCACCTCCGCGGGCTTTTGTGCCGCCCAGCGGAGCCCGAAAGCCCAGCCCACTGGGACCGCCTCTGCCCGCCGCTCCAGCGCTGCCCCAATCGTCGCCCGCTGCGGACGTCAGCGTGGCGATCGTGGGATTGAACCCCAATGCGAGCGCGCCCGCACCGGTGCCTGAAGGCTCGCGCGACGCGCAGTTCTCGGCCGGTCCGCAACCGCGCTCCACCGGCGGAACGGACGGCGCCGCGGAAGGCGCGCTGCTCACGGTGCCGGGCTTGTTAGTCCGCGATGCGAATTCGGATACCAAACCAACCTTAATGGCGCGCGTCGCACCGACCGCCGCGGCTAACTTGCGCGCGGCGGTGCACAGCAGCGCGCTGCCTGCCGCGCCAGCCTCA
>Ga0302324_100004484_pt1 | contig 30883 bp, 30 predicted proteins | sample Palsa_T0_1_FD_201949 | JGI IMG/M metagenome (GOLD analysis project Ga0302324, IMG submission 201949) | Peat permafrost microbial communities from Stordalen Mire near Abisko, Sweden - Palsa_T0_1 | ecosystem: Environmental > Terrestrial > Soil > Palsa > Peat permafrost | place: Sweden: Abisko... | reverse complement strand
TCGATCTGATTGTAGCTTGACCATGCCAGCTTCTTTTCCCCGAATGAGGAACAGTTGATACTGACGAGTCTCCTCGGCTCCGAGTTGATCAGGCGGGCGATGAAAGTGTTGGTCGAACTAGGCGACATACAGCAGGTACAATCGAATGGTTCCAGCAAAGTAGTTTCGCCGCTGGAGCTCTTCCAGCCTGCGCTGTCGAAGTTGGGTCATCATAACGCCTCCTAAGCGTAATGACCCACTTTATCCTTCTGCACGGACGTACGGTTTTCTGCCGCCAAGCGGCTTCGTTCAACGTCCTTTATTATTCATAACCTTGGTGGATGTTGAATGCAATCAATTCTGCCAACCGGACCGACGCGGCTATAATCCGGAGAAGTCAGCGAACTTTCTCGCTACATATTTAAGGATAGGCGAGAGGGGCAACACCCCTGCCAACAGAATAGAAACTCCAATGCCAGAACACGGAGACTCAAATGAGAAAGCTCAAAATCATGGAACACATCTCGCTCGACGGCGTGCTCCAGACCTCCGGCGAAGACGGCGATTTCCCCTACGGCGACTGGACCGCGCCCTATCGGACCCCCGCTGGCCGGGAGGCACTCCTCGCCGCGCATGGCGGGAGATTTGATCTGCTGCTTGGCCGTCGCACCTACGATATCTGGTCGGGCTTCTGGCCGAAGGCACCGAGCAGTCCGATGGCGGACGGCCTCAATGCGGCAACAAAGTACATCGCTACCCACCGTCCGGAAAGTCTTGAATGGGGCCCGTTCGAGGGCCTTGGACCGGACATCGTCGAGGGCATTCGCCGCATCAAGTCACAGGACGGCCCGGACCTTATCCTCTGGGGTAGCTCCACGCTGACATCGACGCTGCTCGAACATGGGCTTGCGGATGAAGTCCTGCTGATCGTCTATCCGGTCCTGTTAGGCACGGGAAAGCGCTTCTTTGCGGAGGGGACCCCACCACGCTCATTCGAGCTCGTCAGCACGAAAGCAACGCCGTCCGGCGTCATCCTCCTCAGTACTTACAAGGTCGCCGGGCCTTTGAAGACCAGATAGTTCGACGACGCGACATCATCAGTGAATACCGGAACACCGTAATCTAGCAGGCATGAAAGATGTGTCTAAGCAAACACAACTACGGGCTGGCCTGCGCCCAAGCGATTGCCTCCCATAACCTCTTTTATGGGTGTTACTCAGGCGAAGCCAAAACCCGTTGCATTCGTTAATAATTGCATGCACGGATTTATTCTCAGGTGACAGTCCTTGTCATCTCGGTGATTTTTTCAGGAGGAAGCATGTTCGCAATTACTGGAATCACGGGGAACGTTGGGGGTGAAGTGGCCCGCATTCTTTTGGCGGCCAAGCAGCCTGTTCGTGCTGTGGTGCGCGATCTCAGTAAAGGTGCTGCTTGGGCGGAGCGCGGCTGCGATCTCTCTCATGCAGACATCGCAGACACCTCGGCGCTCGCAGCCGCATTCAGGGGAGTCGAAGGAGTCTTCGTGCTCGTTCCTCCGAACTTCGATCCGGCGACCGGCTTCCCCGAGGCGCAAGCGACGGCGGAGAGCCTGCGTTCCGCGCTGGAAAATGCGCGTCCCGGCAGAGTTGTCTATCTCTCGACGATAGGAGCACAGGCGACCGAAACCAACCTGCTCAGCCAGCATACGATCATCGAGCAAGCATTGCGGGAGCTGCCGATCCCAATTACCTTCTTGCGGCCGGCATGGTTCATGGAGAACTGCAGCTGGGACGTAACCCCGGCACGCGAGAGAGGGGTGATTCCGAGCTTTCTGCAGCCGCTCGATAAGCCGGTGCCAATGGTGGCTACAAACGATATTGCACGAGCAGCCGCGGAGTTGCTTCAGGAGACATGGAAGAGCCAGAGGGTCGTCGAGCTGGAAGGCGCGAAACGTGTGACCCCGAACGAGATCGCGGCCACTTTCGCTAATCTGCTAGGAAAGCCCGTGAGAATGGAAGCTGTTCCGCGCGAAACTTGGGAGTTACTGTTTAACTCGCAGGGCACGAAGAACCCCACTCCTCGGATTCGGATGCTTGATGGCTTCAATGAAGGCTGGATTGAGTTCGAGAGCGGTCAGGCAGGCTCTCGAAAGGGAAAGGTTGCGCTCAAAACCGTGCTGAGATCCCTCATCGAACGCCAGGACCAATAATGCCCTACACTGAGGACCAATGTCAGTCAGCCAATGGGTCCGATAGCAGAATGAATCGAGAGCCACAACCGGAACGAGAAGTGCTCCACAGCCGGCAACCCGATAATTCCGAAATTATTGACTGAGTTAGCCGAGGGTAACGCTGCCTTCCATCCTTTTCTGACGGGCTTTTTCTGGATACGCGGGAGGGATCTTGCTGAGCGGTTGAGGCGCGGTCGCGCCAGGTCCTGGCGCCGGAGGAAAGAGTGTGGATGTCGAATTCTTATCAGTGCAGACGTGCATGGTCGAGACAGCATCGCTGGGAATGCTGTTTTGCGACAAAAGCGAGCCGGCAGAAAGCAGCAAGAACAGAAGACGAAGGCGGTGCATACGCATTTGAACCGGCCTACATTCTAACCCAGGGTAAGCAAGTGCATACGCCCATCCAAAGGCAATTAACGAAAAGGTCGTTCGCCGCCAGGATCAATTGGAGAGGTCGGCTTATCTGGCCTTTGATCTTGTCTTCCGACTCCACTCAGGAGCCCGATTGCTCGCATTCCCCGCTTCGACATGTCGGTCACTTTGACCCTGTGTTTCTTTCCCAGTTCTTCCCAAACCTCGAAATAATTTGTCGTCTTCTTTGACTTCTTCATGCGTCTCACCTCCACCAAAACTATCGGGGGATGTTGGGCGACAAACAAAAACGCCCGGCATTCAGGCCGGCGACCATCTGGCCGTGAAATGCCTTAAAGACCGGCGGCAGGCAAGCCATCTTGCAGAAATGCTACGCTCTGCACGCCCGTAATCTCGAAGCGCTTTCGGCAGCGCATGTTCTTGCACATCATCATATCGTCACGACGCAGCATGTAAGACTGCGCCTTGGCGAATTTCGCGCGGTCGCGATCATCTGCGCGCGGCGGCAGACTTTTCTTTTTCATACGCACCAGCCACTGGATTTCATATTCCGCCGACTGATGGCAATGCGGACAACTTAAATTTGCCGGCTTCTTGTCAGTTTTTTCGTCAAAGAATTCCCGCTCATCCATAAATCAAGCTCTATGCCTCCAAGGGTAATGCCACGCCTGGCTGGCGCTTTTCTTATTCCTGCAAAGGCCGGAACGCCGCGCCGGCCCATCGCCGATCAATATGGCCAATCAATTCTAAGATTATTGCACTTTTGCAGGGCGGATGTGCGAAGATGCGAATTGAGATCATGCCGCGCAGGCGCAAGAAAAAGGTCTTTTCCGCCGCCAAAATAGTTCGCGAGATAGCGAGGGAACGCGTCGGAAGCCCCAAGCCGTCCCAACTCCTTGTCGCGAAGAAGACGAAGCCGGAGAAGCATAAGCCCACGCTGGGCAAGCTGCTGTCGGATGAGTAGTGGCTAAGCTGTCCGACCCTTATTGGAAGTTTGCAATCACCGACACTTCGCCGGCCACTATGGTCACGGCGCACTCAGGGCTGGTCGGGCTCCCGCTGGTGCAGTTGGTCCAGTCCAAAAAGCCAGTGCCGTTCGCCGTGAGCAAGACCGAGGCGCCCACCGGAAACTCTGCACTGCATGTCCCCGGACAACTGATGCCACTTGGCAGGCTGGTCACGCTCCCGGGTCCCACCACGCCCACGTTCAGGGTTGCGATCGTCCCGTAGCCCGGGCAGCCCGCAACAGCGGGATTGTCTACAGTGACCGTCGCATAGCCAATCACGACATTCGACGAACCACCGGTGCCCTCAGGCATGGATGCGGAAATATTACCTCCGCCGCAACCGAGATTCGGAGATGCAGACGCTAAACCAGCATTGATCGCGACCACTCCGTCGTCAACCTTCCAGGTCGCTTGACTGGTAACGTCCTTCGTCGCCGGGGGATGGATATAAGTAGCGGTCGCGGTGTACTGCTCTGATCCAGCCGGCGACAGAAAGGTAAAGCTCTGCGGCTCAATCTGGACGCTCACCAGCTTCTGATCGTGTCCGCAACCCGGCAGGCTCAAGAGCGCTCCGATCGCCACCAAAGCGCCCATGGCGAGCCCAACATAACTCCGCTTCATGCCATTACTCCTAAAAGGCAAGTTTCGGCCTGCCTCCTCGTCAGATCAGTGCTCGAAAGGAAAGATGAAATCTAGATGGAATTTAGCGGAATGCACAACAAAAAGCAAGAAAACGGCGATCCGATCATGTGCAAGTCTGCTGCGGCGCAACGATTACCCGGTTATGGGCCTTGGATCACCTGCAAAGGTTGCGGCGTCTGTAATCTCTGACGAAGGATTACGTTCTTGGCGGGGATTTCGGCAATCGCGTCGGCGTGGACTACATAGGCGCCAGGAGCCATCGTGTTTCCGAATGCGATTGAAATATTGGTCGCGCTAGGCTTCAGCGGAAAGTGCTCGTACCCGATTGCGGTTGCGCGTCCGTTTTCCGCCACGGCCACGACGACGACGGTAAGATCGAAAGTATCGGAGGTACCATTCGACACCTGAACCGAGCCATCAATCCGGTTGTCGCGGACCTTGGGAACCTGGTCCCATTCCAGCAACAGAGACGCGGAAACCACAGCCCGAAATTCTTTGATGATCGTGTGCGCGGGATGGCTGGAATCCTCGACTTTCAGGGTTACCGTGAAAGTTCCGGGCTTGGCGGGGCGTCCGCTAAGAAGGCCCTCAGGCGTGAGGGTAATTCCTTCAGGAAGATCTCCATCAATCACGCTCCAGACGTAAGGCGGAACGCCGCCATTGGCGTGAAGAAAAAAGCGGAAATCCATGCCCACTTGCATCGGGGGTGGAGGCTCGTCCGCAATCGTGAGTAAGGGAGCTTGTGCGATGCCCACGGTGCAGAAACAGATCAAAATAGCAATTAGCGAGCCGACTTTGTTTTTGCTGCCGTCCACTCTGTTCTTCACCATTTCCACCTTGGATGCCACAGCAGCAGGCATCGACTCCTTCAACAACCGGGAATCCATATCCGCGACGATTGATTCCAGTTCGTTTGATTTTACGCTGGGCACGGCGTAAAAGAACTGCAATATGTCTCTTCGTGTTTCGCCTATTTTTTTACTCTGCTTGCTGGTTTGCGTTGTTAGCCTGGACGCTTGGGCACAGACTCCGGGTTCGGCCAAAGAGAAAGCGATCGCTGCTAACTCCGAAGAAGCAGCACTCTTCGATCGAATCCTGAATCGGATCCATTTTGAAAACGACGGAACCGAAGTAAGCGAGACCGAAGCGGTGGTGAAAATTCAAAGCCAGGCGGGCGTCGAGGAATTCGGCCAACTGGTTTTCGGATACTCGTCAGCCACCGAAAACTTGGACGTCGAGTATGTCCGCGTCCGCAAACCCGACGGGCAGGTAGTAGTGACTCCCGACTCGACGGCACAGGATTTTGCACCCGACGTGCTGAAAGAAGCTCCCATGTACAGCGACTACCGGCAGCGCCACATTTCAGTAGCAGCTCTGCAGCCGGGTGACACTCTCGAGTACCGCACAGTGACGCGGGTTTTCAAGCCTCTTGCGGGCGGAAACTTCTGGTACCAGTACACATTTCCGAAAGGTCTTTTGGTGAATGACGATCGGCTGGTGATCGATGTGCCCAAGTCGCGAGAAGTGAAGCTCAAGGCGCCGAAGCGCGAGCCGGATATTCAAGAGACTGCAGACCGTCGTATTTACACCTGGGCGGTGAAAGACATCCAACCCAAGCACGAAACAAACCAAGATAAAGATGAGGACGACGACACGCCGGACGTGCAATTGACAACGTTCACCGACTGGAAGCAGGTGGCGCAATGGTACGCCAAGCTGCAGGGTGAGCGCATGTCGGTCGACGATAGTGTGCGGAAAAAGGCTGACGAACTCACCCAAGGCGCCAACACGCCGACCGAGAAGGCGCGTCGACTTTATGATTTCGTGGCGCGGAACGTGCGTTATGTCAGCATATCGCTTGGTGTCGGGCGTTATCAGCCTCATTCGCCTTCGGAGGTCCTGAAGAACGGTTACGGGGATTGCAAAGACAAGCACACGCTGCTTTCTGCAATGCTGCGGGCTGAAGGGATTCAGAGTTATCCGGTGCTGATTGACAGCAGCCGCGCCTTGGATCCTGACGTTCCTTCGCCGGCCCAGTTCGATCACGTGATGACGGCGGCGCGACTGGGAACGGGAAAGGAACTGACTTGGCTCGATACTACTCCCGAGGTGACGCCCTTCGGTCTGATTCTCTATCAGTTGCGAAATAAGCAAGGCGTGCTGGCTGCGGACGATAGCGAGGGAGGTCTGGTGCGAACACCGGCGGATTCGCCGATCCAAACCTTCATGCGTTTCAACCTGGATGGAAAGTTCAGCGAATTTGGTGCGCTCGATGCGACCCTTGAATTCACCGCCCAGGGAGATCGCGACTGGCCGATGCGCACCAGCTTTCGCCGATATTCGCAGGCGGAGTGGAAGGATCTTGTCAAAGTGATTTCCGCTGGTTGGGGCTTGCCGGGTGATGTTGACGAGATCCAACTCGATCCTATCGAAGACACGAGCAAGCCTTTTCATCTGAAGTATCACCTGCATCAGGACCAGTATTTTGTGGTGCCTGCGGCGAGCGTGAATTTTCGTCCCATCCCGCCGCTGGGAATGCCTGCGGTTCGAGAGTCAGAAAGGAGCACGGAGCCTTTGAATATCGGTCCCGTGGGTGAAACCGACTACCGCGTCCGATTGCGGTTTCCGCCTAATTACGCGGTGCATACACCGACCGCCGTGAAGATGTCACGGGATTATGGCGAATATTCATCGACCTACTCGCTAAGCAAAGAAACACTGGACGGCGAGCGCAAGCTGGTTGTGAAGGTAAATGAACTTGCAGCGGCCCGGCGCGCGGATTACGAATCATTTCGCAACGCAGCGCACAGCGATGAGGACCAACTGTTGTCATGCACGATTCTGACGCCATCAGGGCATGAGGCACAGTCACAGTCCGCTTCGAGGGTCGAAGGAACTCCGCAGGAGTTGTACAAAACTGGAGTAAAAGCCTTGCAGAGCAAGGACTATCGGACGGCGATCGATCTGCTCAAACGTGGGATGGATGCCGATGCGGGCGTGAATTCGAGTTTAAAAGACGGCTGGTATGAGCTGGGACTCGCCTACGCCGGCGCCAACTATCACGCCGAAGCGATCGCTGCATTCCGCAAGCAGATCGAACTGGAACCGAACCACAAGCATGCCACTGGAGACTTGGCCATCGAACTGCAACAGACTGGGAAGACGGAGGATGCGATCGCGGCTTATCGCAAGCAACTGGAAATAGCTCCGTACGAAAAGGCGAGCCTCAAGAATCTCGGCCTGTTGCTGGCACAGCTAGGGCGGGATGCGGAGGCGCGTAAGGAGCTGGAAGCAGCCGCGGCGTTACCTCCCGATGATCCGGAAACGAAGCTCGCACTGGCGCAAGTCTACGGTAGATTGGGAGAGAAAACGAAAGCGCAAGAGTTGTTGAAAGGACTAACGGGCAGCGAGGACGGGGATTCAGGCCAGGATATTTTTGCGGCGGCGCTAAGAAGCGATATTGATCCAACGCGAACCGAGGATGACGCGCAGCAGGTTCTTTACGACATCGGAGGACAATTCGATTCGGGCGAGTTTGACCGGCTGGGGCCGTCGACCTTTTCATCGATGCGGCTGGTTGCGCTGGCGTGGGCCAGAACGGGATGGGCAAAATTTCAGCGTGGCGAAGATCTGGCTGCCATACAGTTCCTGCAGTCGGCGTGGCTTTTGAGTCAGTCCGGGACGGTCGCTAACCGATTGGGCCAAGTGTTCGAAAAACAAGGGCAGACGGAAAAGGCCCGTAACATGTTTGCCTTGGCCATTGCAGCAAGTGGAAGCACGAAGACTAAAAACAATAACAACGACGTGGCGGATTCGCGGGTGCGCCTTGCGAAGCTGACAGGAGGCGAGGCAGCGACGGATGAGGAAATACTACAGGCGAAGAGGGTCCTGGTGCAGGGGCGCACGGTGAAGCTCGGTCCGATCACGACCAAGACAGTCTCGGCGCGGTTCAATCTGGTGTTCGACAGCTCGCCGCGTCCGGAGCGTGCGGAGTTTGTTGATGGTGACGAAATTCTTAGGTCAGCCTCCGAGCAACTGCGTGAGAAAGAATTCCCCGTTAGATTTCCTGACGTATCCTCGGTGAAAATCGTGCGGAGCGGACGGCTGAGCTGCGAGCGGTCGGGATGCAGCATTGAACTGCTGCCCATCGATGAAGAATTTTCTGGAACTGCGTCCGCACGTTCGGATCAATAGATCTTGGCTGTGCCTGCGTGCTTTGGAATAGCTTATGACAGATTTGAAATCGACGATTGCAGCAGATCTAAAGGCGCGCTACGACAAGCTCGCGGGAGTGGTTCGCGATTTGGCGGCGCCGCTGAGCGAGGAGCAGTTTTGGTCCAAGCCCTTCGCCTTCGGCAACAGCTTTGGCCACCTGATGCTGCATCTCACCGGTAACTTGAATTACTACATAGGGGCGCAAATTGCGGGGACGGGCTATGTGCGGGATCGGCCTCGGGAGTTTTCTGAAACGACTCGACCTTCCAAAGCAGAAGTATTGAGGAAATTCGATCAGGCGATTGCGATGGTGCTCGCGACGATCGACAGCCAGGCCGAGGACGACTGGTCGCGGGAGTATACAGCTGTGGGCGCGCATACCGGTGACAGGTTTGGCATAGTCTTGACCTGCGCGACGCATCTGCATCACCACATCGGGCAAATGATGTACATGGGATTTGAGTTGCAGCGGAAGAGTTGAGTTTTCCGGAGTCAGCCTGAACTTGTAATATCCTCGACTGTTGGAACCCTGTTCTTGCATGATTTGCGTTGCTGGAGGTGTGAGTGCGCGGACTGAAGGGGAAACGAGTCCTGATCACCGGTGGCGCCAGTGGCATAGGAGCAGCCACTGCGGCGCGATTTCTTGAAGAAGGATCCGTGGTGTGCGTTCTCGACCGCGACGCAACTGCGCGGCAGAAGATCCAAAGCGCTTTGCCCGGTCTAGCGGCGGCGATTGCCGGCGACGTTTCGAACCTGAAAGACGTGCAGGCGGCTCTTGACGAGGCGATTCGCCTGATGGGCGGCATTGATGTGCTGGTCAACAATGCCGGCATTAGCCTACGTCATAACTTTCTCGACATCACACCCGACGAATGGCATAAAGTAATCGCCGTAAATCTTACCGGAGTGTTTTATGTAGCCCAGACCGCCGCGCGGCACATGATGGAGCGCGGCGACGGAGTGATTCTGCAGACGGCGTCGACGAACGGACTGGTGGGGCAGCCTTACTATGCCGACTACAACGCCACTAAAGCGGGCGTGATCGCACTCACCAAAAGTATGGCACTGGAGCTTGCGCCGAAGATTCGTGTGTGTGCGGTCGCGCCCGGATATGTTATGACTCCGATGCAGCGCGCCGAGTATACCGACGAGATGTTTGCCGCGCTGAATGCAAAGCTTCCGTTGCGGCGGCACGCGAGGCCGGAAGAGATCGCGGCGCTGTTCGCATTTCTCGCTTCCGAGGACGCCCAGTACATTACCGGACATGTTTACACGATTGACGGCGCCGAGATCACGGGAGGGCTGGCCAGCCGTTAAGCTATGCAACTTGCAGGCAAAGTTGCGCTGATTACGGGCGCGGCGTCGGGCATAGGACGCGCAACCGCACTGCTCTTCGCGCGCGAAGGAGCCGCGATTGCCATCGCTGATATAAACACGGACAACGGCCAGCGTCTTGCTGACGAGATTATCGAAGCCGGCGGCCACGCTTTCTTCGAGCCCATGGACGTAGCACGAACCGTAGATTGCCGGCGACTGGTCGCACATGCGCTTCGCGATTTTGGCCGCATCGATATTCTGTTCAACAACGCCGGCATCATTCGCCGGGCGACCGTGATTGATCTAAGCGAAGAAGATTGGGACCGTGTGATGTCCGTGAACGTAAAGTCTATTTACCTGCTGTCACGCGAGGTGATCCCGCACATGCAGAAAGCCGGGGGCGGAACGATCATCAATACATCTTCAGGATGGGGACTTGTTGGCGGCGCTCAGGCCGCGGTTTATTGTGCTTCGAAAGGTGCGGTCGTGCTGCTCACAAAGGCGATGGCTATCGACCACGGACCGCAGAACATCCGGGTGAATTGCATCTGTCCCGGCGACACGGATACCAGGATGCTGCGCGAAGAAGCGCGGCAACTGGGAATTGAGAACAGCCGCTTTCTTGCCGATTCGGCAAAACGATCTCTCGGTCGCGTTGGCACGCCAGCGGAAATCGCGCAGGCAGCGTTATACCTGGCAAGCGACGCATCTTCGTTTGTAACGGGCACGGCGCTGGTTGTCGATGGCGGCGGGCTGGCGGGATCCTTTTGAGTTTTCATCGAGGAAGCCTTAGTGATGCTAAAAATAGCAACGAAAACGAACCGACGCGAAGGGTCGCGGGCTTGGTTCGAGCGCGCGCAACAATCACTGATCGAAGGCGTAAATTCACCGTCGCGGGGCGCAGCCGTGTACTCGCCGGGGCCGGCCGTGTTGGAACGCGGCCGCGGCTCGCACGTGTGGGACCTTGACGGAAACGAGTACGTCGATTTCATGATGTCGTTCGGCGCGCTCATCCAGGGGCATGCGCATCCGAAAATTGTCGACGTAGTTTCGCAGACGATGGCCGAAGGTTCGCATTTCGCAGCCGCAACTTCGGCAGAGGCGGAAGCGGCCGAGCGTTTTTGCCGTTTGGTGCCCACTGCTGAAGCCGTGCGCTTCACCAACAGCGGCAGTGAAGCCACAATGCTGGCTTTGCGCCTGGCGCGCGCGCACACGGGACGGACAAAATTTCTCAAATTTGAAGGGCACTACCACGGATGGTACGACCCTTACTGTTTGAATGGGCACAGCCATCCGGCGGAGCAATTGGGGCCGAAAGACAATCCCGCTCGATTTCCTGATTCGGAGGGTATTCCAGCGTCGGTGTTCGACGATGTGGTGCTTGCTCCGTGGAATGACGTGGAGGCACTGGAAACGATTTTGCGCCGGCATGGGCGCGAACTGGCCGCCGTGATCACCGAGTCGATCATGGCGAACATGGGTTGCATCCTTCCACGCGACGGCTATCTGCAAAAAGTCTGCGATCTGGCGCATCAATTTGGCGCGCTATTTGTTTTGGATGAAGTTGTGACCGGGTTCCGTTATGCCCCCGGCGGATGCCAGCAATATTACGGACTCAAGCCGGACCTCAGCACCTTTGGCAAGGCTTTGGGAGCAGGATTTCCTATCGGTGCCGTCGCCGGAACGCGTGCGATTCTCGACCGCATGCGCTGGAGCAGCAACATGGTTCTGCACTACGGCACTTTTAACGGCCACCGGCTCACCATGCGTGTGATTGCCGCAAATCTGGATCTGCTTGCCGCGAATGATGGCGCGATCTACAAACAGATCTATGAGGTAGGCAACGCCGCCATCGCTGGGCTATGCGAACTTTTTCGCCGGTGGAAGATCGACGCCATCGTACAGGGGTTTGGTCCCATGTTTCAGATTTATTTCACCGGCCGCGACACCATCCACGATTACCGCGACTACTGCCGGTACGTCGATACGGCGAAGTACTCGCGATTTATACATGGGCTGCTCGATCGCGGCATCTATATGACGCCTTCGAACGGACTGCACTGGATTATTTCTGCGGTCCATACGATGCAGGACGTAGAGATGCTGTTGACATCGGCAGAAGAAGTCTGTGCGGAGATGGCATGAGCACGCTTGTTTTCCTCGGCGGAGGGCGGATCACATCAGCGATGCTGGCAGGTCTCCGCCCGCGCAACACCGGGCACCGCATGGTTGTGCACGATCGCAATCCCGGCAAGCTGCGCAGCCTGAAAAAGGATTATGGCGTTGCCGTCGAGCCTGACTTGACGGGCGCGGTCGAGCAGGCGGATGTGTTGATAATCGCGGTTCGCCCGGGTTCGGTGGGTGAACTTCTTCGCGCGATCGGGAAACTCGAGCGGCGATTGAGGCGGCGACAATTGCTCGCTGTCAGTTTGGCCGCGGGCGTGCCTCTTCGCCAACTGATCAAGTCGGTGGATGCGTCCATGTATTGGGCCCGTGCCATGCCAAGCCCGCTGTGCCGCAGCGGACGCGGCCTCACGGCCCTTACCTATTCAAAGAGCTTGCCGCACGCAGACCGTCAAACCATCCGCGATCTCTTCGGCACCTTCGGTCAGGTTATCGAAATTCCGGAGAGCAAATTCGACCTATTCACCGTGACCTTTTCACCGAGCCATGGTTATCATGCAGTCTCGACGCTGGCGCGCTTGGCGCAAGCCGCCGGGCTGGATCGAAAGACAGCACTAATGGCGAGTGCGCACGCCCTGGCTGATGGGATCGTCGCCTGGCGCGACGAAAAGGATTCGTTGAAGTCGCTGCTGGAAGAGGCTGCAACTCCTGGCGGCACTGCGGCGGCAACAATGGCGGCACTGGATGCTGCGGGATACCAACGTGTGCTACGCCAAGGCCTCGCTGCCGGCTTGCGCCGCGCCCGTGCCAACGGCACGTGAATGAGTCTCGCGGGTTTTCATTACCCTCCGCTTTCCTAACCGTCGAACCGAGCCGCGCAGTTATAATCGTCGCCATGCGGCAGTTTTTTCGCATGTTGTTTTTGGCGCTGATTCTCGTGACGGTGGCGCTCATTTCAGCGCTCACGGCCATGCGATTTGCGATTCACGGACGCGTGGTGACAATCCCACAACTGGTGGGCATGAGTCCAGTTGAAGCCGAGCGCGCCAGCGCAACGTTGGGCTTGCAAGTGGTGGTCGAGCGCCAATTTTTCAGTCCGGACATTTCCGAAGGTAAAATCATGAGCCAGTTGCCGCCGCCGGGAACCAAGGTTAGGCGAGGCTGGTCCATCCGGGTGGCGCAAAGTTTGGGGGCGCAGCGAGTAACAATTCCCGATGTTACCGGCGGCAGCGAGCGGATCGCTGAGCTCAACATACAGCGCCGCGGGTTGAGTCTAGGTTCGATTGCGCATGTCAATTTGCCGGACGTCGTGGAGGACAAGGTCATAGCGCAAAGCCCTCCGGCGAATGCCAGCCGCGTATTGGCGCCGAAGATCAATCTGTTAGTGAGTAATGGTCCCGAGCCGCCAACGTATGTAATGCCAAGTCTCATCGGGCAACCTCTCGGCAGCGCGACCCTCGCGCTGCAGGACGCCGGTATCAAATTAGGTAAAGTGGTCGCCGTGACGGCGCAATTGCCAGCGGATAGCAGCGCGCCAGACTCGCCGCCTGCGACATCGGCAGCCTCGGAGCCAAGCGCGGCCAGCATGATCGTTAGCCAAACTCCACAGCCGGGGCAAAAACTTGCAGCCGGCAGCGCGGTGAATTTAGAGGTCCGCTAACTCATCCCCGCGATCATTGCTTTTCGATCATGGCCGTTCGATCATGGCCGCGAAAAATCCGTCACAGGGATGCAAGCCGGGAATTATTCTCAGATAAGGACCCGCCAGAAGTGACGTTCTATCTGTCCAACACATGTCGCCGGCCTGCTGCATCAGCTGCAACTCCCTTTTCAAATCGACGAGCTTGAATTTCGTCGTGCCCTCAAGAGCGGCCTCCACTACCGCTTCGTTTTCCTCGCGCTCGAGTGAACACGTGGAATAGACAACCCGCCCGCCCATCGCAAGGTGACCCATCACCGATTTCAGTATCGCGACTTGCCGCAACTGTAGATCGCAGAGATCGCGCGCCTTCAGGCGCCACTTAATCTCCGGGTTGCGGCCAAGTGTGCCGGTTCCGGAGCAAGGAACGTCGGCAAGGATGCAATCAAAAATGCATGTGGAAGAAAAAGGCAAATAGCGTGCGTCGGCAGCGACGACATGAACGTTCTTCGACGCGTTGAGACTTCGCAGCAAACGCGCGCGGTGCGGATGCAACTCTGTCGCCACTATGTTGGCATGCGGGTTGCGTCGGGCGAGCAATTCAGTCTTGCCTCCGGGAGCGGCGCAACAATCCAGTAATTTTTTTCCGCGCCCGGCCAATAGTGCAACCAGTTGCGAACCCTCATCCTGAATGGAGATCCGGCCTTCCTGATACGCCCGCGTCGCTGTGATGTCGCCCGCGACCAGTCTTCGTGCCGCCGACAGGAGCGAACCGGGAGCAAGTTTTACCTCGGCTGCGGCAAGTTCGGCGTCAGAGCTTGCATGGTCAAATTGCTGGTTATGAACGCGGTCGTCATGAATATGAATCGCCGTCTCAGGTACCTCTTGATCGTGGATGCAGATCTGGCGCGCTGTCTCCAGTCCATATTGCTGGATCCAGCGCTCTACCAGCCACGAGGGGTGAGCGGCACTCTCGGCGAGCATGGTAGCGTCGGCTGAGGTCTTGATACGCGCGACTGCGTCCTCGCAATCAGCTTTGGCAATTTTGCGGAGGACTGCGTTCACAAAGGAAGCCGCCGACCGCTTGCGCGCCATTTTCACCAATTCCACGCTTTCAAAGATTGCCGCACGCGCAGGGACTCGGGAAAGAAACTGCAATTGATAAATCCCAAGACGCAACGCGATTCGAACTGCGTCATCCAGCCGCTCCATCTTCAGCGATGATGCAGCGGCCAGTCGCCGATCGAGAAGACTCTGCCAGCGGAGCACTCCCATTACCAGTTCGGTGGCCAAGCCGTGATCGCGGGAGGAAAGATCAGCCAGAGCCGCTGCATGGAGAAGTTCGGATGCGTAGGAATTTTCGCGCTCCACTCGCAACAGAATTTCGAAAGCCGCGGTTCTGGCGGGAGAAGTCCGAGCGGGCGAAGATCGAGCGGGCGAAACTGCCATCAGCCTATTGTCCCAGATGGTCGCCGGATTGAGGCCGGTAGCCGTTGATGAACTCTTGCGCGGCCATGCGACGCTTGCCTTCGAGTTGAATCTCGAAAAGTTCCAGCGTGGTTTCAGCATCTTGATTCTTGCCACAGCCAACGAGCAGGCGCGGCCCTTCAACAGCGATTTCTCCCGGCCTCAACCTCAGCGTAGGTTGCGCGGGTTGTGCGCGGTGTACTTGCAGCGTCTTACTCTTGAAAGTCGTGAACGCGCCGGGCCATGGCTGAAACCCGCGCAGGCGGTTGAACAGGTCGTCAGCGCTGCGGGCAAAGTCCATGCGGCCGTCTTCTTTCTTAAGAATAGGCGCAAGCGTCGCTTGCGAATGATCCTGCGGCCTTGGTCGAACCTCACCGCTTTCGAGTCCGCGCAGCGTCTGGACCATCAAATCCGCGCCCACGGACGCGAGCCTCGAACCCAGCGTCTCAGCGGTGTCTTCAAGTGGAATCGGAATTTCGCGCTGCATGAGTATGTCGCCCGTGTCGAGCCCCGCGTCAATCCGCATGGTCGTTACTCCAGTGACGGATTCGCCGCTGGCAATAGCCCATTGGATCGGTGCGGCGCCGCGATATTTCGGCAACAGGGAGGCATGCAGATTCAAATTCCCGAGGCGAGGAAGATCAATCATCCATCGTGGAATGATGCGGCCATAGCCGACGACGATAACCGCGTCCGGACAAATTCCTGCGAGCTGGTCGCGGAATTCCGCATTGTTTTTGATGGCTGCAGGTTGCACAATGGCAAGCCCCAGGCGGACTGCCGAGTCTTTCACCGGAGAAACGGCGACTTCCATTCCGCGCCCCCGAGGGCGATCGGGTTGCGTCACCACCAACGCCACAGAGTGACCAGCCTCGACTAACTTCTCGAGAGTCGGGACGGCAAAGCGCGGCGTGCCGCAGAAGATCAAAAGCATAGGTCTTAGGTCTTAGGTCTCAGGTCTCACGTTTCTTGGCAATCAATCAGGGCGCGCGTTTTTCCTGAGACCTAACACCTGAGACCTGCACCTCTACCATTCGCCTGCCTTCACTAATTTCTTGATCTTGCGCTTGATGAGGTCACGCTTCAGCGCGCTGATGTGCGAGATGTACAGCTTGCCATTCAAGTGGTCGGTCTCGTGCAAAAAGGCCCGCGCCAGCAGGTCTTCGCCGGTGTGCTCGAAAAACTTTCCGTTCAGATCCTGCGCGCGAACGGTGACGGTTTTGGCGCGCGTGACCTCCTCGCGAAATTCCGGAAGGCTCAGGCAGCCTTCGCTGCTCCGCTGCCGGCCCTCTTTCTTCACAATCACAGGATTGATCAGAACCAACTTCGCGGCGGGGTCTTCCTTGAAGGTCACATCCACGACGGCAATTCGTTTCGAAATACCGATCTGCGGAGCTGCCAAACCGACGCCTCGAGCCGCGTACATCGACTCAAACATGTCTTCGACAAGCTGCTTGATCCCGTCATCGAAGCTGGTCACCTCAGCCGCGGGCGTTTCCAGAACGGAATCACCGAATTTCACAATCGGATAAATCATTTCGAAATTAAATTTCGAGATCAGTAATTCTTCAGCTGTTCCAAATACCCTTGAAAATTCCGTTTCGTTTCCTTGATCGAATCGCCGCCAAATTTCTCAAGCGCGCAGCGTGCCAACGTGAGCGCAACCATAGCCTCTGCGGCAACACCCGCCGCCGGCACTACGCACACGTCTGAGCGCTCATACGCCGCCTTCACAGGTTCGCGCGTCGCGAAATCCACAGACTGCAACGGCCGCCGCAGCGTCGAAATCGGTTTTAGATAACCGCGAATCCGAATCTCCTGTCCATTGGAGACACCGCCCTCCAAGCCTCCTGCATTGTTACGCGTGCGCGTGAAGCCCGCAAACCCCGAGTCACTCTGATAGCCGATTTCGTCATGAACAGCTGATCCCGGCGAATGCGCCGCCTGAATTCCGCTTCCTATTTCAACCGCCTTCACCGCCTGAAGCGACATGATTGCGCCTGCCAACAGCCCATCGAGTCGCTCATCCCATTGCGCGTAACTGCCGAGGCCGGGCGGAACATTGCGCGCTACCACCTCGAATACTCCGCCCACGGAATCGCCCGTACGCAAGACCTTATCCACTTCCTCCTTCATGCGCTGTTCGGCATCGGCGTCAGCGCAAGCGAGCAGCACTTCGTTCTTACGCGACAAGGGCTCAATCTGGTCCCAGGGAATTTCCCGATCAGCAAGCGAAACAGCGCCAACCGCGATCACATGACTCAGAACTTCCACTCCCAGCTCGCGCAGCAGCAGCTTGGCAAGGGCGCCAATCGCAACCCGAGCCGCCGATTCCCTGGCTGAGGCGCGCTCCAGAACATAGCGCGCTTCCGTGAAATCGTACTTCAACGCTCCCGCAAGATCGGCATGGCCGGGTCGCGGCGACGGCACGCGCTTGTGTTTCTCGGGATCGCCAGTCTCTACCGGCAAGGACTCCTTCCAATTCTGCCAATCGCGATTCTCGAGCATCACGGCGATCGGCGAGCCTATGGTCTTGCCGTGATGCACACCCGAAAGAAAATGCGCGTGGTCGGTTTCGATCTTCATCCGCCCGCCGCGTCCAAAGCCCTGCTGGCGGCGCCACAGCTCACGATCCACAAATTGCTGGTCCACCGCCAACCCTGCGGGCAGCCCGGAAAGGAACGCGACCAAGGCTTCGCCGTGCGATTCTCCGGAAGTAAAATAGCGCAGCATGTCGAACAGGCATTGTAAATGAACAGTGGAGGTTCAGCTCTCCGATTCCCGGAACGGGGAAATCCGGGGCTGGAATTTTCGCGTCGGGGTTTATTGTGCCCAAAACCAACGCCCATGCGGGTACAATGAAAGGACTCGGGCGTGCGTGTCACAACTGTGTTCGACAATTGCACACTCCCTTGCGCCTCTTCGTCACAGTCATAGGACGCGAGGATCTTTTAATGTTGAAAAACAAGACAGATTCATTTCCGTCGGAGGATACCGCGGCCATTCGTTGCGTGATCGCCGACGATCACGAAATGTTGCGCTACGGCGTGCGCCGGCTTCTGGAAGACGCTCCCGACTTTGCCGTGGCGGGCGAAGCCGGCGATGCCTCGGAAGCGCTCCGAATGGCTTTGCAATATCGCCCCGACTTGGTGCTACTCGATATCAGCATGCCCGGTATGTCGTCCTTTGAAGCCGGACGCCTCATCGAAGACAGCGGCCTAACCCACGTCGTGTATCTAACCATGCACGAAGATCAGGACTACGTGGAACAAGCTCTGCGCTCGGGCGCCAGCGGATATCTGCTGAAAGACACTCCGGCGCCGCTCTTATTGGACGCTCTGCGCGAAGTACACCGCGGTGAACGATCCATAAGTCCTCAGATTCAGGCGAAGCTGAAAGACGACGCGTTCTTGCGATCTCAGCCGGTACGAGTACCGTTGCGAAGAAATACCCTGACTCTGCGCGAGCGTGAGGTGATGAAGTTGCTCGCCGAGGGGCATACTGCAAGGAAAGTTGCGGTCATTTTGGGGCTCAGCGTCAAGACAGTGGAGGCGCATAAATTCAACCTGATGCGCAAACTCGATATCCACAATAAAGCTCAACTGGTCACGGTTGCCATACAAAGGAAGATACTTCCGCTGCCCTACGCGATGTAAGAGCTAATCGCCTAGCGTGAGCGCACCAACGTCAGCCTCGATCTGACTTCAGGGCGGCTGCCGCGAGAGAGGCTAGATCTGGGACCTCCAAATCCGCCCGCTTGTCTGATGCGGGACCGCGAGAGTCTCGAACCGCTCCAATACCGGGACGAGCGGATCGCCGGTTCACCCACACTGTTGCGATGCCCAGCGACCGCGCCGGCACAATATCGTGATAGACGCTTTGCGCGGCGTGCAGCAGGCGATCCGGCGAAACAGCGAGCGTGCGCAAAGCTATCCGAAAGTTGTTGAGCGAAGGCTTATAACTTCTTGCCTGCTCTGCTGTGATCACTGCATCAAAGTCCACGTCCAGACGTTTGCGAGTCTCGGCAAATAGATTGTCATCAATATTTGAAATCACCAGCAGCTTGTAGCGCTTCTGCAGATTGCGTAGCGCAGATACTGTGTCCGGAAAAGGCGGCCATCCCGGCACCGACTCGTGCAGCGAGCGGATTTCAGCGGAGGTGGCATCGAAATGAAAATGACCCGCAAACCCCCGCACCACCGATTGCAGCACATCCCTGTAACTCTGGTAGGGACCGCTCTCCGCCTCCGCCTCAAATTCCCCGTAGAGCTCAAGAATAGAAGCGTCAGGCAGACTCTGACCGTGGCCTGCAAGCAGGGCGCGTAGTACAGGCAGAATCCCCGCTTCCCAATCGATCAGGGTGCCATAGCAGTCAAAACTAACGGTGGTGAAGTTGTTGAAATCCATGGTCATATTATAAGGAGGCCTGAGTGGAGACACAGCCGGACGGGCCGTCACCCCGAGGGAAAGGTCATTATTTTATTCTTAACGCTGCTCCAGGCGGTGGACACCGTTTCGCTGTTGCATTCTTTCGACTGGCTAAACTTTCTGTTCGCTGAACAAGTCAAGCACTGGCGAAGCGGAACCGGGGCTCTCAGGCACCGCAGGCGAAATCGGTTGACTGCTGCCGTCTTCGGCGCTGGCTGTGGTTTTCCCGGTTGAGACTTTCTCGCCTCGCAGAAATTTACTGGAATCGAGCAGCGGACGTCCGAGCGATGCGTTATAGCTCGTCCACGGTCCGTCGTTTTCAGCCTCGCGCTCAAAATGGGCGCGCATCGCTTCCATTTTAGAATCAAGATCGTCCAGATAGTGCAGCATCAACGCCTCGGGAAACATCGGCAGTTTGGGCGATCCGAAATCGTACTGCCCGTGGTGGCTGATGATCAGGTGTTCGAGCAGGGTTTTCAACTCTGCGGGAAAGTCGGGCAGACTCGCGAGCTTTGCCTGCAGCATTTCCAGTTCAATGATCATGTGACCGAGCAGTTGGCCGCGCGTGGTATAGGAAAATGCGCGGTTGTAGGTCAACTCCTGGACCTTCCCAATGTCATGCAGGAACGCTCCCGTCAACAAAAGGTCACGATTTACCTGTGGATAGTTTTGGCAGAGCAGGTCGCAGGAACGGAAGAGCGACACGACGTGATCAAGCAGTCCGCCGATGTAGGCGTGATGTAAAGTCTTCGCCGCCGGCGCATTGCGATAGCGTTCAGCAATCTCCGCGTCAGCCATGAACAGTTCGACCAGCGACTTCAGGTGCAGATTCTCGAAGCTGGCAACAAACTCCGTCAGCGTTCGCCAAAGCTCGCCGATATCCTTGGTGGTCTTGGGCAGGTAATCGGTGTAGTCGATCTCGGCTTCTTCCATGCGCCGTAGTTTGTGAATCGTAAGCTGAAATCGATTCTTGTACTTGTTGATGAGCCCCTTGATTTTGAGGAAGTCGTCCTGTTCGAAGACGGCAATGAACTCTTCGACGTTGTCCCACATCTTGGCCTCGATCTGGCCGGTGCGATCGGCCAGAACCAATGCCAGGTAAGGCTCGCCATTCTTCTTGGCCTTGACCTGCTTCGACGCGACCACAAAACTTGAAGTGATGACCTTATTTTCCTGCTGGCAGCACCCCGAGATAAAGAACTCTTTCATGCGCCTCCGAGAAGCTCGGCTTCCCGCCGCGGGCACTGCAGAACAGCTATCAGCGGTCGGCTAAAACACGCCGAGCGTCTTCTTCTTTTTCAACTTCTTCGCCTTGTCTTCTTTCGCCGTGGTCTCGACTGGCTTGGTTTGCTTCGAGCTCGCGCCTGAGTCTATGTAACCGGTCTTGATGTCGATGAAGGCGTCCTCCCGCAAACTGGTCAGATACGTCCGCAAAGCCGGCTGCAATTTCTGCATGTATAACGCGTCCTGGATACGCGGCTCAACCTCCTTCAGCGTCGGAATGCCCGCCACCTGATGCTCACTCACCTGCAGGATCACGTAACCCTGTTTTGTGCGGATCACATCGGTAAACTCGCCGGCCTTCATTGCGAAGACCTTATCTTCGAGCTCTTTCGCAAGCGTACCGCGCTTGAAATAACTCAGATCACCACCATCTTTGGCCGACGGTCCATCGGAGTATTTTTTTGCCAGGTCTTCGAATTTTGCACCTTTGTGAATCTGATCAAGCACGTCATTCGCTTTGGCCTGAGCAGCAGCCAGCGCCGCGTCCGTCTCAGCCTGGGACGAAGACGGCGGATCACCTTTTGTGGCGTCGCCACCGGCGGCCGGCTTGGCAGGCGTCTTCGGCGCAATCAAGATCTCGCTCAGCCGAACCTGCTCAGGCCGCTCCATCTCCGCCCGGTGCTGCTCATAAAACTTCTTCTCATCTTCCTTGTTCAAGGCCAGATGCGAGCCCACTTCCTGTCCTATGACCCGCTGGGTCACGATCTGGTTGCGAAGATTCTGCTTGAACTCTTCATAGGACGCGCCCTGCGCTTCAGCCGCTTTTTCCAGGTCTTCCATTGTTTCGAGTTTCATTTCCTTGCGCATCTCGTCGAGGCGCTTGACCAGTTCGGTGTCGCCCGTAATCCCCAGGTCCTTGCCTTTTTGCAGTAGAAGTTGCTGGTCAATCAGATCGCGGAGAACATCTTTTTGCTTTTCGGAAAAGTCGCGGTCGGCGTTGGCCGGATCCTGCTGCTGAACTTCCTGCTTAAGCTGATCACGGCTGCGGACGTATTCCGAGCGCGTTATGATTTCGTTATTAACCCGACAGACAATCTCTTCGACCACGGTATCGGCCGGCAAAAGAGCTGGAAGGAATAGCGCGTAACCAACCACCAAAGTCAGGGCCAATCTTGTCGTCTTCATCAGAACTCTCTGAACCTGGGTAAGACCCTAGGGAAATTGTTTAACTATTTTACGCTGCGATCACCCCGGAGGCCAATGGAATGGTCGGTTTTCGACAGTCGTATCTGTCTAATTTCCTCGAGTAAGCGTCAGAGCAGTCACGTCATTATGCCGGGGAGCCGCGTGCATAAAGTCCTGCAATTGCTGCAAGATACGCTGGGAAAGATCTTTGGCGGTAAAAGGGCCCGTCTGCAAAACACTTTTGACCCCCTCCAAGCCGAACTCGGAGTGCTTCGATTCGGCTTCTACCACTCCGCGCGAGACCACTGCCAGCGATCCATTCGGTCCGAGACCGACGATACGGGCGTCCGTGGGGGCTAGCGAAAACAGGCCAAGCGGCAAACCGGTGGCGGGCAATTCCACGACGCTCTGCTGATCGCGCAGCAACCCGGGCGTATGGCCGGCATTTACATAACAAACCGTGCCCAGTTCTTCGTTGTAGCAACCGGTGAAGGCTGCGCAACTGTGCACGCCTCCTGCGGCGCGCATAATCTCGAGATTCAGACGCCGCGCTAGTTCGATCATGGCCTCGGACTCGTTCAGTTCGGGGGCGGCGAAGATCTGCTCACCCGACGAGCGGAAACAGGCCTGCGCCGCCTGCAAGACGGCCGCGCTCGTATCGCGCTTGCCGGCCACGTCAAGCAATCCGAAGAGCAAGCGTTGCGGGCCCACCCGCAGGAAATCGTGGAAATCGCCGCCGGCGCGCGACGAAAAAAATGCGACCGCCAAGTCAGCGCCGTCGAGGGCCGGGCTCTCCCCGTGGACGATCTGCGGAGCCTCCTCCACCGGAGAACCAAACCCGAGTTTCGAGAGAAGACCCATGATGAGGGGCGAAAATATCACAATCTTTGAAGCAGGGCAATGAGCGGAAGGTGGGGGGCGGTCTGGCGTGTGCAAAAGCGTGGACATTGTGGTGAAAAACGCGCGCGATGGTACTTGACTTCCTGAGCCAGCCCCGGCAAAATAGCGGAAATTCAGGGAAAACACCCACTTCCCAGCAAAAGTTCGACAGTCGACAAGTCTATGACGTTAAGCCACCCGTCGCCTTCCCCACAAGACAAACTCAATCCCGAGCAGTGCAAGCACCCTCGAGTACGAATCGTCTCTCGCGACGAAGAGTCAGAGTATGTCGAATGTCAGGAATGTGGAGATGTGTTCGAGTCCAGCGAACTGAAGGATATGGCGATCGAAGAGAAGAAAGAACCCGAAGAAGAGTGACGCCTGCAGCGCGCGTCTGCGAGCGCCTCGACCTTCAGGGAGCCTCTTTATCAATCAGACTTTACTATGAGATCGCGATGAACAAATCGGACGTTATCCGACCCGAATCGGCTGCCCAACAGCTCGCAGGTTTTATCGCGAAGTTCGATCCGGAGGTGGCGAAACTCATCCGCTCGGCGCGCGTGGCACTACGGAAGCGCCTCCCGACCGCCTACGAACTGGTCTACGATAATTACAACTTCCTGGCCATCGGATTTTCTAGCACGGAACGGACTTCAGACTGCATCGTTTCGTTGGCGTCGTATGCCAAGGGTGTTTCTCTTTTCTTTTACTATGGCGCGAAGTTAGCTGATCCTCATAAGCTCTTGCAGGGCGGCGGAAAGCAAGTTCGCTTTATCCGTTTGGAGAGTGCGGCAACACTGGCAAAGCCGGAAGTCGAGGCGCTTTTGCGCGCGGCCACGGCGCAGGGAAAGACGGCGCTATCGCGGACAGGGTCTGGCCGCGGACGTTTGCTCGTAAAATCTATTTCCGCCAGGCAACGCCCGCGGCGCACCGGATCGAAATAGGCGGGGAGTGGCTTCAGCTGTTAGATCTCAATCACCAGGTTTTCCGACTCATCAAGCAAAAACTTCTTCCCCTGAGGAATCACGGTAGTCGCGCTGTATTCAGTGATGACAGCCGGTCCGGACATCGAGCGGCACGGGACAAGGTCCTCGCGTTCAAAGACCGGGGTAACCAAGGCTTTACCCCGAAAGAATACAGGCGCGCGATCGACGGGCAACACACGTGATGGCGGCTTTGCACCCGCACGCCGTCGCCTATTCTTCTGTTGCGAGTGGGTGGGCTGCGGGGTAAGCAAACGAGCACGGAGACGGAGCGTTACCAGCTCAATCTCGCGCCCAGCATGGCAATACCCGTAACGACGTTGATGTTCCTTTTCGAAGTGAGCGATGACATTCGCCGTAGCGGGTACATTGAGTTCGTATCCCTGACCGCGATATCGCAAATCGAGACTCCTCTCATACTGAAGCGCGCCGCGCCACCGTTCTGCGCGGAATTCTGCCTGCGCCGCTGCCTGCAGTTTGTGAAATTCTTTCTGAAGTTTTGCCTGGGACACTGCTTGCGATCCGCAGCCGGCAAACCGCCACAGGAGCGTACGGGAATAATCCTTGACTACGTCGCTCACCAGGATGCCATACGCCGAAAGCGCGCCCGGTCGCGCCGGTATCATCACCGTCGGGATCGCCAGGGCCTCAGCCAGGTCGCAAGCATGCAAGCCTCCCGCTCCCCCAAACGCCACCAACGCGAATTCACGTGGATCGTATCCACGTTCGATGGACACGACCCGCAAAGCCCGCTCCATATTGGCGTTCACCACACGCACGACGCCGGCGGAAAATCGCTCCACGCTCAACGCTGGTCCATGTTTCTTCAGCCACTCCAATGTAATCCGCCGCGCTCTTTCAATGTCGAGCCTGAACTCTCCGCCCAGGAAACGCTCGGGCCGAAGCCGACCGAGCAGCAGGTTCGCATCGGTCACGGTGGGCTCGGTTCCGCGGCCATAACAGATCGGTCCCGGATCGGCGCCCGCCGATTCCGGTCCAACACGTAACGATCCGCCTGCATCGAAGCGAGCCAGCGATCCGCCCCCGGCGCCGACCGTGTGAATCTCCAGCATCGGAACGCCAACCGCAAGTCCGGCCACTTCCGATTGACCGCCCGTTCGAACCAGACCCCGCGCTGCCGCCACGTCGGTCGAAGTTCCTCCCATGTCGAAAGAGAGAATCTTGGGGAACCCGCTGCGGACAGCCATGGCCGCCGCGCCGACCAGTCCCCCAGCAGGCCCCGACAACACTGTCCGTACGGGTTCGCGCGCTGCCGACTCCAACGCCGTGATTCCTCCGCTCGATTGCATGACAAAAATCCGCGGCGAGTTCCCCCCCAGGTTTCGCGGCCGCGCGGCGCCGGAGCCCAATTCCTCGCGGTATTTGCTTTCTTGCTGACCGGCGCGCGCCGCCAATCTCTTCATATAGTTCTGCATAAGCGGCTGCAGGTAAGCGTTCACGACCACCGTGCTCGTGCGCTCATATTCCCGGAATTCCGGTAGAAGCCGGTACGATATAGACAGAGGCTTGCCAAGATTCGCCACCGCCCTGGCCACGGCGCTCTCGTTCTGCGGGTTGGCAAACGAGAACAACAGACAAATAGCGACTGCTTCCGCGCCGGAGTGTTGCAACAGCTCCCCTAATCGCCGCAACTCCGCTTGCGACGGACTCTCCAAAATCCTGCCCTCGGCGTCTGTCCTCTCCTTGACACCGAATCGCAGTTCCCTGTCAACGAGCGGCGCCACGCGATCAAAAAAAAAGTCGTAGAGGCGAGGGCGCGCCTGCCGCGCTATCTCAATGACATCTTCAAATCCCGACGTCGTAATCAGCGCAACCCGAGCGCCTTTCCTTTGCAACAGAGCGTTGGTTCCAACCGTCGTGCCGTGCAACAAAGTGAGAGTGACTCGAGGGCCTGGTTTTCGCTTCGCTGCACCACTCTTCTTTGCGGCTTCGCGAATCTCTGTTCTAGCATCGAGAATCTTTCGTAGAGCCTGGCCAATCGCGCGCGATGGATCATCGGGCGTCGAGAACACCTTCAGCGTCCTGAGACTTCCGTTCTCGACCCACACGCAATCGGTGAACGTACCTCCGGTGTCGATTGCAATGCGAAGTTCGAAGCGGAGTATCGAATCAGATGCGAAAGGCGATTGAGTCATGATTCTCAAAAACACTTGCAACGAATTGAGCCTAAAGATTACCACCGCATGCACGACATGCCGGATCAGAGGACTGTGCCCAAAACATAACCGCTTCCCGAGCCCGGCTGCCGTATTCTGAAAGACGTGAACGGTAGAATATGGAAGGCGTGGCTGGTTCCAGGCGGCTTGTTGTTAGCGCTGATGGCGACTCTCGTCAATAGCCCCCTGTTCAAGCTGATAGCGCCTTCTCTCGACTTCTACTACATTGCCGCATTCTCAGCCGGGTTGCTTCTTGCGTGGCGTTTCAATTCCAGCCGCGTCCTGTTTTCCCTGCTGGTCTTGTTGCTGGCTCATCGCGCAGTCGATTTCTACGGCGCCTCCGGACCGCTTCACGCCGGGGAGGCTGATACCGGGCCGGCCCGCATGGCCTTGGCGCTAGCCGCCCTGCTGATTCCGCTAAACTTCGCTCTGTTAGCCTCGATACGCGAGCGCGGCCTGATCATTGCCGGAATCGCCCCCCGTTTTGGATTGTTGTTGCTTGAATCGGTGATCTTCGCCGTTCTCTGTCGGCCAGAGAACAGCCCGACGAGCTCGACTCATGTCGTCAGTCACGCACTTCCGTTGTGGATGTTATTGAGCTTTTTAAGCGCGCTCGGTGTGTTCGTAAGGCGTTTCTTTCAAACCCGCAAGCCCATCGAACCTGGATTCGTGTGGGCCGCTGTGGCTGTTTTCCTGTGGCTCCAACTCGCCCCTTTCGGAAAAGTTTCGGACGCTTACGTAGCCACGGCCGCTCTGATTCTGGCCGCATCACTAATCGAGACGTCGTACGTGCTCGCCTACCATGACGAACTGACCGGAATTCGAGGACGCCGCGCCTTCAATGAGTCCTTGCTTTCGCTGGACCAGCAATACGCGATCGCTATCGTAGATATCGACCATTTCAAAAAGTTCAACGACACCTACGGCCACGACGTGGGCGACCAGGTGCTATGCATGGTCGCTAAGCATCTGTCGAAGGTCGGTGGCGACGGCCAAGCTTTTCGCTGCGGAGGAGAGGAGTTCGCCATAGTCTTCCGCAACATTTCCGCTCAAGAAGCGTCCGAGCATCTTGAGAAGCTGCGCCTAACCATCGAGAAATCGGCGTTTCATATGCGTAGTTCTGATCGGAGATCAGAAACCAGAGCCGAACGAAGCGTTGAGAGCGGCAGCAACCGACGGTCCAGAGAGTCGGAGCGCAGAAAGTCGATCAAAAAGAAAATCGGCCCGGGTCCTGCCAAGCTGCGGAGAAATGCAGGGCTAGATTCCGTTTCGCGAGGGACCGGCCTTGGCCGCCCCGAAAGACGCACGAAATCAGTCGCATCATTATCCGATGACGTCGCGATTGAGCAAGTGGACCTATTCCTGCAGTCCGGCGGCCAATCGCCGGATCGTTTATCCGTGACCGTCAGCATCGGAATCGCAGAACCGAGCACTCGCTACCGCCAGCCTGAGCAAGTGATCCTGGCCGCCGACCAAGCTCTCTATCGAGCCAAACATAAAGGAAGAAATCGAGTGGAACTCGCATCCACAGCCCAATTTGGCATAGCCGCAGGCAAGCGCGCCAAGGTGGCGAGGCTCTAACCAGAGAACCCCAACACAACGATCGGACTATTCCATCTGCAACACGTGGAATAAGGCCTTTTGGGCAATCGTGGGGCCCTCGCTTCAAGTGTGCGCCGCTAGGCTATTTGCGAAGAGGACGCAGCTAATTCTGCCGATGGTAAAACTGAACCATCGCACGCCGGAGAGGTGGCCGAGAGGCTGCCAGGAGCGGCGACATACGCGAGCACCCATTAGCAGTTTTGAGGATAAATGCATCTGTTAGATTTTTGCGGAAGGATGTCGAAGAGTGGATTGAGAAGATGGCAAGGAAGAAGTGAATAGGGCGCTGGGCGGGGGAGAAGGGGCATACCACGTCTGGCAACCCGAAGTCCTACGGAAAACTGCCCAGCGCGATTCTGACAGTACGCCTCGAAATGCTAATCCCAAAACTCATAAGTACATTTCAGACACTACCCACGACTCGTAACACTAGACTGCGAACCCTCAAGCTCGAAATGCGACTGGCTTGCGATGGTGTCGAATTGAGAGGAGCACTGAAGCCAATATAAAGCCGTCTGAATTGATCTGAAGAATTTGCAAGCGATGATCAGATTTCCCGACGACCTTGCGCTGTTAGAGACAGAGGACAAAAATTGCAGTCCTCATAATCACTAAGGAGAACTAAAATGAAAACGCTTTTCGATCAAACCAAGCAGAACGCGCTATACCTAATGACCGTTGTTTGCATAATGTTCGCAGCATCGCTCTCGGCGCTCGCCATTCCACCCGCCCAAGTGGCAAGGACTGCGGCGGTACAGACGATCACCGCAGCGTGCTCCCTAGGTTTCCCCTTCCCCCCCGCGCCGGGTAACTGTCCGTCTTTCAACCCCTTTGTTAGTGTGACTGAACCCGCTACGGTGACACCGGTGATTGTGACTTGGAGCGCTGACTACAACACTACCGGCACCTCCGTTTTGGGTCTGAGCTTAAACGGCGGGCCTTGCAATGCCTACGGGCCGTTCACGCTGCAGGAGCCGCAACTTACTGCGGGAAGCAATAGCGTCACGGTAGCCACTACACACCAGTGGGTTGCCCTTCCCAGCGATGGGTTGGTTGCGGGGAAAAACTTGTTTTTCCTGTGCGGTGGAGGTTACGAGGCAGTTCAGACAATCAACATCGGATTTAGCACGCTCACAGTCCAGACCCAGTAATGAATATGTGGCTACGCCCATCCACTCAATTTGTTGGCTGGATGGGCACCTTGTTGGGCTAGGCATTCTGTGGTCACCAAGCAGCTTGTAAGCTGGTGCCAAGATCGAGGTTCGGACCAAACTATTCCAGATGCGTACGTTAACCTCATGGAGCGAGCGATCCAGACGGGCAAAAGTCAGACTGATTTCGCATGCCTGTTCGAGATTCTGTCCGACGCCACGAAGCCAATCTGATATTTTGGTGTTAAACGACCAGACCCGCTTAGGTGCAGGATTAGCTGATCAGGATGTAAGTCTCGGATGACGGTCCTGGCCAACTGGTAGTTCCTGCGGTCAACTCGCACACCGAGGTCAGACGCCCCAAGCCGTCGTACTGCATCTGCCGCGACTTGAGATTATCGCCGTTGTTAGGAGCGGGAGCGGGACCAATTTTCTGCAAGACGTCGTTATATGAATAAGTGTAGCCAACTGTTCCGCCTCCAGCATCAGTAGCCGTCAGCGGGCGATTTAGGCCGTCGTATGTGGTGTTTGTTAAGACTGCTGGAGAGCACGGAGTCGAGGCCGCCGATGCACATGGTTGGCTTACGCTGACGGCCCTCCCGGCCCCGTCGTACGTCGTGACAACCGTATTGTCGAAACTGCTCGATCCAGGACTCGTTCTCTTTTGAGTAATGATCGGGCGCATCAGGCCGTCATAGGTGGTAAGGGAATCTACAGCCGAGGTGGAGCTATTTGCAAGCGAAGTCTCCAAGGGGATTGGAAATGTCCCTCCAGGCGAATACGTTGTCCATGTCGTATTACCCAGCGCGTCGGTAGAGGAAAGCAATCGCCAAAGCGGATCAGCCTGTTTGCCTGGGGTAGGCGTTGGAGGCGTTACATATCCGTATGTCGTCGTCGCCCCGGAAATGTCTGTACTCGATGTCAGAACTCCGCCACTGCAGTCCCACTGACTGGAACTAATTAGACCAACAGAAGGCAACCCAGCTCGTGATCGAGTGCAGCCCCAGCGCCAACGTCGAAGTGCTATAAGTCGCAAGTCCGCCGCTGATCGCGGCGGTGCCCAGTAAAGTGCTTCCGTCCGTGAAAGTTACAGTGCCCGTTGCTGTCGGTGTACCCAACATAGCCGCAAACGCCACTGGAGAGGCATACACCGATGGATTGGCAGAGGAAAACACTGTGACGACAGGGGTGGTCACCACGCTAAGAGACACAGATCCGCTGGCGAAAAACGCGGATGCCGTAATCGTAGTCGTAGTCGTACCCAAGGCGAGGGTATTTACTGCGCCTGCATTTCCAGAAGAATTGCTGACAACAGCTACGGACGGATTGGAAGAAGTCCAGACAACCGCTTGTAGAGGTTGGGTGCTGCCGTCGCTGAACGTGCCGGTGGCAAGCAGAGATTGTGTCTGGCCGGGCGTAAGGGAAAAGTTCGAAGGCGACACTGAGATGGACACGAGAGTAGGTGGAGTATAAATCGCCGGCTGATACCACTGCTCTTGAGACGTGGTTTGACCGCCCGCAATGCCCCCGGTAAGCAACACATTTCCACTCGAAGGGACGAGAGTGCCGATCTGCCCTGCGACACCATTAATGCTTTGGTCATAATTAAACGCAACGGCAACAGGATCAAATAATTCGGTCGTGCCGTCGCTCTGCCAGTAGCAAGTCTGGTCAGTTTGGCGAATCAAGCAATACCCGTTTGTGAACCCACCGGCGATCATTACCTGGCCATTGGTGAGTAGAGTGGCCGTCTGCAGCCACCTCGAGTCGTTCATCCCATTGGTTTCGCTGAAGGTGTTAGCGTTTGTATCGTAAATTTCGGCATCATTGGTCGGGCAACCCATCGAATCTAAAGCTAATGGTGCGTTCGACATACCGGAGATACCGCACGCCGACCCACCAGCTACTAGAACCTGGCCGTTATTCAGCAGCGTGGCTGTGGGCTGGAAAAGAGGCGTGTTGAGGGTTGGCCCGTTCCAGGCAAACCCGGGTAGCGTCGGATTGTAAACCTCAGCAGTCGGCTGCAGGTTGTTGCCGTCGAACCCACCAGAAATAAGCACTTGGCCGGAGTTGAGCGCCACCGCGCTCGCACCGTAACGAGCTGCGCGCATACTGCTCGCGGTAGTCGTGAACGTTCCGGCAACTGGATTGTATATTTCCGCACTCGATAACGCCGTACAGGACGTGGCCGCTGTGCATGTTTGACCACCCGCAATCAGGACGGTTCCGTCAGCGAGCAGCGTCATGGTTTGGCCGCCACGTGCAACCGTCAAATTGCCAGCA
>Ga0302324_100004483_pt1 | contig 30884 bp, 27 predicted proteins | sample Palsa_T0_1_FD_201949 | JGI IMG/M metagenome (GOLD analysis project Ga0302324, IMG submission 201949) | Peat permafrost microbial communities from Stordalen Mire near Abisko, Sweden - Palsa_T0_1 | ecosystem: Environmental > Terrestrial > Soil > Palsa > Peat permafrost | place: Sweden: Abisko... | reverse complement strand
CTCTGGTGACGGCGGCAGGCTCCGGTGATCCTGCGGGAGCGGATCTTTCCGCGCTCGGAGATGAACCGGCGCAGCATGGACAGGTCCTTGTAGTCCACCTGGTCGATCTTGTCGCGACAGTACGGGCACGGCTTCCGGCGGGAGGATGTCGCTCCGCCCTTCCGATCGCGCCTGCGTACTGGTCTTCTACGTTGCTTTGCCACTGCAGATCAGCCTAGCTTGGTTGCTTTGACGGTGTTGTCTGGTCCTAGAACGGAATGTCCTCGTCCGCGGCTGCCCCGCCCGACGGAGCGCTCTCGAAGTCACCGGTATCGATCGGGACGTCACTCTCAGTGGCACGGACGCTACTGGAGAACCCGTTCCCGCTTCCAGCGTCCTCGCGCGAGCCGAGAAACTGCACGGACTCCGCGATGATATCGACTGCCTGGCGCTTTTGCCCCTCGTTGGTCTGCCATTCGCGCCAGCGCAGGCGTCCGTCGATCGCCACTGGGCGGCCCTTACGGAGATAGCGGCTGCAGTTCTCGCCCTGCGCGCCGAAGACCGTGACGTCGAAATAGTTCGGCTGATCCTCCCATTCGCCCGTCTGGTTGTTTTTGCGCCGTCCGTTGCAGGCGACCCGCAGGCTGCAGACGGCCATGCCGCTCGACGGCAGCGAACTCAGCTCCGGGTCCCGGGTGAGATTCCCGGTGAGGATCACGCGGTTGATGTTGGTTCCGGCCATTGCTCGAGGCTCCTTTCGAGGAGGCATTGAAGGCTCGTGATCGAGTCTAGGCCCGGCGCAGACGGCAACCGCGGTCCTCCGCGGAAAATGCACGGAAACGTTACGGACCGGTCAGCGAGCCGTGTCAGGGCGTGACGCTCGGGTCGCATACGCCCGGCTGACGCGCAGCCGAGCTAGCGTTCGATGCTTGACTCGCTCGACGCGCCGGTGGCAGCGGTAATGACCGGCGGGGGCGAATCCGGGGCGGGCGGTGTCCCGGGCAGAACCTCGATGATCCGGAAGCGCAGCACCTCGTCGGCGATCCTCAGGTTGTGTGAGAGCGTGTCCAACAGCGCGGGCGGACCGATGAGCTGCAGCAGGTGATACTCGGCTTCCTGCTGGTGGTTGATCTCGTACGCGAGTGGCCGCGTCCCCCAGGCATCCTTACGCTGGATCGAGCCGCCGCCGCTGGCAATCTGCGCCTCGACATCCGTCAGGACCTGCGCGCGCACATCCTCCTCGGCATTGGTCGAGAGCAGCAGCATGAGGTCGTAGAGGGTGGCTTGGCGTGGCATGACGAAAGGCCCGTCCCGGGCGGCGCCGACTATAGCGGGTGCCGGTTCACGCGCCCCGTGCCGTCCGCGTTGGGGGTCGTTCGTCACGCGTTGGTCCGTGGAGCCCCCCGCTGACCGGATCCGCCTACCTCAGCTCTCCTTGTCACGGATGTCGGCGAGCTGTTCGTCGATCCAATCCCCGGGATTTCTCGCGGTGACGATCGATTTCAGGCCTTCGTGTCGGCGCTTGCGTTCGGCCACCGGCATCGTCAGCGCGGCGTGAATCGAGTCCGCAAGCTCCTGGATGTCGAACGGGTTGACCGACAGCGCGTACTCGCCGAGTTCCTCGTGGGCGCCGGTGTTCTCGGACAGGATCGAGACCCCGGCGCGCTCGTTGACCATCGGCCCCTCCTTGGCGACCAGGTTCATGCCGTCGAACATCGCGTTGACCATCAGCACGTCGTAGTGCTTGTAGGCGGCGACGGCCTCCTCGAGGTCGTCGCGCAACTTGAGCTGGATCGGCATCCAGTCCGGCGATCCATGGCGATGGTTGACGACCGCGACCACGGCTTCGATTCGCTCCAGGTACTCGGCGTACTCCGGTATGTCGGTCCGGGACGGCATCAGCTGAGCGATGAATGTGACCTTTTCGCGGAACCCGGGGTGCTGCTCGAGGAACACGTCGAACGCGCCGAACCCACGCAGCACGTTCTTTGACAGGTCGGCGCGGTCCACGCGCAAGATGAGGTGACTGCGGCGACGGCGCAGCAACTCATCCTCGAACTCGCGCGTGCGTGGACGAGCGGCGACGGCCTGGACGGCCCCCGAGTCGATCGGCAGCGGGTACGCCCGGACCCACACCTCGCGATCCTCGAGATGGACCACTCCGCGCTTGTGATCGACCTCCAGCCCGAGCAGATCCTCACAGCACTGCAGGAAGTTGCGGCGGTAGGAGCGAGTGTGAAAGCCGATGATGTCGTTGGACAGGATCCCGTCGTAGAGCTCTTGCCGGATCATCGAGGGCAGCACCCGCCACGAGTCAGATTGGCTCCACGGGATGTGGACGAAATGGTGCAGGAACACGTCTGGCCGGGCCCTGCGAATCAATCCCGGGAGCGTGTAGAGGTGGTAGTCGTGGACCATCACGACCGGCTTCTCGATGCCCTCGATCTCCTCCAACACCGCCCGCGCCAGATCCTCGTTGACCGCGTTGTAGCCGAACTCGAACGCTTCGGTTTCGTTGCGCCTGATGTCCGGCGCGTTGGATAGATCCCACAGGTAGTGCTGGATGAACCACAGCATCGGGTTGGCGATGATGTTGTAGAAGCCTTCGTAGGCGACAGCGTCGGAGGCGACGAGCTTGACCCGGTACTCGCCACCGTCCGGGGTATGGACCGGAAACGGACGGCCGTCGTGTTCCTCGGCCGCCTCGACGTCTTCATCGGTCATCGCCGAGGCGACCCAGGTCACCGGACGGTGGGAGGCGAGCCCGATCAGGGCGGTGACCAGGCCACCGGTCCCGCGCTTGACCTCGCCGCCCGGCTGGAACGTCACCGGCCCGCGGTTCGAGACCAGGACGAGCGGCGTGTCAGAAGACACTGGCGCTCGATCTCAGCTCTCGTCCAACCATCACACCTCGATCTGCTGGAACAGCGCCAGCCAGTCGCGCAGCAGCCGCGGCGTCAGGAAACGTTGGCGGACGCTCTCCTTACCCGCTCGTCCGAGCCGTTTGCCGAGCGCCGGATCGCGCAGGATCTCCAGCGACCGCTCCGCACACTGCTCGACGGTCGAGACCAGGAACCCGGTCTCGCCGTCGGAGATCTGGAGCGGGATCCCGCCGACGTCTCCGCCGATGAAGGGCCGCGCCTTCCAGATCGCTTCGGCCACCGTCAGGCCGAAGCCCTCACGCGTGGACTTCTGGAGCGCCACGTCGCAGTGCGACTGGAAAGCGTTGACCTCGATCGCCCCGACGTTGTTGAGGTTATTGAGAATGTGGATGTCGGGGTCGCCGTCAGCATGGGCGACGGTGGCGTTGAAGTAGTCCCAGCCCTCGGGATCGTCGGTGGCCATCGACCCGACCAGTGCCAGCTGGACATCCGGCAGCTGCTGCTTGACGATCCGGTAGGCATCGATCACTCCGAGCGGATCCTTCCAGGGGTCAAACCTCGATACCTGGCACATCAGCGGACGATCGACGTCGATCCCGAACTGCTCGCAGATGTAGACCGCGTCTTCGCTGGAGAAGGCCATGTTCTTCGGGGCGAGCGGATCGATCGCCGGCGGCACGATGTGGGCGCGTCCGTCGAGCCCACGCGGGACGTACTGCGGCATGTGAAACACCGCGGCAGGGTAGGGATCGAGGTAGGGCAGGAGTCGCTCGAGCGTGAACGGGTTGGGGGTCGAGAGATCGATATGGCAGCGCCACACCCAATGGCGGGCCTTCTGGCCGACGAGCGAAGCCAGCGCCGCCGGCTGAGGGTCATGGATGATGCACACGTCCCAGCCGTCCGACATCTCGCGAGCGTTGATCATGTTGTACTCCCGCCAGGTTTCCCATTGCTGCTCGGTCAGATCCTGGGGGTTGCCCTGGAGCGCATTGTGCATCACCTTGGTCACGTTGAAGAACTCTTCTCGGCCGTAGATCACGTGCCACTGGCAATCCAGCCCGACATCGATCATCAATGGAATCAACGTGTACAGGATCTCTGAGACGCCGCCCCCAAAGGCCGTGGCCGAGACGTGCAGGACGCGCTTTCCCTGCAGGCCCTCCGCTCGTTCGCGGATGTCATCAACGAGGGTCCGCCCGACGATGCTCGCGTAATCCGAGATGTGCTTATGGGCTACGGGGACGGGCTGGAGCATTCGAGGTGGTTGGTCGGCGATGCCGATCGGGCCGGCTCGCGTCGGACGATATCCGGACGTCAGGAAAGTAGCGTTCTCAGCCGGGCGAGGCCGAGGTCGACCGCTCGGACCAGCTCCTCGTGAAGCGCCCGATTGGCGGCTGAGATCGACGACATCTGGAACCCATGGCCAGAGCCGAGCAGGCGGTGGTGGTCGAGCGGCTCGCCCCAGCCGTCAGTGACGATCCCGCCGGCTTCGCGCAGGCACAGCCACGGCGCCGCGAGGTCGTAGGGTGAGTTGTTGAGCACCTGCCCGCCGCCGACCCGCTCGAACTGCTCGCGCATGCCCGGCAGCTCGTCGATCAGTCGAGAGCCGACCTCGATCACGGCATCGAGCTGGCCGGTGACGATTCTGGTCATGGCAAAGGCTTGTGAGCCGAGCTCGAAGGTTCCGCCGCCGACCGACGAGGCGTCGATCAGCTCGGCGAGGACTTCGACGGTTGGGCGCGCGGGACGGCCACGAAAGCCATAGCCCCAGAACATCCGCCCCACATCGGCGTTGCTGCTCAACCGGACCGGCTTCGTCGAGTCGACGATCCCCGCCCCCCGCGCGGCCAGGAACCAGTTGCCCGACTTGATCTCAACCACGCTGGCGGTGCAGACGTCGGCCATCGTCGGCTCGCCGTTGCCGAGCGGAGCCAGCGCGGTCGCGACGCAGGCCGACTCGAGCCCCGCCATCGCCGGCCTGGTCCCATCGATCGGGTCGACCACCAGGACGTCGGTGGCGTCCGGCGGCGCGACCAGCCCTCGATCCTCTGAGTAGAAGGCAACTCGCGGCGCCCGTTCGGCCAGGAACGCCGCCAGCGAAGCCTCGGCGAGAGCGTCAACGGCGAAGGTGACATCCCCACCCTTTGCATCACCGGCGCGGGCACGGCCGGCCTGCGAACCGAGCTCGGGTAGGACCGTGTCTCGCAGGCGAAGCCCCAACTCGAGCACCAAACGCTGACGCTCGGAACTGGTCTGGAATTCTTGAGCCACTGATGGAAAGTACTCGCCACCCCCAATTCCTACTAAGCCAATTGTATTTGGTATATCTTCGGGGGCCGCAACAAAGCTGTCGATTGCTCTCCATCGCGATTCGCCGGGGAGTTTCCATGCCGAGCCAAGGAGCCCAAGTGAGCAGTACCGACGAACTACTCGCGAACAACGACGACTACGTCGCGTCGTTCGACAAGGGCGATCTCCCCCTGCCGCCCGCCAAGAAGGTCGCGGTCGTCGCGTGCATGGACGCGCGGCTGAACGTGTACGGCGCGCTGGGACTGCAAGAAGGTGACGCGCACGTGATCCGGAACGCCGGCGGCGTGGTGACCGATGACGAGATCCGATCGCTCGCGATCTCCCAGCGGCTGTTGGGCACCGAGGAGATCATCCTCATCCATCACACCGGCTGCGGGATGCTGACCTTCACCGACGACCAGTTCAAGGCCTCAATCGAGGCAGACACCGGGATCAAGCCAGCATGGGCCGCCGAGGCGTTCGGCGATCTCGACGCTGACGTGCGCCAGTCGATCGCGCGGATCAAGGCATCTCCGTTCATCCCCCGCAAGGACTCGGTCCGCGGGTTCGTCTACGAGGTCGAGACCGGACGCCTTCGCGAAGTTGTGTAATCGCCCTGGGGGCGATTACATTGGGAGAAATCGGCCCAGGCGTGGTCGCCGTTGGTCTTCGGTCGCAGGCCGATTTCTCCCGGGTCGGAGATCGACGCCGCAGGGTGATTTCTCCCGGTCGCCGATGGAGGGTTGCTCAGGCCGGGATCTCGAGCGTGAACACGGTCGCGCCCGGAGCTGAGCGCACCGACAGATGACCCGACATGCGCTCCGCCAGTTCGCTGGCGATCGCCAGGCCGAGCCCGGAGCCCTGGGCGTCGTCGGCGGTGTAGAACGGCTCGAAGATCCTCGACAGCGCTTGGCGGTCGATGCCGTCGCCGTTGTCGTGGACCGCGAGGAGCACGCGCCCGTTGTCACGGCCCGCCGTGACGACGATCTGAGTACCAGCCGGCGTGTGGGTGAGTGCGTTGTCGATCAGGATCCGCATGATCTGGGCGATTCGGACCGGGTCGCACTGCGCTTCGGTCCGGCGCGAGGAGAGTCGCAGCTCCAGGTGCGCGTCACGCTGGGCGAGTGTCGGCTCGAACTCGCCGGAGACCGAGCGGGTCAGTTCCCCGAGGTCGACCTGCTCGGGGCGAAGCTCGAGCGAGCCCGCCTCCAGGCGCGACAGGTCGAGCAGATCGACCGACAGCTTGCGCAGTCGTTCGACTTGTTCCTTGACCTGCTCGAGGAAGCGCCGTCGAGTCTCGGCGTCCAGGTCCTCGTCTTCGAGCAGCTCCACAAAGCCACCGAGCGAGAAGATCGGCGTGCGCAACTCGTGCGATGCGGTCGCGATGAACTTCTTGCGAGCCAGCTCCAGCTGGCCGAGCTGCTCCTGCATCTGGTTGAAGGCGACCGCGAGCTGACCGAACTCGTCGGCGGAGTCGACCGGGATCGGATGACTGAACTCGCCGGCGGCAATCTGCTCCGCCGCCAACTCGAGCCGTTTGACCCGTTGGGCCAGCTCGCGCGCGACCAGGTAGCTGCCGATCAACGCCAGCAGCAGCGCGATCCCACCGGCGACCAGGATCTCGTGACGAACGATCGCGACGTTGTGGACGATGTCCGAGACTGGCGCCGAGTAGACGATGACCGCTGCGACGCGACCCTGATACGTGACCGGGGTCGCGGCCTCCGCAACCATGCCGGCCTTGGTGGCTTCCGTCGCGGTCGCCAGCTTCCCGGTCGAGATGGCGTGGTAGGCCGCCGGGAACAGCAGCCAGCCGGTGGCGGCAGGATTGCTGGAATCCGCCTGCACGGAAAGCTGGAGGCCGCCCTGGGCGCGGTTGACCGACAGCAGGGTGACGCGGTCGCCGGAGACACCACCGGAACGGACGACGATCCGGCGGACCTGCGCCAAGGTCGACGAGCTGCCCACGGTGCCACGGATCGCGCCCGAGTCGTGGGTGGCGGCACGCCCGAGCTCACCCAGCTTCTCGCCCATCAGCCGCGTCTGGAGGCCCGGCGCCACGTACAGGTACACGGCACCGATCGACAGCAGCGTGACGGCGAAGAAGATCAGCGCCAGACGATTTCTGAGCGACAGCCGGATGCGCACGCTAGGGCTCCGTGTCGCGGAACCTGTACCCGACGCCGCGGACCGTGAACAGGTACTCGGGGTCCTTGGGGTCGCGCTCGATCTTCTCGCGCAGGTGCCTGATGTGGACGTCGATCGTGCGCGGATCGCGGTAGGCCGAATCTCCCCAGATCCGAGCCAGCAGCATGTCCCGGGTGAACACACGCCCTGGGCCGCGCGCGAGCGCCGAGAGGATCTCGAACTCGACGTAGGTCAGCGGTGCCTCTTGACCTCGGACGCGGACGGTGCGCTTGGGGAAGTCAATCCGCAGCTCGCGGACCATCAGTGGCACTTCGTCGGGCGCGGTTTCCGCTGGGCGGCTCATCTCGGCTCGTCGCAGCGCTGCCTTGATTCGGCTCGAGAACTCTCGCAACGAGAATGGCTTGGTGATGTAGTCGTCGGCGCCTAGCTCGAGCCCCACCACCTTGTCGATCTCATCGGATTTCGCCGTCAGCATGATGATCGGCACCGAACTGCGACTGCGCAGGCGGCGGCAGATCTCAAGGCCGTCGATCCTGGGCAGCATCAGGTCGAGCACGACGAGGTCGAACGGCTGCTCCTCGAAGCGGTCCAGCGCCTGACGACCATCGGTGGCCTGGACGACGTCATAGCCCTCTTTGCGCAATGGATAGGAGAGCAGCGTCTGAATCGACTGCTCATCGTCTACCAGCAGGATGCGCGCTGAGCGATCGGCCACGGTATCTCCTATCGACGACCTAAGGGTAGTGCCCGCGGCGCCGCCACTACGAATCTGTATCCGGCGCCACCGGCGGATCCCGAGAGGGCAGCTGCCGTGTCGCCGCTCGGAGGCCGGATAACCTCCCTGACCGATGCTTGATCCGCGGATCTACCGCACGGGGTTTGTCGCCGTCGCGCTGGCCGCGATCGTACTTGCCTTCTCGCTGCAGGACCAGCCCGGGCCGCTGGGTACGACGCTCCCGCCGGACGCGTTCAACGGACAGAACGCCTACGCCACCATGAACTCGATGGCGAGCGATTACCCGTCCCGCCGGCCAGGATCGGAGGGCGACGATGCGCTGGCCACCCAGGTCGCGAACTCGCTCAGTCAGGACGGCTTCAGCGTGACGACGAACACGTTTACGGGTCGCACGGTCGATGGCTCGCGCACGCTTGAGAACGTGATCGCCATGCGGCCGGGTACATCGACCGGGAGCATCGTTGTCGTCGCGCACCGAGACGCGCTGGGCTCCCCCGCCGCCGCGGATCTCTCCGGCACCGCGACGCTGATCGAGCTCGCGCGCGACCTCGCCGGCGAAACGCTCAACCGCACCGTCGTGCTGGCTTCGACCAGCGGTTCGGCGGGCACGGCCGGGGCGATCCGGCTGGCGGCCACGCTGAGCGGACGGATCGACGCGGTCATCGTGCTCGGGGACCTCGCCACCGCCCATGTACGCGAGCCGACCGTCGTGCCGTGGTCCGACGGCCAGGCGGTGGCGCCGCCGACCCTGCGCAACACGGTGGCTGCGGCGCTGGGCGCCCAGGCGTCACTCCGCGCTGGGGGTACGAGCGTGGCCGGCCAGCTGGTTCATCTTGCCTTCCCACTGACGATCTCCGAGCAGGGCCCATTCGGAGCCCGCGGAGACCCGGCCGTGCTGCTCTCACTCTCAGGCGAGCGCAGTCCGCCGGCACATGCCGCTATCCAGGGTTCGGCTCAGATCACTGCGCTCGGTCGCACCGTGTTGCAGACCATCACGGCGCTTGACGGCGGCGCGGCGGTGCCGGCTCCGTCCACCTACGTGCTGTTCGCCAGCAAGGTGGTACCGGGGTGGGCGATCCAGTTGTTCGTGCTCGCCTTGATCGTGCCCGTTGCGCTCGCGACGATCGACGGCTTGGCGCGTGCGCGCCGGCGCGGTCACGTCATGTGGCGTTGGATTATCTGGGTGCTCGCGGGCGCGCTGCCGTTCGCACTGGCCGTGTTGGTGGTCCTGGGAGCGAGGTTGACCGGCGCGATCGGCACTGCGCCGCCCGGGCCGGTGGGCGCCGGAACGGTGCCGCTGCACGGTGCCGGCATTGCCGTACTTGCTGTGGCAGCGTGCGTTGTCCTGCTGTCGTTTGCGCTGCTGCGACCGTCGCTGATCCGCACGGCGGGAGGGGAACCGAGCTCCGGCCATCGCGCGGGTGAGCCACCGAGTGCCGGTGCCGGTGCCGCCGTGCTGCTCGTCATGTGCGTGGTGACGATCGCCATCTGGTTCGCCAACCCGTTCGCCGCCGCGCTGGTCGTTCCGGCGCTGCATCTGTGGATGTGGGTGGTCACGCCTCAGGTTCGCCTGCGCCCGGTGGTCTTGCTGATGCTGTTCCTGGCCGGGCTGGCCCCGCCGGTGCTCGTGGTGATCTACTACGCGGTCACGCTGGCGTTCGGCCCCGTGGGCGTCGCCTGGAACGGGGTGCTTCTGCTCGCGGGGGGCGATGTCGGGTTGCTCACCGCATTGGAGTGGAGTGTCCTGTTGGGCTGCGTGGCGAGCGTCGCGGTGATCGCGGTACAAGCGGCGCGCCAGGATCGTCCCGAGCAGGCTCCGGTGACCGTTCGCGGGCCCATCACCTATGCCGGACCGGGTTCGCTGGGAGGTACCAAGTCGGCCCTTCGGCGCTGAAACCCACGTGAGCACTGGTCTGCACCTCCGGCGGGTGCTGCGTGCCACCATGGGAGGGTGCCCCGATGAGACGACTGTTCCGCGATATCTCCTCGGTGCTGATCATCTCGGGGCTGCTGTTGGTGCTCGACGCCGGCGTCACGCTCGTGTGGCAGGAGCCGGTCACGGCCGCAATCGGCCTGATCATGCGCTCCCAGATCAACCAGCGCTACCTCAGCTACCGGAGCGCGCCGCTGTCCCTGATTGACCAGCACGCGCTCGTCAACCTGCCGTTGCAGCACCAGCGGATCGCCTACTTGGCTCGCCGCGAGGAGCGCCAGGTCGCGACCGGCGACGCGATTGGGCGAATCGCGATTGCCAAGATTGGCGCCAGCTACGACATCGTGCAGGGCACGGACACGTCGAGCCTCGAGAAGGGGCCGGGCCATTACCCGGCCACCGCTCTGCCGGGCCTGGGGCAGACCGTCGCGATCGCCGGTCACCGAACGACCTACCTGGCGCCATTCCGGAACATCAACGCGCTGGCGCCTGGCGACAAGATCGTGCTGACGATGCCCTATGGACAGTTCACGTACGTGGTTCAGTACCACAAGATCGTCGTGCCCACGGCGGTGTGGGTGATTGACAACGTCGGTTACGACCGTTTGGTCCTGTCGGCCTGCAATCCGCTCTACAGCGCGGCCCAGCGGATCATCGTGTTCGCCCGGCTGAAGAGCGTTCAGCCGCTCGGCGCGGCTCGGTCGACCGCGTAGAACGTTCAGCCGCTGGGCGGCCCGGAGTCCCACGGCTGGGGGCTCCCGGGTCGGGGTCCGCGATCGAGGGCCGGTTCATCACCTCCGGGCCTTGCGGCACCTACCAAACGTCCACTTGGTACGCGTGAGATCGAGGTCGTTGGGTTCGCTGCCGAACTAGACAGCACACTCCCAGTCCTGCCGGCGCGGCCGACCAGGAATCGAATTTTAAGGAAAGGGGCGATCGGACATGCAGGTAGCAAAATTACGGGCACAAATTGGTCGTGGTGACTACTCGATCGACCCGTGGGCGGTCGCCGGCGCGATGCTGCGCCGGATGCAGGACTACCAGGTCTCTCTGGCCACGGACACGCTCAGAGAGAGTGCTCGTAGCCGGCGAGACCGTCTGCGGCGTCGGTAAACGCCAGCCCGCTTGGGCCCTCGACCACCCGGCCGATCCAGGTCAGCCCAGGAGCTTCGTCCTGGCCTGCGCCGCCGCGATTGGATTCATCCGCCGATCCGAGACGCGCGCTCTCCGGCAGGCAGGCGCACAGTTCGTAATCCTCCCCCGCCGTCGCCGCAAACACCCCCGCGTCGACCCCCAACTGCTCGGCGATCTCCCCGAGCCCGTCAGCGAGCGGAAGCCGCTGCAAGGACAACTCGATGCTGACGCCACTGCGCACGGCGAGATGGCGAGCGTCCGTGGCCAGACCGTCGGAGAGGTCGATCATCGCCCGAGCTCCGAGCGCGCTCAGCCTGAGGCCGTCGGCGAAACGAGGCTCCGGGTGTGCATACCGCTCCCTCAGTGCCCGGGCGACCGGCTCGCTCACCGAATCCGCGGGCACCCGCGCGTCAAGCAGGGCAAGTCCCGCGCCTGCGCCCCCCAACGTTCCGGTGACGGCCACCAGATCGCCCGCCTGTGCGCCCTCGCGGCCGACCAGCTCGCCGGGGTCCGAGGCCCATCCGACGACCGTGAAGGCGACGGTCAGAGCTGGTGCCGCGGTCACGTCTCCGCCCGCGATCGCGACGTCGAACCTCGATGCCAGCGCTTGGGCACCCCGGGCCACCGAGACGGCATCGGAGAGCCGCGTGCCCGTCGGCAATCCGAGCGTCATGTAGGCCTCGCCGGGATGCGCCCCCATCGCCGCGAGGTCTGACAACGCACCGGCGAGCGCACGGTGCCCGATCTCCTCCGGCGAGAGCTGACCGAGGCGAAAATGCACCCCGTTGACCATCGAATCAACCGATGTGACCGCGTAGCCGCGGCCGCGCACGACCGCGGCGTCGTCGCCCAGCCAGCGCACGACGCGCGGGCCGCCCGGAGCCAGCACGTGCTCGAGGGCGTCGATCAGCTCAAGCTCGCGCATACGGTGCCGGTCCTAGGCCGGAGCGCGTTCAGCGGTGGCGATAAACGATCCGCGCACGGTCGAGATCGTACGGGGACAACTCGACTCGGACGCGGTCTCCGGGCAGGATCCGAATCCTGAAGCGACGCATCTTCCCAGCCACGTGACCGAGCACGACGCGATCCATGTTGTCGAGCTTGACGCGGAACATCGCGTTGGGCAGGGCCTCGACGACCTCTCCCTCCAGCTCGACTTTCTCTTCCTTCGGCATGCGTTTACGACCCTTGTCTCGTGGCGCGCGCCAGATTCGCGCGGCTGTGGAATCGGCGCTCGCCGATTTTACGACCGTACCACCCCCACGCAGCCCGTCAGTCTGGAATCGGCTGGCGCAAGCCCAAAGGCTCCGCGAGTTGCGCGCCAGCGCAACTCCCAATGGAATCCGCTCGAGCGGATTCCACGGGATCAGTGCGACTTCTTGACTCCGGTGCCGCCGGTGCCCACCGGCGCGTTCCCTTGGCCGGCCGGCGGTGGCCCGGCGCCCTGACCGGTCCCGGTCCTCGTCGGAGTCTGAGCCGGGGTGTTCGGAGCGGTTGGGCTGGTTGGGCTGATCCCGCCCGAGCCGGTCGTTCCGGTTTGTGTGGTGGTGCCCGAGGCCGCCGTTCCGGTGTTTGTGCCGACGCCTGCGCCTCCGGTGACCGAGAACTTGCCGAAGAAGGCGGTGCCCTGGAACGGGTCGGTCGGCTGCGGGAAGTCACCGCAATAGCTGCCGCTGGCTTCCTGCATGAAGTCGTGCCAGATCGGCGCCGCCAGGGTGCCGCCGAAGCCGTCGGCCATGGGGATGTTCCCCTGCGGATAGCCGACCCAGACAGCCGTCGACATCCTCGGGGTGTAACCCACGAACCATGCGTTATCCAGGTTGTTGGCGGTGCCGGTCTTGCCGGCGGCCGGGCAACCGTAGCCGGCGGCGGTGCCGGTTCCGCTGGTGATCACCTGCTTGAGGACCTGGGTGGCCGCGTACGCCTGACCGTCAGTGAACACCCGTTTGGGCGGCGTGTCGCCGAGGTTATCGACGCTGCCGTCAGGGAAGACGACCTTGTTGAGGATCGTCGCCGCAACGTGAGAGCCGCCGTTGGCCAGGGTCGCGTAGGCGTCGGCCATCTCCAGCGGCGTGACGCCGATGCGCAGGCCGCCGATGACCTCGGCCGGATTTCCGTCGAGATGGGTCGTGATGCCCATCGCGTGGGCTGTCGCATCGAGCTTGGCCCACCCCAGGTCGGCGGCGAGCTGCGCATACACGGTGTTGTCGGAGACGATCGTGGCCTTGGTGATGTTGATGTCGCCCTGATAGGTCTCCTCGGCGGTATGCACCGACCAGGTCGGGTCTTCCGGCAGCCATCCTGGCGCGAGGAAGTGCGAGTTGTAGTAGGTGGTGTTCGGGTCGCCGTTGTAGTCGTGGATCAGCGTCATGAGGGCAAACACCTTGAACGACGAACCGGGCTGCCGGTGGGCCTGCGTCGCGTAGTCAAACGTGGTCTGGCTGTAGGACGACGACGAGGCGATGGCGAGGATATGCCCGTTCGCCGGGTCGACCGTCGCCAGCCCCGCGGCGGGCTGCCCCGGGCCGCCCTCGTGCGCGAGGATTGCCGACACGGCTTCCGCCTGCTTGCGCAGGTCAATCGTGGTGTAGATCTTGAGCCCGCCTTCGCTCACCCGCGGGCAGTTGGTGGGTGTCTTGGGGCAGAAATCCTGCTCGAGCGACTGCTGGACGTAGTCGAACACGTAGGGGTCTTTGTGCACGCTGTAGGCGGCGTTGCGCTGGACCTCCAGCGTCCGGCGGTTCGCCGCGTTGGCCTGGGCCTGAGTGATATCGCCGGCCTGGACCATCGAATGCAGCACTTCTGCCCGCCGCTGCCGGGCAGCACCGGCGTCGATGAACGGGTTGTACTCCGACGGGGCCTGCGGCAGCCCGGCGAGCAGTGCGGCCTGAGCCAGGTTCAGCTCCCACACCGGCTTGTTGAAGAACATCTCCGAGGCCGCCTGGACGCCGTACGCCGTCTGCCCGCCCACCGTGCCGTACGGGACATCGTTCAGATAGCTGATGAGGATCCAGTTCTTGCTGTGGAGGCTCTCGAGCTGTTCGGCGAGTTTGGCTTGGACAATCTTGTACTTCAGATTGTGAATCGCCCGGTCCTGCTTGGGCAGGTAGAGGTTGTCGATCAGCTGCATGGTCAGCGTCGAGGCGCCCTGCAGACTGTCCCCGCCGCTGAACGCGTCCTTGATCGCGGCTCTGACGATGCCCTGGTAATCGAGCGCTCCGTGCTGATAGAAGCGGCGATCCTCGATCGCGATCGTGGCTTCCTTCAGGATCTGCGGGATCCGGTTTCCCGCCACGGCGCTGTGCAGGTCGGGTGAGTAGATGTAGCCCAGCGGCGTCCCGTCGGCGGCAAACACCTCTGATGGCTGCCCCGGCACGGCGGGTGAGAGCTGCTTGATGTCCGGCGCCGCGTGGGTGACGTTGACGACCCAGCCGGCCACCGCCAGCGCTCCGACGGCGAGCGCGCACACGGTGAGCACAATCGTCATGGCCAACACTCGCCTGATCGGAGATCCGCGGTTGCGCCGGCGGCGCTTGTATCGTTCGCGTCGGCTCATGAAGTCGGAGTGATCAGGGTGGCGCCGCAGTGCGCTGCGCGCGGTCGCGGGCGCCGAAGTGGACTAGCGAGTGTAGCTGGGAGGATCTTTCGGGCCGCCGGTTCGGGCTCCTCCAAAGTGCTCGGTGTCGCAAGTTCGCTGGCATCGGAACCCCGGGGAGCTCGGCGCGGTCCTGGCACCGCAGCTGGGGCTGCGAAGATCGCACGCCGATGCCGATCGCCGGCCCCTTTGCCCCACGAACGCTGCTGCTCGACGCCCTGGGCACGATTGTCGGACTGCAGCCCCCGGCGCCGGCGCTGCGCGACGAACTGGCTCAGCGCTTCGGGATCACGGTCTCAGAAGCGCAGGCGCAACAGGCCCTCTCGGCCGAGATTGTCTACTACCGCGCGCACCTCGATCGGGGTCGCGACGCCGAGAGCCTCGGGGCGCTGCGCCGTCAGTGTGCCGAAGTGCTCCGTGCGGCCCTGCCGACGTCGGAGCGGCTGGCGCGGCTCGACAACGCATCGCTCACCGCCGCCCTGCTCGCATCGCTTCGCTTCTCGGAGTTCCCGGACGTCCGCGGAGCGCTGCGCGCGGCGCGAAGCCGGGCTGAGCGCGTGGTGGTCGTGAGTAACTGGGACATCTCACTCGATGAGGTGCTGGAGCGACTGGGACTGGCATCGCTGGTGGATGGCGTGGTGACCTCGGCCGGCGCCGGGGCGCGCAAGCCCTCGCCCGTCATCTTCAGGCAGGCGCTGGGTCTGGCCGGCACCACTGCGGAGCGCGCGACCCACGTTGGCGACAGTCTGTCGGAGGACGTCGGGGGCGCCCGCGCGGCCGGAATCGCGCCGGTCCTGCTGTGCCGGGGGGGAGAGCAGGGGCCCCCGGGGGTGCGAACGATCGCGAGTCTGGCCGAGCTGGCCTAGCGCTCGTCACTGAGTGGTCGCCGTCGGAGACCTCTTAGTCGCTTAACCTCTCCGAGGATTGATGTCGAGCCTGCCCCCGCCACCGGTCCCGCATCCGGCGCTGGCGCCTGCGCCCGGCGAACCCCCGAGCGCGCGTGACGTGCCGCCATGGCGGGCTTGGACCGCGCCCGCGGCGCTGGCGTCAGGGCTCGCGCTCGGTGTCTTCTCGACCATCGTCGTCGAGGTGGTCGCTGCGGCCGCGGGCTCGAGCCTGTCCCATCCGACAGCGGTGGTCAGCATCCTCGCCGACGTTGTGTTCGACCTCGGCTTCGTGGTGGCGGCCTTGTATTTCACCTCGCGGCAGGGCCGTCCGCATCCGGCGGACTTCGGGTATCGCCGCGTCCGGTTGCGTGTCGCGGTGCCCGCGTTCCTCGTGGCGTCCGTCAGCTACTACGTCCTGACCGCGATTTACGGCTCGCTGCTGGGGCTGCATGCCGAGAAGTTGCCCAGCGAGTTGAGCACCGGCAACGCCACCACCGCCGTGGCCGCGGTGGCGGCGTTCGTCTGTGTCATCGCACCAATCGCCGAGGAGTTCTTCTTCCGTGGCTTCTTTTTCGGCGCCCTGCGAGGCTGGCGGATCGTTCTCGGCGGCCAGGACATCGGAACCTGGGTCGCTGCGCTGATCACAGGGATCCTGTTCGGCGCCGTGCACCTCGGCTCGGCGCCGGCACCGGACCTGGTGCCGCTGGGCTTTCTCGGGTTTGTGCTCTGTCTGCTGCGTTGGCGGACCGGGTCGCTCTACCCATGCATGGCGCTGCACAGCTTCAACAACTCCGTTGCGCTGGGGGTCGAGCTGCACTGGAGCGCCGTCGGAACGCTCGGGCTGATGTTCGGCTCGTGGCTCGTCATCGCTGCCGTCACAGGGCCACTGGGTGCGAGATCACCCAGCATTGTCTGAGGTCGGGCCGCGTTTCATTTGGTTGACTGGTTTACTTTCTCTCGATGCCACGACGCCGGCGTACTGCGAGGGGCACCGTCCTGCTGGCGCCATTGGCGGTGGCATGTCTGGCGGTTGGGCCCGCGGTCGCCTCGGCGGCGGCGTCGGGTAGCGTCACGACGACGGCGACGACGGCGACGACGTCCGCGACACCGCCGAGCGCGGGGACGGCCGCCTCGCCGAGCCCGACAGCGGCGCCTGCCGCAGCGGGGGCCGCGGCGAGGCTGGCCTCGAAGCCCTCGCCCGTGAGCAAGCGCAAGCCGATCACCAAGGCGCCGCCGGCCAGCCAACCGACCACGCCTGCCACGCCGGCACCGACCTCCGCTGGACCGGCGAAGGCGTCAATCCGGCTCTACGTTCTGGATGCCTTCTTCGTCCAAAGCCAACCGGTCACGGTCCCGCAGCGAACTGTGCAGGTGGGCGGAGTCGTGCGGCCGTTCATCGCGGGCCAGTCGGTCGCCGTGCGCGCCTTCCTGGGCCGACGGCTGATCGAGTTTGATCGTCTGCGGATCAAGCCCTCTCGCAACGGCACCTACGGTGCCTTCACCGAAACGGTCACCAGCCCCGGCACGGGAACGGTGACCGTTGACGTGCGCCACGTCAAGACAGACCAGATGGTCAGCCTTCAAGCCTCCCGCGACATCAGCGTGCTCGACGAAAACGTCGGCTTCGGCTCGACCGGACGATTCGTCGAACTGGTTCAACAACGCCTGGCCGCGCTGCACTTCTACATCCCGCAGACCGGCGTCTACGACCAGGGTACCGGCCTGGCGATCGATGCGTACCACCGCCTCCTGGGCACAGGGACCTCCCAGGACCTCGACAGCGCCACGATCAACTCGCTGCTGGACGGCGTCGGCTCGTTCAAGGTGCTCGATCCGGGCGACGGCACCCACGTGGAGGGCAATCTCTCCGACCAGCTGCTGGCGCTGATCAACGGCTCGAGCGTCTACCGGATCTATCCGATCAGCTCGGGCAAGCCGTCAACCCCAACCGTGCTCGGCCACTTCAGCGTCTACGAACGCGTGCCCGGCTACCTGCCTGACGGCATGTACTACTCGGACTTCTTCATCAGCGGGTACGCGATCCATGGCTACGACCCGGCACCGGACTACCCGGCCAGCCACGGCTGCATGCGCCTGCCGATCGTCGACGCGATCTCAGTCTTCAACTGGCTGAACTACGGCGACGTCGTCGACGTCTACTACGGAGCCTGACCGTCGCTACGGCGCATGACGCTGGAGGCCGCCACCGCCCGCGAGCGCCTGCTGGTCGAGTTGCGCGAGCACGCGCTGGTGATCGGCGAGGTCGTCCTGAGCAGCGGCGCCACCGCTCAGTACCTGATCGACGCCAAACGCGCGATCCTCCGCCTCGGTGGGTTTCTGGCGCTCTCGGAGCTGGTGGCCGCCCAGGCCGGCGCCTGGGGCGCGACCGCAGTGGGGGGAATGACGATGGGCGCCGACCCGATTGCCTGCGCCGCGCTCGCCGGAGGAGCGGACGTGAAGGCGTTCTTCGTGCGCAAGGAGGTCAAGGCACACGGTCTCGCGCGGCGGATCGAGGGTCCTCTGCTGGAGCCGGGAGACAGCTGCATGCTGGTCGAGGACGTCGTCACCACGGGCGGCTCGACGATCCGCGCGCTGCAGGCGGTCCGCGCCGAGGGTCATCAGGTGTGCGGCGTGCTAGCGATCTGCGATCGACTAGCGGGAGGCGCGGAGGCGATCGAGGCCGCCGCCGGCGTTCCCTTCGTGGCGCTGACGACCATCGACGAGATCTACCCGGAGCGCCCAGACCGCGACGGCTGAAGCGCGGTCACGGCAGCGTCCGGCAGTCCGGGCGCACTTGATGAATTGCCTGCACCTTCCAGCCGCCACCGGGGACGGGGGTGAACAGCACGATTGGTGTGCCCCGGGCGATCGCCTCAGAGTATTTGTAGCCGACCGTGGCGACGTTGACGTGCAGCGTCCACGCCAGCAAGGTTTGGTATTCGAGTCGCGTCAGCGGCTCGCCGCAGCCGCTCAGGCGGGCCGCTCCGCCCAGCCCTCTGACGATGCCGGCCAGGCGGTCGATCTCGCTCGTCCGCGCCCGCTGCGCGTGCAGGTCCTTGTGCTCGGTGCGCGCGGCCGAGATCGCCGCCGGCACGAGGCTCAGGACGAGCACGGCTACGACGGCGGCCCCCGCCCACTGCGGTACGCCGGCCAGCCGGGGTGGATCAGCCAGGAGCCTGCCCACCGCCACCGCGGCAAGCACGATCATCACCGCGCCGGCCTCGAACATGTAGCGCGCCAGACCGGGCCATCCGTGCCAGGCGAAGGCGATCTCGATCACCACCCACGCGACCACCCCACCGGCGAGCACCAGCGTGACGCGGTCTCGGCGCAGAAAGGCGAGCACGACCGACAGCAGCGCCGCGAGCTCGAGCGGGAACGCGTACAGATCCAGGAATCGGCGAATCGTCCCGGTCACCTTGTCCCCACGCAGCGCGCGACCGGAGTCCAACGCGTTGCTGGCCGCGACGAATGGCGTGCGCGAGGTGATCGCAGGGATCCCAAACCAGAGCAGTACGATCAGCGCCGATCCGGTGCCGATCAGCCACCGCATCGACGGAATCGCCCGCCAGGCCCAGATCGAATACACAGCGAGGAATGGCCATACCTCGGGGCGTCCGAGCGCCGCCAGCGCGCCGAGCGCGAACGCCCAGCGGTGACGTTTGGACAGATGGCAGTCGATCGCGCCCAGACAGAGCGAAACGATCATCGGATCGGACTGTGCGCTCAGCACGTAATGGGAGTAGTCCTGGATCCCCAGCAGCGCCAGTCCCGCGAACACTGCAGCAGCGATGCCCGCCCATCGACGTTCGGGTGGGGCGGCGGTGAGCCGGTAGGCGATCCGCCCGGCGAACACCACGCCGCTGAGCGACACGGCGACCGAGGTGAACATCCACAGCCACATCTGGTAATGGCCGGCGAGCGCGTAGGGCACCGTGAACAGGTACGGCAGCGGCTTCCAGGACGGGGCGGCGTTCGTATCCAACGACGCGGTCAGGGTCTGACGCCCCCACACGAGCCACCCGTACGGATCAAACCCAGGGCGTGTCCGGGCCCACACGACGAGCGCGACCGAGAACACCAGCAGGCCGATCCCGGTCGCCCACCCGGGGTGTTGGCGCATGAACAGGCGCAGCGTCCACGGCTCGGGCGTAGGCGATCGCTCTGGGGCGCTGCGCGCTGACTCCGGGATCGACGGTGCTTCTAGCGTCCGCTCTGACACGAAGACGCGCGACGGTAGCACGGGCGGTCGCACGCGGTGCCACGACGGGGGGTATTGCCCCCGGCAGGAATCGAACCTGCATCCCGCGCTTAGGAGGCGCGTGCTCTATCCGTTGAGCTACGAGGGCGGCTCGCGAGAGGCTATCCAGCTTGCTACTTTCGTTTTGGCCGGGTTAAGGTCGGGTGACGGCGAACGCAGGGTGTGCTATCCCGCAATGATGGGAGGTTTGACGGTGCCGCAGGGAAGTTTGCGTCGTCTATGAGCACCGGCAATCCAGAAATCCTCATCGAGGCCGAGCACGTCGCGGAGCAATCGGCGGGGCTCGTACCGGAGGCAGCGGGGATTACCGCGCGGTCGCCGATGGAGCTGTTCTGGCGCCGGTTCCGCTCCGACAAGGTGGCGGTGGCGTCGCTGGTCTTCATCGTCCTGCTGATCCTCGCGGCGATATTCGCGCCGCTGATCATCAAGCTCGTCGGGGCACCAGGGCCCAACGTACAGAACACCGGCGCGCTCGACCCCAATTTCGGCACACCGACCGGTCCCAGCTCGGCCCACCTGTTCGGAGTCGACCCGCTCGGCCGCGACGTGTTTTCCCGGACGCTCTATGGGGCGCGCGTATCGCTGCTGGTGGCGTTCGTCGCCACGGGGCTCTCGATGATCATCGGTGTCGTCTCGGGACTGATCGCCGGCTTCTTCCGCGGTTGGACCGACACGATCATCTCCCGCATCATCGACGTCCTGCTCGCATTCCCGATCTTGCTGCTGGCGCTGGGGCTCGCCGCGGCCTGCTCGAATGCGGCTGGGTGTTTGGACGGCCTGATCAAGCCTGGCCTCGGTGACGTGATCTTCGTGATCGCGTTCGTCAACTGGACCTACATTGCCCGGATCGTCCGTGGGCAGGTGCTCTCGCTCCGGGAGAAGGAGTTCGTCGAGGCGGCACGCTCGCTCGGCGCTTCGAATACGCGGATCATCTTCAAGGAAATCCTGCCCAACCTGGTGGCGCCGATCATCGTGTATGCCACGCTGATCATCCCGCAGAACATCCTGTTCGAAGCGGCGCTCTCCTTCCTCGGTGTGGGTGTGCAACCGCCGACGGCAAGTTGGGGCGCGATGCTGGCCGACGCGACGACGATCTTCAACACCGCTTGGTGGTACATGCTGGCTCCCGGGCTTGCCCTGCTGTCCACCGTGCTCGCGTTCAACCTCGTGGGCGACGGTCTGCAGGACGCGCTGCATCCCAAGGCAGCGAGTATTTGATCAAACCATGGAGGAGGTACGCGTGAAGTCGACAACAGAAAGGGCACCAATGCGTGGAACGTCGCGATTGTTTTTGGTAGCGGCTGTGGCCGCCGCCGTAATCGTGATTGCCGGCTGCGGAAGCAGTTCGAGCAGCACTGGCAGTGCGAGCAGCAGCAGTAGTACCCCCACCAACAACACCGGCGCTAAGAATGGGGGAGACGTCACGGTGTTGGAGGTGGCGGGGGGCGTGGACAGCCTCGATCCGGGCTATTGGTACTACCAGACCGACTACACCGACCTCTATCAGACTACCCAGCGCGCGCTGTATGGCTTCACGCCGACCGACACGAGTCCGCAGCCTGATCTCGCCACTGGGCTGCCGAAGCTGTCTGATGGTGGTAAGACGTTGACCATTCATATCCGCTCGGGCGTGCATTACAGCGCTCCGCTGGCCAGTCGCACGGTTGCCGCGGCCGACATCAAGTACGCGATGGAGCGCTGCTTCTCCGCCAGCGTCGGCAACGGCTATGCGTTCACGTACTACGGCAACATCGTCGGGGCTCCGAGCAAGCCGACGCCGAGTGTCCCGAATGTGTCGGGTATCCAGGCGCCCAACCCGTCGACGTTGGTGATCAAGACGACCGTCCCGGTCGGGGTGCTCACGGTGCCCAACGCGCTGGCGCTGCCGTGCACGGTCCCGATTCCGCAGAGCTATGCGGCCCAGTACGACAAGGGAGCCCAGTCGACGTATGGGATGCACCAGGTGTTCACCGGTCCATACATGATCCAGGGAGCAGGCTCTGGCACTGTCCCGAGCTCTGGGTATCAGACCGGCAAGTTGCTGGTGCTGGTCCGCAACCCGAGTTGGGTTCGCTCGACCGATCCGATCCGGCCCGCGCACTTCGACAAGATCACGTTTAAGGGCGGTAATGACATCACCGTGGCCAGCGAGCAGATTCTCAGTGGCCAGAGCATGATGAGCGGCGACTTTGCCGCGCCTCCGAATGCCATCCTCAAGCAGGGCCTGACGACGGACAAGAGCCAGTTCCAGATCGCCCCGAGTGGTGGGAACCGCTACATCGGGCTGAACACCACGATCAAGCCACTCAACAACGTCAACTTCCGCCGGGCGATCGCGGCGGTGATCGACCGCAATGCGCTGCGACTGACCCGAGGCGGCCCGGCTATCGGGACGATCGCGACGCACTTCATCCCGCCCGAGATGCCGGGCTTCCAACAGGCCGGTGGGGACGCGGGCAACCCCGCCAACGACTTCTACGCGAACCCGAACGGCAATATCGCGCTGGCGGAGTCGTACATGAAGAAAGCTGGTTATCCGAGTGGGAAGTACACCGGCCCCCCGCTGCTGACGGTTGCGGACTCGTCGGTGCCGGCGTCGAACACGGCCGAGGCGGTGCAGTCGCAGCTCGGTGAGATCGGGATCAAGCTGACCTTCCGCGAGGTCCCGCACGCGACGATGTACACGAAGTACTGCGAGGTCCCGAAGGCGATGGTGGCGATCTGCCCCTCGCTGGGCTGGGGGAAGGACTTCTTCGACTCCCAGAGCATGATCACGCCTGTGTTCTATGGGCCGAACATCGTCCCCTCGGGGAACACCAACAACGCGCAGGTCAACAATCCGACACTCAACAAGGAGATGCAGGCCGCGGCGCAGTTGACGAATCCGGCTGCGCGGGCCACCGCGTGGGCGCATCTCGACACGCAGATCACCAGCCAGGCGTATGTCATCACCTGGTTGTGGGACAACGAAGTCGGGTTCCACTCCAAGAACGTCGTCGGCGTTCAGTGGCCGTTTAACGGCAACGACTGGGACCTGACGGCCAGCTCGCTGAAGTAGGAGCCGACTGAACCAGGAGACCGCTGCGGGTCCTACCGGAGAGCCGGTGGGGCCCGCGGCGCGCACATAGCGAACCACATGGTCAAATACATAATCCGCCGTCTGCTGTGGGTGATCGTGCTCCTGTTCCTGGTGAGCCTGATGACCTTCGTGGTGTTCTACCTGCTGCCGTCGGCCGACCCCGCCGTGCTGCGCGCCGGTCGGCAGCCGAGCCCGGCCCTGGTCGCGCAGATCCGGCATAACCTGGGGCTCGACAAGCCGTGGTACACGCAGTACTACCGCTACATGAAGTCGCTGGTGCTGCACTTCAACTTTGGCTACAGCTATCAGAGCAACGAATCGGTACGGACGGAGATCTTCAGCCGCTTGCCGGCCACGATTTCACTCACCGTAGGAGCCGCAGTCATCTGGCTCGTGCTCGGGATCGGGGTCGGTACGATCTCGGCTGTGCGACGTCGGTCGAAGTTTGACCGCGCCGCGATGGGAACCGCGCTGGTGGCAATCTCGGCGCCGGTCTACTGGTTGGGGCTGCTGAGCCTGTTCCTGTTCGCCAGCGACATCGGCAAGTTCCCGCTCTTCCCCGGTGCCGGTAGCTACGTGCCGCTGACCCAGAACCCGGAGAAATGGTTTACGTCGCTGATCATGCCCTGGTTCGTCCTTGCGGCGTCGTTTGCCGCCATCTATGCCCGCCTGCTCCGTGCCAACCTGATCGAGACGATGTCCGAAGATTACATTCGCACCGCGCGGGCCAAGGGCCTACCGGAGCGACGCGTGATCCTCCATCACGGGATCCGCGCGGCGATCACGCCGATTGTGACGGCGGCCGGACTGGACGTCGGCGTCCTGCTCGGCGGCGCGATCCTGACCGAGACTGTGTTCAACATTCCCGGCATCGGCCGCCTCGCCTACGACTCGATCCTGGCCGGTGATCTCCCGATGATCCAGGGCACCGTCCTGATCGGGGCGTTCTTCATCGTGATGGCGAACTTGGTCGTCGACATTTTGTACGCGTTCATCGATCCTCGGGTGCGCTACTCGTGACCGGCGACGCGCCGCTGCTCGATGTCCAGGACCTGCGGGTCCAGTTCGATACCGACGATGGGATCGTCCACGCCGTCGACGGGATCTCATATTCGGTCGCACCCGCCACGACGCTGGGCATCGTCGGCGAGTCCGGATCAGGCAAGACCGTCACCTCGTTGACGACGATGGGCCTCACGCGGAGCCGGTCTACCCGCGTGACCGGGAGGATCCTGTTCCAGGGGACGGATCTGCTGACGCTCACGGGCGAGGAGCTTCGCCGCGTGAGGGGCAACGAGATCGCGATGATCTTCCAGGACCCGCTTTCCTCGCTGCATCCGTTCTACAAGGTGGGCCGCCAGATCTCCGAGGCGGTCCGCGCTCATCGTGATGTGTCCAAGGCTGCAGCCCGGGACCGTGCGGTGGATCTGCTGGAGCTCGTGGGGATACCTGATCCTCACCGCAGGGTCGACCAGTATCCGCACGAGTTCTCCGGTGGGATGCGACAACGCGCGATGATCGCGATGGCGTTGGCCAACGAGCCTAAGCTGCTGATTGCGGACGAGCCGACGACGGCGCTCGACGTCACCGTTCAGGCGCAGATCCTGGCGCTCATCGCCGATCTGCAACGCCGGCTGGGCATGGCGGTGATCATCATCACCCATGACCTCGGGGTCGTGGCCGAGATCGCCGACGAGATCGCCGTGATGTACGCCGGGCGGATCGTCGAGCACGCCACCACCGCCTCTCTGTTCGCCTCGCCCGAGCACCCATACACCTGGGGCTTGCTGAAGTCGATACCGCGCCTCGACACCCCCCGCAGCGAGGAACTGGTCCCGATCCAGGGCCGGCCTCCGAGCATGATCAATCGGCCCTCGGGTTGCTTCTTCCATCCCCGCTGTCCCTACGTCTCAGAGGAGCACACTCGTATCGATCCGCGGCTCGAGCCCACGCCGGGCGATCCTGACCACAGTGTCGCTTGCCTGCTCGCTCCACCGGTGCGCTCAGAGATCTGGCACGGATTGATCGCGGGGAGCTCGCCTGAGCTGCTCCGCGGGCTCGCAGTGCCGGCGCCCACGCCGGTCATCGCGGCGCCGGGGCCGCCGGAACGCGGACGCGGCGCATGACCACTGCGGCGGCTGAGCCGCTGGTCGAGGTGCGCAACCTCGTCAAGCACTTCCCGATCACGAGCGGAATCCTGTTCCAGAAGCAGGTTGGGGCCGTCAAGGCCGTCGACGATCTGTCGTTCGACGTGATCAAGGGGGAGGCGCTCGGGATCGTCGGTGAGACGGGATGTGGCAAGAGCACCACCGCTCGGCTGCTCGTGCGCCTGCTCGACGCGACCAGCGGGCAGATCCGGTTCGAGGGCGAGGACATCACGGGTCGGAAGGGTTCCCGGTTGAAGGCGCTCAGGCGGGAGATGCAGATGATCTTCCAGGACCCGTACTCGTCACTCAATCCGCGCAAGACGATCGGCTCGATCATCGCCGAGCCGTTCGCGATCCACGGACTCCACGGGGCCAAGGGAGAGCGCCGCAAGCGCGTTCAAGAACTGATGGACCGTGTGGGGCTCAATCCCGAGCACTACAACCGTTACCCGCATGAGTTCTCCGGCGGCCAGCGCCAGCGCATCGGGGTCGCGCGCGCGATCGCGCTCGAGCCGAAGCTACTCATCGCCGACGAGCCGGTCTCCGCACTCGACGTTTCGATTCAGGCGCAGGTGCTGAACCTTTTACGGGGTCTGCAGCGTGACCTCGGGCTGACCCTGGTTTTCATCGGGCATGACCTGTCGGTCGTCCGCCACATGTGCGATCGGGTCGCTGTGATGTACCTGGGGAAGATCGTGGAGCTGGCGCCGAGCGATGCCCTGTACGGCTTTCCGCGTCATCCGTACACCGGCGCGTTGCTCTCCGCAGTGCCCGTCCCGGATCCGGCTGGAGGTCGCCGCGAACGGCAGCTGCTTTCCGGCGATGTTCCCAGTCCGGCAAATCCGCCGTCGGCGTGCCGCTTTCACACGCGCTGTCCTAAGGCGAGGGACTTGTGCTCGCAAGATGAGCCGCTGTTCGAGGATAAGCACGGCGGAACGCTGGCCGCCTGTCACTTCCCGTTGACGCCGGAGGAGGCCCAGCTGAGTCTGCCCGCGGCTCTGACCGGGGGGTACGGCGCTGGGCCCGCAGTTGGTGAGCCCGCCTGAGCTTGACCGGCCCAGTCGCCATTCGTTGGGCCTCGCCGGCCGACGATCGGCCATTGGCCGAGATCGATCGTGCCACCTGGTGGGGCACCATCACGCCCGCGGCTCGCTGGTCGACCGACCGCGGGTTCTTCACTCCGGGGGTGGATCCGCGCAACGTGCTCGTGGCTGAAGTTGATCGAGTCACGGCGGGGTACGCGCAGCTGGAAGCTCCGACGCCGCTGGCGTCCAACCGGCATGTCCTCGAGCTTCGGGGCCTGGCAGTGCTGCCGGCCTATCGGCGCCGGGGAATCGGTCGTCAGTTGATCGCCGCGGCGATCAACGCGGCCGCCGGCCGAGATGTGCGCCGGCTGCGACTGAGGGTGCTGGCCACCAACCACATTGCTCGGGGCTTGTACGCCTCAATGGGCTTTGCGATCGAAGGCATCCTGCGCAAGGAGTTCCTGATCGATGGCCGCTATGTCGACGATGTGCTGATGGCAATCTGGATCGACGCTCGGGGAGCGGCCTGACGGCAGCGCCTACCCGTCGTCGTCGTCGTCATCGTCGTCGTCGACATACAGCGACTCGCGCGCCAGTTCGTCGCCACCCTTGCCCCACAGTTTGACCTCGAGGAAGTCCGACCGGTAGTTGTCAGGCGCGATCAGCGTAAAGCGCTGCTCGACCAGTTCGCACTGATCGACGGCGAGATTCGCGAGCTCCGCGGTGACGATCGCGCCGCCGGGGATCAGTGGCACTCCCCACACCAATGTCATGTCCGCGACCTTGCCGCCTTCGCCGCGCCAGGTGCCGATCACGTCATCGTTGAGATCGAGCTTCCAATCCGGGTTCGACTCCGCCAGCTCGGCAGTGAACTCAGCCCGCGCGTCGAACTCGCTGGGACTACGCGAGCCCTCGCTGAAGGAGACGAATCCGAACAGCTCGTACTCGGTGGTGGTGCGTGCCACCGCCGGCACGTAGGTACGCCCGCCGTAGGTGCGGTCAGGAAACCAGGCGATCTCGCCCGCATCGCCCAACTCCTCGCCTTCGCTGTCGATCTCGCCGCACGCCGACAGGAAGTGCTCGCGCAGGGTATCCGCCCAGCGACCGTAGGGAAGCGCCTCCTGGGGAGGCTCGGCGGCAAAGCTGATCACGAAGCGGTCGGTTGGTGGCATCGACGCGGGAGCCTACAGACGATTCGCGGTCGCACCGCTAGAAGGCGCCACGTCTGGTCAGCACCGCGGGGATCGTCTTGAGCAGGATCGACAGGTCGACAAAGATCGACCAGCGCTCCAAGTAGAGAAAGTCCAGCCGGACGAGGTCGTCAAAATCGAGCTCCGCACGACCCGAGACCTGCCACAAGCCGGTAATCCCGGGGAGCACGCGGTAGCGCTTCTTGTGCCATTCCTCGAGTCGCTCGAAGTCTCGTAGTGGCAGAGGGCGCGGACCGACCAGTGACATCTCCCCGCGGATCACGTTCACCAGCTGCGGAAGCTCGTCGAGCGAGAACCGGCGCAGGAAGCGTCCGACCGTGGTCAACCGCGGATCCTGGCGGATCTTGAACAAGGCCCCGGATTGCTCGTTGAGCGACTCGAGGTCGTCCTGGACCTGATCGGCGTGCTCACGCATGGTGCGGAACTTGAAACAGCGGAACGGCTTGCTGGCCATCCCAGGGCGAACCGATGGATAGATCACCGGCCCGCGGGAGCTGAGCTTGACAGCCACGGCGATCGCCAGCAGGATCGGTGAGAACACAATCAGCGCGACCGTCGAGAGCACCAGATCGAAGGTCCGCTTGACGGCGTAGTCGATGCCCTCGAACACCGGGGGCCGGAGCGTGAACAGGGGAACCGTCTGCCCGGGAACGAAGTCCGCGCGGTCGATCAGGATCTCCATCGTCGAGGGCGCGACGTGCACCGTGACACCGCGCTGGTGGCAGCAGTCGACCAAGTCGACCGCGCGTTCCTGCGGGAAGTCAGGGTCAGCGATGATGACCTCCTGGATCCGCTCGGCGGCCAGAATCTCGGTCAGCTGATGCAGCGTTCCCAGCGAACGCAGGCCGTTCTCAGGCCGTGGGGTCAGCGAGATGTACCCGACGAGCACGACGTGGCTGCGCGCCCGATCGTCGAGCGCGTGCGCCACCGCCTCGATGTGCTTGCCGGATCCGACCAGCAGCGCGCGCCGACGGTAGCCCGCCGACTCGAGCAGCGCTCCGGTGATGCGCAGGTAGATCTCGCGCAGCGCGGCGATATAGACGGTGCCGAAGAACAGCGAGCCGTAGAAGATGTAGTAGCTCGAGAAATGATCACCGTTGGCCAGCGCGAAGACGAGCGCGATCACGGTGGCCAGGAACAGGGCGGACGCGATCTTGGCCATTCCCGGGCGCTGGGCACGATCCGCGTACAGGTCCACCCGGGCGAACATCAGGACCGTCACCAAGTAGGCAAATGCCAGCCAGGGGCGGGTCTCCTGCCAGGCGGCGCCGAGGTCGAACTTGCCTTCGATCGCCAGCTTCAACGACAGCGCGGTGAACAGCGCGCCGGCGACGCCGAGGAAGTCGAGCGCCAGCAGCGTCGCCACGCGGACGATCCGGCGCAGCGTTTCCACTCTGAGCAAGAACAGCAACAGCGTGGGGCGCTTGCGCCTGACGTCCCGTTCGGGCAACATGACCGGTCCGGCACCGCCATGGGCACCGTGCCTGCCGATAGGGCGGGTCTCATTCTGCTCGATCGTCACGTTGCGCTCAAGCCGTTCACATTCCCCCCACTAGGTAACGGTATATTGACATTGAAGTTACGGAGAAGGTTATGGAGGGATTTCGGGCCGGCTGGGGGCTAACGGGCGAAGCCGACCAGCGCCTGCCTGCCGGAGTGCTCGATCGTCCGCTCGAGTCCATCTCGCAGTTCCACGACCGGTGCCCAGCCGAGGATCTCCTGCGCCAGTCCGGTATCAGGCTGGCGGACCTGCGGGTCGTCCGTGGGCAGGGCTTCGAACACGATCTCTGAACGCGAGCCGGTGACCTCGATCACGGTCTCGGCGAGCTCGAGCAGCGTGAACTCCTTCGGGTTGCCGACGTTGACCGGGTCGTGATAGCCGGACTCGGCGAGGGCGATGATCCCTCGGATCAAGTCATCGACATAGCAGAAGGAGCGCGTCTGGGAGCCGTCGCCGAACACGGTGATCGGCCGATCCTGGAGGGCTTGACGGAGGAAGGTGGGAATCGCCCGACCGTCGTGGGGCCTCATCCTCGGCCCATAGGTGTTGAAGATCCGCACGATCGCGGTATCCACGCCCTGCTGGCGGTGATAGGCCATCGTCAGCGCTTCGGCGTAGCGCTTGGCCTCGTCGTAGACGCCGCGGGGGCCGATCGGGTTGACGTGCCCCCAGTAGCTCTCCGGCTGCGGATGAATCTTGGGATCGCCGTACACCTCGCTCGTGGAGGCGGTGAGGAAACGGGCGCGATGCCGCTTGGCCAGTCCGAGCGTGTGATGGGTGCCGTAAGAGCCCACCTTCAGCGTGTGCAGCGGCAGCCGCAGGTAGTCGATCGGCGACGCGGGCGACGCGAGGTGGTAGACGAAGTCGATCGGCTCCTCGACGTAGTAGGGCTCGATGATGTCGAGGTTGCGATGCACGAACTGGTCGGTCCGGATGTGCTCGATGTTGGCCAGCGAGCCGGTCTCGAGGTTGTCCACGCAGATCACGCGGTGGCCGCGTTGGAGCAGTTCGTCGCACAGGTGGGAGCCGAGGAACCCAGCTCCGCCCGTGACTAGGCACGTGGGCATAAGGTCAATCTAGCTGCTCGGGCGCAGAAAGTGCTCGTCGCCGCGGCGGATCGTCACGCGCTCTGAGTCGAGATGCTCCAGGAGCGCCTGCGCGAACTTGCGTGACGTGCCGAGCTCGTCACGGAGTCCAGCCAGCGTGATCCGGCCTCCCTGGTGCTGAGCGAAGACGACGACGCGGGCGCGGATCGCCGCCAACGCGTCAGGGTGGTAGTGCAGCGTCTTGGAGACCCGCACGGCCCGGCCGGCGCCGCGCAGCGCAGCGAGGTCGGTCGGATCCAGCTCCCGATCAGCCGGGGGCTCGGCGCCCGCGTCACGCAGGCGCCGCTCAAGCTCAAGCGCCGATTCCGACAGCGGCTGCTGCTCGCCCGCGGCCCCAGTGGAATCGGTTTTGGCGGATTGCACAGCCCCAATGGAACCGGCGCCGGCCGATTGCACGGCGCGAGCGGATTCCGCGCGCCCCGATTGCACGGCTCGAGCGGATTCCACCAGCCCCGGCACTTCCACATCTCCAGTCTGCTTAGGGACCCGTACCCGCCTGGAAGTGCCAATGGAATCCGCTTTAGCGGATTTCACAGTTCCACCCCCGAGCGTGTCGGGCGGCGCGATCCGACGGACCACGAAGCGGTCGCCGGCGGCGGCGATCAGCGGCTGCTCGAGCCGGAGCCTCCACGTGCGGCCGCCGAGCCGGGCCAGTCGTGCCGGTGTGTGGCGGGTGCCGTGATGGATTTGCACCCGGTCGCCGTGCGCCGGTTCGTCGGAGTCGAACGCGAGCTCAGCATCGATCACGTCGGTGGGGCGAAACGTGGAGCCGGGCGATGTGAGCACTTGCCCGCGGGAGATCTCGGCCACCCTGACCCCGGTCAGGTTGACGGCCACGCGCTGGCCTGCGTACGCCACCGCCAGCGGTTCGTCGTGGACCTGGACGCCGCGCGCTCGAACCCGCCGGTGGCCGGGCAGAAGCTCGAGCGTGTCGCCGCGGGCGATGGAGCCCGACCACAGCGTGCCCGTGA
>Ga0302324_100004480_pt1 | contig 30889 bp, 34 predicted proteins | sample Palsa_T0_1_FD_201949 | JGI IMG/M metagenome (GOLD analysis project Ga0302324, IMG submission 201949) | Peat permafrost microbial communities from Stordalen Mire near Abisko, Sweden - Palsa_T0_1 | ecosystem: Environmental > Terrestrial > Soil > Palsa > Peat permafrost | place: Sweden: Abisko... | reverse complement strand
CGCTGTCGGTAGCCGTCCACGCGGCCTCACGCGCTGGCCCGGTCGCTGGCCGGCGGGTCGCCGTGCTGGGTGCCGGACCGATCGGTAATCTTGTCGCGCAGGTGGCGCGCGCCGAAGGATCAGATGTGCTGATCTCCGACCTGAGCGAATACCGGCTCCAGGTCGCCCGCGCGTGCGGGATCGTGGCGACATCGAATGCGCGGGAGGAAACGCTCGAGGAGGCCTCGAAGCGATGCTTTGGCGACATCGGATTTGATCTGGCTTTCGAGTGCGTCGGCGTTGAGGCGACGGTGACTGCCGCCATCAGAGCGATACAAAAAGGGGGAACTTTGGTAATCGTGGGTGTTTTCGGCGAAAAGCCGCGATTGGACATAGGGTCGGTTCAGGATCGCGAATTGAACATTTGCGGCACCCTTATGTACCGACGGGGCGACTACCTTCGCGCCATTGATCTGATTTCGTCGGGGACGGTTACCGTTGCTCCGCTGATGTCGAGGCACTTCCGCCTGGATGATTTCGCCGACGCCTACCGGTTTATCGAGACGGAGGGCGAAAAGGCCATGAAAGTCTTCATCGACATGGTGAGCGACGGTGAACTTCCGTCCAAACCCGGGGCGCATTGATAAGCATGGACGCACGAGCTTGGATCGGCGTCTTCTGCGCCCTTCTTTTCGCGGCAACCGGCAGGCCGGCTAGCCGACCCCTCAATGGCGTCGCGGTAGCTGTTCAAGATCTCGGAAATCCCTTCTTTGTTCAGGTCGGAAGGGGCGCGGAAGCAAAGGCACGCGAGCTGGGCGGCAGCGATGTGAAGTTCACCGTCGCATCGTGCGGTTATGACCTTAATCTGCAGATGAACCAGATCGAAGACTTCATCTCCGCCGGCTTCGACTTGATCGTCCTGAACGCGGCCGATAGCGCGGGAATAGCACCAGCGGTGCGGAAGGCGCGCGCCGCGGGCATAACTGTCGTCGCAGTGGATGTCGCGGCGCAGGGAGGAGTCGACGCGACCGTGATGTCCGACAACGTTCAAGCCGGCGTTCTTGCGGCCGACTTTCTCGTTAAGAAGCTCGGCGGCCAAGGGAACATCGTCATAGTCAACGGGGCCCCTGTTTCGTCCGTTGTCGACCGTGTTGCCGGCGCAGACGAAGTCTTCCGACGGTATCCCGGCATTCGGATCCTTTCGCGCGATCAAAATGGGGGCGCAAGCCGCATGGGAGGAATGAGCGTCATGGCGGATCTGCTGACGGCGTTTCCGCAGATTGATGCCGTCTTTGCGATCAATGATCCGTGTGCTTTGGGCGCCGCCCTCGCTGTGCAGCAGGCGCGCAGGACCGGGATCACCATCGCGTCCGTCGATGGAGCCCCGGAAGGCGTTCAGGCTCTGCACGATTCGAAGAGCCCGTTTCTCGCCACCGCGGCGCAGGATCCCTATGCCATGGCGGAGAAAGCGGTAGAGATCGGTTACGAAATCATGCAGGGCCATCCCCCGAGCGAGCGCCGGATACTGGTCCCGGTGACGCTTGTCACCCGGGATAACGTAGGAGCGTACAGGGGCTGGACTTACAAGTAGACAGGACAAGCTCGTGCGGATCCCCACTATCGCCGACCGCGCCCGGCCTCCCCTCTTTGAGATGCGGGGAATTACCAAGAGTTTTCCCGGAACCCGTATTCTACACGGAGTCGACTTCAACCTCTTGCGGGGAGAGGTTCACGCTCTCGTAGGAGAAAACGGTGCCGGGAAAAGCACGCTCATGAAGATCCTCGCCGGCGTGTTGCGCCCCGATGAGGGCGAAATGCTCATCGAGGGGAGGATCATGGCGCCCCGAACGCCTGCGGAGGGACTGCGAGAGGGCGTCGCCCTGATCCACCAAGAACTCAGCCTGTTCCCCCACCTGACCGTCGCGGAGAACTTGTTCCTCGGCGCCGAGCCGCGTTGGGGAGGCTGGATGCTCAGTCGTCGCGCGATGGCGGTTAAAGCCGGCCGGCTACTGGGTGAGCTCGGCGGCGGCGTTTCCCCCTCGAGCTGCGTTGCCGAGCTGTCCGTCGCCGAGCAGCAGATCGTGGAAATCGCGCGTGCATTGCGCAATCGAAGCCGGTTGGTGGTGATGGACGAGCCGACGGCCGCGCTTTCCGAACGCGAGGCCGGTCGGTTGTTCGGGATAATTCGGCGTCTCTGCCGCCAAGGGGCGGGAGTGGTCTACATCAGCCATCGTCTTTCGGAGGTGCGGGCCCTCGCGGATCGCGTCACTGTACTGCGCGACGGGCGCGTGGTCGGAACGCTGGGGAAGGACGCGATCGACGATGCCAGCATCGTTGGGATGATGGTGGGCCGCCCGCCGGGTGATTTTTATCGACGGTCCTTCGATCGCAAACTGGGTCACGTAGTTCTTCGGACCCGGGGTTTGGGGGACGGCAACCGAGTGCGAGGAATCGATCTCGAGGTCAGGGCTGGCGAGGTCGTCGGGCTGGCCGGCTTGATGGGCGCAGGCCGCACGGAATTTTCAAGGCTTGTTTTCGGCGCCGAGAGGGTCGTCACCGGGGCCATCGAAATCGAGGGAGTCTCGGTCAAATTTGGAAGTCCGCGTGCTGCGATGCGGCATGGGATCGCCTATGTTCCCGAGGACCGCAAAGGCCAGGGAATATTCCTTGGACTGACTGCCGAGATGAACCTCACGGTAAATATCGCCGGCTCGCTTGCGCGCTGGGGAGTCCTTGACGGCCAGCGTCTTCATGCGTCCGCTCGAGAGGCAGTTTCGGAATTTGATATCAGGCTTCCGGGCCTGTCCGCAGCCGCCCGTCTGCTCTCCGGCGGGAATCAGCAGAAGCTAATGATTGCCCGTTGGATGTCGATCAGGCCCAAACTCCTGATTCTTGACGAGCCTACCCGCGGAGTGGACGTCGGCGCTAAAGACGAAATATACCGGCTCATCGACCGCTTCACTGGGTGCGGGATGGCCGTCCTCTTTATTTCCAGCGAACTGCCCGAAATCATCGAGTTGTGCGATCGGATTGTCGTGATCCGAGACGGTCGGGTTGCTGGAACACTTGATCGGTCCCGGGAAATGATGAGCGAGGAACGTGTGATGTCGCTCGCTATAGGGACGAGGCCCTCCTTATGAAGACCTGGGGCGAAATCGCCGGTGTGCGATCCCTGCCGGGCCGGCGCTTTGTCGGGCAGCTCGGAATCCTGCCTGTGCTGGCCTTTGTGTTTTTACTGTTCTCCTTGCTGACGCCGAATTTTCTTGCCGCCGCGAACTTGATCAACGTCACGCGGCAAGCTTCGATCAACATGGTCCTCGCGACGGGCATGACGTTCGTGATCCTGACGCGAGGAATCGATTTGGCTGTGGGGTCTGTGCTGGCCGTCTCGGCCGTCATTTCGGTCATGCTTTCGCTGAATCCCGAGTGGGCCTGGGCTGCGGTCCCCGCGAGCCTGGCCGTTGGCGCCGGCCTCGGAGCCGCAACTGGGATGATTGTAGCTTACGCGGATGTGCCGCCGTTCATCGTGACGCTCGGGACCTACACGGCGCTTCGCGGTGCCGCCTATCTCCTCGCTCGGGGCACGACCGTGATGAACGCGGAGCTGCCGTTCAGCTGGATCGGGAATGCTTATGTCGGCCCGGTTCCGTGGCTGGCGATCATCGCCGGAGCTGTCGTCCTCCTGAGCGGTTTCGCGCTCCGCTTTACCGTGCTGGGGTTGAGAATATACGCGACGGGGGCGAATCCGGAAGCGGCGCGTCTCACGGGCATCAACGTGGGCTTGATTCTGTTGGCTGTTTACACAATCAGTGGACTGTTGGCGGCGCTTGGCGGGGTGATGAGTGCCAGCCGTCTTTACAGCGCCAATGGCCAGATCGGTATCGGCTACGAACTCGATGCCATCGCCGCGGCCATCGTCGGCGGAACCAGCTTTTCCGGCGGCGTAGGAGGCGTGATCGGAACCCTTTACGGCGCCCTCATCATCGCTGTCTTGAACAACGGTTTGACCCTGATGAATGTCTCTTATTATTGGCAGCTTGTCGTGAAAGGCGCGGTGATCGTCGCGGCCGTCGGGATCGATCGATTCCGTCGAAAGGGCGGATGATCAATGGACCAACGAATGCCCGGGTTTCACCAGCGAAGTCGATACGGTGGGAAGGGCGGTCGAAATGGCACTACTCTTGGCCTTCTCAAGGCAACGAATTCGTTACACACGAGCCATTTCGGGCTATCTAAACGGCCCTTTCATAGCGAAAGTGCAGAAGCTCACTAGTTATCACAATGCCGAGTCCAACCGTTACCTCAACAATGCTCACAAATGGGAAGTCTCAGCTGATTCATGAATGATCTCAAGGCGATGATCCTCGGCGCCGGATTCGCGGGCCAGGGGCACGCGCTTGCCCTACGCGATTGCGGCGTTAATATTGCTGCGATGGCGAGCCGGACTCGGTCGGAGGTCGACCGGGTAACCCGGGAAATGGGCATTCCAACGGCGTCGACGGATTGGCGGAAAACGCTGCGGGAAATCCGGCCCGAGATCGTGGCGGTCGGCACCCCGGCTGGCACACATGTCGAGATGGTCGAGGCGGCCCTGGAGTTGAAATGCAACGTGCTCGTGGACAAGCCGCTGGCCCCGACAGCGGATGCGGCTCGCGGGCTTTTCGAGAAGGCCGCCGCCGCCGGCGTGAAGACGGCCTACGCGGCAACCTCGCGCTACCAACCGGCCGTGCTGCTGGCCAGGGAGATGGTGGCGCGGGGCGATATCGGGAGCGTTCATGAGGTGGAGTGTGTCTCCCACCACCACTGGCCGAGGCTCACCTCGTTCGGGTGGCCGCACCTCCTCGAGACGGGCGGCGGAAGGCTAAATAACAACTTCACGCACAAGCTTTCGATCGTTCTCAATGTCCTCGGGGGGACGGTGCTCACCGTGGCTGGCGAGTCGCGCAACGACCTGAAGCGCGTCCCGGTCGGGCCTCCGAGCCATGATTTCCGAAATTTCGCCACGGCGGCCCTCACCCGGGAGGAGGCAGACCGGTGCGCGTGGCGGGATGTCGATTCGGACTGGTCGTACACCGTCCTCGCCCGGGTGGGACAGCCCGGCAGCGATCCCGACGCCGGGGTGAGCGCAACGTTTCGGCATTCGGCCCTCGTTTCCTCCCTCGTGGAGAACTACGTGGCCTTTTACGGCGAGACCGGCACGATCCATATCGCCGGCGCCTACGCGCAGGGGGCCCTGCATCTGGTCCGCGCCAAGAATGACTGGGAGCAAGTCCCCATCCCTCCGGCCATCGAGCAGGCGCTCCCTTCGATCAAGGACGACGCCCAGAGAAACTGGACCCAGCTGGCCCGCGAATTCGTCGGGGATATTCGAGGCCAGGGTGACGCCGGATACCTGAAGTTTCGCGATGGCTGGATTCACCAACAAGTCATCGACGCCGTCCGGTCCGCCTCCGGATGGAGCCAGATCAGTAGCTAACGACGCGACCTGGGTTGCGGGTGCTCCGAGAGGATTGACGCAATCTGCCAAGCCGATACGGGAGAAATTACTATGCCGATTACAATCAAAGATGTTCAAACTATTTTGACGCAGCCAGACGGAGCTCGTCTGGTCATTGTAAGAGTTATCACCTCGGAGCCTGGACTGTATGGGTTGGGGTGTGCGACTTTCACCCAACGCTGCCACGCGGTGCATGCCGCGATCGAAAGACACATTAAGCCCTTCATGATCGGACGGGATGTAGCCCGCATTGAGGAGACCTGGCAGCTGGCCATGGTAAACGGCTACTGGCGCAATGGTCCGGTTTTGAACAACGCCATTTCGGGCGTAGATATGGCCCTGTGGGACATCAAGGGCAAACAGGCCGGCATGCCGATCTATCAACTCTTGGGAGGCAAATGCCGAGAGGCGGCGGCGGTCTACACGCATGCTAATGGCCTGACGCCACAGGAAGTGACGGACGATGTGCGCCAGCTCACAGCGCAGGGTTACCGTTACATTCGGATACAAATGGGCGGTTACGGGGGTCATGCCGACAAGATGGTGAAGCCGGAGGGCGCCCCGGTGGGAACCTATTTCGACCCGCGCGCCTACGCCCGTAATACGCTGAAAATGATCGAACATGTGCGGGCGGCGCTAGGTGAGGAAGTTGAACTGGTGCATGATATCCACGAGCGTCTGTATCCCGTCGAGGCAATGCAATTTGCCAAGGACGTGGAGCAATATAAGCTCTTTTTCTTGGAGGATGCTCTGGCTCCCGAGGATCTTCGCTGGTTCGAGGCGATGCGCCAGCAGTGCAGCACACCCCTAGCGATGGGTGAACTGTTCAACAACCCACACGAGTGGCAACCGCTCATCTCAGGCCGTTTGATCGACTTTATCCGGGTGCACGTCAGCCAAATAGGCGGCATCACTCCGGCCCGCGTACTGGCGAGTTTTGCTGGAATTCACGGCGTTCGCACCGCTTGGCACGGTCCGAGCGACAGTTCGCCGGTGGCGCATGCGGCCAACCTCCATTTGGACTTGTGGGCACCAAATTTCGGCATTCAAGAGTGGTGTCGCTTCCCCAAACTCGTCTATGAGATGTTCCCCGGTCTGCCGGTAGTGCGCCATGGTTATATGTATCCCAACGACCGGCCGGGACTGGGCATAGATATCGACGAAAAGCTGGCGGCCAAATACCCCTGTCAAGATCACGTGGAGGCTTGGACGCAGTCGCGCCTGCCGGACGGCAGTCCGGCGCGCCCGTGACACCCGAATGCGCTTTAGGTACCACGTCGCCAACCGACCTTACTGGAGCATGCCGAAAGGAAATTGAGCCCTACAATTCGGTGCTGAATTTCTTCATCCTCTTGATGGGAACGTCGCTCTTAGATGCCCCCTCCCGATTACCTTTTCGAGGAACCTCCGGGAAACTCCGGCTTCTGAAGCGCCCTCACGCAGAATCGTCATCTTCCGATAGTCGCCCTCCGGAACACTTTGACGGAGCACCGCAATCGGTGCGTATCTTGATCTCATATCCTGATTTTCATCTGGCAATTGTTGTCGCCGGGGCTGGGGCGGGCTTCGTCACGGGCCGGTGTTTCAACATTAACGGAGGCAACGCACAGTGACCGGCTTCCGGCGCAGGCTTCTACCCGCGCCGCCCCGATGGCGGGTGACCGTATTCCTGTTTTTCGCCGGGGCGTTCAATTACGGCGATCGTTCGGCGTTTTCTGCAGTCATGGCGCCATTGCGCAAGGACACAGGGCTGTCGGACGTTCAGCTAGGGATGATCAGCGCCCTCTTTTTGTGGACTTACGGGATGAGTTCGCCGTTCGCCGGGAACCTCGCGGACCGCCATTCCCGGAGCCGGGTCGTGATTGCCAGCCTGTTTCTCTGGAGCGCGTTCGCGGCGCTGACCGGCTTTGCCAACGGGCTTTTCATGCTGTGCGCCCTCCAGATCTGCGTGGGCATCTGCGAGAGTTTCTTCCTTCCGGCCGCCTTCGCGCTCCTGGCCGATCACCATGAGCCGGCCATGCTGGGGCGAGCGATGAGCATCGTCACGGTGGGATGCCAGATCGGGACGATCGCGGGTGGGGCGTCAGCGGGCTGGCTTGCAGAGCACTACGGCTGGCGCGTGGGTTTCCGGGCCCTCGGAATCGGCGGCATCGGGCTGGCGCTGACCGCCCGATTCTTCCTGGTGGATGGCCCGAGGTCGGCGGGCGCCGCACCGCCCAAGCCTCGCGCCATAGAGGCCATCCGTTACCTGGCCCGCGTCCCCTCATACAATCTCTTCCTCGCCAAGCAGCTCCTCGCTGGATTCCCGACCTGGATTTTTTTTGCTTGGTTTCCTCTTTATCTGCTCGAGACCTTCCATATGAATCCAGGCAGGGCAGGATTCTCAGCGACCTTCATCCTCCAGGTTTCCGTAGCCATTGGCACCATGGCTGGAGGGTGGATTTCGGACGCGGTGGCCTCGACCGGCACCGGGCGCCGCATGCTTACGATGGCATTCTTCTATCTGGCCTCGATTCCGTTCCCCTTGGTATTCCTGGATAAGCCGGGTTTTGCGCTGGTGGCGATGGCCGTGGCCGCTTACTCCCTTTTCCAGGGCATGGCCCAGTCCAACGACCGCCCGATCATTTGCGAGATTGTGCCCCGATGCTTCCGGTCCACCGCCTTCGGTGTTTGGAGCACCTGCGCCGCGGCGTCGGGATCGGTCGGCATTTACACGGCGGGGGCCTTGAAGCGAAATTTCGGGCTCAACGCGGTGTTCGCCTCGTCATCGGGTCTGTTCCTGTGCACCTCCGTGATCCTCTTCTTCGGGTATCGTTTCTTCATGCGGCGGGACACCGCCCGGGCCCGCGCGTTCGACGGTCTGCCCGCGACCGGGCCGTGACCGGCCGGCGGGCTGCGGGTGCAGGCCTATCCGGTGCGTCACCCGGTCTTTCCCGCTTTACAACGCTAACCGCCGCAGCATTCAACTTCGCGCAGCTTTGGGCGATCCGATTCCCTCTTGGAGGGCGAAGCCCGGGCAGGATTCTTTGCTGTCATCGTTGCGTCCTTTTTCAAGGCACGACACGTGTCCGTCAAATCGGGGCAACCTCAGGGTTTTTAATTTCGAGACAACTTGGCCTGAAAACGAGAAGATTAGTCCTGCTGGTTGTGTTAAGTTTGCGTGCGCGGAATGGAGCCCCCCTAGCCCCCTCAGAATCCATTCCGTTCTTGCGACTGTACCCCACACCCCCAACCAACACCAAGGAACACCATGAACGCGAACCGTACGCTGTTTTTGACCGCGCAGATTTTGATGGGCCTGGCAATTGCCATTGCCGGGCCGACGACCGGCAACTCCCAAACTGCTCCCGAAACGGCCTCGGCTGCCGCGGCCGCTCCTAGCCAAACGGGGGTCGTCAAGTTGCCGGAATTTGGCGTCACAGGCGCTCCGGTTGATCCCTACAATTCCTCGGAAGCCTCGTCGGCCGCGCGCACGGCGAGCAATATTCTCGACACCCCGATCACGGCATATGTCATCACCTCGGCGTTCCTCCAGGACATAAACCCCAACTCGCTGTTTGAGGTGGAGAATTATTTCCCCGGGGTCAGCCCAAGCCGGGCGCCTTCTGAGAATGACCGTGCGACCTTCCGGGGTTTCGAGAACTTCAGCAGGACCGTGGATAACTTTTCCGAAACTCTGATCCCGTTCATGTATGCACCCTACGTCAACTTTGATACCGTGTATCTCGAACACGTGGAGCTTGTCATGGGACCGGATTCCATCCTTTCGCCAACCGGCACGCCCGGTGGGACGGTCGCTGCCGTCACCAAATCACCGGAGTTCGTCCGCGGCACCGACATTTCCGCCACGGTGGGCAATTTGTCCGCCAACAAGTTTTCCGTCGATACAACCGGACCGATCGGAGACGGCAAGCACATGGCCTACCGGGTGATTGCCTCCTACCAAGATGCTCAGAGTTACCAGCCCGGTTCCACTGTTGTTGATGCCCTAGCGGCCATGTTTACCTACAAGTTTACGGACACGGCCAAGTTTACGTTCAAGTACTTTGGCACCCGGACGCTCCTTACTGGTAACACCGCCATGGATGCCGGTAATGGCGAGGAGGTATATACTCCCGATACGGTCGGTGGAGTTACGATTTCCAACACGCCGCAGCCTGGATTTACATTCAATGGATATGACGGGGACCCGACCTGGGCCCACTATACCGCCCGGGAGAATGCGGTGGAGACCGAGCTGACGTCGGCATTGTCGGAGCGGATCAACATGCGGCTGGGCGCCGAAATCTATTACACCGACTCCGCACTCTGGCCTCGAGGCCAACCCTCCCCTGTCCTGACCGAGACGTGGAACCAGACGACCGGTGTGGAAACCGCGGTAACCCCGATCAACCCAGCGAACCTGCCCGAAGTGGCCACCGCATCGCGCCAAGCGAGCCGCCAAGTCCAGCTCCAGAACGATTTCGCCGGGAAGTTTGAAGTCGGCGGCATGTCCCTCCAACCGGTCGCTGGATGGGCTTATCAGCGGGGAACGATGCCCCGCGACTACAGCCTAACAGACAAGAATTTGCCCGCGGATAATCTTTATGCCGGGCCTTACGATCCCCCGCAACCATCGGGAACCTCCTATACAGGAGGCAGCAATACCCCGGAGATCGCATGGACCATGCAAATGTACGCCTATCTCCGCGCCAGCTTCCTGAACGACCACTTATTTTTGACCGGCGGCGCAGCGCGCACTTGGGCTGGCGTCAATGAGTATAGCATAGCCTACGTAGATCAAGATGGCTTCGTGTACGGCAACCCCAATGCGCCGGTCGTGGACTCTAAGTTTTCCCATACCAACAACGCATTGGCGCCATCGGTGCGACCCTGGCACGATGCTTATATCGCCGGCGTACTCTACAAGTTGCTACCCAACGTCTCCGCATATTACAGCTTTTCGACCAACGCGACCCTCGCATCGAACATCCCGCTGTGGCAGGCCGGAAAGCAGAACGAATTCGGAATCAAATCCAATTTTTTTAATGGCCGCCTCTCCATTACCGCCGATCACTTTGAGATCTCGCAAAGCAACATATCAAGCGCCAATCCTCTCTACAACATCGGCCAGTCCACAATACCGACATTATACACCAACGAGGCGAACCACGGCGAAGAGCTCAGTATACAAGGCGGCATCACTCAGGATCTCTCGGTGGTCATGAGCTACACGAATATGACACTTCGCGACCCACAGGGCCGGCGCTTGCGCAACATTCCAGACAATATGGCGAATGCCCTGCTGAACTACCATTTTAGATCCGGCGTATTGAAGAATTCGAGTGTTTTCGTCGGGGTGATTCACCAAGGCAACGTTGCCGGAGAGACAGTCGGGGGATTCACCTCGCTGGGCGTCCCCGAGCTGCCCGGCTTTTACCTGCCAGCATACAACGTGGTCAACGCGGGCGCCAGCTACCGACTTAAGAATTATAGATTCAATCTCGATGTGACAAATGCCCTGAATGATCATTTCTGGTGGGCTGCGCAGTCCCGCGCTACGGTAGAGTCTTATCCGGGAGCAACGGTTAGATTTTCCGTGAACGTGCATTTTCTGTGATGCAATGTTCATCGCGACCTCAACGCCCCGGGAAGAATATCTGGCACCGCTCAATGTCAGGGAATGTTGACCACATTTAGCGGCGAGCGGACCGGCAAACTGTCATGAGCGCCGCAGCTTGGCCCTTCTTTGGCAAATCGCCCACGGATCGCGAGGAACCATGCCCCATTGTCTCGCGGTAATCACTAAGGACGCCGCAGCGACGGTCTGCAGCGGTCTATGCTCCGTCGCGTTCCATGTGTCGCGTCGATGAAATGAATGCGGCCGACCGCCGCGATGCGGTCGCCGCCGTCGCCATCCGCATTCGGAACTACATTCGTAGCTGCGGCATCCCATGAACGCCACATGGGTTTGGATTCTGGTCGCGGGAATGTCCTCGGGTTCCTTCGCCATGCCGTCGAAGAAGCTCAAGAGGCTCACATGGTACCAGGCGTGGCTGGTCTACGCTGTTATGGCGAATCTGGTGCTGCCTATGAGCCTCGCGATCCTCTTTGCCCCTGGACTCTTCAGTCAGGTTCTCTTTAAGAATCCCGCCGCAGTGGCCATTGTGGTCGGATGCGGGGCGTCGTGGGGGGTCGGGGCGTTTCTCTGGGCCGTCTCATTTTCACGTTTGGGTTATGCGCTTTCGGCCTCGCTTGTGAACGGCACCGTGGTGCTGGTTGGGAGCCTTAGCCCATTGATCATTGGGGCGGCCAGGATCCCGGCGGGTCAGGGCGGCAGATTGGCGTTAGGCCTGAGCCTGGTGGTCGGCGCGATTTCGCTTTGCACATGGGCATCGGTCATGCGCGACCACGACGCTGGGACTCCGGCCGGGGCAAAAGCGACAGTGGGCGGTTCGCTTGCCGCGATTGCCGTGGCGGTGCTTTCCGGCTTGTTTTCCTCAACGATAAACGCCGGCTTTGCCTTTGGTGGCGGTCTAATCGCCAAGGCGACCGCGGCGGGAATTCCGGCCGCCCCGGCGAGCCTCGCGGTTTGGGTGCCTGTCTTTTGCGGAGGCTTCGTGGTGAATATGACCGGCTGCATCTGGAAGATAGGACGCGACGGAAATTGGAATAATTTTCGAAAAGCGCCTCGGACCGACTGGCTGCGCGCCATCTCGCTTGGCTTCCTATGGCTTGGCGGCTTCCTCACCTATGGGGTCTGCAGCCGCCTGCTTGGGGAGGCGGGGACGGTTTATGGCTTTGCCGTCTTTATTGGTACGGCGCTACTGACGTCCACAAGCTGGGGCATCGGCACGGGAGAATGGCGAAAGGCTCGGCTAAAGGCCCGGCTTTGCCTGATCGCTGGCGTCGCGCTTTTCCTGACCGCGTTAGCCGTCCTGGCGTTCAAGAAGTGAAGGCTCGTGCCGACGGGGACAATCTCTCATGCCACTATGCATAACATCTCAAATAACAATCGTTTCAAGGACCAGGTCGCCGTGGTCACGGGAGCGGCCAGCGGCCTCGGGCTTGCGATCGCGCTTCGCCTCCTTGGCGAAGGTGCTATCGTCTGGTTTTGGGATCAGAACGACACTCTAGTTCGCAAAGCGGTCTCAGAAGCGGGCCCGAATGCCCACGCTCTGGCGGTCGATATCACGAACGAAGCGGCCGTTGCGGCGGGCTTCGCGAACATTATTGAAAAGCACCTTCGTCTGGACGTTTTTGTGAACTCAGCTGGCATTGTGGGTCCGAATAACCGCCGCATCATTGACACGCCTGCGGAGAGCTATCAGCAGGTAATTCAAATAAATTTACTTGGCAGTTTCCTGACCGCGAAGCACGCGCTCCTGCACATGCAGCCGCGGAATTACGGACGAATCCTTCTCATCGCTTCGATCGCCGGTAAGGAGGGAAACGCGGGCATGTGTGCCTATTCGTCGGCCAAGGCCGGGGTGATCGGATTGGTCAAGAGCGTCGGAAAGGAATTCGCGGAAAGCGGCATAACGGTTAACGGGCTTGCTCCGGCGGTAATTCGAACGCCGATGGTCGAAACAATGGACCCGGCTCAAGTAAAGTACATGACGGATAAGATTCCGATGAAGCGTTGCGCGACGTTGGCTGAAGTGGCGAGCCTTGCCTGCTGGATCATTTCGCCGGAGGCGAGTTTCAACACCGCCTTCATTTTTGACCTCTCGGGCGGCCGAGCCGTATATTAGCCCTACCTCCCTGGTGTAGGTGAAGCGTCGAGGAACGTGAGGCAGATTTGCCGCTCAATGGGATACGCCGTCACCGGTCCTAACATCAATCAAGTGTCGCTTCGCAACCACGCCTAAATGCTCCGCATGCAAAATTCTACTCACCTAGGCACCGACTTCGATGTCATCTTGGTTGGCGCCGGGATCATGTCGGCGAATTTGGGGGCAATTCTCCGGTGCATCGAACCATCCCTTGGCATTCAGGTATATGAGGTCGCCGCCGAAATGGCCCAGGAGAGTTCGAATGGCTGGAATAATGCTGGTACCGGACACGCGGGACTCTGCGAACTGAGCTATACGCCACATCGCGAAAAAACCGGTGGGGTCGACGTCACGAAGGCCATCGAGATATTCGCGCAGTTCGAGCGCTCCAAACAATTCTGGAGCTATGCCATTGCCAGCGGGATGGTTGGCAACCCGAAGGATTTCATCCGTCGTGTGCCGCACCTGAGCTTCGTCTCGGGCACAGCCCAAGTTGATTTCCTAAGGGCGCGCTTTGAAGCGCTTTCCGCACACCCGTTCTTCTCTTCGATGGAATTCACCACTGACCGGGCGACGCTCGCCCGCTGGGCGCCCTTGCTGGCCGAAGGCCGTGACCCGCGCGAACAAGTCGCTGCCACCAAAATGGAGAACGGCACAGACGTGGATTTTGGCGCGCTCGCCCGCCACCTCCTCCAATGGCTTTCGCAGCAAGATAGGTGCGGGATCGCCCTCTCCCACCGAGTCGTAGGCCTCCGGAAGATTTCCATGGGCTGGGAAGTAACCGCCAAGAACCTTACAACCGGCGAAGTCCACAGCAGCCGAGCCAAGTTTGTCTTCATCGGGGCTGGAGGGGGCAGCCTGCCTCTGCTACAGCAATCCGGTATCCCCGAGGCGAAAGGCCTCGGTGGCTTTCCGATTGGTGGTCAGTGGCTGGTCTGTGACAACCCAGCGATCGTTCAGCGCCATCAAGCCAAAGTCTACGGGCAGGCCCTCGAATCCGCGCCCACCATGGCGGTTCCGCACCTCGACTCCCGTGTACTTGACGGAAGGAAGGCCTTGTTGTTCGGCCCGTTTGCAGCGTGGACCACGAAGTTCCTTCATCGCCACGGCAGCCCGCTCGACCTCTTCCGCTCCATAAGCTCTGACAATATCGCCACCCTTCTTCAGATAGGAATGCATAACGTGCCGCTGGTCCGCTATCTCATGCAACAGGGCACTCAGACAATGGCGGACCGCCTGGCGGTCCTGCGCGCGTTTTACCCGCTTGCGCAAGCCAAGGACTGGAATCTGGTTAATGCCGGAATACGTGTGCAAGCCATCAAGAAGACGGACGGCAACGCCGGAATTGTGCACTACGGCACGGAGGTGATTACCAATCGCGATCGGTCGCTGGCCGCGCTCCTTGGCGCTTCGCCTGGCGCATCGGTGTCGGTCGACATCATTCTTGAAATCATAAAAGCCTGTTTTCCCCGTCTTGTCGCTTCACCGCCCGGCCTAGCGCGGATAGAACAGATAGTTCCAACATGGGCCCGCGACATCACCCGGATTTCGGAGGCCGCCGATTATTGCGAAAGAAAGATGCCTCAAGTTGACGATACCCTTCAGATTGGAGTCGCCGCGCCCGGGTTGGAGCTTCGGAAGCCCGCAGCCTAACCCAAGCGTAACCAATCAGCATTGCAAATGATTGGTGTCCCGGAGAGGCACCTCTAACAAAGAGGAAAAAGAGCTAACATATCTCATACATTCTGCACCTTGAGGGCATTCTGACGCCATCGACATCTTCCTTTGACCTGCGAATCACCTCGCGCGGACCGGGAGAATCTAAGGATGTTGAACGCCCCGCCGAAGCCTCAAAATCCGTAGAGTCTCGCGGGATTTTCCATCAAAATTGTCCGACGAGTCGGAGCGTCCGGAACCCATTCCGCCAGCAAGTTCAAAACTCGCCCGTCATCGATTTGCCGCAGCGGAGAGGTGTCCGTGCGCCTGCGGGAATTCGCCGAATTGGGATGAGGCCAGTTTGTCCCCCAGAGAATGCGCTGGGGATTCGCGGCGACAAGCGCCTTGGCAAATGGCGCCACGTCCGGATAGTCGGGTGCCTGAATCGAAACCAGATCGGCCGCTGCGGAGATTTTGACGTAAGCTTTTCCAGCGCGCACCAAATTTACCAAAGCGCCGAAGCCCGGCTGTTGCAGTCCGCGCGCCGCGATCACACCGCCAAAATGATCGAAGACTACGGGAACGGGAGAAGCCAGCGCTTGATCGTGTATAGCCTCGACTATAGTCGGGGGCGCAAAGATCTGGATGTGCCAGTCACGGCCCTTTATCCGCTCGATCCCCGCCCGAAATCGCCGACGGGCGGCAGATGGATCCGTGACGCCGCCTTGGGTTAGGCTCAGCCGTATGCCGCGAACGCCCTCGCGTTTCATTTCATCGAGCACGGACTCGGGCGTCGCTGCATCGATCACGGCAATACCGCGAGCACGGGCGCCGAGTTGGCCAAGCGCATCAAGCACGCATGAGTTGTCCGTGCCATACACACTTGGCTGCACGACGACGACGCGATTGATGTGAAGCGCTTGATGCAACGCGCGCAGCTCGCCTACTGACGCCGACTCGGGCGTGTAGGTGCGCGCCGGTGAAAACGGGAAACGTTGCGGATCGCCGAAGATGTGCACGTGGCAGTCGCAAGCGCCGGCTGGCACGTCGAAATCGACCGCGGTGCTTGGTCGCGACGCCCTCGCAAGCGCGTCCGACGCCCCGTGAATGAAGCCGACAGCCGCGAGGCTCGCCTTGAGAAAGGTGCGGCGAGAGATCATGGAGGAAGGATGAAGGCTGGCACCCTCAAGGCTTTCCAAATTGTGTCAATGGAGGTACGCCGCCAAACATTTGTCTAGGGCCGAAAGATGTTCGTGCGAGAGTTGTCCGATGATCCCGCGCAAACGGCCCTTTCTCACCTGGCGAATGCCTGGAATCACCGCATAGGATTCCCTACCGCTAAGGCTGCCCAACGACATTCGCAGCGGCAGGATTTCAGGCGGGACAGTGGAGGTGGGTAAAATGACCACGGTGTTGAGCACCTCGTTGTGGGCTGTGCCAGATATCACAATTCCGGGACGCACCTTGCCCATTTCCGGAGGATGAGTGTCGCTTAAATCCACCCATACGATTGTGCCACGATTCATGCCTTCTTCGGTTCCATATCGTCGACCAGCGGAGCGGTCCCCCAGCCCTCCATCGCAGCCCGCTCCTCGGGGTTTTCTTCCAAGAATTGCTGGTAAACCACCGCGGCCTCCCTGTTCTTCCGTGCCAGGTGCTCTTTTTCGATCAATCCTCGCACAAAGCCGGATATGCTCTCATCTCTCGGCTTCAAAGCCGCGACCTTTCTGACCAAATCCGCCTCTAGCTTAATAGTAGTTGCTGACATACCATAATGGTAGCTCGCTAGTATGAGCTGTCAATGTCTCATTGGCCGCGGAATTCCGACCGATGCACCCGAAAATGCCAAAAAATACACTCCCCTTCGGCGGGTAGAAGCAGAGGTTTAAGCGACCTCTGCCTTTACCGATGATGAAAGTGCACAATTTCCACGACATCATCTGAAAAAGACGCTGTCGGGATTTGACTCAACCTCAGGGCGGATCAGCCTTTCAGCGTGAGTACAGTCCAGAATTCAAAACAGATCAAAAAGGCTGCTCCGAGAAAATTTCGCGTTGCAACGCTAGGTCTTCGCGATGGACCGGAGGCGATCCATGCACACGATGCAAGTCGGCAACTTCTACTACGTAGATTGCGTCGGGAATACTCGGCCACCGTTTGCGAACGGACTCTACAGGTTAATGAGGGTTTTCCTGCTCACAAGGTTGAGTGAATCTGGAGCTTAATTCCTCCACGGCAGGAGTTGCTTAGCCGAATCTAGAGGCAAGTAACCGTCGACGGATTTAGCCCACCGCAACCGAAGACAAGGACGTTCAGTGGACGTATGCTCTTTCGAGCTAGATAAAACACGGCGCGACGTTAATCGAATTGTAAGTCATTCCTTTCCCTTAAGATAAAGGTCGTTCTCCGAATCCCGCAAATTGCTCATTGAATTAATCAAGTCGTCCGATATCTTGATTTTCAACGCTTTTTTTCAAGTATGGGAATGCCATCAAATGATCGATGCCAAGTGCAGATACCATTCAAGGTTTTCGCTTTTTCTTCTATAGCGAAGAGGGAACCGAGGATGCGCACATCCATGTAGAAAAGGACGATTGCGAAGCGAAATTCTGGCTGAAGCCGATTAGACTGGCAAAGAATTGGGGATTCCGAAGCCATGACTTAAAAACCGCGCGGCGACTGGTCGTTGCAAACCGGGAACTTTTTCTCAAAAAATACTATGAGCATCACGCCAAGAAAAAATGAGATGTCGGCCACTGCAGTACACGTCGTGGGGCGACACATAACTCTCCATCTGACTTCGGGCCGAGTGATTGAACTACCTATCGGGAAGTTCCCTCGCCTTTCAGAGGCAACCGATGAACAACTAGCCGCGGTTAAGCTGCGTCGCATGGGTGAGGCACTGCGCTGGGCTGATTTAGACGAAGATATACAAGTTTCAGCAGTGGTTGCACAACGTTGGCCAACACACGGCGGTTTCCGACCAGGAGCCGGAAGGAAGCCGGGACAAAATCATGCAACCACAGCTCGCATCAATCAGTACTTACTAAAGAAAGTAGATAAGGAGTCTCGTAAGTACCCGTTTTCTAAAGCTGATATCTTTAACGACGCTTTGAGCTTACGCGACTCGGTCATTTCGTCAGAAGGAGTGTATGGCCAATGTAAAATGACCGAAGTCGACTTGTCGTCGCTTGCTTCGTTCAAATCGCTGAAGGATCGCGGGTATACAGTATTACAGATAAAACCTGTAAAACGGTCGTCCAGTTCAGCGAGCAAGGTTATCGCTTAACTCGAAATTTTTCGGGCGCCGGCGTTGCGCTGTGAGAGCACAGGTTTGAACCACCTCTGCTCTTACCGGATGTGAGCGCCGACCGGCACCTGGCTGTTATACGCTACCAGATGGTAGAGATCACCGAGGCTGCGCTAATGTTCGGGTCCCTTGTGATGAGTGGCAACCGATGGACCTTCGCGGTGGCTGTGATGATCCTATCGAATTGATCGCCGTGAGGCAGGGGCAGCTCTGGCGCTGCGATGGCTATCTCCGAAGTGATGGGAAGCACGGTCACATAATTAAGCATGTTCGCAAGAATTCCTGCCGGAGAACCCTTGAACGATATGCGCCCGGAATGGAGCAGAAGGCCAATTTCCTGCAGGGTCACGTCGGCAATGGCCAATCGATCGTAAGGCGTTGTGCTGATCGCACGCGTGGCTCTATTGCTCAGTCGATCTTCATCTGTTGCGGCCCAAAGAAACGCGTGTGTATCTAGCAAATATTTGAGCCGAGCCATCACAGCGAAGGCTTCCAGCCATCGTTTTGGAGTGTCGGCTTCGTTAGGTCATCTCGGAATTCAATTTTGCCCTTCGCGGAACTGATAAGTGACTTTCGGGGCACAGCAGCGGTGAATAGGAATTCGCATTCCTTGTCTTGAACTCGGACTGTCTCACCCTTGCGAGCCTTCGCCTTGTAAGAGGTAAAGGAGCGAAGAAAATTGCGTGTGTTCGTGATCATGTTTCAGAGTTGTCTGACATTATGCAGATTGTCGAACACCTTCAAGAACATCGGGCAGAAAGTGGAGCGCGCATCGTGGTCTCATGAGGCACCCGCGTCCTTCACCTTGTCGATCCCTTCTCTTCAAATTTCCCCCTTTTTCGGGCAGTTGAGGCGGAGGTTGTAAGGACCTGTGCCCTTACCGGACGAACCGATGGAGCCCCTAGTTCACCACGGGACCTTCTTGCCCAGGTAATCCAGAAACTGCAGACCCCCACGGCCGGCCTGCGCGTCCATGGTGTTTGCGAGTTTTGGGATGGACTCCTCGATGCCCAGGGGCGCCTGGGGCCCGCCCATATCTGTGCGCACCCAACCCGGAGCCATCAGCAGCAAGGTTCGCGGATCGCCAGCATGGCGGGCGGCGAAGCTGCGCATGAGCGTGTTGAGTGCCGCCTTGCTTCCGCGATAGACCTCGTAGCCCCCGGTTTCGTTGTTGGCGACGCTGGCCAGCCCAGAGGACATGATCGCGATCGTGCCGCGCGGAACCACGAGATCCTTCAACGCCTCGACGACTCGTAGGGGACTCAGGGCGTTTGTCACCATCACGCGGACAAACTCGTCGGTCGCAACGTCGGCAATCGTTTCACTTCTGTCGTTCATGACGCCGGCATTGACGAACAGCATGTCGAATGTCCTCGATGCTAGCCGCGTCCGCAGTGCGGCAACCTGACCGGGATGGACGATGTCGACGGATTCGATCTCGAGTCGTCCGCCGGACGAACCCATGAGACCACCCAACTTCGATGGAGTTTGAGCCCGCTCGGTAGCCACAACCCGCCAACCGCGTTTAAGGTACTCCTCGGCGAGGGCGAGCCCGAGGCCGCGGGACGCGCCTATGAGAAGGAGCTTCTTGTCTGATGATGGAGATGCCATTCACCCAATATAGCACTAGAAAATCATTTCGACAGTCCGATCGCCCACTCTCCCTGCCTGTCGATAGCAATTTGCGGTCGTAAGATCCCCTCCAATGAACAATGCCACTTACAAGCGAGTTGAGACAGGGGCCGGCAAGACCTGCGCCTTTGTCGAACGAGGCGCGGTCAATCCGCTGTGACGAATGACGAAACTATCTTTCGACTCGACGATTCCGACACTCCGGCCTTCTCGGCAAATTCGGGCCAGCGTTTTATGGAGGCCGCAACCGAGGCGAGGAGAGCCTTTGCCCTTTTCGATTTTAGACCGGCTTCTTCGGCCAATATCATCAGCTCCTTGACTCCCGGGTTACCGCTTCCTCCGACCGTCATGTTGTGCTCGCCGTTCACGCCGTAGCTATGGGTGACGTCATATGCTGGCGAGAGCCGCCATCCTCCCTTCGCCCCTGCGGAAAATGCATGATTCTTGACGTGATCGTCTCGGTTGTGGGCGAGCACGTTGAGGGCCGCCCTTAGGTATGCTTGTTCAACCTGAGCGAATTCCCCCGTAAGCGTGAAGACAACGGAGAGAAACTCCTGATAGTCGCGATCGGGATGCCGAAAGTCGGAGTTAACCAGTCCACCGAAGGTATGGGTGTGGATCCGCATGCCTCCGGGACCACGGTCAAAGCGCTGGATGCCGAAGAAGCGACCGGCTGTGGTGTCGAAGATCGCCGTCGGCGGCATTTCCACTCCGGCGGCTCGAGCCATGTCCGCATATGCGGCCTCAATACTCCCCGCGTCGGCCGGATCTTCGCGGGCCCGAAATTTTACGAGCCAATGCCCAAAACCCTCCCCCGGAAGGGCTGTCTCGGGATACATGAGCCCGCTCGTGGGATTGTATGAGACAAACACCTTCGGCCTCGAGCCGCCCGGCGAGCCGCCTGCCGTCTGCAGGACCGGCAAAGCCTCCTCAGGACTGCCGGCCGCAATGCGCTCGGCCTGTTCGGCAACAATAGGCAGATTCATAACTCCGCCAGGTGCAAAGACCCCAGGGATGACAGGGCTGTAGCTTAGCGCCCCTACTCCGTGGTCGCCAACATAAGAAAGGCGGTCAAGCGGCGAAAGCGCCTCGGGCGCCGCTCCCCTGCCCCGGAAAAAGCGATCCATCAGAAGGCGGCCCCACCCGTCGGGGATCGAATCGTCGAACACGCCGAACACGCCTTCAAATTTTAAATCTTTCTCGCGCTTCAATTCCGGGGTGAACGGCAGAAAATAGGGCGAAATCGAAAAGCCGCCTAGCAGCCATTCGGGCGAATACCCGAAGAAGATCTCGTTCTGCTGGGTTTCTGCGATCGTCCCGACAAGGCGGTCGCCCATATGCACTTGCAGTTTGCGCAATGCGCTCATGGGAGCGTCGTGCCTCGCACGCGGGAAGAAGGGTTGAGCCTCTCGAGCTCATCCATCGAGGCGGGCTCTTTTGGTCGGGCCGAAAATAGGCTCTCAAAATCGCCAATGTTACCGAGCACGATCGCCAACTTGATCAGGCTCTCGAGTGCGATCTGACCGGAAACTTCAAAGCGCTTAAGCGACCACGGGTTGACGCCAGCCCGGGTTGCAAGAGTTCGGCGCGACCAACCGAGTTGGAGTCGACGAAACTTCACACGGGAACCGACGGCCTTCCCAATTGCTCGGGGGGATCCACTTATTATGGGTAATATATTACCTCTTGAGGCCATTTTGTTGCTTTAAGGGATAATTAGTTACCTATTAAAGTCAACCGATTTCCCTCGAGCTATCGTTCGTCTGGTGCCTGCAATGGTTCCCAGGAAGGGCGGCTGCCCTTTTCAAGCGCGCGATCGGAAAATCTATATTCTTACCATTCTATGATATATCGACATCGCGATAAGCCGGTAGAAATAGCCGCTTTCCAATGAGTAGATACGGCGTTCTGCAAAACCTCCGTCCTTAGTGAAAACTGAGCGACCGACGCGGTAGGGCTAGAGCTTTTTTCGACCTGTGCCCTAACCGAATAGAGGTTCGTATCCTGCGCGGGCGGTCCTGAAGAGCATTCAGTTTTTATTTGAGTTTTATGAAGTGATATGCCTGTTTCCTCACATGCGTTACCTGCCCCGAGTGCTCGAAGGCGCCCTCCACAAGGCGCGCCAGAATTTCCCGGCGGTTGTCCTCACCGGATCCCGGCGAGTGGGAAAGACCATGCTCCTCAGGCACGTCCTTCCCGGCGCGGACTACCGTCTGCTGGAGGATCCCGACGTCTTGGCGCGAGTGAGGGACGATCCCAGGGGATTCTTCGACGAGCTCAAGCAGCCAGTCATCCTCGATGAGATTCAGAACGCACCTGAGCTGCTTTCCTATGTCCGGACCCGGATTGACGGGGTACCCAGGAGAACAGGCCAGTGGTTCCTCACCGGCTCCCAGGAATCGGAGTTGATGCAGGGCTTGAGCGAGTCGTTGGCCGGCCGCGCAGCGATCCTGCACCTGTTGCCGCTCAGCACCCAGGAGAGTTCGAAAGTGGACTTGTGGCTGGGCGGCTTCCCAGAGGTCATCGCGCGGCCGCGCGCCAGGGACCTGTGGTTCAGCTCGTACCTGCAGACATATCTTGAGCGCGACGTGCGGGCGGTGACCCAAGTCAGGGATTTGGCGACCTTCCGGCGGTTCATGGGGCTGGTCGCGAGCCGCCATGGCCAGATCCTCAACAAGACGGATCTCGCCGGCCCTCTGGGAGTATCCGTCCATACGGTCTCCCAGTGGATGGGTGTCCTGGAGACGACCGGTCTACTGGCGCTTATTCCACCCTATTTCGAGAACTTTGGGAAAAGGCTTCTCAAATCGCCGCGTCTTTACTGGTTGGATTCTGGCCTGGCCTCCCACCTCCTTGGCCTGCGGTCGCGCTCGGAACTCGAGCGGTCCCCATTCTACGGACCCCTTTGGGAGGGATTCGTCGCCGCCGAGATCATCAAGAGCCAGATCAACGCCGGGGGACGACGGGAGCTCTACTATTTTCGAGATGAGCAGGGACTGGAAGTCGACTTCATCCTTCCGGGCCCTCAGGGAAAGCTGCGATTGGTGGAAGTCAAAGCCACCCGCACTCCCCTGCCGGTCATGGCGCGGCCTCTTCAGTCTTTGGGCAGGACTCTCGGGAAACGCGCGGAAATGTGGCTGCTACATCGGCCTTCAAAGACACCAACGGACACGGCGGCCCTTGCACCCGGGGTAAGGGCGGTCGACCTGGCGAGATTCCTACAAGAACTGATATAGAGGGTGTCGGGGTATTATTGCCCGGTCCTTGTTCTTAGCGTTCAGCTCAAATCATGATCGCTCGGATCCGTTGAAGCCTGCAGTTGCGCGTTAGCCAGTTAAGCGAGAACTAGGGGGATATCGCCCTAATGCTCAGCACGTCATCATCCCGAAGCGCCTCTAGGGATCCTGCTGAGATCGCGATAACAGCCAATGTCTGTCTCTTTGCCCCCAGGACTTCAGCGGAATATCCCTCCTCACCATTCGGTGAAATATGATGCTCGCCCAATCGCACAAGATCACCGTGACGAAGCCGGTGTTTAGGTATGTCGTGGGCCGAGTGCCACTTCAGTATAGAGTTCGAAGGTCATGTAGCAATTGCCACTATGATATCCATTCTTCTGCTCCACCATGGAGACTCAAAAATCCGAGAAGGACCCAACCTTCGGTCCTCAATCGAATCTGCTTATGGGAGCGCCAATTGAAACCTGCCGGCCACGATACATGGCACCGTGATATCCTCGTCAATCTCTTCCCATCGCAAAGCGTAACCATTGAGTTCCACCTTCACCTGACTTAGCTGCTGGTCTGTTGCAGCTTTAAGCCTCGTAAATCGGACAGCCGGAAACCCGACGATTCTGCCGTCGGTAAGTTCAACATAGACCATTCGATTTTCAGCCCATGCGCGTATCGCAGCGGGTTCGGTCGACACAGGCGGCTCAGTGGTGATGGAATTCATGGTACTTCTTGATTAGCGCCTCTTGGTGCTCGGAGACCAAGCGTTCGATTTCGCGGAGCTCATGTACCGGAATTCCGCGATTCCTGGCGAGCAAAACCGTCTCGAGCCAAAACTTGCACTCCTTGCCCGAAACGCGGACGTGGACATGTGGCGGTTCACCGGGTTCATCCGAATAGAAGTGAAAGCGGTACGGGCCAATTCGCAAGACAGTCGGCGTTGGGCTCGAAGAGGTAGCAGAATGCTCCAGGCCGCGCTCATCTTTCGCAAGCTCCTACACATGTATAATGTGCCTTTTTCGAGCCAGTAGACGCAGAGGTCTGCAAGACCTGTGCTCTTACGAAGGCACCGCGGGCGGTGCCCACCATTTGAGCGAGAACCAAATGGAATCGGGAAAGTTTGACATTCAAATGATGTCTGCCATTGATGTGTGACATGCCAACAATCGTCACCTCGCGCGATTTCGTCAGGAGATTCTCAAGCTACAAGAAAGCGGTTGCCAACGGGACCGAGCTTGTCGTGAAGGACCGGACCGGACGCAGGTTTCTCTTTCGGGCGGAGGGTCCTGGCTCGTCACTTGGCAGCCAGTTGAATGACATCTGCGGTTCATTCCGAACAGGCATCCCGGTTAAGAATTTGAGCGGATTCGGACGCAATCGGGCGTGACTCAGATCGCCGATACCGGGCTTCTGGTCGGATTCTTGGATGCGTCCGACCAGTACCACGCATGGGCAAAAGGACATTTCGCCCGCATGCGAGGCAGCCTCGTGACGTGCGAAGCCGTCCTCGCTGAAACCGAGTATCTGGTACCGGGGTCTGGTCCGCGGCTGATGGAGATGGTCCGTCGAGGTGCCCTCCAAGTGGAGCACCTTCTTCCTGGCGACGCGCAATCGCTCGCTACGCTGATGTCGCGATATCCCAAAATGCAGTTGGCCGATGCGTGTATCGTGCGTCTGAGCGAAATCCTGCCCAAAGCCATTGTTTACACGACCGACAAACGGGATTTCAGCGTGTATCGCCGTAGGGGCAAAGAAGCGATCGACACGATCACGCCGTAGGACTGCCTGTTCCCCCGGGATAACGATATTCGATCGCGAAGCTGGTTAGAAGATCCAAGCCTCGTCAACCACAGATGTTTCCCGGCGTTGACGGCAATTAGAAACCGCCATCGGTTGTTTGAGCGGGAGACGAATGCAGAAGTGAAGTCTTGGCCGGCTCCGAGGACAGGAGCGATCAAGCTTGCCGCAGGAGCCGGCCAGACCATCGGGATCGGCGCGTCAGTGCCCCCGCTCGTGTGATTTGCCTTTGTTGGACCCTGGGAGCGGATCTGAATTGGACTCCAATGCCTCCTGAATTGCCTTTTTTTGGTGGGCGCGAACCCGTTCAATCTCAGTTTCCACAAGGGGCGGAGGTGGATGGGCGAGAAAGTGCCTTTTGAGCGCGGCTATCAACGGCCCGATGTGATCCTGCGTCACGCCCCAAACTTTTCGGTAGTCGATATGGTCGTATTCGTGCGCGATTCGATTACGCATCCCTCGTATCATCTCGAACGGTATTTCCGGCAGCGCCTTTTCCGTAGCGCGTGTAATATGCTTCGCCGCTTCGCCAATGATGTTGATTCTATAGGTAACGGCATCCCTTTTGAGCGAATCATCCCAAAATCCCTCGAAGGACACGTCTTGCATATATTGCTGAATGGCGACCGCTGACTCCAGCATGTCAGCTAGGTACTTTCCTTGGGTATGCGCTTCGTCAGAGGGTGAGGATTTCACGGGTGTCCTTTACAATGGAATTCTTGAGAAAGGGGTTTGTGATTTCAGCCACGGTTTCCTCTGTCATCAACTGGACCGGCACGCCCAGGAGCGCCTCCATCTGGTCGGGGATAGCGTAAAAATCGAGGCTGCGAGGTTCCCTGCCTGGAGCGAACGTCACGATCAAATCCACATCGCTTCCTTGGCGGCCCTGACCGCGTGCAACAGAGCCGAAGACCTGGAGACGGGTGATACCCTTCTCCCGGCAATAGGGCTCCAGCAACGCTGCGATCTTCTCCAAGGACGGTGGCTTCCTGTGCCGCTTTGGAGCCGGAATCTCACCGGAGTGAACCCTCCCCCAATACGCAGCCGCTTTCGCCCGGTTGGCGACTGTTTTGGCCTCGGATCGCACTTTCCCTCCTCTGCGGCTGATAGTAGCGTGAAGCATTGATCGAAGCTAAGCGGTTAGCATCGCTTTGTCAACTCGAGCCTGTTGTAACTCAGTACCCATCCCGGAGTCGAGTTTTCACGTTGGCCGCTGAACTGCGGAAACGCCCCAAAAAGCCATTAATCAACCCTTTAAATCGAAATCCCGATATTCCTCGACGCACTGCTCGGCATGAAAGCAGACGCTGTCAAAATTCGGGTTCTTGCGCGCCCTGATCCCGCGAAGCACGTCATGAAAATCACCCTCAGCTTTGGCGACCCACTCCTTCGTCTCAGCCTTCATGCAAAACACGCCCTTTGTGCATGATCTCAGTCATGAAGCTGTCCTTCATGGCGAGGCGCTTTTGCAATCGCCCCGGGGTCCGAACCATCAGATCGACGGGAAACGGGGCACGAACCGCTGTCCTGATCTTTGCCTCCTGGTAAGGGGGACGGCCGGAATGAGTCATGATAACTAGCAAATCCACATCGGAATCGACCCCGGGGGTTCCGTAGGCATGGGAGCCAAAAAGGACCACCTTCTTCGGCTTGAATTGGCGCGCCACTTCCCTGACGTAGGATTGAATTTGGGCGAATGGGACCACGCAATTGATTGAGCGTCCGCGACTGTGATTAGCAATTACGAAACGGCGGTCGCAGGCGCATTTCTGCATCATTTCGAAGCAACCGGCTTCTGTTGAAGCCGAGGTCCGCGTACCGTCTGCCTCTACCGAAACAGATTGTGCATGGTGACAAGTCGGTAGTCGACTGTTCAAAGATCGCTTCAGGAAAGTTTTACTTGCAAATCAGCAAGTTTACTTGCTCTTTAGCAAGTATGCCCACGGATACATTGCCTTTTAACGAAAGCTCCAACCGGCTTCGCCGCCCTGTTGATGACAAACTTGCGGCCCTGATGAATGGAGAAAAAGCAGTTGTACGGATTGTAGGGCCAAGGCGAATCGGAAAAACAGAAGCTGTCTCATCCTACGCCCGTGAAAAAAACACACCGATACTCTGTGTCACTATTCAGCAGGTGCCACGGGACTTGGGGGCCGGGTCCATTGTCCTGGCAATCCTGGAACGGGAGATCGCCGCATTGATCCAGACAGGTTCAAAGCTCGGAAAAATCTTGGGGAAGACGGATAGGAACAAAAGAAAAAGTGAAACTAAACGGGAAGCAAAAGCAGAACTCAGAATTCCTGGCGGTTTTGGCTCGCTTAGCGCCAAGGTAGAGAAAACACGGACCACCGAAGCTGTTGCCGCGAGGCAAGCAGATGCCGAGATTGCTGCTGCCTTACGCTGTCTCGAGTTGGCCGCTATGGCCACCAACACCAGGCCCATTGTGTTCTTCGATGAGATACAAGAGCTGCTTGTGAATGACGAAGCCGGCATGCCAACAGTATGGGCGATCAGGAACGAGGCCCAACATCACACGGCATGCCGTTACGTTTTTGCAGGGAGCAATCAACGACTGTTCGCCAAACTCCAAGCCGGACGCCAGGCCCCTTTATTGAATTGGGGCTCCGAACTGACCATGCCTCCCCTAACAACTGCCGAGATTGATGCATGGGCCATTCCGCTCTTCAAGAAGGGAGGCCGTCATATTTCAAGCCTCTCCGCGGCTACCGAATTGCTCGCGGGGAAAATTGGTGAAGTTGTCGAAGTTTGTAACAAACTTTGGATCGACTCGAAAAGGGAGGATGTCTTGGACGAGGGTGTCCAACGAGAAGCAGTCAAAGCCGTGGCTAGGCAACAGGCCACTCTCGGCCGGACGACGTCAGAGCTTACCAGCAATCAGATGAAGGTGCTCAGATGGATAGTAATGAATCCTGGAATCAGCCCATATACCAAACCTGCTAAGGCTTCTCTCAAGCTGAACGACGGCTCAGTTGCCACCGCCTTGACCACACTCGTCAACAAGGAGTTGATCGAAAGCTATGGCCCGAATCAGTTTGTCGCCGCTACACCGTTAAACGTCTATGCAAGCATAAATCCCCAACTCTGGGACAATAGTAAGCGCTCAAGGCCTTTGACCCCATCTCTTGACCGGTTGTAAGCACTGAGGCCTGCGTAGCCCCTCCATCCGCCCGGTACGCCCTTCGGAAACTAAATGGTGCCCAAGGCGAGACTCGAACTCGCATGCTGTTAAGGCACAGGCTTCTGAGTTCTCATTTAGCACATCCGGTAGTTGCTATTTCAGAGGGAGATACCTGACATTGGAGGAATGAGAAATGCCTCATTTGCTAGCATGCTAGCAGGGGTGCTAGCACCTCTGGAAACGGTCGATAACGATTTATGAATTTAGACATTGAATACGGTGCCTCAAAGCCTTTGTTCCGTTTACAATGGCCCGGCTCACGCCAAATCAGTTCCTCGATTGCCTCGGACTGGAGGGGCGCATGACTGTTTTTATTCCAAAGGACCGGACCCAATACTATGTCTATTTCCGCATACGATTGCCCGGCACCGTCAAAACTAGGCAGTTCGCTCGATCATGCGGTACTGCCAGCCTCGTTGATGCCAAGGCCCGGGCGGCGGAAATATTCGCAGAGGAATATATCAAGATCCGCAGTGTGTTCAACGGGGCCAAAGTCGCAGCGAACGGTTCATCGATAACAAATGCCTCCGCCGGCCCGACGAGCAGCGAACCGATCCCTGCGGTGCCTAGCGTCGCAAAGGTGGATGCTACAATCAAAGAAATCATCATTTTATATAACGACTGGATCGCGTCGGCCACCCCAGGGGAAGAAAGACCGCAACCGCAGACAGTAAAGTCGAATACGAATCGCCTGAAACAGCTGGCACGCTTGGTAAACGCGGAAACCGTTTCCGAGCTCAAGGCGTCGATGACTGGGCTGACCCACGACAAGATCGGAGTCTCGAAGGCAAACTTCGTCTCGCTTCTCCGCGGCGCGGCAGGTCCCTTTTGGCCGAAGGTTCTAAAACACTATAAGACTAAGGGCACAGATATTGAAACGCCGTTCCTCACCTTGCCCAAGGTCATGAAGCGGCGCTTTTTTGAGGCACCGTCGGAAGAGCAGATTTTGCGGCTGAAAGTCTTGGCTGACAAGGAACTCAAACCCGAGGACGCAAATGGCTACCTCCTGTTCCTGCTCGCCCTTGGCGGCGGTCTGCGTCTTCAGGAGGCTGCTCATGTGCGGTGGGAGGACATTACTACCAAGGGCGTCAATGTCCGAAATGATTATGTCCATCAGACGAAAACGGACAAGGATCGGAGTATAAAGCTGAGCCCGGGGTTGCTTGCTAAGTTGGAGGAATATAGGCGCTTCCCGCTTGACTGGGTGATTGCCAATAAACGGCGCACAAAATCAGAAACAATTCCCAAACAGAGGTGCATTGGCACATCGAGGCGCCTGGCAAAGTGGTTGCGTATAAAACTGCTGGAAGACGGGCTAAAACATCCGAATCATTGGCTTCGCAAAGTGTTCGGCTCTGTCGTGGCCGAGGAATATGGCATGCTTACCGCCTCTAGGTACCTCGGACACTCGTCGATAGAAGTAACCCAGGCGGTCTATGTCGGACTGCTTTATGGCGGCCCGACGGCTCACGTCATTTGAGCATTTTGTGCCGGCTTCCGAGCGGGAGGCACCCGATATGCCATGCCGATTGCTCCGGATAGCAACGAGCCCAGACCCGAATCTATGTCACGCACTCTATCCGATGAAGATCTCCAGGCGATCGCGACACGCGTGGTCGACCTTGTTAGCAGACGACTCACCGCCCCACCAGTGCCTCAATCCAACATGGACACAGATCGAAAAGGCGACGCTTTCGACAACATCCCACAGCTGCCCCCCAAGCTGGCATATACCATCAAGGAGCTTTGCGCCGAGCTCAGCCTTTCCCCTGATACTATATATAAGCTCGAGTGCAGCGGGCGGCTAAAGGCCATACCTGGCGTTCGGCGCAAGATCTACAGCAACGCCGAGGTGCAGCGCTTTCTAAGAGGCGACCGTCCGGATTGGAAGCGTTGATGAGCTTACTGCAGTGGTCCGACGCGGGCCCGCGCGTCGCTTCTGCCGCAAAGTACGCAAATTCATGTAATCGCAATGATATCCTTGAAGCCGCGGCCCCGTTATTTTGGCTTTTGGGTTTCCAGCCAATCAATCAACAGCCACGTCCTTTTCAACGGACTTATCCCATCAACGCCATGAGCGATTCCACAACGGCTTCGGATGAAGATCCAATCCGCAGAGAAACGGTTTCACTGGTCGCCGAAATCAAGGGATTTCGCGATCAGGCTGAAGAAGAACTAAAGGCAGTCCAAGCCTCGCGAAAGAGGGCCGACGACGATGCATCTTACGCGAACCAGGCTAAGATCAATACGGAAGAACACTCAAAAGCCACGGCCATTTACAAAGGAACGGCCGAAGCGGATCTCAATTCCGTGGCCACAAATAAAAAGAATTTTGATGAACTGGTCGCCAACGTTACCATAGGAAAAGCAACTATTGAGGCACATTTGAAATCGGCGTTAGAGGGGCAAAAGGAAATCGAACAAGCGGCTATAAAGCTCCGCGGCTCATCTGAAGCCGGTGAGCTATTGCACAAGAAAATCGACGATTTACGTATAGCATCTGTCGCGCTTCAACAGGATGCCGAAAAGGCCCGCGATAATGCAACACAGGCTCAGGCGAAGGCCTTGGGAGCTCAAACGGAGGCGGAAAAATCGTCGAGCAAGATCAACGAGTTGATGGCCGTCATTACTGAACAAGGCTCCTCTAGTTCCAAGGAGTTGGCGCAAGTGCGCGAAGTGGCAGAGAAAATCAAAACCGCTAAGACAAGTATCGATCAGATCATCGATGGTTTACGGAAAAGTGATCAAATTTCCGGGGAACATATAACCAAATTGAGTGAGCTTGAAACGAAACTTGATGCGCTGAACAAACGGGCCGAAAGCCTGCTCCCTGGA
>Ga0302324_100004478_pt1 | contig 30895 bp, 32 predicted proteins | sample Palsa_T0_1_FD_201949 | JGI IMG/M metagenome (GOLD analysis project Ga0302324, IMG submission 201949) | Peat permafrost microbial communities from Stordalen Mire near Abisko, Sweden - Palsa_T0_1 | ecosystem: Environmental > Terrestrial > Soil > Palsa > Peat permafrost | place: Sweden: Abisko... | reverse complement strand
CCCGGCCGAACGCCAGTGGCTCACGCGCGCGCGACTTCTTTCAGCCTCAACCTCCATGACACGCTCCTCATTCCGGCGGAGCAGTCCTGGTCCGTCAAATCGACGACCGTTGAGCCGGCGCAGATCCTGCGCCTCAGCTTTGCAGTGCCCTGAAGAGTCTGCGCCACTCACCAAAGACGGATTGCAATCGCGCCGCAGGTAATGAGCGCCGTCGCCGCGTAGCGCCGCAGCCCTACGCGCTCCTTGAAGATGAACACGGCAATCGCAAGCACAAATACCATGGACGTCTCGCGCAGCGCGGCAACCGCGGCAACCGGCGCCTGAGTCATGCCCCACAGGACAATGCCGTACGCGATCACCGCCGCAAGGCCGCCGACGAGCGCGCTCACGAGGCGCCCCTTTGCATAGTCGAGAAACTCGCCCCGGCGGGTGAGGACGGTCCAGATGGTCAGAATAATCGCGGCCACCAGCAGATTCCACATTGCGTAGCTCGCCGCGTGGCCCGACGCGCGCACACCGATGCCATCGCAAATGGTATAGCCGGCGATGAGCGAGGCGCTCAAGAGGCTGTGGCCAATGAGTGTGCGGTGCTCGCTCAACCGATAGCGCGCCTCCCAGGCAAGCCCCACGACGCCTGCGCAAATCAGTACAACCCCGAGCCATTTGCCCAAAGAGAGCGTATCGCCAATCAGCGGACCATTCACGAGAGAAACGAGCAGCGGCGCCGTGCCGCGCATGATGGGATAGGCATGGCTCATGTCGCCGGCGTGAAACGCCTGCGCGAGATACTTGTAGTAGATCACTTGCAGCACTGCCGAGATCAACAGATAACCCCAGGAGTGTGCATCCGGCAGCTGCAGGAACGGGATGATGCAGAGCGCGAAAAGGGCCGCGCCGTTCGCAATCAGGACCGTCTGCAGGTACTTGTTGGAGCCACCCTTGATGAGCGCATTCCAGGTGGCACTGAGCAGCGCGCCGAGGAGAAGGAGCGCAAATACGGTTCCGGCCATCGTGAGCGGTCAGAACCCTCTTTATTTGATGAAGTAGCCGGCCACGCGCCAGGTGCCATCGGCATCCTGCATGGTTGTGACCGTCTCGGTGGCGGCGCCCATCTGCGCGAAGGATGAGTCGAAACGAATCACCACGTAATCGCCGTTCGGCGTGCCGGGCAGAGAATGGGTGTAGGTTTCGGACTTGAGATTACGCGACTTGAGCGCGCCCATGGAGCCGCGCAGACTCGCGGCCCGCGCGGCCCAATCCTCACGCGTGATGCTCTCGCGGAAGCGCGTCGCGGCGGCATCCCAGCTTGGGGCGTAGTTGCCCGCATCCACAAGTGCCAGCCACGCGACGGCCGCCGCCTGCGCAACGCCTTCAGGATGCTCATCGTTCGCCTGGGCCACCGAAAGAGATGTCGCGAATGCGATGGTAAGAGCCGCGGCCGCGCGCTGTAGGTTAACCATTGGCGTAACTATAAGTGACGCGCATCGGGCGCGTCCAAGTGTCCAAAGAAAGCTGTGGCCGCGTTAGCAGGATGTGAGCATGCGCCCGCGCGCCATCTGCCGGAGCAAGCGGCGGGCTATGATGCGGCGACGGGCGCCTGGATGAGTGAGAATAAGGTGTGACGGAGGAGAGACTGCGCTTTGCCGGAGTGGAACTGGGAGGCACCAAATGCGTCTGTCTCTTGGGCAGCGGACCCGATGACCTCATCGACCAGGCGCTCTTACCCACGGGCACGCACGCCGATGCGACGCTTCGGCAAATCGAAAAGGTCCTCTGCGGCTGGGAAGCGCGCCACGGCGCGATCAGTGCCGTCGGGCTTGCCTCGTTCGGCCCGGTCGATCTGCGTCCCAAATCGCCGCGTTTTGGTCACATTGTGTCGACGGTCAAGGTGGGCTGGAGCGGCATCGACATCGTGGGTCGGCTCGGTGGCGCTCGCGGCATCCCCATCGGATTCAACACGGACGTGGTTGCAGCGGCGCTTGCGGAGGCTCGCTGGGGTCATGCGCGCGGACTCGCGGACTTTGCGTACGTCACCGTCGGTACGGGAGTCGGCGTGGGCCTCATCGTCGCCGGCCAGCCTACATTCGGATGTAACCACACGGAATTGGGCCACATACGAATTGCGCGCGCTGCGGCGGATCGCTGGCCTGGACTTTGCCCCTTCCACGGCGATTGCGTCGAGGGCTTGGCCGCCGGACCCGCGATTGCGGCGCGCACGGGGACACCCGGCGAACGCATCGCAGACGACGACCCCGTGTGGGAGCTCGTCGCACACGCGCTCGCGCAGCTTATTCAGGCGCTGCTCCTCGGCACGGCTCCGCAGCGTGTGCTCATCGGCGGCGGTGTTGCATTGGGTCGACCGCAGCTCTTCGCGCTTGTGCGTCGCCATCTGCTCGAAAGTGTGAATGGTTACCTGAACCTGGAGGAACTCACAGGGGGCCTCGCGGCTTACATCGTAGCGCCTGCTCTAGGAGCACTCGCCGGACCCTTGGGAGCCCTCGCGCTGGCAGCGGACGCATATGCCCAAGCACGAGGGAGCGCTCAAGAACGCCCTGACGGCGCATCGCGATGAGACGGGGCTTCTCGCGTTGCCTGTCTTGCTTTGTAGGGAGAGGGTTCGTGTCAGACATGCAATACCTGCTAGGAAGGCGCCGCGCGGCGTGGCATCTCATGCTCACGATGCTCGCGCTCGTTTCGGGCGCCGCCGGCGCGCAGAGTCCCGATGAGTGGAATGACGAACTCGTCGAACATCTCACCGGCATGTGGAAGCTCGAAGGTACTGTCATGGGGCACACCGCGCACCATGACATCCGGGCGCGCTGGGTTCTCAATCATCAGTTCCTTAATATCCAGGAGCGCACCGCCGCAAATGCACCCGATTCGGAGCATCGCTACCAGGCAAGCTGGTTTCTGGGCTATGACGGCGTGAGCGATCGCTATGTGCTGCATCTGCTCGACGTATTTGGCGCGCGCTTTTCGGAGACGCTCGGCTACGGCACGCGCGATGGCAGCTCCATTCAGTTCGTGTTCGAATATCCCGATGGCCCCTTCCACACGACTTTCCGCTGGCAACCGCAGAGCAACTCATGGCGCTGGCTAATGGAACAGAAAGACAAGGCCGGCAAATGGATGACGTTTGCCGATTTGACGCTGACGCGCTTGCCACCCTGATCAGCCTCGCCCGCAGCCCTCAGGCGGCAATCTAAGATGGCTGGCTACTCGGGCACACCGCTGCCAAAGAAACTCGGCATCAAGGAAGGTCACAAGGTTGCCGCCATTTGTGCACCGCGTGGTTTTATCAAAAGCCTGGGCGAATTGCCGGCTGGAGCGGCTATCCGGGCCAAATACTCAGCCAAAACGCACTTCGATGTCATCGTTGCCTTCGTCATGAGCCGCGCGCAGCTCAAGCGCGAGATCGCCGTGGCCCGCTCGCATATGACTCCCGCGGCGGGATTCTGGATCGCGTGGCCCAAGAAATCCTCGGGCATTGCCACCGACGTCACGGAAAACGTGGTGCGCGAGATTGCGCTGCCCACCGGGCTCGTCGACAACAAGGTGTGCGCGATCGATGAGACGTGGTCGGGGCTGCGGCTCGTCATTCGCAGGGAACTCAGGTAAGTGCGTCGGCGCGGATACGCGCATCCGCCGTGAGATCAAGCCGGGATGATGAGCTTGGCGGCGATGGCCACCGCCGCGATCGCGAGCACGACTGATGGCGAGCTCAAAAACACCCACTACGGGAAAGATTGCCGGTTTGCCCCGGTGATGTCACCTCACGGCGATACGCCATCCGGGCACGGTAGCGGCAGCGTGCGCGACGGCTGCCGTACATCGCAGCCTGACTAGCGCATCACGGCAGCCTTGCGCCGCGATGCGCCGGCTTAAAGATCGCTACAGTGGGGGACCGCGCCTACCGCGATATCCGTTCAGCAGGTACGCAATGATGATGACCGCGATGATGAGGCCAACGGGGCCGATCCCCCAGCCTGCGCCGATTCCCCAATACAGCCCTCCCCCGCCGCCGAACAGCAGCAGAAGGACAATCAGTATCAAGAGCAAATCCATTCTTTTCTCCTTATGCACGCGCCGCCACGTGACCGAATGATGTGCGAGCAAGTACCATGCCCGAAAGTGAAGGTCGAGTTAATTTCTGCAACGAACGCGCATGAGAATTAACAACGTGATTCGTGAGCGTCGAACCCGTGGCCATTGAGACGACTGCCGCCCAGATTGTGCCGGGTCGGGATCGCTCGCTCGCCCACCGGCAGCTGAAAGTCATTGCGCTCCTGTTCGGCGGCTACGCAGCGTGCTATTTCTGCCGCGCCGACCTGTCCGTGGCGACCCCGCTCTTGGTCGATGAGCTCGGTCGGCACGGGATGGACCACGCGCAGGCGATCGTGCGCATCGGCACGATCACCTCGCTCGGCGTATTTGCCTATGCGCTCGGTAAGTTATTCCTAACCGGGCTCGGCGATTTCTGGGGCGGCCGGAACAACTTCGTAATCGGCGTGGGTGGCGCGACGCTCTTTACGCTGGCGTTTGCTTGGGGCGGCGCGCTGCCGATCTTCACGCTGGCGTGGGTGGGTAATCGGCTCACACAATCAATCGGTTGGGCGGGACTCATCAAGGTCTCCTCCAAGTGGTTCGACTACTCCTCCTACGGCACAATTATCGGCATCCTCAGCATCAGCTATCTGGTCGGCGATGCTGCTGCGCGCCAATCCATGGGCTGGCTGCTCGCGCAGGGCTTCGGATGGCGTGCACTCTTTATATACGCCGCTGCCGTGGCAGGGATTATGTTCCTCGCCAATCTCCTCTTTCTGCGCGAATCGCGTACCGAAGAAGGCTACCCGGAAGCCAAGCCCAACCCACTCAACCTGTACGCGGAAAGAGAATCCAGGCCGCGCAGCATCGGTGAGCTCCTACGGCCCCTCGTGCGCAGCCGAGCATTCGTACTGGTGTGCCTGCTGTCGCTCGGATGCACCATCGTGCGCGAAACGTTCAATACTTGGACGCCCACCTATTTGCATGAGTACATCGGCTACAGCCTGAGCAATTCCGCCAGCATGAGCGCTATCTTCCCGGGCGTCGGTGCGGTCTCAGTGCTGGCGGTCGGCTATTTGAGTGATCGCCTTGGGGTCAACGGCCGCGCGCTCATCATGTTTCTTGGGCTTGCCGCAACCGCGCTTGCACTGCTGTTGCTGATGTCGATGCGCCCAAGCTCATCGGCCTCCTGGCTGCCGCTCATCACCATCGCCGTCATCGCCTTCTGTCTTCTGGGCCCCTACTCTTATCTCGGCGGCGCCTTCGCGCTCGATTTTGGCGGCAAGCAGGCGAGCGCGGTGTCCTCGGGAATTATCGATGGCGTGGGCTACCTCGGTGGCGTACTCGCAGGCGACAGCGTCGCGCGGCTTGCCGTCGCATTCGGCTGGCGCAGCGTGTTCATTGCGCTTGCCGTCGTAAGTGCGCTTGCGGCACTCGGCGCTGGCATTCTGTATGTGATGAATGCGCGGGCGGCCACCCGGGGACAGCATGCTCCATGAGGCGCGACAACCGTTGAGCGTTTTCGAGGAGGTTTTGGCGCTCTTCTCCCGCGGCGGCGCAGAAGCCTACATCGGCGAGCCGGTGTCGGTGAAGGAGCACGCGCTGCAAAGCGCCTTTTTTGCACAGCAGGCGCGCGCCACGCCGGCCCTCGTCGTTGCCGCTCTGCTGCACGACGTGGGGCATATCGTTGAGGATGTACCGGATAATATTGACGAGTGGACTGAAGATGCTCGCCACGAGGAGGTAGGCAGTCGCTGGCTCGCGCAGCGATTCGGGCCTGCGGTTGCAGAGCCCGTGCGCCTGCACGTCGCCGCCAAACGCTACCTGTGCGCGACCAACGCGGCATACTTTGCGAAACTGAGCTCTGCATCTGTTCATACGCTGCAGCTGCAGGGAGGCCCGATGTCGCCGTCCGAGGTCGCGCTCTTTGAGAAGGAAACTCATTTCAAAGACGCGCTGCGGGTGCGCGTCTGGGACGACCGCGGCAAAGTCGCCGGCCTTGCAACTCCGTCCCTCGAAGATTACCGCTCGCTCGTCGAGAGCCTGCAGGAAACCAGGCGCTGAGGAGTGCGGCCGAGGGTGGCCGCCACGGCATCAGCTTGCGATGCTCTTCAGATCCGGCTCCGTCGTCCGGATCACCCGCGGATCAATGTGCAGCGGCGGCACGAGCGAAGCGGATAGCGCGCTCAGCAAGGAGATCACAAAGAGCGCGCAAAACGTCATATGCAATGAGCTTTGCAGCGCGGCGCTGCCTGCGATATCGGGCAGCGTGGGACTACGCGGCGCATCGAGCAGGTGACGCAACTGCTCTGATGTCACGAGCGCGCCAGCATGGGTGGAGACCCCCAGATTGAATACCGCGCCGAGGAGCGTCACTCCGAGCGTGCTGCCGAGGTTGCGGGAAAAGAGATTGGCGGCGGTAACGCTCGCACGCTGCGTTCTCTCCACAAGGCCCTGGATAATCAGCATGGAACTCACATTGACGAGTCCCATACCGACTCCCATCGTCGCCGAGCCCAGCGCGGTCGTGACCCAGGAACTCTTCTGCGTAAGCAGTGCCAACGTGCCCGCGCCGACGGGCAGCAGTGCGGCGCCGATGATGAGCATGCGCCGCAGACCGACTTTCGTGAACGTGCGCGCTGCGACGGTCGCGCCAAGCGGCCAGCCGATCATCACCGTCGTGAGCGCAAGGCCGGCGATCACGGGCGTTTGCTGCAAGACGCCGCGCACGTACATCGGCACAAAAGTGGTGAGCCCCATGAGGCCTACGCCGGTCACGAGCGCCGTGCCGTTGACGGCGGCGATCGGCCGCTGCCTCCACAGGTCAAAGGCGACGACGGGGTCGCGCGCACGATGCTCTTGAACGACGAAGAGTAGCGCGCACACACCGCATCCAGCGCTCCAGAGCGCCACGCGCAGAGCGCCCATCGAGGAAGCATCCGTCACGGCGATCATGAGGCACGCGCAACCCGCTGTGAAAAGTGCCGCGCCCAGGAAGTCGATCGACGGCACTGCGTGCCCGTGATCATCCTCAAGGAACACCATGAAGCTAATCGCCGCGGCAATCCCGATTGGCACACTCATCCAAAAGATCCACGCCCAGGAAAATGCGCTCAGCACAAAGGCACCGGCCACGGGCCCGATGAGCGCGGAGAGCGCCCAGACGCTTGCAATATAGCCCTGGATCTTCCCGCGCTCCGCTCCCGGATAATGGTCGGCCACGATCGTCAGCGCGATCGGCAAAATGGCGCCCGCCCCCACACCTTGAATGAGGCGAAAGACAATCATGGACGGCATGGACCACGCGAATCCGGCGAGCAATGAGCCGAGTGCGAAGATTGCGATGCCGGCGAGCATGATTCGCTTGCGGCCGTAGGCATCTGCGAGCTTGCCGAAGACCACCGTCATCGCCATTTGGGTGAGCGCATAGGAGGAGAACACCCAGCTGTAGAGTCGCAGCCCGCCAAGCTGCGCAACGATCTGCGGCATGGCGGTCGAGACAATCGTCATCTCGAGCGAGATCATCGCCATCGCCACCATGACGGCCGCGATCACGAGCGCACGATTAGAGAGGCGGCCGCGTCGCGGCTTATCCGGGTGAATCTTTTCGGTCCCCGGCGCCGGCCGCATTCCAGCTTGAGAAGCCCTCGCTCACCGGGCCGGCGGGAGCAGCAGCACCCGCGAAGACTTCTTTTTGATGCTGCGTCAAAAAGAGGTAGTCCTCGCGCACCGTTCCAAATACGTCAATATTGAGCACGCGCTCGTTGCCCGCCGGCCATGCGGTGTGCAGGACTGCGGGCGGAATCCGCACGGCGCTGCCCGGTGGCATTTCGATGACGTCTCCGGCGATCTCCAGGTTGAGTCGCCCTTGCATCACCATCACGAGCTGATCAAAGGGATGGCTGTGCGGTTCCGGGCGCGGCATGTACGGCTCAAACCAGTTGAACGTGACGATGGCTGCGTCGCTGCGCAGCGCTGTGCGACTCAGTTTCCCATCGAAAATGCTCTGGCGCGGCAATTCACTCCAGGAATAGACGTGGATTGCCACAGCCTATCCCCGCGATCCTGCGCTAATGGAGTACTCCTGAATCCCAAGTTTGCTGCTGCCGAGCCGGATGCGATCGCCGTCCTTCAGGAACACTGGATTCGGCTTGCTACCCATGCCGACGCCCTTGGGCGTGCCGGTTGTCAAGATGTCCCCCGGCTCGAGCGTCATGAAACAACTGGTGTAGGCAACGAGCTTTGCAACGCTGAAGATCATGTTGCGCGTCGTGCCATCCTGGCGGCGCGTCCCATTCACCTCAAGCCAAAGATCAATGTCCTGAGGGTCCTCGATCTCATCGCTCGTCACGAGCCACGGACCGATCGGACCAAAGGTGTCGCAGCCCTTGCCCTTATCCCAAGTGCCACCCCTTTCAAGCTGAAACTCGCGCTCGGAAAGATCGTTGACAAGGCAGTAGCCGGCAACGTGCTGCAATGCCTGGCTCTCCTCAACGTAGCGCGAGGTCGTACCGATGACGACCCCGAGCTCCACCTCCCAGTCGGACTTCTGAGAGCCCCTGGGCAGCACGACCTCGTCGTGGGGACCCGACAAGGAGCTCGTCGCCTTGCAGAAAATCACGGGCTCGCTGGGAATCGGCAGCTTCGCCTCCTCGGCGTGATCCTTGTAGTTAAGACCGATCGCGATGAACTTGCGCACTCCGGTGATCGGCATCCCTAAGCGCGTCCCGGAGCTCACCGCCGGATAACGATCGTGGGCAAGGCGCGCAATGCGCTCAAGTTCACTGCGCACGAGGCGCGCGCCAGTCCAATCGTCGAGCACTCCGGACAGATCCCGCAAAGTTCCAGATGAGTCGATGACACCCGGCCGTTCGTGTCCGGCCTCCCCCATGCGCACTATTTTCATGACAATCTAAGCTCCACCGGCATCGCACCCTCATGCAGGATCACCCGGCGTTCAAGTGCGACGCTACAATGTTCCATTGCGCGGAACGCCCGGGTTCGCCACATTGTGTCGCAAGCAAGGCTAGCTTTCCCGCTCCTTGAAAGCGCCGCTGTCGCTCGATTCGATCGGTACCGCGACTTCCAGTTCGAGAATCATGCATGACCGACGCCATTCGCTCCGTACAGCGGGCGCTGCGCCTTATTCGCCTCATGAATACGCGTCCCGTCTGGACGCTGGCAGAGCTCGTGCGCGAGCTGCAACTGCCGAAGACGTCGGTGTTTCGCATGCTGCGTACCCTGAAGGAAGAAGGCTTCGTGCAATCACCGGCGGGAACTCACGGACTCTACCGTATCTGCAGCTCCGTTCAAGATCTAGCTTCCGGGGTCACTTCCGAATCCGTACTCGCCGATATTGCCGCGCCGGTGGTAATTGCGGGCACCAAGCGCCTGCGGTGGCCGTTGTCAGTGGCGGTGTGCGATGACTGCTACATGCGGGTGGTGTTTTGCGGCATGCCCTACTCGCGTCTGGCAACGCGAACCACGACCGTCAATCGGCGCTACTGGATGTTCACTTCGGCGCTCGGGCGCGCGTACTTCGCATTTTGCCATCCCATCGAGCAGCAGGTGATCACGGAGCGCGCGATGGGGCTCTTGAAGGAGCATGGTTTCGATTGGCCCTACGCCGCGGCGAAACTTGCTGCGGATATGAAGGCTGCGCGGCGCGCGGGCTACAGCGTGCGCTGGGCCGGCCCCAACGATGCTACCTCCGCAATGGGTGTGCCCATCGGGGTGGACGGCGAACTCATCGGCTCGCTCGTCTGCTCGACCTATCCCAAATCGCTCAACGAAAGGCGCGTTGAGGAGCTCAAACCCGAGTTGCAGGAGGTCGCCGGCGATATTGCGTTGCAGTGGCGTGCGCGCCGGAGCGCAATCAACACCTGAGCCACGCGAGTGCTTATTCCGACCTGCGGAATAGAGCTCTGCTGGCGTTGAGTGCCGCAGCGGGAAATGGGATGTTCCTCGCGTTGGCAAGGTTCCTCTATCTGAAGCACGGTGGGCCGAGGCATGCCAGAAGCGGCGACTGGGGATCGGCGGGTCTTCGTCTATGAGCGCATAGACCCCACGGATCAATCTCTGGATTGGCTCGCGCAGCGCGGCATCGATGTCATTCGTGGTCGCCCCATGTGGCAGCAGCCCTATGCGCGTTACTCGGAAGCGGAAATTATTGCCGCGGCGGCAGGTTACCCGGCGCTCATGGGAGCCAGTGGCGTGCAATTTAGCGCACGCGTCATCGATGCCCTGCCGAAACTGCGCTTCATCTCCAAATTTGGCGTAGGCGTCGATAACATCGATCTTGAGGCGGCTGCACGCCGTGGCATCCTGATCGCCAATACTCCGGAAGACTCCGAAGTCGTGGATGTCGCGGAACACACGCTCGGCATGATCCTGACCTTAAGAAAAAAACTGCTGCAATGGACGGCGCACTATATGCAACAGGGAGGATGGCGGCCGGGAATATTCGCCGAAACGATTGCGGGCAGCACCGTGGGCCTGATCGGGCTCGGTCATGTGGGACGCGCCGTGGTTGCGCGCCTAAAGGGCTGGGGCGTCACGGTCCAAGCGCATGATCCCTACTGTGCGCCGCCGCCCGCCGAAGTGCAGCTCACCGACCTGCGCACGCTGCTCAAGACCTCCGACATTATCAGCCTGCACGCAACGCCGTCGGCCGAAAATCGGCACATGATTGATGAGGCCGCATTTGACCTCATGAAGCCGACGGCGATCCTCATCAATACCGCGCGCGCCTGGCTCGTTGACACGCATGCCTTGGTCAAGGCACTCCGGAGCAAAAGAGTTGCCGGCGCCGCCATCGACGTCTACGACCAGGAGCCACCGGCAGCAGACAGCGAGCTTTTGCGGCAGGAAAACCTGGTCGTGACACCGCATACCGCGGCATGGACATGGAAGGGTCTGCAGAACATCGCCTGGCACGCCGCGCGCAATTTGTCCGCGATGATGCTCGGCGACGGGCAAGCCGACCTCGTCGACGTAAAGAGACGCTCATGAGCCGCGTCACTGCGGATGCGGCGAAGAATGTCGAGTTTTTAGGTTATTCAGACCAGGGCGGCCGGCCCGACGGCGTACAGGTCATGGTCAATAAAGGCCACGCGTACGTGTCGCACCCCTTCAGCGCCGGCGCCACGGTCATTGATGTGCGCGACCCGCGCAAACCCAGAACCGTCGCCTTCCTGCCCGTACACCCCAAGTCCTGGTCGCTGCATCTGCAGACGTTCGATGATCTGTTGCTCGTGGTTGAAGAGTTCAACTTTTACTCGGTGTACTTCCGCGAATCGGACTACTACGGCAAGTCGATCGCCAACTGGACGAGCTCCATGTTCGGCACGCGCGGCACGGATTTCTCCGCGGGCTTGCGGGTGTACGACATCTCCAAGCCGGCCGAGCCAAAAGCCATCGGATTCATGGATGTCGAGGGGCTCGGGCTACATCGCGTCTGGTGGATCGGCGGCCGATACGCCTATGCGTCGGCATTTCTCGACGGCTATACCGATCACATCCTAATTTGCATCGATATGCAGGATCCGACGCGACCTCGGGAAGTGGGCCGATGGTGGCTGCCGGGCATGTGGAACGCGGGTGGCGAGGAGCCGACGTGGAAGAATCGCGTGGCCCTGCATCACGCCGTCGTCCGTGACGATGTGGCATACGGCTCGTGGCGTGATGGCGGCATCACCGTGCTCGACGTGGGCGACCCCGCCGCTCCCAATCTCATCTCACATCGCAACTGGTGTCCACCGTTCGCGGGCGGTACGCACAGCGCACTGCCGCTGCACGATCGCGATCTCTTGGTCGTGGCGGACGAAGCGGTAGCCGATATTTCAGTCGAGCCCATGAAGCACACCTGGGTGCTCGACATTCGCGCTCGAGAAAATCCAGTCACCATCGCGACGGTGCCGATCCCCTCGGATCAGGACTACGTGACAAAGGGCGGCCACTTCGGCCCGCACAATCTCTGGGAGAACCGCCCGGACGCGTACATGTCGTCCGAGACGGTTTTCGCCACCTACCAGAACGCGGGCCTGCGGGTCTATGACATCAGAAATCCGTTTCGGCCGGAGGAGATCGGCTACTTCGTGCCCCCCGGTCCGGTGCGCATGATCGACCCCCGGCCCGATATCAAAAAAGTGCTGCACTCGGTCGATGTCTACGTACAGCCGGATGGCCGCCTTTACATGACTGACTTCAATGCCGGGCTCTACATCATGCAGTGGAACGGCTGATGACGAAGCGCCGTGAAGGACTCGTGCAAAGAGGAAATCGCACATGCGTTGTGTGACCCCCGTCGAACTGTCGCGTTTTCCCGCCGGCACCCATTCGCAAACGCTTGCGGGACCAGCAACGGGTTTTACGTGTTACGTGCTGTGCACCCGCAGCGAGCCTGCGCCGCCGCCCGCCGAGCTTTGCACCTGGCGCGCGGATCACCTGTACTTCGTCATCAGCGGAGGGCTCTCATTGCAGCTCGCCGAGCACGAGCTCACCGTCGATGCTGGCACTTTGGTGCGAGTGCCCAAGGGGACGCAACACTACGCCTGGAATCAAGGTCACGCCGATGCAGTGTACCTGGAGATCGTTGCGCCGGGGCTGCCCTGGCACGAGCTCACCGCGGAAGCCTCCGCGGGCCCACCCATCGATCTTGCAAAGCTGGTGCAGAAGGACGCCCGCAGCAAATCGGAAGTATCAAAGAGCGGCTTCGACTACCGGTTTCTCGCCAACCGCGCATTGGGCTCGGAGCACGTGGCGATCAATATCGCCACCGTGCAGCCCGGCCATCGGGGGCCGGACTATCACATCCACACGTTTGACCAGTTCTATTTTGTGCTGCGCGGGCAGCTTGCGATCGACGTCGGCTTTGAGCGCTTCGAGGCAGCGCCGCTGTCGCTCGTGGCGCTGCCGGCGGGTATTATCCACCGGCAGCGAAACGAAGGCCGCGAAGCCGAAGAGCACCTGTCCATCATCACGCCTGAGCCTGCGCCGAATCACAGGCTCGACCATCAGATTGCGATGCCGCGTCTGGAGGCTTGAGAGCTACGACGCTTTGAAGTAGGCCGTCTTGCCTTGCGTATAAAAGTCGATCGCGCTGCGGCCCTGCTCACGCGGCCCGTAGCTCGAATCCTTGCGTCCACCAAAGGGCACGTGGTAATCGACGCCTGCCGTCGGCAAGTTCACCATCACCATGCCGACGTCCGCTGATCTTTGGAAATGCCGCGCGTACTTGAGCGATCGGGTGCAAATGCCGGCGCAGAGTCCGAAGGATGTCGCATTGGCGCTCGCAAGCGCCTCCTCGTAGTTCCTGACGCGGATCACCGCAGCAACCGGCCCGAAGACCTCTTCGCGATTGATGCGCTGCTCGTTCGTGCTGTCGGTGAAGAGCGCCGGCGCAAGATAATATCCCTGGCTCGCGCGCTGCAGTGCCTCACCGCCCGTCACAAGCTTCGCACCCTCCGCCTGAGCGATCTTCACGTATTCAAGATCCTGCTGCAGCTGCTTGGGGTCGACCACCGGTCCGATAGTCGTGCCGGCCTTACGCGCATCATCGACCACTTGTCCTTCGATGGCTTTAACGAGCCCCGAAACGAAGCGCTCGTGGATGCCATCCTCGACGATGAGTCGCGAGGATGCCGTGCAGCGCTGACCGGTCGAAAAATATGCGCCATCGAGCGCAACACGCACCGCCGTGTCGAGATCCGCATCGTTCAAAACCACCAGCGGATTCTTGCCGCCCATCTCCAGCTGCACCTTCGCGCCGCGCTGCGCCGCCTTCTCGAGAATGCCGTGCCCGGTACTTACGGACCCTGTGAACGTAATGGCGGGAATCGCAGGATCATTGACCATCGCCTCACCGACCACCGAACCACGCCCCATCACAAGATTGAATACGCCCGCGGGTAACCCGGCGCGCGAGATAATCTCGGCAATCGCCCAGGCAGATCCGGGCACGAGATCTGCCGGTTTGAAGACCACGCAGTTGCCGAACGCCAGCGCCGGCGCAATCTTCCAGGAGGGAATCGCGATCGGAAAATTCCAGGGCGTGAGTATTCCGATCACTCCGACCGGCTCGCGACTGACCTCCACTTCGACATCCGGCCGCACGGAGTGCAGATATTCGCCCGGCGAGCGCAGCGCCTCGGCGGCAAAGAACCTGAAGATCTGACCCGCGCGAGCAACTTCACCGGTTGCCTCGGGCAGCGTCTTGCCCTCCTCGCGCGCCAAAAGATCTGCAAGCTCCGCGCGGCGCGCGAGAATCTCACTGCCGATCTTGTCGAGCGCGTCCGCCCGCACCTGCGGTGAGCTTCTCGACCAGGCGGGGAAAGCCTGGGTGGCAGCGACAATGGCCGAGCGCACCTGCGCGGCATCCGCCCGCGCGTATTCGCCCACGATGTCCGCGGTATCGGAAGGGTTGATGTTGCGCCCGGCATCAGCGCCCTCGACCCACTCGCCGCCAATAAAGTTACGATGCATCAAAGAGATCTCCACGATTGCACCCGATGTTCCTGAACACCGAGCTTGGCGCTGCCCAGGCGCATTGAGTCACCGGACTTTAGGAAAATCGGTTCGGGTTTTTGGGCCGAGCCGATGCCGGGCGGGGTCCCGGTGGCAATGAGGTCGCCCGGCTCGAGCGTGATGAAGGCACTCACGTACGCGACGAGCTCGGCAATGCCGAAGATCATCGTGCGCGTATGCCCGTTCTGGTAGCGCACGCCGTTCACCTCGAGCCAAAGATCAACGTCCTGGGGATCGGAGAGCTCATCGATGGTCACGAGCCACGGACCTACCGGGCCGAACGTGTCGCAGCCCTTGCCCTTGTCCCAGGTGCCGCCGCGATCGTTCTGATATTCGCGCTCCGAGACGTCGTTGACGAGACAGTATCCTGCAACATGATCGAGCGCCTCGGATGTAGCGACGTAGCGCGCGCGCTGCCCGATCACCACCCCAAGCTCCACTTCCCAGTCCGTGTGCGTCGAGTTCTTGGGCAACATCACCTCATCATGGGGACCGGTCAGGCAGCTCACAACCTTGGTGAAGATTACGGGCTCCTGCGGGATCGGCCGACCCATTTGCTCAGCAAAATCAGTATAGTTAAGTCCGATTGCCAGAAACTTCCTAATGCCGTGAACGGGGATGCCGAGCCGCGGCTTTCCCGGAACGGCCGGGAGCGTACCGGGCTCGAGCGATGCCACACGCTCAAGCGTAGCCGGGGAGAGATTCTGCGGATTCCAATCAGAGATTACATTCGAAAGGTCGCGCAACTCACCGTCGTCATCGATGAGTCCGGGATGCTCCTCGCCGCGCGCGCCGAAACGCACAAGCTTCATCCGGCACCCTTGGCCCGTGCAATCAGCACTTCGATGAACTCGCGTATTCGCATTCCCGGCGTGGCGCCGGCCGCCGCGGCCATCGCATTAACGCGCGACAGGATGCCATCGGCGTAGATCGAGCGGGCATCGCCGATCGCAGCACTTTGCGCAGAAGCGGCGCCTGCCACGATGCGCCGCTCATCGAGCAGCGGCAGCCGTGTGACGCCTGCGTCATCCAGGCCCACGCCAGCGTCGCTGAAAAAGATCGCATACACATCAGGCTGAATGAGCCCGTCAGGCTTGCCGCGAAAGAGCGCGGCGTGCGAACCGGTCACGACGATGCTGCCAGCGTCACTTGACTCGAGCATCGGTGCAGCATCGAGTGCGATGACGCGCAGCTCCCCCGGGACCTCGCGCAACACGTAGCGGCCGCCGCCACGGATTGGCGGCATCGGCACATCGATGATGGGCGCTGCCATCATGCGCTCTGCGCACTCCTTGACCGATTGGCCGACCGCGCAGCCATAGCGCCGCGCGCTCTCGTTGACATGGCTGATGATCCCGACCGCGTGCATGTGCTCACCGTCGCCGATGTGACAGGTGTTGGCGTCGGCAGTGGCGCCCGGCAGGCCGACCCGATCGAGATAGGCAAGGCCGCGGATTCCCGCGCCATCCCTGCCGACGCCGGCATCGTTCAACACGACGCCGCGGATGCCGCGTTTACCCGCATGGAAAACGTTGTACTCGCCTGCGTAGGAGCCCGAGATCAGCACGTGGCCTGCGCATTCGGCGGGTGCCGTCGCGCTGCTCGATGCGGTGTAGATCCGGACTGCCGGGCTCACAGGTGCCCGGGCGTGACGCTCGCTTGGGTCGGCGCGTGTGGCCGATAGAGAATCACGGGCAGGCCGCATGCGAGCGCGATGACCGCCATCGCCGGAAACGCGTGATGCAGGCCGAAGATCTGCTCGAAGACTCCGGCGACAAGCGGATTGATCGCAGCGCCAAAGAACATGAAAGCAAAGAGCAGCCCGGCCGCGCGCCCGTGATAAACGGGCGGTGAGATCTCGACGCCGTGATCAAACACATAGGTGTTGTAGATGCCGGTACCAAAGCCCGCCAGCGCCGCCGCGACGCACTCGGACCCGAGAGTTGATACCACGCCCATGAGCGCGATACCGATCATGCCGCAGGTAAGTCCGGCGAAGAACGTCGCCCGCTTGCCAAAGAGGATCTTCAAACGCGCGAAGTTCATGGCGCTGATGGCTGCGAATACGAAATTTGCGCCGAGCACGATGGAAACCTGCTGCGGTGAGCCATTGCCATTGCCTACCAGCACGAAGGGCAACTGCGCCATCGGGATGACGGTCAGAATGCCCATGAGCGTCGTGAGTGCGCACACCGCAGCCATAGTCTTCAGAAAACCGGGCGGCTTGGGCGCGGAAAGATCGCTCATCACTTTCGTTTGCGGCGAGACCGAAGTGCGAACACCGGCCGCGGCGAGGAGGAGAAGGACAAGCGCAAACGCCCCGTACAGAAGGAATGCGCCGCGCCAGCCGGTCACGGCCACCAGGGCCCCCACGATAAACACCGCACAGACGTTCACCACCTGTGAGGTCGCCTGCTGCATGCCGATCACTCGGGAGCGCGCGGCGCCCGTGAACGTGGCGGCGGTCAGCGCCAGCGCCGCGGTACTGAAGAACACGCCGCCGATACCCAGCAGAAAGCGGCTCGCGCCCATGGTCAGGGCCGAAGTCAAAAACCAGCCAGCGACGCCGAAGACACCGTAGATGACGAGCGAGAGTAGCGTGAACGCGCGCACTCCCGCCCACTCGAGCAGGCGCCCGCTGAAGAGTCCGCCCACAATCATGCCGAAGCCCGCGACCGAAACGATGAGCTGCGCGTTGTGCTCGCCGCCGACGCGCGTGGCGAGCTCCGGCAAAATCGGCGGCATCGCGGCGAGCGTGAGACCCACCGCCGCATTGGGGGCAATCATCACCGCATAAGCACACCAGAACCGCCAGTCGCGGTGCGGCGCAGCGCCCTCGGCCGGCGGTTCGGTGCTCATGCGCTTTTCCTCAGCTCAAGTACGCGTGCTGGTTCACCAATTGATGCCGAATCTTGCACCATAGGTCCTCGGAGGCAAGAGCCAGTAGACGCCACCGATCGTGCCGGCGCCCACATAGGCGCCCGGGCCGATGACGGCGCTGTTCTCGAGGTTGCGGCCCCAGAGGCCGGCATACCAGCGGCCGTTTGCCGAGCGATACGTCAGGTTGGCATCGGTCATGGTGAAGGCAGTCTGATGAGTGGTCGGGGCATGATTGAAGGTACCCCAGAAGCCGTTCTCATAGTGCGTATCAGCATTGAGCTCAACCCCAGCGCCGTCGGGCAATCTCCAGCTGTGCTGCCAGCCGGCATTCGCAACAACATCCGGCGCCTCGATGAGCTGCAATCCACCATAGTTCACGGGTGGTTCGCCCACGATGAAATTGATGGCGCGCGCATGGTTGTAGTTGAAGTTTACCGTTAGCTGATCGTTCGGCGTGAGCAAGTACTTCACATCGAGCTCGTCGCCGTAGATCTCGGTCCGGTCAGCGTTGTAGAACGTATTGCCGTAGTGCGCCGGGTTGTCATCGAACGGCGCGATCAGGAGATTCTTGTAATCGTAGAAATACACCTCGTTGTTGACCTCGAGGCGGTTGTCAAGGAAACGGAATTTGACGCCGCTCGAGTAGGAAATGAGCGTCGAGGGCTCAACCAGTGGCGCCGGACCCTCGTTGTCCTTACCCAGAAGTCCCGACTCATTGAAGTACTGATAGGCGCCGTTGACGTAACCGGTCTGCACCGTCGCCCACCACAGGCCATTGCTGCCGATGTCCATCTCGGTTCCGACCTTCCAGTCGAGCCGCGGCCAAGTGTGCGAGAAAGTGAAGTACACGCCTTCGCCACCACCTGCCGAGCAGTTGCAGCCATGCGCATCCTTGTTGTTCTCCGAGTAGCGCAGGCCACCGGTGAAGCGTATCGCGTCAGTCAGCGAGTAAGTGACCTGCCCGAAGCCGGCATAGGTGCGATCCTCGTTCCAGATCTGCGGATTGCCGTCGATCTGCTCCAGGTTCTGCAGCAACGTGTTGTTCACGCTGAAATACTGGTACTCGCTCTCCTGATACCAGTAGAGGCCTCCCACCCACTTGAAGGGCTTCTCCGAATCGCTCGTGAAGCGCAGCTCATCGCTGTACTGATGCGTGCCGATGACCTGCCAGTTCGGAAAGGGGCTGAAGTACTGCAGCGTCGTGCCGTAATCGATGAGGACGCCTGGGATTTCCGAGATGGTCACCCCGGGCAGGTGCCAGTCAAACTGGCCACCGCCGATGTTGGTCCTGACATCCTGGAACTGCTGGCCGATGTAGAAAGGATCGCAGGTCGCATTCACGCCAAGCGGCGCCCCTGCACCCGAGGGCGTGCAGAGCGCGTCGTTCCAGGGGTTATGCTGATCGGCAAAGGTATGGTTACCGGAGGTGCCCTGCAGCGTCACCGTGTTGGCAGGCTCCCCGCCGGTGTGGTTATAGCTGTACCACATGTAGCCATTGAAGTCCTTGCTCGGCGCGTATACCGCCGATAAGCGCGCGCCAAGCTCATCCTGCGCCTGCGCGCCACTGCTCTCGTAGCCATCGTGGACCACATCATCGAAGGCGGCCCGTACGTAGAAGACGTCGCTGAGCGGCATGTTTTGCACCGCCGTGACATGCTTCAGGTCGTAGTTGCCGGTTTCGAAGGTCGCATAACCTTCCTGCTTGTTGACCGGACGGTTGTCGACAATGCTCACGATGCCGCCCGCCGCGCTGGCACCGTACAGCGTGCTCTGCGGCCCGGGCAGCACTTCCACCGCAGAAACGTCATAGAGATCGTTGCCGGTGGCCTCGCGCGGGATCGTAATCCCGTTCTCGGTCATCGCCGATAACGGGTCAATCGATGCGCGATCCTGCTCAGCGCCGATGCCGCGAATGTAGAGGTGGGTCGTGCCACTGATCTGGCCGAACTTCACCGAGGGGAACATCACAGTCGCCTCGCTGATGTCGTCGATGCCGCGGATGGCAAGGTCATCGCCACTCACGACCGAAACCGTGACCGGCGCCTTCTCGATATTCTCCGAGCGCTTCTCCGCCGTCACGACAATCTCGGTGAGTTCGGTCGTTGCCGTCGCTCCGTTCGAGCTCTCATCCGCGGCCCGTGTGGGCGGCGCGAAGAGCAGGATGCCCGCGAGCGCGGCGCAAGCGGCGAGCCAGTGTTTGATATGCATTATCGTTGTCCCCCTCAACTTGATTGCAGTAAATCGGGCTAGTTGCGTTCCAGAACGTAGAAGCCGCCGTTGTAGTCCGTGACGTAGATCAGCCCCTCTGGAGTCACGTAAAGGTCTGCGGAGTGCGAAATGAGCTTGATGCCGGGTCGCGGGTCGAGCAGCCGCTTCGGCGGCGGCGGCACGAAGTACGCCGTCTCGTTCGGCCGGAATGGATCGGAGATGTCGTAGATGCGAACGCCAGCGCTTTGAAACGTGGCGCACAGCTCCTGGTCGCTGACGAAGGCGTCGGGCCGGTTCTCCCACAGATTGTGGGGGCCGAACGTTCCGCCCTTCGCGATGTAGTCCTGATCAGATGGCAGTGGCAGGGTCGCGACGGTGACGGGATTGGACGGCTCACGCACGTCAACCATCCAGATGTACTTCTGCGGCTCAACGGAAATATCCGCCATGGCCTCATCGGCGACGACGGCCAGCTTGCGCCGCGGCAGTGGCAGCGCCGTATGTGTGGCGCCGCCAAACGGCGGCTTCAGATTCCTCTGCCCCAATAAGCTCGGCGCTGCGGGATCCTTGACATCAAGCAGGATGAGGCCCGCGTCGCGCCAGCCGCAATAGGCAACGCCGTCGGCGACCACTGGGTGATGCAGCGCCATCCGTCCGGTCCAATTGTTCGTCTCGCCACCTGCCTTCCACATTCCCGGAACCCACCAGCGGCCTACCTCGCGCGGCTGGGCGGGATCGTGCAGGTCGATGCTGATGAATATATGGTCGCTATAGCCGTCGAGGATCGCTGATGCATACGCGTAGCGCTCGCCGGTCCACCACACCCGGTGCAGGCCGAGACCCTCGACGCCCATGAAGCCGATCCGGCGCGGCTCCGCGGGATTTTTGATGTCGTAAACACTCAAGCCCGCCGAGCACTCCGAATCGCGCCACTGTGAGCGCGGCTTGTGCGCAATGAAGTTGAACTCCTCCGTGAGGAGCAGCAGATCGCCATAGGTCTGGAAATGTAGTGACCAGGAACGCGAATGGGTCTTGATGAAATTGACGGGCCGAGGCGCACGCGGATCGCGCACGTCGACAACACTTGCGCCGCCCCCCGTGAACGGATGGCCGACAAAGGCAAAACCCTTATTCGCCATGACCTGCACGCCGTCCGAGCGACCGCCAAGATCGGAGTGACCGAGCCAGCTGATGTTGTGCGCGGCCTCGGGAACGAGATGGCTTGCCACACCGTGCGATCTCGCCGTCATTGACACTCGAGCTCCCCTCTATCGAGTCTCACTGAATGGGACGCATGTCCACCTTATAAGACTGCGCCAGACTACGTCTGCGGATGTTGAACGTCAATTGCCGGTCAGTTTTGTTTGCGCGCAACAGCTTGCCGGATGACGTTCAGCAGCGGGCGGCCGTCGCGCAGGCGTTTTAAGTTGTCCGCGATTACCGCAAATCGCCGGTCGAACATCTCCGCCGTCCAAGCGCACGAGTGTACGGTGCAGTGCACACGGGGCAGTTTTTCAAAGTCGAAGCGCGATGGATGCGGTGTCGGGTTCTCCGGCGAGGGATATTGGTACCACACATCAAGCGTAGCCCCGCCGATGCGCCCTTCGCTGAGCGCCCGGTAAAGCGCTTCCTCATCGACAATCGGACCGCGGCTCACATTGATGAGCACGGCGGTGCGCTTCATGAGTTCGAATTGCGCGGCGCCGATGAGGCCGCGCGTCGCTGATGTGAGCGGACAGGCGATCAGAATGAAGTCCGCCTGCCGCAGCATATCGGGCAGCTGCGACACATCGCCCGCCTGATCGGCCTCCGGGGCGTGGCCGCTTCTGGAGACCGCATGCACGCGCATTCCGAACGCCTGGGCACGCTGCGTTACGAGTTTTCCGATATGCCCGAATCCTACGATGCCTAGTGTTTTGCCGTGGATCTCGGCGTGCGTTTTGCGTGCCTCAAAGAGCTGTCCAAATCGCTCGCTGCTGAAGTCGCGCACCATCCCCACATAGCCAATGGCGTGGTTCAGGATGGCCGCCATCACGTATTCGGCGATGGGAATTTCGTGCTCAAAGACATTGCACACGACGCACTCGGGTGGTACTCGCTCGAACTCGATGGCGTCGGCGCCCGCACCGGGCAGGTGTATGAGGCGCGGCACATAACGCTCGGCCTCATCCTTGCCGTAGCGCAGCGAGATCACTGCATCGACCGGCTGCTGCCCGGCGCCGGCCGCAACGAAGCGATGCGGAATATCCAGAAAATGCGACAGCCGCGCCTCCTGGCCTCGCGCGACGCCGAGCATGACTATCGTTAGTGGGGAGTTCACTGGTTCCATTCAGACGCTGCCCCGATTATGCCGGCGAGCCGTGCCTCCTCCTCCGCATCAAGATCCATCAGCGGCATGCGCACGGGCCCAGCGCTTTTTCCCGTAACCCGAAGGCCGGCCTTGACGATACTCACCGCATAACCGTGCTTGCGATCGCGCAACTCCACGAGCGGCTTGTAGAAGCGCTCCAGCATGGCATCGACCAGCGGCCGATTGCGCGTATGCAGTGCCTCGAAGAAGCGCTTCGCAAGATTCGGCAGAAAGGTGAAAACGGCTGAACTATAGGAGTTGACGCCAATCGCTTGGAACTGGCTTGCGAATACCTCCGCGGTGGGCGTGCCATTGATGATGGTGAGTCGATTACCCGCCCGTTCCGCCAGCCGTGCCACGCTCGAGAGATTGCCGGTACCGTCCTTGAGCGCGATCAGATTCGGGCAAGTCTCAGCAAGTCGCAACAGCGTATCCGCGGCGATGATCGCGTTATCGCGGCTGTAAGGGATGACCGCAATCGAGACGCTCGCGCACACCGCGCGCATATGGCGCAGCAGGCCCTCCTGCTCGCTGCGCACGAGATAAGGCGGCAGCAGCAGTACGGCATCGGCGCCCGCACGCTCACAAACTTTGGCCATCTCGCAGGCCATCGCGGTGCCATACGCCGCCCCGCCCACGACCGGAAGTCCTGCTGCGTTACGAACCGTTGCACGAATGACGGCCTCGTGCTCGGCAGGCGTGAGTGAGAAGATCTCCCCGGCTCCGCCTGCGGCGACGAGTGCGGTTGGTTGGTGCCTGGCGAGGAAATCGACGTGGGTCTCGTAGCGCGCCGCATCAAACGCGCCGTCCGGGTGAAACGCCGTCGCCGGAAACGCCATGATGCCCGCGGTGAACCGCTGCCTCAGAACATCAGGTGCCCACATATCGTTATTGTCTCATTCAATGGGATATGTATCCCACTGTATGAACTTATAGCGCCGACGCATGTCCCGTCAAGGAGCGCGGCAAAACCGGCGGCTTCATCGCCGCGTCACATTGTCAGGCTAGCTGCGACTCACCTTGGGGGCTGGGTTGTAGATATAGCCCAAACGCTCGGAAATCGCCCGCGCCGCGACCGCGACTTCCGCACCGACGCGATCGAACTTGGCGAGGATGCGATCCGCGGGCCCCGAGACGCTGATGGCTGCCACGGGGACGGATCGGTGATCAAAAACTGCGGCGGAGCAGCACGCCAGCGTCTGTTCGAACTCCCGGCGGTCATCCGCAAAGCCGCGCTTTTGAATTTCAATCAAACCGCGCTCGAGCGCGGCCTTGTTGACAATAGTCTCCGGCGTAAAGCGCTTCAGATCCAACCGCTCGATCAGGGCGTGACGTTCTTCAGGCCGCAGCGCCGCAAGATAAGCCTTCCCCAGTCCGCTGGCATGCATCGGCCGGCGCGAGCCCAAACGAGAACTGATCGTGACCGACTGCGGACCCTGCTCGCGATAGACGAGCACCATGCTGTCGGTGTCGAAAACCGCGAGATTGACCGCTTCTCGGGTACCCTCCAGCAGACCGAGAAGGATCTGGGGCGCAACGCGCATGAGATCCGTCGACTGCAGTGCCGCAACACCGAGTTGGACGGTCTCGCGGCCGAGGCGCCAGCGGGCCGTCGTCGCGCTCGATTCCAGGAACCCCAGATCGCGCAGTCGTTCGGCGATTCGATAGGTCGTACTGCGACTCAAATCGAGCGCCACGGCGACTTCGGCAACGCTTGCCTCCGGCACCGACTTGAAAAACTGCAGAATGGCCAATCCGCGCTCGAGCGTGCCGACTGCGACATCGACAGGCTTGCGCCGACTGCCGGATCTTTTCTTGGCCAACGGCATGGCACTTAGGATATGCCAGCCGACTCCCCGGCGCATCCTCGCAGACCGTACACCCCTCGGGCGTGTCGACTTCAGCACCGCGCGAGTCCGGGCTCGATTTTGCCTTTCAGGAGGCTGACGTCTTACAGACGCGCTGCGGCGCGTACCATTGGAACGCGCCCGCCTGTGCTTGCTTCGCGCTCAACTGGTTAGCTCTCGGGTGCCTGGGCAACCGCCGCGAGAAGATTACGCGTCTCGAGGATCGCATCGCGAATCTTGATTGACTCGGCAACCGCCTCCGGTGTTGCGATATGCGGCAAATAGCGGTTGATGATCTGAGCATCCGAATCCGCCACCAGCACCACCTTGCTTGCGGAGACCGCGAGCATCGCGCGCGTGAAGCGTATGTCGTCCGGGGCCGTCATATGCCTGAGAATGAGGCTTACCGGTGCCGCCTCGCCGACAGCGCCAGTGAATTGGCGTCCGGCACTCGCCACGTGGCCGACGCGTCCGGCGTCCGCGCCATGCAGGTTTTTGCCGATCACCCCGAGATTTTCGAGTGCCGTATCGAGCCGAATGGTCTGCCTCGACACGCTGACCATAACCTGCTCGATGGCAGCGACATTTTGAGCGCGGGCGGCAACGCCACCAAAGCTTCCGGCGATAAGCAGCACGGCAGCGGTCAATGACTTTGAGTTCATCACGTTTCCTCCTGAGTTCGAACTTGCTGTCTCAAATTTCGTGGAGGGCACTGTAGAAAGCCAAACGCCCGGCGACAAGCGATAATAACTGCGGTTATGCGTGAGGTAATTTCACTCGCCCGTCATGAGCGGCGGGCTGTCTGCTACCGATTGGCATGCATCGAGAATGCGCGCGTGGGCCATTTCGCCACGCTGCGTGGCGCAGAAGTATACTTAACATGTGTCGGATGAGTGCGCGTTAGGAGCGCGCGAGGCGCGCCATCAGCCTCGTGCGAGCTGCCAATTACGGTGCGCTTTATTGAGCTAGGAGGCTGAGTTGAGCACTGCAATCGTTCCAGGCCTGCGGATATTGCCCACGCCACATAGCGTTCCCGAGGTGCTCTCGCGAGTGGAGTCCTTGGCGCGAGCTCGCGGCCTCACCATCTTCGCGCGCATAGATTTCAGCGGCGATGCGCTACGTGCCGGACTTGCCATGCGCCCGACGGGCCTTGTAATACTTGGCAGCCCGGTGGCCGGTACGCCGCTGATGGTGGCAAGCCCGACATTGGCGATCGATTTGCCGCTGAAAATTGTTGCCTGGCAGGACGCGGCCGATAAGGTGTGGGTCGGCTATAACGAATCGAGCTACTTGCAGGCGCGACATCACTTTCCCGCCGAACTCGAAAAGAACATTGCGGCGCTCGGCGCGCTCGCGGCCAAAGCAGCGAGCGCCGAGCTTTAATAGTGTCCAATAGGCGGTGAAATCGCCCTTGCCACTCAGTGTGGAAAATTCAACTCCCGCTCAATCGCCTGGTAGCGCGGCTCCTTGCGCAAGGGGTCGAGGAGCGGATCGATCTTCAACAGGACCAGGCCCGAGTCGTGCAGCCGCGCAGCGATTCGGCAGCGTCATTCCACTGCGCGTAGATCTCAGCGTACTGGTAAGCCGCGTCGTCACCTCGCTCGGCCTGCAATTTGGTGAGCTCGGCTTGCGCATCAGCGTGCCGTCCCAGCTTCTCGTAAGAGGCGGCCAAGCAAACCTGAGACTGCTCATAGGAGGATTTGATTTCGCATGATGTGCGGGCGCTCTGCATGTCAGCCTCGCGGGATGATCTTCTCGCCCCTTTGCAAAGCGTTATCCACCTAAGGCTCGGCGACGCATTACCATTCGCACGCCGTTGTGACGAGGCGATCGCCGCATTCCAGGGCACTTTGGCTCTCGATCCGGAAAATTCCCTGGCTTACGCGGACCGCGGGCTTGCGTATACGGCCGCGGCGAACTGGCGGTTGGCGCGATTTGCCGCCACGCTCAAAAACGCAATTGACGAAGGTAGGCATAGCTTGCGTTGATACTCGCGAAGGGGTCGGCGGCTTTGTCCTGCTCAACAAAAAAGTGCTCCACGCCTTCGGTATGCGCGCCTGAGAGAATGCGTTTCCAGTCGAGCATCCCCGCACCCACTTCGGTCATGTCGTGCGGAGGCGACCGTGCCGCATCTTTCAAGTGAAGCATCCGAATGCGACCTGGCCAGCGCTTGAAATACCGCAGAGGATCCTGATTGCCCTTGAATATCCAGTAGAGATCAATCTCGAAGCAGACGTAATTAGGATCGGTCTCTTCCAGTAGGACGTCGAATGGCAGCTTGCCCTGTATCGGCGTGAACTCGTAGTCATGGTTGTGGTAAGCGAGTGCAATGCCGGCCTTTCTTGCGATCTCGCCGGCGCGATTGAAGCGCTCGGCAATGCGGCGGTAGCCGTCAATGTCGGTCACGCTGCCCACTGAGGCGACGACGAGATATTTCTGTCCGATCGTGCGCGCATCCTGCAGCAGGCTCTCCCACCCCGCGCCGGCGGCCTCCAGCGACACATGCGCGGATGGTGAAACTAGCCCGCTATTCTCAAGCTGAGCGCGCACCTCCGGCGGGCTGTGACCAAAATAGCCCGCAAATTCAACCTCGCGATAGCCAATCGCGGCGACGCGCGCGAGCGTCGAGTCAAAATCGGCTTCCAGAGCCGCGCGCACGGTATAGAGCTGTAGTCCAATGCTCTTGATCTGCTGCTGCGGCATAGCCGCGAAAATAGACGGCGCGAGGGCAAGCCCACCAAACGCACCCAAGAGATCACGCCGGCGCATCGGCCAGCTCTGCCGGCAAACCCCACTTCGGGCGAAACGCGATGCCAAAGAGAATGAACACGAGCAGCGCCGCGATGGCGGGCACGAGCCACACCGCCCGCCAGTCGTGCAAGACCCTCACGCAGGCATGCGCCGCCGCAGCGACATCGCCACAGGCGGTGTTCGCGAACGCGAATCGGTTGACGACGGCCCCGGAGACGAATGCGCCGATGAAATACCCCAGGCCATTTGTCACAAAGTTGATGAAACCCTGGGCCGCCGCACGGATCTTCGCGCCGGCGCGCTGATCGGTATAAACCTGGCCGCCGACGAAGAAGAAGTCATAGCACACGCCGTGCAGGAGGATGCCGATGTAGATGAGCGCCATTGCGGAGCTGGCGTTGCCACCTGCGAAGGCAAGATAGCGCAGCGACCAGGCGAGCATACCCACCAGCATGATGACTTTGATGCCAAAACGGCGCAGCACGAGCGGTAGCAGCAGCATGAAGGCCACCTCCGACATCTGGCCGAAGGTCTGAATGAACGCAGCCTCGGGAACGTGGATCTCATTCAAAAAGGGGTTCGCAAACGTGTAGTAGAACTGCAGCGGCACGCAGAGCAGGAAGGATCCTGCGACAAACACCGAAAAATCTCGGTTCTTCATGAGCTGCAGTGCGTCAAGCCCCAGAGCATCGCGGACGCTAAAGGGCCCGCCCGCGGCGCGCGGCGGCGTATGCGGCAACGACAGGGAGTAAATTGCCATGACAACGGACGCGCCAGCCGCAATGCGCATGGGCAGCACGAGCGTATCGGCGTGCAGCTCCTTGCCGACCAGAATTCCGGCGACGATCCAACCGACCGTTCCCAGCACACGGATGTAGGGAAAATGGGTTGAGTCCGTGACGTGATGAAAGGAGATCGAATTGGTAAGCGACAGCGTCGGCATGTAGCAGAGCGCGTACACAATGAGCAGCGGATAGAACAGAGCGAACGTCGTCTGCTGCGCGACGACCCACATGAGCAGCGCGCCCAAGAGATGTAGTAGCGCAAGGAGTTTTTCGCTCGCAAAGAACCGATCCGCGATGATTCCCATGAAAAAAGGCGATGCCAGCGCTGCGATGGCGGTTGCACCGTAGGCGAGGCCGATTTCACGATCGGTGAAATGCAGCGTCTGCCCGAGATACGTGCCCATGGTCACGAACCACACGCCCCAGATGAAATACTGGAGAAACATCATGGCGGCGAGCCGCGCTGCGATCATGGCAACTCGCGGATGCGCACATGGCGGATCGCAAGCAACCCGTCGTGATCGCCCTGGATGCCGATGTATCCCTGCTGCGCAAGGCCATAATGGGGATACTCCCTGAACTTGCTTGCCGCGACGCGCGCCTTCCAGTCGTCGCTGCCGAGCTCGTACTCGACAACCTTCTGCCCGTTCAGCCAATGATCGACGTGCGAGCCCGCCACCACGATGCGCGTCTTGTTCCACTCGCCGGCCGGCTTGACGACGCCGCGGGGCGGCCCGTAGAGCGCGTACGCAGAAGCAGCCGAGGTCAGGGGATTCTTGCCATCGCGCGCGCGCGCGTCATCGAGGAGCTGATACTCAGGGCCGCTCCAGTAGATGTGATCGTACTCGCGCGTACCGCGATAGAAGATACCGCTGTTGCCGCCCGCGCCGATCTTCCATTCCAGCTCGAGTTCAAAATTACCAAACTCATCGTGCGTCACGATATCGTCGACCTCGCCCTCTTTCGTAAGCGTCCCATCTTTGAGATGCCACCCCGCCGGGATGCCATCTGCCTGCCAGCCGCGCCACGCCGAGAGATCCTCGCCCGGCAGAAGTTGCCGCCAGGGACTGGCGGCAACTGCGATGCCTTGATGCGTCGTGACGGCGACCGCGAAGATGGATGCCAAAATCGCATATTTGATGTTCAAATGGCCCAGCCAGCGCGATACTCGCGCGTCAGATATTGATTCGCCTCGGGGGCGTTGGTGAATTCGCCTCGTTCGCCGTCGTATAGGAGCTTCTTGCCCTGCCCGGCACGCAGGGCCGCGATGCCAAGCAGCATGGTCTCGGTAAGCCGGGAAGCGTACTCGATGGGCGAACTTGCCTGAGCCTGACCGCGAATCGCCTTCGCCCAGTTCTGCTCGTGGCTCCACGGGATGCGCGGAATGCTCTTCGGCACAGCGGCCGCGGCCGCCATCAGTTCCTGTGGGTAAAGGCGCGGATTTCTGCCATAGGTTTCGTGCAGTAGAATGCCCTGCTCGCCGATGAAGATCACGCCGCCTTCGCTCTTAAGCGCGACGTCATCGGGCAGCTGATCGGGGCGCGGCGGATAAATTCCGCCGTCGCTCCAAAAAAGTTTGACGGCTGGATGCGCGCCGCGCGCGGCGAACTCGTAGTGCACACTGGTTGATACCGGAAACGAAACGGGCCGACGCTGCGGCCGCCCGGCGGGTGTATTGGCGGGCGCGTTTGGGTCCAGCGGCGGCATGGGCATGGTCCCCCAGGGCGTTGAGGTCGCTTCAATGCTTTCGGGCAGTGATAGCTCCAACGCCCAAAAGGGATGGTCGATGAGATGAGCCCCCATGTCGCCGAGCGCGCCGGCGCCAAAATCGAGCCAGCCGCGCCAATTGAACGGATGATAAACGGGGTGAAACGGCACGTTTTCTGCCACTGGCCCCAGATAAAGAGTCCAATCGAGTCCCTTGGGCGGATCGCCGCCGGCGCCCATGGCTCCGGCGAGAACATCCTGCACGTGCTGATAGGTCCAAAGATTGTCGAAGTCGTAGCTTGCCGGCGGTAGCGCAACTCCCGTCGGACGCGGCAACCCCTGCGGCCAATAGACAATCGGCCGATTGGTCCACACGTGCACTTCGCGCACCTCGCCAATGATCCCCGCCTGGATCCATTCCTTGATGAGCCGGGCATCGTCGCTCGAGCGACCCTGATTGCCCATCTGCGTGACCAGTTTCGGGTGGGCGAGCACTATCTCGCGCAGCACCCGCGCCTCGTGCACCGAGGCCGTCAGAGGCTTTTGTACGTAGACATGCCGGCCGCGCTCCATCGCCGCCTTGGCAATAATTCCGTGCAGATGATCCGGGGTTGCAACCACGACGCCTTCGACGTGCTTCTCCTTTTCGAGGAGCTCGCGGAAATCCGTGTAGCGCTTTGCCTTGGCGAACTGCTCTTCAGCCGCCGCGGCGCCGGCTCGCGGCTTGCCGTTACGACCCTTGAGGACCTCCTGCATCTGATGCTCGCAGTAGGCGAGATCGACATCGCAAACCGCGCTGATGTGCTCGCTCTGGGCGAGCGCATACGCATTCTCGGAACCCATCCCGCCAAAGCCCACGATCGCAACGCTGACGGGCTTGTCGGCAGAGTGCCGCTCGCGCCCCGACGCCATGACCAGGGGTGCGCTTGCCGCGACCATTGTGCCGATCGTGGCCTTGCCGGCATCAGCAACGAATTCGCGACGGGTGAGATCCTTGGATTCGGCCATCTTTAGCGCTTGCCTGCGGGCTGCCACTTGCCACGCGCCACGGCCGGGACGAATTTCTCAAGCCCGCGCGGCGGAAAAGCCACAGTTTTGCCCGACTCCGCGCTCTGGTACGCGGTCATGAGAATTTTCACTACCTCGAGCCCATCATCGAACGTGAGCAGCGGCAATTCTTTGCCAAGAAACGCGCGCACGAAGTGCCGATCTTCCGCCTCGTACCCATATGCGGCAGCCTCATTCGCCACTACGGGCATTAAACCGATGTCGGCGTTCTGCTTCTCGACTAGATCCTCACCGGTTTTGCCGCGCACGGCGCGCGAAAAAAAGACCTTGAGGCCACTGTCGAGCGTATTCCACGACATTGAATATTCGGGGCCGAGGAGTTCGGCCGACACACGCAGGCCCGCGCCGACGAAACTCCAGGACGTGGATGCCTCGCCAATCACGATCTGGCCGTCTTCGGTTGCGAATTCGATCGTGGCACTGGCGAAGTCCTCGGAGGGCGCCCTGCCATAATCCACTTTACGGCCGAAAGATTTCGCAAGTTCCTTGCGATAGCGAGGTTGACTCCATTTGAGACTGGCGATATGCGCAGTCACGCGCACCGGGCGAATGGCGGCAAGGGCTTTGCCCGGCGCACTTAGCAGATGCCGCACGAGCAGTACCGAGTGACACATCATGTCGCTTAGGACCCCGCCGCCCTGCAGCTCGCCCCGCCAGAACCAAGGCATATGAGGCCCGCTGTGCTCTTCGGCCGCGCGCGCAATGTAGGGTCAGCCGGTCATCGAGGCTGC
>Ga0302324_100004477_pt1 | contig 30895 bp, 37 predicted proteins | sample Palsa_T0_1_FD_201949 | JGI IMG/M metagenome (GOLD analysis project Ga0302324, IMG submission 201949) | Peat permafrost microbial communities from Stordalen Mire near Abisko, Sweden - Palsa_T0_1 | ecosystem: Environmental > Terrestrial > Soil > Palsa > Peat permafrost | place: Sweden: Abisko... | reverse complement strand
GCCTCGTGCAACAAACCGTGGCCGTCGATCCCGTGACTTACTACCGGATTGTTCACCCCACCTCAGGGAAAACCAAAGGCAAACCACAACCTGTAGGGGCTACCTGAGTGAGGGGGATACCCATCTCAAGCGATTCTAAAGAGCCAAACAGTGAAGGTTTACGCCAAGTTCCTTTGTGTCCTATGCTTATGGGCTCTTTGGAAGGCCACGGCGAATATGGCTTTCTGTTATTTGTTTTGGATCACAACTCTGGCGTGGGCAGTACGCTACATCGTTCAGGCCAAAGCAATCGGTGGATTGTTTCTTTTGTTGGGAATCACTTCGAACGCCCTCGTTACCTTGTTGAATGCGGGTGTGATGCCGTCGGTCGGTGTTCCCCCCACCTTCCATCCAGCATCTCCGATTTGGAATGTGTCCGGCAAAGGTCAATTGCTGGCGCTTGGGGATCAGGCGGCATTGTACGGTTTCAGTGTTGGGGACATTTGTTTGATCGTAGGTCTTCTGCTGTTTGTGTTCGGTCGACTCGGTGATGATCGCAGACTCACGCCCAGGGCTTAACATTCGAGAAGGGTGCCCATCACCGGCCGCGAAGCGGCGTACAGAGTAGGGCCAAGGGGACTCCTGTACCCCAATCGAGTCAAAAAGCCGACCACTTTACTCAACCCCATCAGACCACCGCACGCCAAACTCCGCAGTAAGCGAAATGCCCGATTTGCAGCCGAGCTGGAGCATGTGGCAGTCGTTGTGAACGTCAAAAAGGGCAGGCTCAGACCCGTCGGACCGTGACCGGCTACGACCATAGGTAATCTGGTTGCATTCTCAAGGGCACCGATGATTCTTTTGGGTTCCTGCGGACTGCATCCGCTGGAGCCGATTCGCTCCGCGGTTCCTTTGCGGGAAGCTCTTACGATTCATTGGTAGCGAATTAACGGTTCTTTCCGCATGGAGTCGCAATGCCCCTACACGTTCTTGTAGTCGAAGACAATCCTGCAGACGCTCGGCTGATGCACGAGGCTTTCCACGATGTCAATCCTCTCATCTCTCTGCACGTTGCTACCGACGGCATTGAGGCGATGGCTTTTCTGAGGCGTGAGGGCGCGAATGCCGACGCAAATCGTCCGGATCTTATCTTGCTGGATCTGAATCTCCCCAAAATGGATGGCCTCGAGGTTCTGGCTGTGATTAAGCTGGATGCCGACCTGAAAACCATTCCCACGGTGGTAGTGACTTCGTCCGAGAACGAAGCGGATGTTATCAAGACTTATGAGCTTCATGCCAACTCCTACGTCACCAAGCCCATGCATTTCTTGGCCTTCGTCCAGCTGGTAAAAAGCATCAATGATTTTTGGCTGGCCAGTGCAAAAGGTATGCCTCCACGCGCAGCATCCAATTCTTGACATAAACAGCCCCATTTCCATTGGAGTCGCTGACAAGGCTGGGAATCTGGTGGGGTGTATCTCCAGGCCAGCACTGCTTGGGAGTAGCCAGGCAGCCTCGTTACGGCGCGGCCGTCTCAGAACCCGGACTTGAAAAGTTTCCCTTCATCCGCTCAAGCCATTCAACGCCTCGCGACAGCAGACGCAGTTTGGAGACGGGGATACGCTGACAATGAGCCCGGTCAGGGCACTCTCGATGAAGTAAATCGCGGTTCGCGGCATTCGGTCGAACAAGGCCGAAGGTCAGGGACGCAGGAGGGAAGGCGCTAGTCCCTGATCCGGGTGATTCGTTCGTCGCACCCGGGCGAGAACAGCCACGCGTTCGTACCGGGGAAAGCTAAGAGTGAGAGTACCCGAAACGTGTCCTCGATGGGACCGGCTGCGCGTTTGTCCGCGCAAGGCTCATTCGTCTCCGGCCCGCTGCCCAAATCTTCCGCGAAGCAGAAGAAAACCCGGCGCCGATGGCCATGACAGCACCGGGTTCAGAGTCTAGTTTAGACTTCCCATCTGTTCGTCAGCCAATATTGTGACAAACGCAAGATTTCCTGTCCGTCCTGTTTTGCTCACTTCGGAATTTTGCGCATCGTCTACTTTTTGCCTGCCCTGATCTTCGCCCACCGTTTCCGTTGTGCCGCGGCTATTCTTTTTCTACCCGCCGCCGAGATTTTGCGAGCCGGTGCTGTCGCCGGCTTGCCCTTCGTCCGCCTGCCGCCTTCCAACAAATGCAGTACCTGGCTTAGGTTTGCGATTTCTTGTCTGATTTCTTTTGTAATGGATTCCAGATTCATGTGGCCCCTCGGTTCGCAGATGCGAATTGAGAGGATAGCACGGGCAGAATGAGGTGGATTTGAGAACCGGGTGGGGGTGGTCGGAGTGATTTGGTAGTGGGACTGTGTTCGGTTTCAAACCGAACTGGAGCAGGACTCCTCGTGAATGGCCGGTTTTGGCCGTTGTGAGGTCAATCGGTTCCTTGTGCCAGCGAATGCTGCACTCCGTTCCCGTTTGCTGGTGCTGATCCGTCGAGGGCCGAGGATGCTCTATACTGCGATATGGCGGAGACGAAAACCGATCGCAGCAACTGCCGTTTCACAGTCCAGCAGAATGACGGAAAGTCCGTCCTGGTGGTCCAGCTTTTCCAGGACACCATTCCGATTCTAAAGGGAATGTTGTTTGGATTTGATCTGCTTGGGGGCATGCGGATCGAGGAAGCCAAGAAACTCGCGGAGATGCTCAACGAGCACGTCCTAGACCTTTTCGTAACGACCAAGGGGAGCTGAGCAAATCCGAACCGTTGTCCTCACCCGTCAATCTTCACACCGTCCCTCCGGCGCTGGGTGAAATTGATATGAGATAGCTCCTAACCATTACCAACGTAAGCCAAATGCCTGGTTTTATGCTGCTCCGACCCAGTTCTTTCCTTTATCCTCGGCCCGACGTCTTGTGCCGCAGTCTCGAACAGTCATTCGGGACGAACCGCCATGTCCTTGGCTTTTATCGTCGATTCGCGCGCATGGTTCTGGCCGGCGGCTGGGGCCTGCGCCGGGGTCTATCTGTTTTATCGGGGATTCGGCATGCTGCAGCGCAAGCGATTGATCATGAATACTCCCGCCTCGAAGATCCGCAGCGCGGCTATGGGACTGGTTGAGGTTAGCGGTTTGGCGACCGGCCCGTACACGCTGTGCGCACCCATGAGCGGACAACCCTGCTACTTCTACCGCAGCACGGCATGGCAATGGAAACGGCAGGGCAAAAACGGTCAATGGGAAAAGGTCGCAGACGAGAGCATGCATGTGCCCTTCTTTCTTGACGACAATACCGGACGCGTACTGGTCAATCCCCAGGGCGCCGACCTCGACATTCACTGTGATCTCCGTGACGAGTTCAGCGAGACACTGTTTTCCGTGAATCGGGAAGTTTCTGGCAATGTGGCCAGCTTTCTGTCGCGGAATGGCGTTTCCACCGGCCGGAAATTGAAGATCGAGGAATATTGCATTAAGCCGAAGAACGCGCTGTTTATTTTGGGCACACTGGCCACCAATTCCGGCCTTGCGGTGAAACCTGAGCCGGTGCGCAGCGAGACGACTCGCCAACTCAGAATGAGCATGAACCTTCCCGGCGGATTTGTGGGCACTGTCGGCGGCGCGCTGAATCTGTTGACGGGTGCCTCGGCCGGCACGACCTTAACGATGTTCCAGGGTGCGGCCGGATCGCAGGAGATCTCCCGGCTCTCCGACAGCCCGAAGTCGCCTGCCGCCGACAAGACCGAGGAGGCTAATATGGCGGCTGCGTTGAGGAAGGCTGGAATCACGAGTCCGAGAGCGTGGGCGGCAGCGGGACTCGATGGGTCCGCAGCAGCAACGGCCGTGGCTGTCGCGCCCGATCCTGGTGCTGAGAAGTTTGACCTTCATCCCCCGGCGGTACTGATGAAAGGCACGCATGATCCATGCTTCCTGATCTCCTGGCAGAGCCAGCGCGAAGTGGTCAAGTCGCTGGGGTGGAAATCGGCATTGATGATCTGGGGCGGCCCCGCGTTGACCGTGCTGTGTGTTTACATTCTGGCCGCCGAATTCGGCTGGCTCTAGAAATCGGGTGAACAAAATGAACATACCTGCACTTGTATTCCTGTTCGCGATCGTCGGCCTGGTGGCGTATGTGGTGACCATCTTCAATGGTCTGGTCACCCTAAAGAATGACGTCGCCAAAGCCTGGTCGAATATTGACATTCTTCTGAAGCAGCGACATGACGAATTGAGCAAGCTGTTGGAAGTCTGCAAGGGCTACATGAATTTTGAACGCGATACGCTGCAGAAGGTGACGCAGGCTCGCAGCCAGTATCAATCGGCGGTTTCGGTCGATCAGAAAGCGCAGGCCGACCAGAGCCTGACGACGGCGGTGCGCGGACTGTTTGCCCTGGCGGAGAACTATCCGCAACTGAAAGCGAATGACAATTTCAACCAGCTGCAAAACCGGATCACAGCCCTCGAGAACTCGATTGCGGACCGCCGCGAATTCTACAACGACTCGGTAAACGCCTTCAATATCCGTATCCAGCAGATGCCGGACACGCTGATCGCGGCCTTCATGAATCTGAAACCCAGCCCGATGTTCAAGGTCGAGGAAGCCGAAAAGGCTGACGTCCCAATGAGCTTTGGGGCGGCACAGTAAAATCGCCTGCCCGGCTACGATTGTCTTGGTTGGTATCCTATCCTCGCACCCGGAGCGAGGGCCCATATCTGGCCTCCTCCTCGCTTATTTTTTTTGCCATAACCGGCCACCAAGCCAGAGGGATCCACTGCTTGCAGCGGGCCTGAAAGAGGGAGCGTTGCAGAGGTCAATGTAGTAAGGATGGCACGCCAGCTGTCCGGCGAATCGCCCGTCTCGCCTCAAAGATCAAAAAACTGCTTGGAAAAAAGTTCAGCGACAGCAGGAATTTGTTTAGGTACGCTAGAGCACCTTCGATTGTCGTGTAGGGGTTCGACAACACCTGTTTCTTTCCCAGACACTCATCAGGCGTACTTTGGATTTTTTACGCTTGCCGAGGAACCGTGGCCCACAAGACACACCTGCCCGCGAAACGCCCTGCCGTCGCTGATGCCGATGGCAACCGCATCTTCAACGAAATACTGCTTGGCCTGCCTGCAAGAGAATTCGATCGGCTGTTGCCGAAGCTGGAATTTGTACGCCTAAGGACTCACCATGTGCTCCACGAACCGGGCGATACTCTGAAGTCTGCCTGGTTCTGCAACAGCGGCCTGATCTCCATTCTAAGCGTCTTCCCGGACGGAAAGAGCGTGGAGGTCGGTCTGGTCGGCAAGGAGGGGTTTATCGGGGTGCCGCTGGTGGCGGGTTTTCGCACCTCGCCCACGCGGGCGATCGCTCAGATCGAGGCCTCGGCCTTTCGAGTCGACAGCGAAAAGCTGGTCGGACTTCTGCGGGAATCTCCGAAACTCGAGCGGCAGCTGCAGCAATTTTCGCAGATCATGGCAGCGCAGGTGACTCAGATCGCCGCCTGTAATCGTCTGCATGAAGTGGAGGAAAGACTGGCGCGTTGGTTGTTGATGAGCGCCGACCGGGTCGGATCGAATTCGGTGCCGTTGACCCAAGAATTTCTAGCCCAAATGCTTGGAACCCGGCGCTCCAGCGTAACCGTGGCGGCAGGAATCCTGGAGAAGGCGGGTCTGATCAACCACAAGCGCGGCGATGTACGAATCATCGAACGGGAAAAACTGGAAGATGCAGCCTGTGAATGCTACGGAATCATGCAGCGGCTGGTGGAAGATTGGCAGCGGCATTCGGAATAGTCGCAAGGACGAAATCCCAAGAAAATCCATGCGCTGGTCAGGGGAAATCCATCGCCTTTTGGAAGAGATGGAAGGCCCGCCCCAATCGAAGCCCCAACACTTCGAAAACGAACCGCTGACGCATTGATCAACTGCCAGCCTCGAAGATCACCGTCAGAAACAGCAGAACGCCGTGCCAGCAATTTGGCGAGAACAGGCCCCGGCTGGTGGCGCGGTGCAAAAATTCCTTGCGACCCGTGCCAGGGAGACACCTGACAGCCATCCTCCGATGGTAGCCAACTCGAGGAAGGTACATAATTGTTGAGATCGAGCAAAAAGATGATGTTCTCCGACCGACGCAATTTCCTGAAAGGCGCGGCGGGGGCAGCACTTATGCTGGCCTCCCGGCGCGGTTTTGCATTTCGAAAGCGTCATGATGATGCTCTGCTAGAGGATCTCTCCCATCGCTGCTTCCAGTATTTCCGGGACGCGAGCGACCCAGAGACGGGTATTTGCAGAGACCAAATTCACGGTGACCCAGCCGACAACCTAAGGAAGGGCGATCAGACGCGCGGCAGTACCGGCGTCACCGGATTTTGCCTGACTGCTTTATGTGTCGGGGCAGAGCGGAAGTGGATCACTCGTGACCAGGCAAAGGATCGTATACGGCGTTGTCTTCGTAGTTATACCAACGGTAAGGTGTTCGCGAACAATGGGTGGTTCTATCACTTCAACGATGTCCACACGGGGGAGCGCTGGGGACAATCGGAAATCTCGACGAGCGATTCCATCTGGCTACTTGCAGGCGCGCTGACTTGTCGGCAGTACTTCCATAAAGATCATGAAATCGTCGATCTGGCAACGCTGCTTTACAGCCGCTATGACTTCCCGTGGATGACCAATGGAGACGGCCTGCTCCTTTCGCACGGTTGGCGCCCTGAGGGCTTCATCAAATGGCGCTACGACAAGTATTGTCAGCTCGCGGCGATGTACCTGCTCGGAATCGGTTCTCCCACACACGCGCTACCAGCGGACGCCTGGTACGCATGGGAGCGAACCCCTAATTCCTATGCGAATTACAACTACATCGGCACGTCTCTGCTGTGGACCTACCAGTATCCCTTCTCATGGTTCGACTTTCGCGGCCGCCGCGAAAGCCGGGGAACGAAAGTGGATTGGTTCGACAACTGTCGCATTGCGACGCGAGCGCATCGCACCTGGTGCTACATGGACCTGTCGAAGGATTATCCCGGCTACACACCAACCATCTGGGGGATCACGAGCTCGTCCAGCAAGAATGGCTATGCGGCATGGGGCGGGCCGCCGCCGCAGTCGAAGATCGACGGGACCGTAGTGCCCTGCGCCGCCGGTGGCTCGCTGATGCTCACCCCGGATATTTGCATTCCGGCACTCCACTCGATGAAGGACAAGTATGGCGACAAGATATGGGGAAAGTATGGTTTCGCCGACGCCTTCAACCCGGGGACCGGATGGGTATCGACCGACACTCTGGGGCTCGACGTTGGCATCACGCTTTTGAGCGCCGAGAATCTGCGCCAGGGCAGCATTTGGAACTGGTTTATGGCGAATCCGGAACCGCAGAGGGCGATGCGGTTAGCAGGCATCGATTCCCCCAGCGGCTAAGGGATGATCTGCCGACCATCCGCCGATGATCGCTCGGAGGGGGCGCAAAGCTGGCCCTCAAGCCTCACTAGCTAGCCAACCTTCAAAGAGTTGCAATCGGCACCGAGATGTCGGCTCCGCGAAACCAATCAACCGTCCCCATGCATGCGGCGACGATTTAGTGCCAACCGAGGGCTGGGGCGATCGAACTAAGAACTGCCTCCATGATATGCGCATTGTAGGAAACACCTAGTTGGTTGGGGATGGTCAGCAATAGGGTGTCGGCCTCCGCGATCGCCTCGTCTTTCCTAAGCTGCTCGATGAGAACCTCTGGCTCAGCGGCGTAGCTGCGGCCAAAGATCGCCCGTGTGTTTTCGTCAAGAAACCCGATTTTGTCCTCTTCCTGAGAGCCCCGTCCGAAATAGCCACGATCACGGTCCTCGAGCAACGGAAAAATACTGCGGCTAACGGAAATGCGCGGAATACGTGTGTGACCCGCTTCTTTCCAGGCTGCACGAAAGGCGCGAATCTGGGCGGCTTGTTGGGTGTCGAGTGGCTCACCGGTCTCGTCGAATTTGAGGGTTGAGGTCTGCAGGTTCATTCCTAGCTTCGCGGCCCATGCTGCGGTCGCGTTCGAAGCAGACCCCCACCAGATTCGATCACGCAATCCTAGAGAGTATGGCTCCAGACGCAGCAGTCCCGGAGGATTGGGAAACATCGGACGTGGGTTCGGCTGAGCAAAGCCCTGGCCGCGCAACAACTCAAGAAATTCTTCGGCATGCCGCCGGCCCATTTCTGCATCGTCCTCGCCTTCAACCGGGCGGTAGCCAAAATACCGCCAACCATCGATGACCTGCTCGGGAGAACCGCGGCTGATTCCCAACTGCAGTCGGCCGCCAGAGATCAGATCCGCAGCCCCAGCGTCCTCCGCCATGTAGTGAGGATTCTCATACCGCATGTCGATCACTGCGGTGCCAATTTCAATCTTTCGCGTTTTTGCACCAACCGCCGCGAGTAGTGGAAAAGGGGATGCCAATTGCTGCGCGAAGTGATGAACCCGGAAGTAGGCTCCGTCCATTCCCAAGCGCTCGGCCTCAACGGCGAGGTCAATCGACTGCAGGAGCGCGTCGGTCGCCGACTGGGTTCGTGACTGCGGTGAAGGGGTCCAATGACCGAACGAGAGGAAGCCAATTTTCTTCATACAATCTAAGTCTCCCATATCGTCGATGCGGCCGTGCACCGCTTCTCCGCGTCGGGCTCGGGGAATGTGAAGACGGTCTGTCGAAAAAGAACCTGGAAACATGCTCCTCTAAACAGTGGCAGTTTCGCCCCATTCCGGCTTAAAGTAGTGTCGGACGGGGGACTGAAGTCGGTGCTATGAAATCGGCCTGCGATCGACGTGCCTCAACTTGCCGCAGAAACAGCAGAAGATCATCAAGCTTCTCGCCGAAGCCATCCCTTTTCCGGTCGTGTTGGCGCCAAAACTCGACGATGCGAAACCAATAGGCCGGAAGGACAATTCATGGAGAGAGCAATACCATTTCCCGCGAAAATCCTAGCGCTGGACGGACCATCGGAACACGGCTCGGGGCTATTTTCGACCGAGTCCGTCCTCAACCTGCAAAAATTGATTTTTGCTGGTTCTCCTCTCCCCGAAGTTCTAACGAACATCGCTCAGTTGGTTGAATCGCAGGCCGAGGGCATGACTTGCACGATTTGGCTTCCCAGCGAAGACGGAAAGGAACTCTATTGTGCTGCTGCGCCCAGCCTTCCTGGATTCAGCGCTCGAGTCGGGACCATGAGTGTTGGTCCGAAAGGCGGATCTTGCGGCACAGCGGTTTATCGGAGGGAGCCCGTGTATGTAACCGACATCCTGACGGACCCCATCTGGGAAATCTATCGCGACCGCCTGTTGCCTTATGGAATTCGTTCCGTATGGTCACGCCCCCTGTTCACAAGCGAAGGAAAAGCCCTCGGCACTTTTTCTATCAACGATCGTGAACCACGTAGCCCTGGTGCCTACGAACTCCAGGTGATTGAGAATGCCAGCCACATCACCGGGATCGCGATTGAGCGCCACATGAATGAACAAGCGCTGCGGCGTGAGCGCGATCGGCTGCGATTGCTTCTGGAAATCACCAGCAGCGTCACTTCGAGGTTGGACCTCCGGCGAATCGTGGAGGCACTTTCGACGAATCTATTCAGGGTGATGCAATGTGACGTGTCCGCCTTGCTGCTACCCGACTCCGAGAGCGGCGCGTTCCGTGTCACGATCTTGCACAATCCCGACGCCCGAGGACCCTTCCGTGAAGGATCGTTGGTGCCGATCAATGGCTCGATCTCGGGTCAGGTGTTGCAGAAAGCCAAGAGCATTCGGATCGATAGCTTCGAACAAGTACGCGACGACCCTGAAATCTATGGAAATCCTGAGGGCCAGTATCTTTATGAGCGCGTGATCGAGGGAGGCCTCAGGACGGGGTGTTATCTTCCGCTCATCGGCCGCGATCGCGTGGTCGGGGTTCTGATGCTCTCCAGGCGTTCGGACAATAATTTTGAAAAAGACGACGTCATCCTGCTCGAGCAGGTGGCCGGTCAGGTAGCGATCGCAGTTGAGAACACGTTGGAGTACGAGAAGGCGACCAAGGATCGAGATAAAGAAACAAAACAGAGACTCTACCTCGAGGAGGAGATTCGCGCCGAGTTGGGAGAAATTGTCGGAGAGAGCCCGGCGTTGAAGACCGCGCTGAGCCTGGTGTCGGTGGTGGCGCCTACGGACTCGGGCGTGCTGATCCTGGGCGAGACGGGCACTGGCAAAGAACTCGTTGCGCGTGCAATCCATAAGCTGGGCAATCGCAGCGAAAGGGCATTCGTGAAACTGAACTGCGCTGCAATACCCCTGGGACTTCTCGAGAGCGAGCTTTTCGGGCACGAAAAAGGAGCATTTACGGGCGCGATCGCCCAAAAAACCGGGCGCTTCGAACTCGCCGACAAGGGCACGCTGTTTCTGGATGAGGTTGGCGATATACCTCTGGAGCTTCAGGCGAAGCTGTTGCGCGTTTTACAGGAGCAGGAATTTGAGAGGCTCGGCAGCAACCGCACGCATAAGGTTGACGTGCGCCTGATCGCAGCCACGCATCGGGATTTGCCGGCCATGGTAAAACAAGGGACGTTTCGCGAGGATCTCTACTATCGTCTGAAAGTCTTTCCGATCCAGGTCCCGGCCCTGCGAGAACGTCCGGGAGATATTTCGATCTTGGTGCGGCATTTCACAGCACTCTACGCTCAACGCATGAACAAACGAATTGACGTGATTCCTCCAGAGACGATGGACGCGTTGGTGCGATATCGATGGCCGGGAAACATCCGCGAATTGCAGAACTTTATTGAACGCGCCGTGATTCTCTCTCCACGGTCGACACTACGCGCGCCAACTTCCGAACTGGAGTCGTTCCAACCTTACAAGGAATCGAATGCTCCGATCAATGGTCTCGCGGAGGTAGAGCGCGATCATATCCTTCGTGTGCTCGAAGCGAGCAACTGGGTGATCAGTGGCGCGGCCGCGCGCTTATTATAGGGATGAAGCGAACGTCGTTGGCCTACAGGATGCAGAAGCTTAGCATTCGTCGGCCTGCCGCGGTCCCGCAAAAACGCGGCGTCGGCGACGCGGCTGGCGACAACTAACGTTCCAAGTGGTTGCAGCCCCCCCTACCACTCGTGTGGATCCGACCGGACCCCGTCAGCGGCGGATATCCGTCACCAATTCGTCAGTCTCCACGAGCTGCCGCCAGGCGGTTTGGCCTCCTAATGTGGTGTGGCTGAGGCAGATTGAATGATCGTGCGAATTTCTGAGTTTGGCAATTCCAGTGCTGAACTGGATTCCGATGCGGCTGGTGAGGAATCATCGCCAGTGTTCCGGATCAACAAAAGGAGACGATAAACATGCGCAGGTCAGTGAAGCTCGCAGCAGCTGTAACCATGTTCGGCGCCACCGCTCTTATCGCGCAAAGCGGCAAGATTGTGGCTACCGGTACATTCCACGGTGCAGCCCACAGTACCTCAGGCCGGGCGACCGTCTACTCGGAAGAAAACGGAGCCGAAACTTTGCGGTTGACACATTTCAAGACCTCGAACGGTCCCAACCTGCATGTGTTGCTGATCGCGCCCACGGATGCACAGGACAATGACGACTTTCTTAAAAAAGGGATTGAGCGCATCGACCTCGGCCCGCTTAAGGGGAATGAGGGTGACCAGAATTACACGGTCCCTGCAGGCGCCGACCTGGACAAGTACAGAGCCGTGTCCGTCTTCTGCGAGCGCTTCAACGTTAACTTCGGCACTGCACCATTGGACAAGTAATTTCATTACATCGGGGGAGTGACCGCATTGGTGCCACTCGCATTTTGCGTCACGAAATCACCATGCTCGATGATGCTCGCAAATTCTCCAAAACACGCATGGTTCGCTTGGCCCTGACCGTGAGCGTTCTATTGGGCCTTTGGTATGCTTTCCGCCCCGAAAAACTATTCGTCAACAAAAAGGTCGCTGAGCCGCCTCCGGCAGCACTTGCGCGGCTCACCGTCCTTTACACGGGCTCTTTTCACGGCAATACGCGTGAGACGATTGGGCGCGCGACCGTCTATCAACAGCCGAACGGTAGCCGTGCGCTCACACTCTCCAACTTTTCGCCCCCGAATGGACCGGGATTGCACGTGATTCTGCTCGCTGGCAGCAACTTCGACCAGCGCCAGGACTTGACCTTAAGCAATACCAACGACCGAGATCTTGGCGAGCTAAAAGCGAATCAAGGCGAACAAAGCTACGCCTTGCCCGCGGAGGTTGACGTGAATCGATTCAACACCGTCGTGATTTATTCCGCTGGTCTGCACGCCATTTTCGGAACGGCAACCCTTGACGCCTTTTAAGACCGGGAGCTGGTGGCAACGTCGCAATGCTTTGACCTCGAGCCCGTGACGTGCCGGTAAGCATGATCCGGCAGAAATGCTGCGACCTCCCGGCGTTCGCGATGAGAATGGCGCGCAAAAAAGAAAGGAGCAGTTTGTATGAGTAAAGCAGTTCCAATGAAACCAGCAGGGAGTGGCATGGCAGAGGCGAAGGCATCTCAAGTGCGTTCCGGTACCGACACAGCTCCCGCCGTTACGCTTTCTACGTTCATTCACAAAGTCGAAGCCGATGGCGTGCTGGTGTTCTATCGCGCGGCCGGCGCGGCAAACGCGCCCGTGGCTCTGTTGCTGCATGGATTCCCGACGTCATCGTTTATGTTCCGCGAACTCATTCCACGCCTGGCCAATGACTATCGCGTGATCGCGCCAGACCTTCCGGGTTTCGGATTCACCGAGGTTCCGCCTGAACGGCACTATTCGTACAGCTTCGATCAATTGGCGCTCACGATCGACGCCTTCACACAGGCACTCCAGATCGACCGCTACGCAATCTATGTGTTCGACTATGGCGCGCCCGTCGGCTTCCGTTTGGCAATGGCTCATCCTGAGCGCGTCACAGCCATCGTTTCGCAGAATGGGAACGCCTACGAAGAAGGCCTTGGTGACGCGTGGGGCCCGATCAGAAAGTACTGGGCCGCACCCACGGCAGAGAATAGGGACATCCTTCGCCAAACAATTCTGACGGCGGGAGGAACACGCTGGCAGTATACCCACGGCGTCGCGAATCCGGAGTCAGTTCCGCCTGAGTCATACACGCTCGATACGGCTCTGCTCGAACGGCCAGGAAACAAAGAAATTCAGCTCGATTTGTTTCTGGATTATGCGTCGAACCTCAAGCTTTATGCGAGGTTCCAGGAATATTTCCGTAGGTCCAAACCCCCTTTGCTTGCCATCTGGGGCAGGAACGATCCTTTCTTCCTTCCCGCGGGAGCCGAGGCCTTTCGAAAGGACCTGCCGAACGCGGAGGTGCAATTTCTCGATACTGGTCATTTCGCAATTGAGACTCACGTCATCGAAATCGCGGCAGCCACGAAAGACTTCCTCCGCGACTCGCACTGAGATGCCGAACTCGGATTTCCAGCGACGAAGGTGATCGGAACGAGGAGGAAGAAATGAAACGTCGTAGCTTTCTTAGTGCGCTCACAGCTGCGTCTCTAGGCGTTGTGCTCAAGAACTCCTTCACTGAATTTGGGCGAGCGCAAAACACCGCCCAGGCTGGCGCTGGTTTGGCTGGCACGCTTCCAAGATGGGTGAATTTCCTCAGAACTCAACCATAATTTTGGTGCATGGGGCGTGGGCCGACGGTTCGTGTTGGCGTAACGTCATTCTGCCTCTAGAACGGCGCGGTCTTCGCGTGATGTGCGCGCCCATCCCGTTGACGTCGTTAACCAATGACACAACCGCTCTGAGTTCGGCACTGGAGCGGACGAGCGGCCCGGTGGTCCTGGTGGGGCACGCCTACTCGGGCGCCGTGATCGCCGCGGTGCGGGAAGACCGGGTCAAGTCTCTGGTCTATCTCTCGGCGCTCGCGCCGGATGAAGGAGAGACGGTCGCGAAGGTCTTCTATCTCAACCCATCGCATCCGGAGGCGCCCAAGATGGCTCCCGATTCCCATGGCTTTATTTGGATGCCGGATGATGGGTTTCGCCGCGCGGTCGCCCACAAGGCTTCTCTCGATCAAACCAAAATTGCAACTGCCGTGCAACGGCCGATCGCGGTTCAGTGCATTCAAGAGCCAGCCCCGAGCCCGGCATGGAAAACGAAACCGTCGTGGTTCCTGATCGCCGAACAGGATCGCATGATCAATCCGAAAACGCTGCATTTCATGGCGGATCGCATGCGCGCAAAAGTCCATGCATACCCTGTGGACCACAGCCCGATGTACACGGAGCCAAAACTGGTGATCGACGTAATTCTGGAAGCGGCACATGAGACCCTCCGGTCCTAGGTGGCATAACCGACTCGATTTCTCATTCAGATACAGAAGAGAGGCAATGCAATGGCTACAAAATCTGTCGCCATCATCACCGGTGCAAGTCAGGGGATAGGACGAGCCACGGCCATCCGGCTCGCTCGAGATTTCTCGGCCATCGTGCTGGTGGCAAGGGATAAGGATAACCTGGAAAAAACTGCGGCCGAAGTAGTTTCCCTTGGGGCGGAAACGATGGTGTTGGCGTTCGACCTGCGCCAACCGCAATCGGCAAAGACCATCGTTCAAGAGACGATCCAACGCTTCGGCAGGATCGACGCGCTGCTCAACATTGCGGGCGCAGTGCCGCAAATTGATTTATTCCAGATGACCGACGCGCAGTGGGATGACGGTATGGCGCTCAAGCTGAACGGCGCGCGGCGCCTGACAATAGAGGCTTGGAACGCTTTGAAGGCCTCGAATGGCTCTGTGGTTTTGATCTCGGGAAGCGCTGCCTTCGACCCCAAGCCCGGATATGCGGCCGTCGCGACCATCAATGCAGCCATTAACGCACTCGCTAAGGCATTCGCAGAGCAAGGAATCGAAGATGGAGTGCAGGTCAACAGCGTATCCCCGGGAGCGGTTATGACAGGGCGCCGGCGCGCCTTCCTTGAAAGTTGGGCGCCCGCGCACAATCTCTCGGTAGACGAGGCAATCAAGAAATTTCCGAAGCAGGCTGGCATCACCCGCTTTGGCAAACCAGACGAGATCGCCGATCTGATGAGTTTTCTGGTGTCCCCGACAGCCAAGTGGATGACGGGAACCTCGGTGCGCATGGATGGCGGCGAGATCAAGGGCATTTAAGGCAAGAGCGAGTGAGGGGATTTCGCTTGATACCCCAGGGGTAGCAAAGGAGGAGTCAATGGACGTCGCAACTTTGAACGCTGCGGCGGTTAGTCAAGGGCCCGCTTTCTTGTCTGCTCTTTCCCGAGCCAAGGGCGATTCGAACGAGGAGGAAACAATGGAACGGCGTACTTTTATTGGCGCGGTTACAGGCGCATCTCTCGGTTTTCTATTGGAGGAGCCGGTCAGCGCATTTGCGCGAGCGCAAGACACAGGGCAGGCTGCAGCCGGTTACCGTTCTATCGAAACTTCTCAAGTCGAGGTTTCGGGAAACACGATTTTCGTGCGTCGTTACGGAAGCGGGCCGGCAATTCTGATGGTGCACGGCTTCCCGCGCACCAGCCTGATGTGGCGATTCCTTGCGCCCAAGCTTGCAGAAACTCACACCGTGATTTGCGTGGACTTGCGCGCCTACGGCGCGAGCGGGATCCCTGCTTCTACTGACGACCACTTTCCTTATTCCAAGCGGGCAATGGCGAAGGAACTGGTTGAGGTGATGGACAAGCTTGGATTTCCGACTTTCACGCTGATCGGCCACGATCGCGGAGGACGCGTTTCCTACCGGCTGGCCTTGGATCATCCGAAGAGCGTGGAGCGTTTAGCCGTATTCGACGTGATTCCGATCCTTGAAGCCTGGAACCGGTCAGATGCGCGCTTCGCTCGGACCTACTGGCCTTGGATTTTGCTATCGCAGCAGGAAACGCTCCCGGAGAGTTATCTGCTCGGCGCTCCCGATGCCGTTTTCCATAACCCCTTCGGCCAAGGCTCCTTCGGCCCGGAGATTCTCGAAGAATATGTTCAAACCTATCGCGATCGGGCGCGCGTCCATGGAATCTGCGAGGAATATCGAGCCGCCGCGACGATCGACGTCGAACACGATCGTGCGGACCAAGAAGCTGCGAAGCAAATCGAATGCCCGATGCTGCACCTATGGGCCGAGGGTGGTCCGCTCGACACTTTCTATGCAAAAGAAGGGGGTCCGCTGGGTATTTGGCGGCAGTGGGCGCCACGCGCGCACGGACAGGCGATGAAGGGGGGCCACTTCTTTCCGGAGGAGAATCCTGACGAAACAGCAGTTCTCGCCAAGCAGTTTCTCTCTCTGTAAGCCGTCGATCGCCAATTTTGCTGGTGCGGCCCCGTGTGAAATGACTTGACCCGAGATCACTGAAGGGAAGGAGATCCATCAATGAAAAAGAGGACAAAAATCGCGATTCCTGTTGTTGCTGTTGCAGCCTTGGTCGCATGGTACGTATTCCGACCCGAGCGGCTTGTGATCAATCGACATGTTGACGAAGCGATGCCGACCGTTCAAGGTGCCTTGTCACCGCAGCCTCTTGTCTCCGGACAGTTCTATAGCATCTTGCATCCGACGGCAGGTACCGCAACCATCTACCAGATGGGAGATCGCACCCGTGTTCTTCGTCTCACGGACTTCAGCACATCCAATGGCCCTGATGTGCACGTCTACATGGTCGCTTCTGACGATGCAAAGGACGCAGCCACGGTGCGACAGTCTGGTTTCATCGATCTCGGAGTCATCAAGGGCAATGTCGGCGACCAAAACTACACGCTTGGTGGCGATCTGGACTTGGCTAAATACCGCGCGGTATCCATATGGTGCAAACGATTCAGCGTCAATTTCGGGACTGCTCCGCTGAGACCGCCACGGACGCCGCAGAATCAATAGGATCGCATCCCGCTGGCAAAGGGACCTGTTAGAGGGTAGGGATAAGCGATTCTTCGCTTCGGGAGGCCAAGAATCTGAACCCACGATCGGCTGGGTTGAGTAGTAATAAGCGCGACCACAACCTCAGCCATCTGTTTCACTTCATGAACTGGATTGGCGAACGCGACCGCGAACAAAGCGCATAACTCAGGTGAAGGAACCCAGGTGAAGGTGAACCCAGGCGAAGACGCTTGCGGTCTCCTCGATTACTCTTGTAATCTTGCCCACCAATTACGTAACCGCCAAACTCATCCTTGGAGGCTGTTATGCAGATGTATGCGATTCAACTCCTGTTCGCAATGATCCTCGCTGTCAAGAAATTGATGAGTGGTTTGACCAGGAGACCACAAGCGAAGGCGGCGTAGAGTTTGACAGTGAAGGTCGTTTCGCAGGGACAAGAACACCCACCACGGCACTTTCTCTTTTCTCTCTCCGCACCAAAAAGCCAAATCTGTTTCCTGTCTGCTTTTATCGCACCATGTCGCAGGGCGAGCGTCTTTTGTTCTGAAGGCCCCAGTACCGGACGCCAGTGGATCAGAACTGTTGATCGGGCACCTCAGCCAGTTCGGGGACACGTTCACACATTCCCTTCTTTTGTCCTCCCAGCCGTGTGCAATTGCTTCCCCAGTACTCTTGTTGCCAGTTCCCTGAACAAAATTGCCCTCTCCGAAACGTACGCTCCGTCATCCGGCACGATCGCGCGCAAGTCATTCACGCACTTGTGGATCTGTTGCCCCCGCCCTCCGGAGTCGTAACGATGGTGCAGCGCAACGTGCGGGTGATGCGGAATCCAAGATGGTGGTATAAGCGGATAGCATTCAGGTTATCTTGCCGTACGTGAAGGTAAGGAAGATCCCCGTGCTTCGCGATCTCGTTCATGACGGCGCAGACCAACATCGCGCCATACCCTTTTCCGCGGTAGATTGGGTGCGTGCACACGGCGCTTATTTCTCGATAGCCTGGGATCGCGGTACGCTGGCCCGCCATGGCAGCTAGCCTCCCTTTGTCGCGAACGCCCACATAACCCCCGAGGCGAATCGTGCTTTGCCGGAAGGGGCCGGGTTCCGTGAGCGCCGCAAGAGAAATCATTTCGTTCACATCATTTTCGCCGAGCTTCTCGATTTCGACACCAGTCGAGGATACGGTCTCAGGAGATTCACACAGCATCTGCTCGATGGGAAACTCTGTGACCAGCTTCATCCTACCCCCTGGGTCCGCTGGCTCGTTGAGGAACAGAACACAACGGTCACCGGGCGGAACAAGACTTCTTAACGCCTCCCAGCATTCGGCAGACTGTTCGGGAATGCCTGAGAGCGGACCGACCGCTTCCGGGTAACGCTTCGCGAGGTGATTTCCCTGCGCCAGATCCGAGTGGCGGGTCGACAGCGAATGCCAGATCGGGTTGGCTAAAACGTCTATCATGCAGCGGCCACAGGATAAGAATACAGAGTCGCACGGGAATGCTACGTTGGGAGATCTGGGAACAGCTTAGGCGCCATTTGTGCCGCAAATTCCTTGAACACACGAACGGAGCGCTGAGTAAACCGGTTGCCGAGATGAACCAACCACAAATTCACGGTGCGGAGTCGCCAGTTTGCCAAAGTAGCCCTGAGGCCAACCAGGAACTCTTCGTCTTTCAAAAGGTCGACAGCGATTGGAAGATCGCTCGTTATTGTTTTTCGACCACCAACCCGCCGCGTGCATAAGCTAGAGATTTGGACTCGCAATGGCCATCGATCGGGCTTCATCCCAAACCATCCAGTGTTCGTTCAGAGGTCGGGCACCACACCTGGCGTAGACTCGCCGCGCCGCGACATTCTCAGGGCCGACGTTCACACAAACACGGTGTGCATTCTGCTCGACGAACCATGCCCCAATTCTCGCAACCAGCTGATTGGCGATGCCTTGACCTCGTTTGTGAGCTGCAACGTTGATCCATTGCAGCTCACCATGGCAATCAAGTCGTCTTGTTCTGTGGCCTGCGGTAAAGCCCACAACACTGCCTTACTGCCTTCGTCGACAGCTACAAAGATCGCCCGCTCGGGCAGCGCTTGCTGGGGGGAGTGTTTACCGTGCTCGTACCAGGTGATCCTGTCCATCCAAAAGGCGGGGTCTCCCCACTCTTCGGAACGTATCCGAGCCATCGTGGGAATGTCCTCGTCGCTGGCGAGCCTGATCGTGATGATCATTGAAGTCGAGAAGTCAGAGTATTCGAGTTACCTGCGGGTTCTTCATAAAAAGGTCGGTGTACCTCGCTAGAGGCCCTAAGGCGATGCAGACACACCGCGAGTCGACCTGCGCCTTGGTCAAGCAGGCGTCGGACTCGTTCTGTTTGCGCAGCCGCATCGTGAACCAGGCTTCGAACTTAGGTTTGCGGGCCCTGCGGGTCCGCAGTCAAATTGACGTTACCGGGTCAGATGCTCAGTCAGCGATCAATGCGCGTACCCTCGGATTTCACGAACCGCTCGATACCTCAGGGAATTGTAGCTTCACTCCACCGCTGTTGCCCCGCGTCCCGGCGACTGTATGCCGTGAAACCGCCCATGCTGGCGCGGTTGCGCGATTATGCTTCATCTCTAGCAATCTTGCCGGACGCAGTCTCGTTCGGATAGTTGAAGAAGAGCTGATTGCCGTCGGGATCGTCGACCACCAGGAGCCGGTAGCCCCACGAACCCTCCTTGACCGGAGCGCCCTTGGCCTCGAGTTCCGCGCGCAGCGCGTCCAAGGCGGCGACCGCAGCCTCGACCGTCGCCGGCTCGACGTTCAGGGAAATGAACATCAGCCCTTTGCCAATCTTCTCCGGCCACGTGTCGGCCAGGATAAGCGCGCACCCCTGCCGGTCGACCTGTGCGACATGCGCTCTGCCGTCCTCGTGGTAGCGCCAGGGGCTCGTGAAGCCGAGCCGGTTAACGTAAAACAGGAGCGAGGCCTCAACATCGGCTACGTGTAAAACGGGGCGTGCGAACCAGTCTGTCATAGGCTACATATCCTAAAATTAAAGATACTTTCTTCTTATCAGCCTTCAAAAACCAGGTCTCACCGCTCTGACTTCGGGCAGCGTTTTGAGCGGCGATCAGCCAATCTCCGGCAGCCGATTTTACGCCAACAGCTCACTGAGAGAACCGGGTAGAATTGTTGCCCTAATGGCCTCTACGTGTGGGCGTTTGCCGCGGCGAGCGTCAAGCCTCACAATTCCGAGGGTTTCTGGCGGCAGCGAGCGCCATGTTCATGTCGGACTTCCGAATAGTTTTTGTGGAGCGTGAGCAACCCGAGACATAGGCAGCAGATCGTACCGGACACATAGGTTACACTTTCCGCTTTTTCTTGGGGAGCAAAGTGGATGCCGTGGGAGGAGTGTTCGATGTTGGCTAGCGGCGAGCCAAAGGCGGAACTGTGCCGGGCGTTCGGGATCTCCCGCAATACCTGCTACAAAGCGAGAAGCGTTACCATCAAGGTTCGACGAAGCTACTGACGTGTCGGTCCGGGTTCTGCAAGATCGCGTCTCATCACGAACACCATCTTGAAAGATCGAATTAGCGTTCGAATGCGCTCAGCCAGCAACCAGCCACAGGTCGGTTTGGCGACAATCTCCTGCTCACGGTTCGTTTATCTCAGTTCTTTTCCAGGCGCCACAAGATAGTGAGCGGGTCGCGACCTTTGGTGGGGCTGATGAGTCCGCGCTGTTCCATCGCCTTGATGGTATTTCGATTCGCCGACAGAGGACGTATCTCCTCATTATCTTTCAACCGCCGCAGAACGGGGTTGCCGCCGAGCGAGTCAGTTTCGAGCTGGTATCCGTCTTGGATGTGCGAAAGTAGGTCTTGTTCAGTCTTTGTGAGTTTCGGCAGGAGATTCGCAGCCTTCTTTTTCGCCATTGTTTGGGTCGTCGGAATCGATAATTTACGGAATTGCAACGATCACGCGTCCCGGCTTCAGCGGATGATCGACCAACTCATGGGCGCGTGCTATTTGATCCAATGGGACAATCTCGGCGATGTCCAGCCCCCGCCATCCCGCTTCAAGCGCGAGATTGATAGCGCGAGTAGCGTCGATCTTGGCATCGGCCGGTACATCGTCACTGCCGACGAAGAAGAGTCTGGCGTTCGTAAAGACAAGTTGCCAGAACGGAATCTCCGGCGTCGGAGCATCGGTGGCGTAAGTCGCAATGGAACCGCCCTGTGCCAATATCTCGGTATCCGTTTCGATGTTCGCCCCGAAAGCGACTTCGACGATGTGATGAACTCCATCGGCAGCCAGAGCCCGGATTCGTTCTACTAACCTTTCGCCGCTCAACAGAACCACGTCTGCTCCTGCGCGCGAGGCGATCTTCTTATCGCTTTCGGCCCGGCAGGTGGCGATGACTCGCGCTCCCGCTCGAAGCGCCAGTTGAACGGCACAAGCCCCCACCGCACCCGCGCCGCCCTGCACCAGAACGGTTCGTCCCTCGACCGAACCCGCGACATGAACAGCCCGATGAGCCGTTATACCGGGAATGCCGAGGCAGGCACCCTGCTCCAACGGCACCGTTTCAGGGAGTTGAACCACCTGCTTTAAAGGAAGCACAGTGTACTCGGCGGCAGTTCCGAAGGGACGATAAGATTGAGCGCCAAAGCACCACACACGCCGCCCGATCCATTCCCGCGACACTCCTTCGCCCACCGCGTCAACGGTGCCCGAACCATCGCTGTGCGGTATGACACGCGGATAGGGCATCCCGATCCCAAACGCATCCTGACGTTTCTTCACATCCCCCGGATTTATACCTGAAAAGGAAACGCGGATCCGAACCTCGCCTTCGCGAGGATGCGGGTCGTTCATCTCGCCGACGATCAAGACATCGCGCGCAGCACCTTGCTTTTCGTACCACGCTGCCTTCATCGTTCAACCTGTTGGTGATCGGAAGCGAGACAAACGTTGGCAAGGCCATAGCAACGATGGCCTGTAAGCATTGCGCGACTGTGCTCCAGAATCTATCGGCTGGTTTACGAGCATTTTTGCCAATCTTTTTCGTTTATCCTTGTCCTCGTCAGACTCTCGATCATCGTGCCGGGCAATTTGACGGCGCCCGACAAACACCACATTCATCGCTCCGTTTGCCAGGCTGCCGTACCGTTAACGCCTCTGTCTTTTCGGTCCACTCTGGTCGGTGCGCCTGTCGAATACGAGAAAAAGCACGTTCGAATTCTAGGAGAGTCCTCCGGGGAAAGGAAGTTCGGGTGATCGGGGAAAATGGGAGCACTCGGCGCGAGGAAGACAAAATCGACCGACGGGATGACTTGGACCAACAGCCCATCATGCGACAATCCTCTGAAGAGGGACGCTGAATTGCTTGTTTTCACGTCGGCGTCGCAGAATGGAGTACCGTGCCAAATACTTCGAAACATCTGGAGCCCCGGTGGCCCGTGATGCTTGCTCTGCTAGCCGTCGGAGGACTGCGCTTTTCTCTGCCCGAATCCCTTTCAGCGGGCCCAGACTGGCTCATCATCGTGGTTGTCGGAGTGCTTCTGATTCCCACAGCCTGGGCACGCCAGCGCGGCAAAGATAACCTCAATAAGTTTCTGGGCTATCTGCTGAGCTCCATCGTGACCGTCGACATGATCTGGTCGCTCGGACTGCTGGTCGCGGCTCTACCAGCGCATCGACAGTCTCCGAAGGAGCTTTTGCGTTCCGCAGCGGCCTTATGGATTACGAACATCCTGGTCTTCGCCGCGTGGTACTGGCGTTTGGATGCAGGTGGCCCACGCGAGCGTGAGTTGCGTGGCGTCCATACCGACGGAGCGTTTCTTTTTCCACAGATGAGTCTTGATCAGCAAGCCAAGCGCGAGATGGGAGAGCAATGCTGGAGTCCAGGTTTTGTGGATTACCTCTTTCTCGCTTTCAATACCAGTACCGCATTTTCACCAACCGACTGTCCCGTTTTGTCGACATGGGCCAAACTGCTCATGATGGTTCAAGCGCTGATTTCTCTGACCACAGTGGCTCTGTTGGCCGCTCGCGCGGTAAACATTCTTTAGTGTCCCCGGTAAAGATTCAAGCTGCCGAGTCCACATCTTTGTGGCGTTCCGGATGCAACAATTCATCTGTGCGCCCGACAAGGGGCAGCAGTCTTGACAACCGAGAAAGCATGGACCAGGTCTCGAGCATTCTTCGTTCTCGTTGTTCTGGCTTTCGGACGCCCTCGACTGGCGGAAGGCGCAGGACAACATGAGATCCAGGTCTATGGTTCCGACACAGTCGCTCCCAACGTAAATTGGTGTCCAACGATGATATTCAGAATTTGTTCGGGTGCTGATGACCTTTGAAGAAAACTGCAACTGCAGTTTCGTGACATTGGCCCGCCCCATGGTCCGATTTTTTGACAGCAGTTTTCATAATGCCGTGCCTGACTCTCAGCGTCGGGTCCGTGATGACGGGAGTCGGTACTCCGGACAACTCCGGATATAAACAGCGCAGTGAATGTTAAGGGTCAGAGTCTTAGGGCAGCAGTTTCTCGCTGGAGATATTCCTCCAGGCGATCGGCGAGCCAGGATACTAGTTGTTCCTTGCACCGGGAGGGAACCTCAACGAATTGCATCCCCGAGGATCCGGCCGGGTTACACCAGCAGACTTCGGCGGTTATTGTGGCGTCGGCCCGGGTGTGGGGCAGGGTCAAGCGCAAGGCAACTCGATCTCCAACCTGCAGGCCGGGTGAGTTGGTGAGAGCAATGCCCACCTCGCTGATGTTGGCGGAAGTGGCCATAAACTCGGGCTGGGAGCCGATTGAGACATGGACGGGGATCTGTACGGGACAGCGAAAGGAGCGCCGTTTTTCGCTCACCATAAGCGGGTAAGCTACCTTGATCGTTCGCGTCAGGATGGTTGGAGACAGTGGTTTGACGAGTACGAAGCTGGCGCCGGCGCGAAAGGCGATGGGCATGTCGTCGTTGCTCTTCAAGATGGCTAACACGACAGTCGCCTTGTGGGACGTCATTTGACGCGATGTTTTGAGTAGCTCCAAGGCAGCGGCTCTGTCATTGAAGTCCACTACTAGCGCTTCAAACTTGGAATGGCAAAGTTTGCCGGTAGCGGAGGAGAAGTCGGAGCAGACCTCGACATGCGCCGCCATTTTTCCCAGAAACTCGCATAGAGTATCGATGGTCTGAATGTCGCCACTCACCAGCAGGACCCGAACTCCTGCCGCCGCAGGCAGTCTTTCTCTCGAACCGGCTTTTCTCGATGCGGTCTCATTCGACCCAGGCGCCGCCGCTCCAATGGTTGTCGGTCCAGGTGTTGTCACGGGGGCCCGGGAGTCGGTCATATCACCAGGGCCTCGGGGATCTCCATCTCGCCGTGTTCGAAGGCGTCAACAAATGCCTCGACCACTGCGGGGTCGAAGTTTGTGCCGGCACTGGAGACGATGATTTGCCGGGCTTCAAACGGGGTGACGGCGCGGCGATAGGGGCGGTCGCTGGTCAAAGTGTCGTAGGCGTCAGCCACGGCCAATACCCGGGCTTCAACCGGGATCTGGTCACCTTTCGAGGGACCGTATCCCGAGCCGTCGAACTTGTCGTGGTGGGCAAGAATAATAGGGAGGATGCGGCGCAACGATCCACCGACCGGTTCGAGCAGGGCGACTCCCTTCTGGACATGGGCGCGCATTTCCGCCATCTCTTCCGGGGTGAGGCTGGAGGCCTTGTATAGGAGCTCGCGGCTGGTTTCGAGCTTGCCGACATCATGGAGCAGGGCAGCGGCGCGGACGTCGTCGATGTGCTCCTGGTCGAATCCCATACGCGCGGCCAGAGCTGAGGCGTACAACGCGACACGGTAGGAGTGATTGTGAGTGTATTTATCGTTCGAGATGAACTGCTGGAGAATGGTTAGAAGACCGAAGTAGGTCTGGCGGAGTTCGACCAGATGGGATTCCTTTCTGTCATACAAGGTTCCCATGGCATAGGCCGTGATGAGAAGCAAGCCAGCCCAGGTGAGGAGCTCGGACCATTGGTCGTAATTCAAGGCAAACGGAGCTGAACCGGCAAAGAGGCCGGTATCTTTCCAGAGAAGTATGAGGACCATGAAGATGCTGGCGCTGGCCGTCAGTACGGCGTGTCGCCGGCCATAGACGTAGGCCGAGAAGATGGTGGGCAAGGTATAAAGACCCAGAATCATGCGGTGAGAAGCGACCAACCAGTTAAACAGGCCAGCGATAACGAACAGAGACAGGACCAGACATAGTTCCTGGTTGATCCTGGCCAGACCGACCTTGAACTTAGATTTGATCTTCGGAGTATCTCCGGTAACGCTTGCTCGGCTGCCCAGAACGTGTTCATTCGTGAATGTTGATTTCATGCCATTTTCCATTTTGATAGCGCCCCCGGGCGAATGAGCTTCCCCTAAGCTATCTATCGACTTGGTCTTGGACAACTTTAGCCAGGAAATGCCGAACTGAGAGGTCAGAACGCAGAAGTTTGGAGCCATGCGGTGTCCCTTATCAATCCCAACTTTCGTTGGGTCTTGCAACAAGGTTTTGAGGAGTACTTCCCGTCTGCGACAGAGTGGTCACGTTTCCGGCTGGAGACGACGCCTGGCGATCGGCTCAAGCAGATCGGGCAGGTCCGAATGTGGGTTCGACCAGGACCGGGAAAGACACACGATCGAGAACGCTCTACGGGAGGCCTGGGGGACTGGTATCGGGACCAACCAGGGCTGCCGTAGAATTGGGCATTCCCAGGCAGGGCATTCCCAGGCAGACACTCGAGTCCAGGATCAGGAACCTGAGAAGGATGCTACCGTTTCAAAGCCTTGTAATCTCTCAGCCCGTTCCTCAGTCGCCCCTACCAAGGCACGGGTCGGCCGGTGAGCGCAGGTTGCCCAGGATGAATCCGAGTTCAACGACCATTGCGGCCCTCGCTGCGCCGCCGCAATCTTGCCTCTCAGGTGGCCTTATGAGGCATCAGGCAGCCTTCCCAATTTCGGTGGCGCCTTCCACCTCAATCAGTTTTCCGGAACGAACGTCGTAGACGAATCCGTAAACCGGGATCGACTGGGGGACTAATGGATGGTTGCGAATGCGCTCTACATCGTCGATGACCGCTTGAGCCTGATCGCGGATGGTAAGCCACTCGATGTACTCGCCCGCATTAGACCCGGGACCCTGACCGATGTCGCGAAAGCCGTTCGGGGTCAATTCCGCGGTCTCCAGACTCGACGCCAGCAGCCCGCGCATGACCTCATTCGTGAAAAACTCCATCCCGCAGTCGGTGTGGTGGATGACAAAGAATTCCCGGGTGCCCGGCAGTTTGTAGCTGATCACGAGGGATCGGATGGCGTCGTCGCTGGCCCGACCACCGGCGTTGCGGATCACGTGCGCGTCTCCCTCGGCTAGGCCGGCATATTTGGCAGGATCGAGCCGGGCATCCATGCAGGTGAGAATTGCAAAGCGCCGGGCTGGCGGCAAAGCCAATTTGCTTTTGTCTCCGAAATTCGGGGCGTAAGTCCTGTTTGAGGCAAGTACTTCCGAAAGGATCTGACTCATTTGAAATCTCCCCAGCTGATGAATTTGGCCAACGGCTCACTGGCAGCGTTACGCTCACGACTCCAGCACAAGTTTTGCGCCTTAGGTAAGAGACGGCTTGTGGTCCCGGAGGGAATCTCGAATTTTGGGGCTGCTTCCTCTTCGCCGAATCGACACGAGCCATGTCTTGCTTGGAGTATACTATATAGTCGATCGATGTACTAGACATAGGAGATTTGCCCATGGTACGAAGTTTGTTTGCTGTGGTATTCCTGCTGTTCGGTCTGGCATGTAACTCGTCAAACGTGCCGCCGCCGACCGCCGTCAACCCGCCGAAGGTCACGGTTCTCCAGAACAGTCCTGGTCAAGCCAATGGGCTCATCTTCATCGCTCCCAAACGCGCGGGCATCGGCGGTGGCCCCCAGCCGGGCCCAGTGGGCCCCGAAATCGTTGACAACGATGGCCGCGTCATCTGGTTTTTCCCAGTGACAAACGGTCAGGTGGCGGCCGACTTCCGCGTTCAATCCTATCGGGGCAAGCCAGTACTGACGTGGGGGCAGCAGAGCAACTTCGGAAAACTCGCCGGGGGTACGTCGGTGAACTACATCGCCGACGACACGTATCACGTTATCGCCACCGTGAAGGCCGGAAGCGGACTCAACGCCGATGCTCATGAATTCTTGCTCACACCGCAAGGCACGGCCCTCATTACCATCTACGATGTGGTCACGGCCGACCTGTCCTCGGTTGGTGGATCGACGAATGCACAGGTGTGGGAGGGGTCGATCCAGGAAATCGATGTCTCCACCGGCAAAGTGGTCTTCGAATGGCACAGCCTGGGGAAGGTCGCGTTCGACGAGAGTTACTGGCCACTTCCGGACTCGTCGACGGCGGCCTGGGACTACATCCACATCAATGGCATCGCACTCGACGACGACGGCAACCTGCTGCTGTCTGCGCGCCACACATCAACCGTCTACAAGCTCGACCGCCACAGCGGCGCGGTGATCTGGCGACTGGGAGGCAAGAACAGCGATTTCCGCTTCGGACCGGGAGCCGCTTTCTCTTTTCAGCACGACCCGGTGATCGCAGGGCCCAATACGCTGCGCCTATTCGACAACGAGGTGAATCCCAAGCCGGTCCTGCCGTGGTCGCGCGTCATCTGGCTGAAACTGGATCCGACGGCAAAGACTGCTACGCTGATCCGCTCCCTCGATCACCCCGATCATCTTTCAGTGCTCTCGCAAGGCAGCGCGCAAGCGTTGGATAACGGCAATACGTTCGTGGGTTGGGGCGAGCCGGCACACTTCTCGGAATTTGACTCCAACGGACGAATGATTTTCGACGCCACTCTACCGAAGGGCTACGACACGTACCGAGCCTACCGATTCCGCTGGCCACCCGATCCAAGATGACGCGTTTCATGGGCGGAACGGCCGGCACGCAGGTTTCCGCCGGCCCGATTGACGCTTTCCCCGCGTTCTCCAGGAAGTCACGAACTTGTGCACCTGATTTGAGGGCACCTAACTAAGGCCTCCTCTTCGGTCGGCTACTCGTTGTCAACGACTCCTTAAAAGGACAACCTGACTAGTAGACTTGATTCTGGGCCGCGTGTGGCCGGGTTCCAGACTGGAGAGAACCATGAAAGCAATTGCATTCACGCGTCCGTTACCGATCGAGGCTCAGGACTCGCTGGTCGAGCTCGAACTGCCCCAGCCGGAATTCGGGCCGCGGGATTTGCTGGTCAATGTGCGCGCGGTTTCGGTCAATCCAGTGGATACGAAGGTGCGGGGCGCGCGGCATCAAGGCTCGACCTCGGAGAACACAGGCAAACCGCGGGTGCTTGGCTGGGATGCTGCGGGCGTGGTGGTGGGCAAAGGCGCCGCGGTCACCGGATTCGTTGTGGGCGATGAGGTCTACTATGCCGGCGAATTGGATCGTCCCGGATCGAACGCCGAATACCAGGCTGTTGACGAACGGCTCGTCGGACGCAAGCCGAAGTCGATTGGCTTTGCCGAGGCCGCCGCGCTACCCCTGACGAGCATTACCGCTTGGGAACTGCTGTTCGATCGGCTTGGCATTCGTGAGGGAGAAAGCGGCGCGTCTTTGCTGGTCAGCGGAGCCGCCGGCGGTGTGGGCTCGATTCTCCTGCAACTCGCGCGCCGGCTCACGGAACTGACCGTCGTAGCGACGGCATCGCGGCCGGAAACAGTGCAATGGGTCTCACAAATGGGGGCCCACCACGCAATCGACCACACGCAGCCGCTGGCCGGGCAGGTGAATGGACTGGGCGTGCCTCCGGTGAAATACATCGCCAGCCTCACGGCCACCGCACGGAACTTTGCGCCATTGGTCGAGCTCCTGGCTCCGCAGGGAAAGCTCGGCCTCATCGACGACCCGGAAACGCTCGATGTGGTGCCGCTCAAACGCAAGTCGGCTTCGCTCCATTGGGAATTCATGTTTGCGCGCTCGATGTGGGAAACCCCAGACATGGCCGAGCAGGGACGTCTGCTGAACCGCGTGTCGGAGCTTGTCGATCGCGGTGAACTGCGCTCGACGCAGACGCAGACCTTCAGCCCCATCAACGTCGAGAACCTGAAGAAGGCCCACGCGCTTGCTGAGAGCGGAAAGGCAATCGGCAAAGTGACGTTGGGCGGATTCTGACGTTGAGGCTTATAAGATGGGGTCTATCCTGGTGGCGCGATTGAGGCGGTGATCACCCCGTCGCCACAACCGCCGGGCCGGAGTGCCGCTGGTGTTCGTCAAGCGTGAACACATAATCCTGCGCTCCGTCACTTCAATACTGGACTACTCCTCCACGACTGAAAGCCTCACAGCGGGAAGACTTCCCCATTCGGTGATTGTGAGCACTATAGACCAGCCTAGGGCCTAGGCTTTGTCCCATACTTGGTGTGTGGGTGGCACTCCGGTTAGGACAACCTTTGGCAAAGCAAATCACGATCGCGAAGAGAAAACCTGATTTCAGTCCCAGCACCTTTCTTTCAACCATCGGGAAGGGCAGGGAGATGGTGTCTTTTCAAAAGAAACAGACGATCTTCGCTCAGGGCGACCGCAGGGACGGCCTATTCTTCGTCCAAACCGGGAAGGTGCAGCTCAGCGTGGTATCGGAAGGCGGGAGAGAAGCAACCCTGGCCATTTTAGGCGAAGGCGATTTCTTTGGAGAAGGGGGTCTGGCTGGTCAGCCCCTACGCATGTCGTCGGCGACCGCCTTGACAGGCTGCGTCTTGCTGCACATTGAAAGGGAAACCATGGAGCGTACCATGGGCCTGGAACCGAAACTGGCGGCCATCTTTGTCAAATACCTGCTGAAGAGGAACATCCGCTATCAGGATGACTTGGTGGATCAACTTTTCAATTCCAGCGAAAAACGGCTCGCGCGAGTTCTCCTGTTAATGGCGCAATTCGGCAAAGAAGGAGCGCCAGAAAGCTCAGTCCCAAGGCTGAGTCAGGAAACTCTGGCGGAGATGGTCGGGACGACACGCTCGCGGGTCAGCTTCTTCATGAACCGATTCAGGAAGCTGGGGTTTATCAACTACCGCGTTGGAAATAATTTACACGTTGACAGTTCGCTCCTTAACGTTCTTCTTCATGATGATGACGACGGAAAAGCCGCGACTCCGAGTGCCAACAACCAAACTCCACGTGCCAAGAGCGCTTCAGAACCGCCTCCAGAGCCCGGCGAGGCTCCTGACAAAGATCGTGCCAGGAGGCCACCCCTGCTAGGCGTTCCACAACGTCGTAAGTGAGCGCCACATAGCTCAAAACATCCCTAGGCATGAAAACTAGGTCGCGCCCGCTCTGTCGAGCTTCCCCCTGACACGCAAATCGACGGCGCGGGGAACGGTCATCTTTCGGCGTCAGCGCTTGTGCAGGGTCTCAGGCCGTAGCAGGATGAGGCCGTCCGGTTCGCGCTCAAACATCCCGCATTTGGTGCATCGGGCGGACGCTAGCGGCGTCGAAACCTTGGCCGCGGCGCACGTGATCTTGTCACCGGGGTCAGCCGTCTCCTTCGGTTGTGCGCCTAGGCTATGTGGCAATCAAGGGCATGGCAACTTTGGCCTCATAATCTTCCGATGCCTGCTCCTCGCTTCGAGTGCCGTGGGTGCCACGCAAACCTGCGTACCCATCAAAAAAGATTCCCGGGCGGCTTCTATCCGGACGGGGTGATCCTGCCGAGAGACCTTAATCTCCCGTTTGAGTCCACATTGGCATCAGTATATTTTCGAGGGCAGAATCCAAACGCCTGACATCGAGCAGAACGGTCTCTAAGTGCTGGCGTTGGACGGTGGTGATGGGTGAACCGTAATCATCGAGCACCATCGTGACAAGCCGACGAATCAAGATCAACGGAGCAAATAGGCCTAAAACATCAGGTGTAACGCCGTCATTCAGCGTCAATTGCTTCGTTTCGTTCGTGCTGAGTGCTAGCTAGTGTGCCGTCTCTAAAGTCTCTTTATAATTCTTTACCTTTCGCAGGATAGATCGTGCCGTAGCAGTCCAAACGAAAGGCTTCGGATTTCTGTTGTGATCGCGGATATAGGCCTCG
>Ga0302324_100004476_pt1 | contig 30899 bp, 25 predicted proteins | sample Palsa_T0_1_FD_201949 | JGI IMG/M metagenome (GOLD analysis project Ga0302324, IMG submission 201949) | Peat permafrost microbial communities from Stordalen Mire near Abisko, Sweden - Palsa_T0_1 | ecosystem: Environmental > Terrestrial > Soil > Palsa > Peat permafrost | place: Sweden: Abisko... | reverse complement strand
TCGGATTCTCTGGAACAGGCCGAGGTCTCCTACGCCGGTCTGGCGCCAGGATTTGCCAGCTTATACCAGGTCAATTTCACGATACCCTCGAGCGGTTTGGAAAACGGCGATACCCCCATTTACTTTTGGACCATCGAGGCGTTCAATCAGATGGCGACGATCAGCGTGTCGGGTTTCAATCAACCGACCGGCGAGGTGGCTCCCAACCGCCGGATCGCGGCGCTACGCAGCCGCGCTCATTTTGCTCAAAGCAGGCAGAGCCAACACACGAAGAATTTACGGCGTGCCTTACCTGACCGTTCGAAGGAGTAGCTTCACCTGGTCCCGGGGACCGCTGAAGTTACGAATCTAATATAATGGCCCTGGCCGCAACGCTTTGCGACGAATGGGGTTCGGCATGTTTGATCAAGCCAAAAGGTGCCGCGAGATGAACGCGGCGGTGTTCACCCTGCTCCTGGTGTCTGGTTTGTCATACGCTGGCGACACCACCTCCGCCGACAGCGCCGACTCGCGCCTCGCCGAGGCTGCAAGAAATCAGGATCAAACGGCAGTTCGCGCGCTCCTAAACCAAAAGGTCGACGTGAATGTCCGGTCCAGCGACGGCTCGACGGCGCTGCTTTGGGCGGTGCATTGGAACGATCTCGATATAACGAATCTGCTGCTGGCGGCGGGTGCGGAAGCGAACACGGCGAACGACTTCGGAATGACGCCGCTCTCGCAGGCGTGTACCAACGCTGATTCCCCCTTGGTGCGGCAACTCCTGAAATCGGGCGCCAATCCAAACACCGCGATCTCGACCGGCGAGACTCCGCTCATGACTTGCTCCAAGACCGGCAGCGTGGACGCAGTTCGGATGCTGGTGGAATACGGCGCGGCGATCAACGCGAAAGAGCCGACGCAGAATCAGACGGCGTTGATGTGGGCCGCCGCGGAACGTCACCCGGATGTGGTTCAGGCGCTCATCCAGGCGCATGCGGATCTAAAAGCCAACACCAAACAGGGATTCACCGCCATTCACTTTGCCGCGCGCGTTGGCGACCTCGAGAGCGTAAAGGCGCTGCTGGCCGCGGGAGTGGACATCAATATCCCGACGCAGGCCGAAGGCAGCGCAAATCGCGTGACGTCGCAGCTCGGGATCCCGAAGACCGTGGGCGCTCTGGGCTACACTCCGCTGCTGGTGGCGGTGGTGCGCGGCCAAGTGGACCTCGCGCTTTGGCTGCTGGAGCATGGCGCCGATCCCAACAACATTGCGGGGGGCTTTACGCCGCTGCATTGGGCGTCGAGCCAATGGGAAAGCTTTACGGCCAATCCGGTATATGGCTTTGAAGACCCAATGTCCGGCATTCCGGATCGCCAAGCCAAGCTGCGATTGGTGAAGGCTCTGTTGGCCCATGGGGCCAACGTGAACAGCCGCATGACGAAACCGCAGCCGAGCTTCGCGGGCGGATATTTGGACGCCAACGGATCCACGCCGTTCCTGCTCGCCGCATCGGCCAATGACCTGGAGATGATGCACATCCTGCTGGACGCCGGAGCCGATCCAAAAATTCTCTCAGCGTCGAATGCTTCGGCCATTATGGCGGCGGCGGGTCTGAACCACTCCATCGGAGAAGATACCGTGACCGAGGCGCAAGCCATGGAGACAGTGAAGCTATTGTTGGATTTGGGCGTCGATCCGAAGGGCGAGACCACCTTTGGCGAGAACGCTCTGTACGGTCCAGGGTATCGCGGTTGGAACAAGCTGCTGGCGGAGCTGATCGATCTGGGCGTCAGCATCAATGTGGTTAGCAAGGCTGGCGTGACGCCGTATCTTGCGGCGCACGGCGACGGCGACCGGCTGGGCGGCGTCCTATATAACAAGGAAGGAGCCGAGCTGCTTCTGAAGCATGGCGCCGATCCTAAGCTGGGCCATCCGTGCGAGGCACAGAATAAGTGCAGGGCGGAACAGTGAGAGCATTCCTCATCCCAGCGGCCTGTTTCGTGATTCACGGCATAGCGGCAAATGCCGCCACCACCAATCCGGCGCACGAGATGGTGACGAAGTACTGCGTCTCCTGTCACAACGAGAAACTGAAGACCGCGGGCCTCACGCTCGATCGGGTTGACGCGGATCATCCTTTCAACTCGCAAGAGATTTGGGAAAAGGTGATCGTTAAGCTGCGCAGCCGCGCGATGCCGCCCCCGAAACTGCCTCGTCCGGACAACGCCACATACGATAACGTGGCAGCCTGGCTCGAATCGGAAATCGACCGCGCGGCTACGGCTCACGTGAACCCGGGGCGGTCCGCCAGCTTGCATCGCCTCAATCGCGCGGAATACGCCAATGCGGTGCGCGACCTGATCGCGGTTGACGTGGATCCCCAGGCTACGCTGCCGCCGGACGAACAGGCGTTCGGGTTCGAAAACAACGCCGAGGCGCTCTCGATGCAGCCGGCATTGCTGGATCGATACGTATCCGCGGCCGCGTTCATTGCGCGCCGTGCCGTAGGCGATTCCAGCATCCCGGCCGCGTTCGTGCGCTACGGAGCGTTGAAGGGTAACGCGAACGACCAGACTTACCTGCGGCAGACAGACCGTCTGGGCGAAGACTTTCCCCTGGGATCGAAAGGCGGCGTTGCAGCGCGTCACTATTTTCCGGTGGACGGCGAATACGTTTTTAAGCTTCGCTTGCAGAGGACCTGGAGCAGTGAGATTCGCGGCTTGAACGCTCCAAATCAATTTGAGATCCGCCTGGACGGGAAGCGAGTTTGGCAAGGCACGCTGGGCGGAGGGAAAGCGCCCTCTAAGACCTTTCTGTATGACGGGGACGAAGCGCTCCAGGCCCGTGTGCCGGTGAAGGCCGGGTTGCACCAGGTGATGGCGACCATGCTCAAGACGGAGGATGCCGAGCCGGAGGGCCCCGGTCCGGACCGGCTGCCGCTTTTCAGCCGCGCATCCGACAATCCGACATCGACGATTGGCATCGCATCGCTCTTGATCGGCGGTCCGTATGAGGGGCACGTGCCGGCCGACTCACCCAGCCGCCAGCTTTTGTTTGTGTGCCATCCTGCCAACGGCACAGACGAAATTCCGTGCGCGACGAAAATCCTGTCCCGTCTGGCGCGGCGCGCTTATCGGCGTCCGGCCACTGACGATGATGTCCAGACGCTGCTCGCGTTTTACAAGCGAGCCAGGGCCTCCGGGAATTTTGACGATGGGATTCACGCCGCTCTGGAGCGGGTGCTGGTGAGCCCCGATTTTCTGTTCCGCATCGAATCCGATCCGGCGGGCGCCGCTCCAGGCTCGGCATATCGTGTTTCCGATGTCGAGCTGGCTTCGCGATTATCGTTCTTCCTGTGGAGCAGCATTCCGGACGATACGCTGCTCGACTTGGCGATCCAGGGTAAGTTGCATGAACCGGCGATCCTGGAGCAACAAGTGTCGCGCATGTTCAGGGACCCGCGCACGCGATCGTCGCTGATTGAAAACTTCTTTTCGGACTGGCTGGAGACCAGGAACGTGTGGCTGCTCAATCCGGACGGCACTAAGTTTCCATTCTTCGATGACAATTTGCGCTCCGCGTTTGTCAAAGAGACCGAACTGTTTCTGGACGCTCAACTGAAGGAAGACGCGAGCGTTGCCGAGTTACTAACCTCCAATGAAACTTTTCTGAACGAACAGCTGGCGCAACATTATGGAATTCCGGGAATCTACGGGAGCCACTTCCGGCCGGTAAAACTCACCGATGAAAACCGCTTTGGACTGCTGGGCAAGGCCAGCGTGCTGGCCGTCACTTCTTACACCACGCGTACGGCGCCGACCATCCGGGGCAAGTGGGTGCTGGAAAATATCCTGAACGCGCCGCCTCCGGCGCCTCCGCCCAACGTGCCTTCGCTCGAATCGAGCAACAAAGATGGTCAAGCGTTGACCGTGCGCCAAATGCTGGAGATGCATCGCGCCAATCCTACTTGCGCGGGTTGCCACGCGCGCATGGATCCGCTGGGGTTGAGCCTGGAGAATTTCGACGCGATCGGACGCTGGCGCACAACGGACGCAGGCCACGCCATTGACGCATCCGGCGTACTGCTGGACGGCACCAAGGTGGATGGTCCCAAGGAGCTGCGGCAGGCCCTGACGGCGCAGAAAGCACAATTTGTAAAAACGGTAACCGACAAACTGCTCACGTATGCGTTGGGCCGCGGGCTGGAGTATTACGATGCTCCCACGGTCCGCGCGATTGACCGCGCCGCGGCAGCCGACGATGATCGCTGGTCGGCGGTGGTCTTAAACATCGTGAAGAGCCCGGCATTTCAAATGCGGAGCGGTCAGATGAGAACTCAGTCGCCCCAGCCGGTGACCAGTGCCAGGAGGTAAGGAAGCCATGTTTGTCACGAAAAAGGCTATTTCGCGCCGCACCGTGCTGCGCGGAGCAGGTACCGCGATAGCGTTACCGCTGCTCGATTCCATGCTTCCCGCCTTCGCTCCGGCCGCGTCCACCAAACCGGTACGCCGCTTCGGCGTGGTGTATCATCCGAACGGCGTTATCTACGATCAATGGCTGCCGAAGGGCGCCGGCACCGAATTCGAACTCTCGCCCACCTTGAAAGGACTGGAACCATTCAAGGACCAATTGACCGTGGTGACCGGCCTGTTCTGCGATCCGGCAGAGGCGCTCGGCGACGGCGGTGGAGACCACTCCCGGGCGTGCGGCTCATACCTTACGGGCGTGCATGTGAAGAAGTCCGACAGCAATGTCGAGAACGCCGTCTCCATGGACCAGATCGCCGCCAAGGCGTTCGAGCGCGAGACTCAGCTCTCGTCGCTGCAAATGACCGCCGACGAAAACAGTTTGCTAGGTTCCTGCGATCTGGGATATAGCTGCGCCTATAGCAGCACCATTTCGTGGCTGACGCCGACGTTGCCGCTGATGGCCGAAAATAATCCGCGCGTTCTTTTCGAGCGGATGTTCGGCTCGAGCGACAGCACCGATCCCCGGGTACGTGCGGCGCGCCTCAGCCAGGATAAAAGCCTTCTCGATTCCGTCAACGAGCGCGTGAATCAACTGCAGCGCCAGCTTGGCGCGTCCGACAACCGCAAAGTGGATGACTATCTCGCATCGCTCAGAGATGTGGAGAGGCGAATTCAGAAGGCGGAAGAGCAAAGCAACAAAGAATTGCCCGATGTAGCACAGCCCGCCGGCATTCCGGAAAAGTTTGAAGACCAGGTCCGATTGCTCTACGACTTGCAGTTGCTGGCTTTCCAATCCGACCTGACGCGCGTAACCACCTTTATGTATGGACGCGAGCAGACCGGCCGGCCCTATCCGCAGATCGGCGTGCCGGAGCCGCACCATCCGCTCACCCATCACCAGGGCAACCCGGAGAAGATGGAAAAGTGCGCCAAGATTCAGCGCTATCACATCGCATTGTTTACCGAATATCTTCAGAAGCTACGCAACACTCCGGATGGCGATGGCTCACTGCTGGATCACGTGATCCTTCTTTTTGGATCCGGCATTAGTAATAGCGACCGGCACACGCATGGTCCGCTGCCGACATTTCTGGTGGGTGGAGGCAGCGGGACGCTCAAGGGTGGGCGTCACCTGGTTTATCCGGAACACACGCCGCTCGCAAATCTCGAGCTGACTTTGTTGAATAAACTGGGTGTGCCGGCCGAAAAGCTGGGCGATAGTAACGGGCAGTTCAAGGAACTGTCGGGACTGTCCTGAAGCCCAGCAAGTTCTTGGGCGATCCCCAGCCCGAAGCCGGGTCCCATCCAACAGTCGCAGAGTATCCCGCAACGCCGTTGGCGGCGTTGTTCCCACTGACGACATCATGCAGGAATTCCGTCTGTTGACCTAAGGCGCCCAGCGCGTAGAGCAGGGGATTGACAAATCCCAATGGCCGGCCGGCGAGCTGATTGGCAATCGAGATCACTCCCGCCCAAGCGGGCGTGGACTCGCTGGTGCCGCCATTAAAGTAAAAACCATTATCGGCGGCGTCCGGATAAAAGCCGATGTAGGTGAAGACGGGGTCGGCGTTGAAGGCAACATCGGGAATGCCGCGATGGCCGCCGAGCTGCTTTTGATCGCTTTCTGGTAGCGCCCATTGATAGAACGGCTGCGGGAAATATTGGCTGACGCCACCGCCCGTTGCGCCGTTCTCGTCATTCCAAACGGTCTCAGACTCAAAGAGACCCGTGGAACCAACCACGAGACTGGTCCCGCCCACGGCGAGTACAAAGGGAGACGACGCCGGAAACAGCACGGTGGGGAAGGGATAGTAGTTATTGGCGACATCAATATTGGCGCTGCCGGAATCGCCCGCGCCGGCCAGCACCGTGACGTGCTCAGCGGCCGCTCGCGCATAGAACGTGTTGAAGTCGGAGATCAGTCGCCTTCCCGCAACATCGAGAAGCGTATTCTCCGCAGTGCCCCAACTCTGCGAGATGATGTTCCCCAAATGATTATCCAAGGCGTATTGTTCTAACTGCAGAAATTCGGGAAGGCCTTGGAGGCCCTCAGTCTCGTCCACCGGGCTGGTGAGAACGACGATGGCCGCACCCGGCGCCATGGAGTGCGCCCACTGCACATCCAGCGCCGTCTCAAACGCCCACGCCACCTGGTCGTCGTTGTTCACATCGAACGGCACCGTGCCTAAGGGCGCCAGCACCTGGATGGATGGCGGATCGGGCAGGCCGAAAGCAGCATCGAACGCTTGGAGATCGGCCACAATGGTCGGGCTGCCGAAGGATTCAATAATGACGATGGTTTGGCCCGTGCCATTGTAACCGGCCTTGAGCAAAGGCGTCAGGCCGTACGCAGTTTGAAGTTGCTGCGGGCTGTAGCAGGGAACGCCGGTATAGGGAATGCAAACCGAAGGGGAGGGCGCCTGGCCCCAAGAGACGGCTTGGCCGGCTAACAATGCGAGTAAGAGAATAATTGAGGTTTTCATAAAAGGGTCCTTTGTATTGATTCCTATTCGTCGCGAAGCGCGGTGGCTGGATCCACGCGGGAAGCCCGGTGCGCCGGTACGTAACAGGCAGCTAATGCCACTGCAGCGAGAAGCGGAACTACCGTGGCGAAGGTGATCCAGTCGGTGGGCTCGACACCGTACAACAGGTTCGCCATCAGGCGGGTGACTGCCAGCGCCGCGATGAGACCGGCTGCCATTCCGACGCCGGTAAGACGTGCCCCTTGGCCCAGCACCATCGCGATGACTGTGGTGCGCTTGGCTCCCAAGGCCATGCGGAGCCCCATCTCGCGGCTGCGTTGCAGAACTGAATATGACACCACGCCGTACAGCCCAATGCAGGCCAATAGCAACGACACGATGCCGAACGCGCCAATCAACCACATGGAAAAACGCTGGCTGACGAGAGACTGGTCGACGATCGTAGTCAGGGTGGCGACGTTTGAGACCGGCAGATCGGCATCCAGCCGGTGAATCTCTTGCCGCACGCTCGAGGTCAACAGTGCGGGGTCCATCCTGGCTCGCAGGGCCACATGCATGACCAGCATCGAAGGGAACGGCTTCTGCGTGAAGGGCACGTAAATCTGGGGGCCAGTGTCTTCGCGCAGCGAGACCTGCTTCACGTCCGCCACCACGCCGACGACATTCATGAGCGGAGACTGCGGGTCAGCGAGACCCACCTGTTTGCCGATAGGATCTTCGCCCTGCCAAAACTTCTTCGCCATTGCGGCGTTGATGACGGCGACGGGCGTTCGGGAGGCGGTGTCGGAATCGAGAAAGGCACGGCCGCTGAGCAAGGGCGTTCCAACCGCCGAAAAATAGTCGGGCGACGCAACGTTGTAGTTGGCGAAGGGCTCTTTGCCAGGCACTGCGGGATGGTCCGGAAGTCGAATGAGACTGCCATCGGAGGCGCCCGCCATCGGAATGGTTTCAACCAGGCCCGCGTGCGCCACTCCGGGAATGGCGCGCAGGGCAGGCAATGCTTTTTGATAGAAGGCCGCGACTCGATCGTTGTCTTTGTATTTCGTGCCGGGCATGGATAGCTCGAAGGTAAGCACGCGCTCGGGGTTGAAGCCGGGATCGACGGCGAGCAGACTAAGAAATGTGCGGATGATGAGCCCTGAAGCGATCACCAGCACAAATGCCAGGGCGATCTGTGCGACCAGAAACAAGCCGCGAAGTTTTGCGCTTCTGGAGTTGCCAGTGCCGCCGCGTCCGCCTTCGCGCAGTGGCGTCGCGAGGTTTTCAAACGGCAAACCGGCTGCGGGCGCCAAGCCGAAAAACGCGCTGCACACGAGCGAGGTTATGAAGGCGAAGGCCAGCACGCGCCAATCCAAGGCGATTTCCTGGAGACGCGGGATGTTGGATGGGCCGAACGCCTTGAGCAAGTGGATGGCGATTTCCGCCGTCATGAGCCCGATGACGCCGCCGGCGAGCGACAGCACCACGCTTTCCGTCAAGAGTTGACGCACCAGGCTGGTCCTGGTGGCGCCCAGCGCTGCGCGAAGAGCGAACTCGTTGCGGCGCCCGATAGAGCGTGTCAGAAGCAGGTTGGCGACGTTGACAAAGGCGATGAGGAGAAGCACTCCCGCGGCTCCCAGAATGAGGAGCAGCGGCTCTTCGGTATCGCCGACAACCTGCGCGTTGAGACCCGTTACGCGTGAATGGAACCAGCCCTTGGAGTCAGGAGACTCGCGGTCCATCGATGAAGCGAACGCGTTCATTTGCGTTTGCGCTCCAGCGATGGACACCGAATGCTTGAGGCGCGCGATGACCGCTAAGTCGTCAGGATCGCCCGGCTGTGGAGCAGCCGGAAGGCCAAGTGGAATCCAAAACCCGGCCTGGCGCGGAAAATCGAAGCTGGCGGGCATCTCTTCGGCGCGCGGAAAATCGAAACCTGCCGGCATGATGCCGATGACGTTATATGATAAGCCGTTTAGGTCGATTCCGCGCCCGAGGATTCCATCGTCGCCATGAAAATGCGTTTGCCAAAGGTGGTAACTCAAAATCACTTCCTGGCCGCTGCCGGGGTGGTCTTCATTTTCGGTAAAGACTCGCCCGAGAAGCGGCACTATTCCGAGCGTATGGAAGAAGCCGCTCGACACCCGGAGCCCTTCGAGTTGCACGGGTTCGCCGGAACCGGTGAGGTTGAATGAATTGCTCTTGAATGCGGCGATGCTTTCAAAAGAGCTCATCTTCTGAAAACGCTCGAAGTTCACGGTGCCCCAGGGAATTTCGTTGTAGCCGATATTCGCGTCCTTTGGCGCCAGACGCCAGGGGATAATAATCCTTTGCGGTTCAGGATAAGGAAGCGGTTTCAGCAGAACCGCGTTCACTGCGCTGAAGACCGCGGTGCTGGCGCCGATGCCGAGCGAAAGCGTGGATAATGCAACCATGGTGAAGCCCAGGGCCTTGCCATGCAGGCGGGCGGCGAACTTCAGATCTTCAACCAGTTTCGGCATGAGAGGTTCTAGCTCACCGCGAGCGCTGCGGGCTCTAGCTTCTGGATGTCCGCCACGACGATGGCGCGATTCTCATGCAGCTCCGCGACTTCGGGCCTCAGTTGAATAGCGGCGTCGAAATCGGCGAGCGATTCTAAGAGGCGGCCTGCTTCGTAGAGGAGCACGCCTCGGCTTCCGAGCGCTTCCCACAAAGTTTCGTCCCGGGCGATTACGGCCGAATAGTCTTCAATGGCCGCGTCCCGGTGACCAGCTTCTTCATACGCCTTGGCGCGCCCCAGCCGGGCCAGGACATGCTTGGGTTCCAGATCCAGCGCCCGCGAATACTGTTGGATGGCGTCATCGAGAGCGCCGATTCGCCGGTAGCATTGACCCAGGTTGGTGAATACCTCGAAGTAAGGAGGGCTGAGTTCGATGGCGCGCAGATAGTCGGCCTCGGCCTCTTTCAAACGATCCATTTGCAGCAGAACATTCGCGCGTTCGTTGTAGTACTCGGAATAATTTGGATCCTGTGCGATCGTGGCGGTGTAATATTCGAGCGCTTCGGAATGCGCGCCGGTGGCGGCGTAGACCTGGGCAATGTTGTAAAGCAAGATGGAGCGATGCAAACGATGTTCATTCGCATCCAGATGTTCGTTCAGATAAGCGAACCCATTGCGGCAAAGCTCAATGGCTTCCTGCGGACGGCGCTGAAAGTTGCGAATCATCGCCAGACCATTCCGATTGAACACGAAGCGGAAGTGGCGTTCCCCTTCGGGCATGTCACCTTCCGCGATGGCTGCCAGACTGCGCTCCAGGTATTCTTCTCCCTTCGCGAAATCGCGCGGCTTCTTGAAACGCGCGTAGAAGATCGCCAAAAGATAGAAGAGCTGATTTCTCCAATTGGCGTCCTTCTCGGCCAGCGGGACACCGATCTCTTCGGCGAGCTGCAGGGCGACGTCAAGATGCTCCAGGCCCAGATGAGACATCAGCAGCTTGAGGAAGATCATCCATCGCAACTCGTCGTCAGCGGGTGTCTCTTCGGCGGCCAGGTCGAGCAGGCCGTCGCCGTAGCGGATGGCATCGGCGTACAGGCCCTGCGTGTTGTAGGTTTCGAGCGCCAAAAAACGATAGTGCAGTAACTTGTCAGGCCGGTGGGCGCACCTCCACAGATAGACCAGACGCGGGAGAACTGCTTGCCGTTCGAGTTCATCGTCGCCGATGCAATCTTCGAGTGTGGCGGCGTGGCAAGCCGCGGCTGAGCTATCCAAAAGCGCGGGCTCAGTGAAAGGCAGCCGTGGGGTCCACAGCTCGGTTTGAAGATCGGAATCGAATGACTCGCAGGTTCGCCGTCCCTCGCCTGGCGCGACGCCGGCGATCAGCCGGATATGTAAGCGCGTGGAGCGCCGCCGCATCAGCTCACGAAAAAAGAGCGAGCCCATGGCTCCGGCTTCATCGAACGAATCGCAGGCGATGATCCATGGCGTGTCAGGGCAGGCAGCGGTTTTCCATGCCTCAAGCAGGTCGATTAATCCGTGAATGTTCCGCACGGCCCGGTCCGCCGGATAGTTGCGCGTTCTTTCGTAACGGGGCGCCAGGTCGGTAAGGTTTGGATTGCGGATCTCGACCGAACGCCTCAGCAACGGGAGGATGTAGACCAGCTCGAGAGCATGGCGCTCAATCAAATCCGGCCGGGCGTCTTTGATCTCGGCGAAAAAAGCTGAGAATAGCTGCGTCACGCCCGCCCAGGGTCCGCTTCGATCAAAATCACACGAGAGGTTGAACACGCGGGCGCCGCTTCGTGCGGGTTCGTGCAGGCGTTCCTCCATCCACCTGGTTCGGGCTTCAGTGGCCGGAGCTTCCAACACTACAACTGTCGCTGAAGAGTCGAACAGGTTTCTTGAATCATGTGGGGATGTCATTTCGAAACTCCTTTGGGGCGCATGAGTGCGCCGGCCCAAAACATAAATCCAGCCATGGTCGGGACCGTGAAATACAGCGTGGCTGTTAGCGCGTCGAGAAAATTGGAAGGGTTCGCGGAGTAACCAACGCGAAACGCGGGAACCACACTGGCCCAATAACCCAGGCACACGGGTATGGTTACCCAGAACAGGGTGATCAATGCCCAGGCTCGCCCGGCGAGATAGAGCGCGGCGTAGGTTCGAATGGCTCGATGCTCAGCCGGCGGGATAGCGGATTGATCCACACGAGGGATGCGCGAGTATATTCTGGCTAATTGATTGCCGAGGAAGACGCGGGTGTCGACGAGCAGATTCTTGCAGTTCAGGTAGGTTACCGCGACAAAGTAGATGTCGGTGCGCACGAACAGAAAGAACTGCCACAGGATACGAAGCAGATTGGTAAAGGCCATGGCGCGCGCCAAGTGCGAAACAAACGGGGAGAAATGGAATAGATTCTGGTGCGCTGCGGCGAGCGACAGAACGAGCAGCGATGCAACTAGCGCGTCAAGGATTATACCGGCCAGCATTGGTAAATAGCGCTGGTTTCTCGGTACGGACCACAAGCCCGTTAAATCCGTTTCGGCCACCAGGTACCAAAGGCGATGGCTGATGCCCATGCGCGAATTGACGCCGACCGAGCGCGCGGCGACCAGGTGTGCCAGTTCATGTAAGAAGATTCCGGAGTAAGTGAATACGGTTAAGAGAGTCCAGGAGAGCGCACGTTGCTGGTAAAAGACCAGGTCCATCGGGACCGGCATTAGCGAGTGCCAGCGCAGGATGGCGCAAAATGCAAGGGCGATGAACGCAGCCGCGCAAGTGAGTGCCAGGCGGCCAAAAAGCACTCTGGCAACCGATTGGGGAAAACCGCTGAAGTGATATTTGATTTGGCGAACCGGGACGGGTTCTTCACTCGCAGCAAGATTTGTGGCTTGAGCTCCGACGATGCCCTTGCTTTCCAGATGAATCAGCAGATCCTCAAGATCGGGAGTCTCGCCGGTTTTTTCGAAGTACAGATCCGAAACTTCGCCGACGTTCCTTCCCCGCGCCAACAGATCGAGAAGTTCCACAGCCTCTGGAGGGAGGGATAGAAAGATACCCGTGTTTTGAACGCCGATGACCATTTCCTCGCCTTCCTGCTGGCGGGTGAAAGAGCGAACGGCAACGATGCTATCTCTGGTATACATTGGGTTCACTTAGAAGTATTCAGGGGCCCACGGGTAAGCGGGCCCTGAATGGTATTGACTAATGATTAGACAAGGACGGGCGTATGTGGCCCGCCGCAACCACTGATGTAAAGAGCGGCAGTGGTCTTCAGCGTCTCCACTTCACGAATGCTGAACTTCTTCATGGTTTTTTCTCCTTTCTAAAGTTCTGCGAAACGAAGCTTGCTTCATGTCGCATGCCTAGTAGTGAGGACCCAAGCGGGGCCGTTTCACCGTTATGGTTTAGTAGAGTTTCGTAGTTGTATTGCATCCGAGCTCAGCTCGGCGCGAAGTGATACTGAGGACTGAAGATGGCGCTGGGTGTCACTAAGCCGCGCAGGAGAGCACGCTCATCGGTCTGGGAATACTATTACCGCAAATTGAAAGCATCGGACCTGCCCACGAAACGAAACCTCTGGCCACGCGTCCCAAAACTGAAGTTGATGGAAACGACGTTGGGCTCCGATTGGTCCTCGGAGGGCGTTGTACTTCGTGAGACGCGCACACTTGCATACAGGAGTGCGCGTCATTTTTTTTTAACTACCTACTTTCATTTCCTAGGTGACAGACGTATGATGGCCACTAACTGGAGGCCGCTCGAAGTTACGCTTCAGCGGTATGTGTGCCCCTCCCGAACAAATACGATTGGTCGAGGATCTGGCTTATCTTGGCCATGGTGTTGACGATCGTCCTGCTGGTGTTCGGTGCACTTCTGTTAGCCCACAAAGACTAGGAACGAAATTGGCGGGACTCGCCCCGAAGATCTACGCAACCCCGCGCAGACCGGTTGAGGGATAAGCCTCAGACGCGTGGAATCGATGGGCGCACGCCACCATCACGCGATCTCCAAGAGCGCCGGTATCGATTTGAAATCAAACTGCTTGGGATGATTTCGGTAGGGATCGAGATTTGGCCCGTCACTGGCTCATGGATTGCGTGCAAGTTAGGTATGAACGATATCCAGATTGCCATCGAAGATCGGGGGTATGCGGGGGAGTTGCTCCGTTTACTGGTAGCTGACGGGAATCATCGGGTCCATTTGGTGGATCAACCAGTTTCAGACTTCGATGGCCTGGTGGTGGTGGATGAGGCCACCGCAAAGCGTTCGACGCTGCTGAAAGAGGCCGACGTGGCGAGATATGTTGTGTTCGCAAACCAGCACTCTTCGGATGTGGACTGGCTGTGGCAGATTGGAATCCGCCGCATTGTCCCGGCCGATTATCCTCCACCGGTGGCCCGAGTGGCTGTTCTTCTCGCGGAGCTCGCGCTCAACGAAGCGCGGGCTGCCAAGAACGGAAGCAACCACGGTTAGCGCAGAGTTCCGAGTTTACCAGGAGGGGGCGGGCTATCCGCCCCCAAAAGTTTCGCAAGCCTGGCGTTAGCGCCAACGCCCTTCAACAAAGACCCAGCCTCCACCACGCTTCACCCAGCGATGGGCAACCCAGCGAGCATGGGGCCGCGGGGGTAGTTCCCATTTCCCGGGAACCCAGGCGTAAGCAGTTCCGTTCCAGCGGTGATAGCCGGCTTGCCAAACGTAGCCTGCACCGGGCGCCGCGGGCCGAGTCTCAACGATAGCCGCCGGCGGCGCAACCCGAACGATTACATCTGCGGCGCCTGCACTGAAAGTGAGGGCACTCGCGAAAACCAACCCAATCAATCCTCTTCGTAACATACCTGCTCCTTTTCCCCTTAAGGGGCAAATCTGAAATGAAACCCTCTTACATTATGGAACCTTGAGGCGCACCTGGACAAGCAAGTTGATCCATCGCGTCGCCGACGTCATTAGATTGCTAACGACAGGGTGCGGCAAAACGAACAACCATTGGACCGAGCTTGGGTATATACTGCCGTCCAGGATCATCCCCATTGACCAGACGGGAGGCAGCACATGCGGAGTTTCAAGTTTCTATACTTAGTGAGCTTAGCAGCCCTCGGTATCGTCGGCTACTTGTTCGCAATACGAACTAATCTTAATGCGCAGACCGGTGCGTCCGTCAAAATCAAAGGCGATGACATCGGTGGCGTAGTGGCAAGCGCCAAGGGTCCCGAAGCCGGAGTCTGGGTAATCGCCGAGACCACCGATCTTCCCACGCGCTATATCAAGGAAGTGGTCACCGACGATCGCGGCCGGTATCTGGTGCCCGATCTGCCCAAGGCCAAATATATGGTCTGGGCGCGCGGCTACGGGCTGCTGGATTCACCTAAGGTGCAGACCGAGCCGGGCAAGCTGGTGGATCTGAAGCCGTCCATCGCGCCCGACGCCAAAGCGGCTGCCCAGTATTATCCCGGCAACTATTGGTATGCCATGCTCAAGGTTCCCGCGAAAGACGAGTTTCCGGGCACCGGCCCCTCGGGGAACGGGGTCTCGCCGAGTGTGAAGAGCCAGGGCCAGTGGCTTCATCTGATCAAAACGGATAGCTGCGAATCCTGCCACCAGCTCGGCAATCAATACACGCGCACCATTCCTGGGTTGTTCGCCAGTCTCGATTCTCCGGCGCAAGCCTGGTTGCGGCGCGTACAGTCTGGCCAGGCCGGCAATGCGATGATGGGCGGCCTGAATCAACTGGGTCCCGAGCGAGCCACGGTGGAGTTCGGCGATTGGAGCACCAGAATCGCGCACGGCGAACTTCCCGCCAGCGCGCCTCCGCGTCCGCAAGGGATGGAACGCAACGTGGTGATCACGCAATGGGACTGGGCGGACGAGAAGGCTTATCTGCACGATGAGATCTCTACCGACAAACGCCATCCCACGGTAAACGGCAACGGCTTGATCTATGGATCGCCGGAGGAAAGCCGCGATTATCTTCCGGTGCTCGATCCGGTGCACAGTTCCATCAGCCAGGTGAAGATTCCGTTTCGGGATCCCGACACGCCTGGTCAGCCTGCGCCGCTGAAAGCATCGACATTTTGGGGCGACGAAGCCATCTGGGACAGCCATACCACGGTGCACAATCCGATGTTCGATCAGCAGGGGCGCGTGTGGTACACCTCGCGCATCCGAGCGAACAACGATCCCGATTTTTGCAAGGCTGCTTCGAGCAATCCTTCGGCGAAGCTCACGCCGCTCGATCGCTCCGGCCGTCAATTGGCGGTGTACGATCCCAAGACCAAGCAGACCGCCATGATCGATACCTGCTTCGGCACGCACCACCTGCTGTTCGCCGAAGACGCCGACAACACACTGTGGACCAGCAGCGGCGGCGGTGGCGGCGTGGTGGGCTGGCTGAACACCAAGATGTGGGACCAGACGCACGACGCTGCAAAATCGCAAGGCTGGACCGCTCTGGTTCTGGACACCAACGGCAACGGCAAGCGCGACGCGTATGCCGAAGCGGAACAGAAAGTGGTGACCGCGCCCAGCGGCGAAAGCCTGGGTACATCCAGCGCGATCAGCGCAGCGGCCGACGCAGCCCACGACACTCGCTTGAACGCCGCGTTCTACGGTCTGGCAATCGGAACGGACGGGACCATCTGGGGCAGCGTGCTGGGCTTTCCCGGCGGAATTGTGAGGCTCACTCCAGGATCGAACCCGCCCGAAACCACGCTCGCCGAATACTACGAAGTGCCGTTCAACAATCCGAAGGCGCCGGTGTGGGGTTATTCGCCGCGCGGGATGGACATCGACCGGAACAATGTCGCGTGGGTGGCGCTCGGAAGCGGGCACCTGGCCAGCTTCGACCGGCGCAAGTGCAAAGGTCCGCTCAACGGCCCAACCGCGATTGGCCAGCACTGTCCGGAAGGCTGGACGCTATATCCGACGCCCGGCCCGAATTTCAAGAACGTGACGGACTCCGGCAGCGCGGACTCGCACTATTACGACTGGGTGGATCAGTGGGACACGTTGGGGCTGGGAAAAAATACGCCCATCATTACCGGCAACAGCTCCGATTCGTTGATTGCTCTGGTGAACGGAAAGTTCGTTGTCATGCGCGTGCCGTATCCGCTCGGATTTTTCGCCAAAGGAATGGACGGCCGCATCGACGATTCGAAAGCCGGCTGGAAAGGGAAAGGCGTTTGGACCACCTGGGGCACTCGCACGCCGTTCCACAGCGAAAACGGGAAGGGAACTATGAGCAAGGTGGTGCATTTTCAGATGCGGCCAGACCCGCTGGCGAATTAGGCCGCGATCATCGCATCCTTACGTTTTAGCTTCCAGGCGGGGCAAGTTCGAAGATCTTCACCCGCGTCTTGCGCATCTGGATGCGCAGTGCCTGCCGCTCAGATTGGTTTCTACCTCGCGAGTGATGGCACAAGGATCGGCCTCGGCGTTACGCAGATTGATCTTGCGCATGATGCCCGCATTATTGATGAGAATGTTCAGCGGCGGAAAATCCCCTACTGCGCTCCATGGACGAGCTGTGGGGCGACCACCTGGCACACGCCTCCGAGTATCGATCGGGTGCGCATTGGGTGACCGACCAGCCATTCCGACGATGGAAGCGCGAGTTCTCGTGCCGGTTACCGTTTGCGATCGCGGCTTATTGGGGATTGGGGGTCCGAGCTGCTCACAGATGACCTTTATTGTTCAATCCATGAAACACCACCGCGGCCAACACCGCTACGGCAGCAACAAATCCTATTCCCACGCCGATTAGGACGTTGCGCGTGGTATGCGACTTGGCTGTCAACTGTTTCACGGATATCACTTCGTTGAAGACAACCTTGCGGTCCCCTGTGCCTGGATTCAGCAAGGTAAATCCGGAATCCGACACCTCTCCTCTCGTTCCTTGCAGCCTCTCTTTGTTCCTGAGGCGAACTTCGATCTTGGTTCCCGCTGGCATTCCGGTAATCTGGCTTGTGACGTCGTCCCCGCCGAAAGCCGCCGGACCCAACTGCGTCAGCATGAGCAAGACCAGCGCGAGGGGCAGGGTCTGTCGCATGTGCTCTCCTAATCTGAGCCTCCACAATTGCCGCAGCGAAGGATTTTGCACCTTCTGGAATCACGTTGAGGGATGCTTCGGTGCTCATTACGAGGAACAGGTCTTAGTTTAGAGAATTTCGAGGGTTCAAGTCATGCTTAACGCGCAACCGGACATTGAGCTGCGCAGGGAGGACAATCCACCCGAAGCGCGACTACCAGGCCGCACTTCAAGCGTCTAACTTCTCGGACGACATTACTGCTTACCGGTCGCCATTTGAGCCGCGTGGCTCAATTCGTTAACGCAGAGATTCCCTCACTACGTTCACGTAGACCCTTGGCCTCCAGGGCAAGATAGCGATCATTTAGTTTTCGAGTCAGACGTGCAAACAGCGGGCCTAGGGGGCCGGAGAATTGAATCGAAAGCGTGGCTCGGCTAGTATTACCCGCACCTTCGACCCAATGCCGGGCGTAGAGTCGCATACCCGGACCGCGCGTCTCCCAAGTGAAACTTCTTTGTGAGTCATCGAGTTCGGTCACTTTCCACTTCGCCGGTAACAGCTTTGGCTGCCAAATAAGGGCGCTACTACCCACCGCGAGTGAACCCTTATCGAGCCACCGAATCTTCTTCACGGTGGGAGTCCATTCCGGCCAACTCTCAACATCGCGCATCACCGCCCAAACGCGATCCGCTGGAACATTTATGTCCACGGTGATTCTGAAATCCAATGGCACACGAACGAGTCTATACCCCTTTGAATCTGGACGTCGAAGCTCACAGTGTTCGACACGGCACCCAAGGCGACAGCTCCGAGCCAACCGGTAGCAGCAACCGGCGCCGCCGCTCCTGCAACAGCGCCTACGCCCGCCGGCGATAAAGGCATCCGTCAAGCTGACGCATCCAAACATCCACCATTTGAAATTAGTTGTCCGATAACGCTGCCACCGAATCCAGCCAAACCACCAATGAAACCGGTGATCAGGGTCGACACAACTCTCACGCTCCGGAAACCACGACGACCGTCACACCCGTTGGGCCATAAACAACCCTTCTTTTTTATGTGAATAACTGGGGGCCGGCAGCCCCCAGTCGCGCTAATGTAGTCCGCTTGCCGGAGCGAAGGTCACTGGTGGATGGCTGTGCCTTCCAAGAAGTTACCTGGGTCCGTCACATCGACCATGTTGAAGCTCGATCGATCGGGGGCCACTTGGATGGCGAAGGTCCAGCCGCAACCGGTGCCGCAAGTCAGGCCAGCCGTGCCGCTGCCGTTGCTATTGAGTGAAATGATGTTAAAGGTCTGGGGGCCGGTTACGTCTCCGCACTGGCCGTGCGACTGGAGGGTGGCCGTACCCATTCCGGTCCCGTTCAACGAGATATCGACCAGCCCGGAGGCCTGGCCGCAGCCGGTGAATCCGACGTACGTTGCTTGCCAGTTGCCATACAAGTCCGCCTTCGAGATGACGCCGATGGTGGCCTTGCTTGGTTTCACGAACAGGGCGATCGCCGACAGCATGATGACGGCCAACAGGGCCATCCGGAGGGGGTGCCGATACCACCTTACTTGAGTTTCCGCGTTTTGGAATGACATGATTTTTCTCCTTCGTGCAAAAATCGCAGGCGGTTGCAGCCACGCTGCGGAAGCTGGTTGAACCGGCTTCAACGCATGAACGCGCAAGGAGGACGGAAAATGGCTCACGCGATCCAGAATTTTTTTGGCGGATGAGGGGGATGGCTAGCGAGGTTGCGATGCGGCGAGAGGAGGGGCGAGCTTCGCCCGCCACTGGGCCGCCTCTTTCGGCCTCCCTGAGGCCTGATAAAGTTGGACAATCCACTTTCCGGCCTGGTCCAGATGATACCGATCCGGAACGTCAATCCGGTCCTTCCGCTCTGACATCCCCTGATACCCTTCGAGCAGCAGCGGCTCGGCTTCAGCATATTTCTTTTCGCCAGCCAGGCTAGCGCCCAGCAAGCTCTCGGCGCGGAATCGTTGCCAGTGGTCCGGCCGCCTCTTGCGATCAAACTCAAAGGCTTCGTGCGCGAGAGACTCGCTCTCAGCGAACTTCCCCTGCGAGAGATAAGCCAGTGCCAGGTCGTCCGCCGATTCCATCGTATCGGCGTCCTCCGAACCCAAGGTGTGGCGCCGTCCCTGCAGGGCCTGCGCGGCATAAGTCTCGGCTAAGCGATATCTACCATCTCGTTGGTACATGGATGCGAAGTCCCCGAGAAATATAAGGGTCAGCGGATGCTCTGGACCGAGTACGCGACGGCTGATCTCCACAGTCTGGGTGAACAGCGTCTCAGCTTGCTGGTACTGGCCCCGCACCTTGTAGAGCTCGGCCAAATTGTTCATGGAAATCACCGTCTCGCGATGCTCCGGACCTCTTACCCGACGCCGGATCTCCAGGATCTGGCTGTAGAGCGCCTCAGCCTGCGGGTATTTGCCCTCCGAGTAGTAGACACTGGCTAAGCCGTTCATGGCATGCTGCGTGTCGCTATGCTCGGAACCCAGCACGCGACGCTGGATCTCCAGGGCCTGACTATAGAGTGCCTCGGCCGGCGGGTATTTGCCCTCCGAATAGTAGGCATTGCCTAGATCGTTCGTGGCAGACAGCGTTTCGGGATGCTCGGGGCCCATGACGCGGCGCCTCATCTGCAGAGTCTGGCTGTAAAGCGCCTCAGCCTGCCCGTATTTGCCCTGCGCGTAGTAGACGTTGGCGAGATTGCCCATCGAACCGAGCGTGGCGCGATGCTCGGGACCTAACACGCGGCGGCGGATCTGCAGGATCTGGTCGTAGAGGACCTCAGCCTGCGCGTACTTACCTTGGAAGTAATAGACGCCGGCCAAGCCGTTCATTGAATACGCGGTATCGGGATGCTCGGGCCCTAACACGCGGCGCTCGACTTTCAGGGCTTGATTAAACAGAGTCTCAGCCTCGGCATACTTGCCTTCAAGATAGGACGCACGCCCCAGGCGGCCCATGGTTTTCAGGGTCTTGGGATCCTCTGCCCCCAGAACCCGGCGATGCAATTCCAGTGCGCGATTGAATTGTGCCCGCGCTTCCGGGTATAGCCCCAGGTCAATATAGGTCTGCCCGATGGTGTCTCGAATCGCAGCCTCTACCTCCGGCTGCCTGTCGAACTTCCCTGTTATCCGGACGGCCGCCCGGTCCAAGGCCGTGCGCACTTTGAGGCTCGGATCGGGCTTGGCGCTTGGCCCCGACTGGGTGCTCGCGCTGGCCTGAGCCAGCAGATCATTTTGCAAGAAATCGCTCACGGCCTGAGCTTCCTCTTCTGCCCGGCTGGCCCGCACTGCCATCCAGGAACTTACAATGACAGCACCTACCAACAGCGCCAGAACCCCGGCAGTCGCGGCGACCCCTCCCTTGTGCCGGCTCACGAATTTGCCGGTCCGGTATCGGAGGGTGTCCTTGCGGGCGATCACCGGCAGACCCGCAAGGTAGCGGCGAACATCCTCGGAGAACTGTTCCACCGATGCGTAGCGCCGCTCTGGCTCCTTGCGGAGAGCTTTCAGCAGGATGTTATCGAGATCTCCTTCCAGCCGCGAGCGCAGCTTCTCCCCCCGCTCGCCCCGTTGATCGCCGACTAGCTCCCCGGTTCTGCCAATTGCCGTGCTTGGCTTTTCCGGTTCCTGTTCGCAAATGGCCTTGGCGATCTCCTGCTGGGAATGCGTGCTGGTTCGGTAGGGCCAACACCCCGTCAACAAACGGTAAAGTACGACGCCCAGCGAATACACATCCGTCGCAGTGGTAAACGGGCCGCCCTGAAATTGTTCCGGGCTCGCGTATTCTGGAGTCATCATCTGCGCGACAGTCGCCGTGGCGGACGAATCTTCGATACCGGCCTGCGCGGGGTCAAGGATTTTGGCAATACCAAAGTCCAGCAGCTTGGGTACCCCATCCGCCGTTACCAAAATGTTGCTGGGCTTCAGATCCCGATGGATCACCAGGTTTTGGTGGGCGAATTGAACCGCGGCACAAACCTGGCGAAAAAGGCGAAGCCGATCGTCGGTGGAGAGCTTTCGCGAAACGCAGTATATGTCGATCGGTTCGCCGTCGACATATTCCATGACCAAGTACGGACGGCCGTCGGACGTGGACCCGCCATCCAGCAGGCGCGCGATGTTCGGCTGATCGAAATTCGCCAGAATCTGCCGCTCGGCTTTGAATCGCCGAACGATGAAACTGGAGTCAAAGCCACTGCGAATCAGTTTGACCGCCACCTGTTTGTGAAACTGATCGTCGGCCCTCACCGCCTTATAGACCGTGCCCATCCCGCCGTGCGCGATCATTGCCGAAATCTGGTAGTTGCCGATGCGAGAGCCAGTCAAGTTCTCGGGTACGGCTTCAACGAGCGAGTCAGCGTCGATGCTGGGACTTTCCAGAAAGTTGCCTGCATGCTCGTAAGAATCCAGCAGGCTTTGCACCTCAGCCATCAAGATGGGCTCGCCGCCACAAGCGCTTCGGATACCATCCTGCCGTTCTTCCGGCTTCAGTTCCAGGCAGGCATTTACCGCCTCTTTGATCCGGTTCCAGTGTTCAGGCTCCATGCGACGCCCCACCCTTGCTCAGCTCGCGATATAACCAGGCCCTCGCCACCTGCCAGTCTCGCTTGACTGTAGCCGGAGAAATTCCCAGGATTTTGCCCGTGCTCTCGATCGAAAGGCCGCTGAAAAACCGTAGCTCTACGATTCTTCCCTGTTGCGGATCCATTTGTGAGAGGCTCTCGAGAGCATCGTCCAGGGCGATCAAGTCCACTTCTCGCCACTCGGGGACAGCGATGGAGTCATCAAAGGCGAGCAATGTCTGTCCGGCGCCTCGTTTCAAGGCGCCGCGCGAGCGAGCGTAACTCACCAGAACGCGGCGCATCACCTGCGAGGCAACCGCGAAAAAATGCTCGCGATCGTGCCATGCTACCCGCTTCTGGTCGACGAGCTTCAGATACGCTTCGTGGACCAACGCGGTGCCTCGGATGGTGTGATCGAACCGCTCACGGCGAAGGTGGCGTTTCGCCATTTGCCGCAGTTCGTGATACACCAACGGGGTCAGCTGATCGAGCGCCTGGCGGTTGCCGCGGCTCCATTCCATAAGCAGGCTCGTGATATCGTGCTCGCCCGCCACCTGCATCCAGCCTCTCCGCGACATTTTACAAGAAATCAGTGGGCTTGTGTTATAGGGTGATGAACGGTCCTAGCGCAACCGTTCAGCCTACCGGTTTCGCGGACATAAGCGTCTCGGCCCGTGCATGGCCGGATCAGCGGCCCAAGCCTCTAGTTTCATGACAGGACTCCTACGATCCGGCGCGACCTCGGTGGCTCGATCGATGCCTGCCTGGCGAGAGAGGATCGAGACCGTAAATCTGCGCGATACGCTTCGCCCACTAGCTGCCTCGCCGCCGGCATACGGAATGGAGCACAGTCCGGGCCCTTGGCGATGGCTTGCAGGAATCGGACCATTTTGAACGGGATCATAACGTAAACTTTCGAAGGAAAACCGTGCAAAGAGCACGTTGACACGGGGCGAAAGAATGTAAAATGACTGTCGCGCCGTGCGCGCGACGCAGCATGAAGGAGTTCTATGAATCGAATCGGGGCTTTGCTGGGAAGCGTGATTTTGGTCAGTGTGTCCGCGTTTGCGCAGCGGGGCGAAGGTCCCACCGGGTTCAGCCTAGTGGGGCTGTGGTCGGGTATGTATCACGAGGACGAACTGGAGCGCACCGACCCCGGACCACCACCCGGCGATTACACGGGCATCCCAATCAACGAGGCGGCCCGGTATCACGCCGATTCCTGGGACGCTGATCTCGTTTCCGTGATGGAGCACCAGTGCATCCCGCACAACGCCATCTACAGCATGCGCGGACCCGCCAATTTGAGTATTCACGCCGATATCGATTCTTCCACGGGCCAGTTGCGTGCTTACGTGATCGACGGCACCTTCGGGGGCGCCACACGAATCATCTGGATGGATGGCCGGCCGCATCCATCCAAGTTCGCAGTCCACACCTGGGGTGGATTCTCGACCGGCACATGGGAAGGCGACACGCTGAAGGTGGTAACCACGCACATCAAGGCCGGCTATCTCCGGCGCAACGGCATCACGTTTAACGACAACGCCACGTTGACGGAGTTTTTCGATCTCCATGACAAATACCTGACCGTCACCACCCTAGCTTATGATCCGATCTACCTGACCGAGCCTTTGCTTCGAACCGAGAGCTTTGTATGGAATCCCTATCAACCGCTTGCGCCCCCGCACGCTTATGGCGCGACATGCCAGCCGGCCCCGGAGCTTCCGCGCCCCTACGGTTGGGTGCCTCATCATCTTCCGGGTACCAACACGGTGGTGAGCGAGTTCTCCAAGGAATACGGTATTCCTTTCGACGCTACTCGCGGCGGCGCCGAAACGATGTATCCCGAATATCGCGAGAAGCTGAAGACCATGACAATTCCTCCAGCGCGGATCTTCCTCACCAAATTCGAGGAAGAGCATGAGGAAACGAAGGCGCAGAAAGATCCGGTCACGGAGCCCGCGAAATGAAAGCGCTGATCTGGTTTCTGACGCTGGCTGCATTCGCGTTCGCCGAGCCGCAATCGGGCATCGAGGTAATTCATGTTCGCGGCAATGTCTATATGTTTGCGAGCGACGAGGGCAACATCACGGTGCAAGTAGGCGAGTATCGGGACAACGACGGCATGTTGATGGTGGATACAGGGTCCACAAGCATGACCGAGCGTGTTCAGGCCGAGCTCCATAAGCTCACCAACAAACCGCTGCTCTACATAGTCAATACCAGCGCAGACTCCGAGCATGTGGGCGGCAATGCCGTTCTCAGTAAGGGCGGCTTGGTCCGCGGAGGCGCCAATAACGGACCGCGAGCGGCCGAAGTGAATATCTATGCTCAAGACAACGCCCTGACACGCCTCAGCGCACCGGAGGCCCACATGCCTGCCCTCGCCCTTCCTACGATGAGCTTCGACCGGCTGAAGGACTTTACCTTCAATGGCGAGGCCATACAAATCTTCTCGGAAGCCCCCGCGCACACCGATGGCGACAGCATCGTATTCTTCCGCGGCTCGAATGTAATCAGCGCGGGAGAGATTTTTAGCACAGTCGGATATCCGGTGATCGATATGACTCACGGCGGAAATATTCAGGGCGAGGTCAAAGCGCTGAACCATCTCCTGGAACTAACCGTTCCCGAGATCTCGCAAGAAGGAGGCACGATGGTGATCCCCGGCCACGGAAGGCTGTGCGACGAAGCGGACGTCACTGAGTATCGCGACATGGTAACCATCATTCGCGACCGGATCGCCGAGCTGATTAAGAAAGGAAAATCGCTCAGCGAGGTCGAGGCCGCGCGAGTCACGCTGGATTATGACGGCCGGTACAGCCAGCCAGCCTGGACGGGCGAGATGTTCGTCGCATCCATTTACAACAGCCTCAAGACCGGCGGGAGCAAATGATGATGAAATCGAAATCGAGTCTTCTTGCGGTTGCCGCACTTATAATGTCCTGGACATCGGCCGCGATGTTCGCCCAAGCGCTCCCCGGCCTAGGCCTGAGCGCCAAGGCCGCGGCGCCCATCGATTTAACCGGCTACTGGGTTTCCGTGGTGACCGAAGATTGGCGCTATCGTATGCTGACCGCGCCGAAAGGCGACTACTACAGCATTCCTTTGACGCCCGAAGCGCGAAAAGTGGCCGACACCTGGGACGCGGCCAAGGACGTGGCTCAAGGGAAGCAGTGCATGTCGTATGGCGCGCCCGCAATCATGCGTCAACCGAGCCGCGTGCATATCGGCTGGGATACCGACACTACGCTGAAGGTCGAGATCGACGCCGGCAAGCAGACACGTTGGTTCGCTTTCGGCGCGCCGCGGCAACCGGCCAGCGAGCCAACGCTCCAGGGCAGTTCCCTGGCTCAATGGCAATCGCCGCAAATCACGCGCTTTTACACTTCGAAGATCAGCGCGCAGGATCCCAACACTCCGGGATTCCGCGGACAAACGCCGGTGGGATCGGCTCCGCCCGATACGCGCAAGCTCGGCGGCACGCTGAAAGTGGTGACCACCCATCTAAAGACTGGCTATCTGCGCAACAACGGCGTGCCGTACAGCGCCAACGCCGTACTCACCGAGTATTACGATCTCCATCAGGACGCCGGTCAGGAATACCTGGTGATTACGTCCATCTTGGAGGACCCGCAGTATCTTTACGTCCCGTGGGTTGTCAGCAATCAATTTCGCCGCGAGACCGACGGATCCAAATGGAACCCGCAGCCTTGCGAACTCATTTTGTCTTCAAAGTAAGCAGCAAAACCGTGTGGCCCTTCCGCGCCTCTCTTCCGCTCGTTCTGGTGTTGAAGCGCGGATGGCCTCGCAGTCAATGTGCTTGTCGCCATCCTCCCAAGGGTCGTTCACCATGGAATCGTAGCTCGGCGGAATCGCCTTTGATCGAACAAGAGCTCAAGAGTCTGTTCTCTTTGTGGCGACATCGCACGTTCAAAGCTTATCGAACGGGCAGGTGGGCGGTACCAACCCTGTTGCGACGGGGAAAATGCATGTAGACTTGCTGAACGCATTCTGAAGACCAGAAAGCAGAAAGGATTCCCGATGTCACCGAAACATCGTCTATTTCAGTTCCTGCTGGTTCTTTCAGAGCCACTGGCGCCGCTAAGTGTATACTTGCTCAGAAAATCACTCGGAGGAACGCTATGAGTGTTGCAGGCCGGAAGCTGACGCTGGTGTTGCCGTTTCTTGCGCTCGGGTTGGCGGAGGTAGCCTTTGGCCAGACCGATCTACTGGACAGCTTCAATGGAACCAACGGAGCTGAGCCGTTCGGAACCCTGGTTCAAGGCACCAACGGATACCTGTACGGTACAGCGCAGGTCGGCGGCGCGAACAGTGAGGGGACAATCTTCAAGATGACCCCGGGCGGCTCGCTGACCACGGTCTATAGTTTCTGCGCGCTTACCGATTGCGCGGATGGTCAACAGCCGTTGGCAGGACTGGTGGAGGCCACGAACGGATACCTTTACGGAACAACGTCCGGCGGCAGCCCCTCTTGTACGGCCAAATGCGGGACGATCTTCAAAATCTCCCTAAGCGGCGCCCTGACCACTTTGCATACCTTTTGCACTCTCTCCGGTTGCCCGGACGGCGCATTTCCGACCGGTGCGTTGGTCCAGGCATCGAATGGCGATCTCTACGGGACAACCACGTACGGAGGCGCCCACGGCAGCTACGGGACCATCTTCAAAATCACCCCAAGCGGTAATTTTTCGACCGTGTACAGCTTCTGCGCGCTAGCCGGGTGCACTGACGGCGCGGTTCCCTATGCTGGGCTCATTCAAACCGCGAGCGGCGTTCTGTTCGGGACAACCTACTACGGCGGGGCGAACGGCGCTGGGACAGCTTTCAAAATTACACCCAGCGGTACTCTAACCACCCTTCACTCCTTCTGCGCCGAAACAGGTTGCACCGACGGCCAGTATCCATACGGGGGGCTGGTTCTTGCGGCGAACGGAGACTTCTACGGAACAACATTAGTTGGCGGGCTCAGCACCTGCGGCGTCGGAAGCTGCGGAACGGTTTTCAAAATGACATCCACCGGGACGGCCACCACGATCCACAAATTCTGTTCCTTAGCCGATTGCGCCGACGGCGAGTACCCATATGGCGGCTTGGTTCAGGCGTCGAACGGCTATTTATACGGGACCACCGGATCCGGCGGATCGAATCATTGCGGCACCATTTTCAAGATCACCCCGAGCGGAGCGCTAACCACTCTTTCCGCCTTCGTGGCCCAAGGCACTTGTGATAGCGGAGGACCATTCACCGGCTTGACCGAGGCTACCACCGGCGTCTTCTTCGGAACGACGTACTCGGGCGGGACGAACGATTACGGCACGGTCTTCAGCATGTCGACAGGCCTCGCGCCGTTTGTCGAAACTCGTCCGATGATCGGGACGGTCGGTGAAGCGGTGACGATTGTGGGTTATCAGCTGACCGACACGACCAGCGTTATGTTCAACGGCGTAGCGGCAAGTTTTACGGTAGTGAGTGCGACCGAGATTTCGACCAAGGTCCCCGCCGGGGCAACTAGTGGCACGGTACAAGTGGTGACGTCGACCCACACGCTGCCGAGCAACGTGGCGTTTACCGTATCGCCGTAAATCGCGGTTGCGATTCGGCTGGCGCAATGACCTCGGCCAAAGTCGCGCCCTTAGCGCGCTTCATCAGCGCGACGACCTCCGTTCCGGTTGCGCACATCATTGTTCCTTCCCTGCTGGCTCCACGAGGTGAATATTGAGCACATGCCAGTTCAAGCCGGGATCGTGGTAGGGATGCCAAGAAAGTGGAGTGCCCATTTCCGCGAATAACCGATCAAACACGGACCGCGCTGCCATATCCGACACCGAGAGTTTGGTCTTGCGGCTCGCCAGCAAGCCGTAGGGGACGTTGCCGGGCGTGGGTCATTAACGGCGTTCTGCAACAACGGCACATCCGCGACTAGGCCGTATACGACCAGGTGACCCTTACTTCACGTTCTTCGACACCCAGCCGTCGATGAACTTGATCCCTTCCAGGCTGTTGCGATCAAGAAACAATTCATGCATGTTGCCATGGATGCCTACGTCTTCCAGACGGACGAAATCGTCTTTCGCGCCCGCCTGGTTGAGCCACTGCGGAATGCACGTATCGAAAACGCGGTGGTATGTGCCTTCAGCGGAAATCGAGAGGATGCGCAGGCCCTGGAAGTTCACCAACTTGTGGACCGGCTCATCTTGCAAGTAGCAACCCACCTCGTCGCCAGGCCGTTCCGATGGCACCAGGTGCACTTTGATGTCGGCGGGGCTGGCGAAAGGCGGCTCGTACTTCATCGGCATGGTCGTGAGTCCCCAGGAATTCGGGTTCACACGAGTGTACGCGACTTTGGCGGTATCCACCGTCCCAATCTGCGGCCCGCCCGGCTCTATGGCCACCATGCCCGCAATCAGCTTCGGGCGCTCATCTGCTACGTTGAACCCAATACCGCCGCCTTGCGAATGCGTCAACAGGATCACCGGGCTGCCGATCTTATCTAGCAGCGCCACGCCAGCGGGTACGGCCAGTTCCGCCTGGTTGTTCACAAACTGCACCTGACCTTTGATGAAGTTATCGAACACAGGGTCGCCCATCATGCCCTTGTCGGGTGCGTCGCTGGGCCACTGTGTGTAGAGTTTCTTGCGAGGGAAATCGCCTCCCGAGGTTGCAGGCGCCGTCCAGATCTGCTCTAGTTCGAGCGCCGTGCGAATCGCGAGTTTGCCATCCACGCCAGGCACGAAGGGTGAGCGCCCGCGCGCTGGGTAGTCCACCATGTAGACCGTGTAACCTTGTTCGACCAGATAGTAGGCCCAGCCCGGACGGCCATCGGGAGTCTGCCGCCACACCGCGCCCGTCTGCCCGTTGCCATGGAAAAACACGTAAGGATACGGATGCCTTACCTGCCTGGGCACCCACACTTCCGTGTACATCGCTTCGCCCATGATCTGCTTGCCGGCATCGCCTACATATTTCCCGCCAGCATAAAAGAAGCCCTGGCGCGCGATGTGTTCGGTGGATAACGTCGGAATGGAAGCGGGCGGCATAGCGAGACTCGGCTCGTCCTTTTGCGGGATATTCTTATCGATCCAGCGCCCAATGAATCTGGCGATCTCATCGCTATTCTTTTCCAGCATCATCTCGTGGCCGTTGCCGTGGATGCCCACGTCTTCAAGGCGCACGAACTGCGTTTTCACACCCGCCTGGTTCAGCCACTTAGCCAGACAGTGATCGAACACCCGGTGATAGCCGCCCTCGGCCGAAAGATAGGCAACCGGAATCTTCTCGAGGTTGACGAGCTTGCGTGCCGGTTCCCTCTGCACGTAACAGGACACGACGTCTCCGGGAATGTCCGATTTCTCTTCGAGAGTTACCTGCAGTTGAGAGGCGTCCGTGATTGCCGGATCATAGTGGATCGGACTGGAAGTCACTCCCCAAGTGAGTCCGGCGGCATTGCTATAAGCCACTTTCGCAGTGTCCACTCCTTTGATCGGCGGCGCGGCCGGCTCCACAGTAACAATGCCCTTCACTTGAGTGGGACGCGCATCCGCCATCAGCCAACCGACAGGCCCGCCTTGCGAGTGAGACAGAATGATCACCGGACTCTTAATCATGTCCAACAACGCCACGAACGCGTCGCGGCTCAGTTCGTCCTGTGAAAGCGGCCCACCGCCAGCGAGAAACTGCACCTGCGTTTTAGCGAACTCATCGAAGATTGAATCGCCCATCAAGCCGGTGCCCGGAAACTGCGTGTGCAAATGGGCGCGGGGGAAATCGCCCTTCTTCGCTGCGGCAGAGAAGGTGGATTCGAGCGCCGCACCGCTGCGGATGGTCAGGTTGCCATCGTGATCGGGCACGTAGGGCGAACGTCCGCGAGCCGGCGAATCCACCAGGTACTGCACGTAACCTTGCTTTGCGAAGTAATAGGCCCAGCCGGGGCGACCGTCGGGCGTCTGCATCCAATCTGTGGCGGTCTGTCCGGCACCGTGGATGTACACGATGGGATACGGATGCCGGATCTGCTTCGGCACCCAAACTTCCACGTAGGCGTCGCCGCCCATGGTCTCTTTACTGGGCGCACCAACGTACTTGCCTCCCGCGTAAAAGATGCCGGTGCGCGCGAGGTCGGCGGTTGAAAAAGTGGGAATGGTAGAAGGCGGCACGCCGCTCTTGGGCAATTCCGCCGCCACGAGCCAACTACTGACCAACAGCGCCGCGCTTAAGAGGCAAGTGCGCATGACTACTTCCCCCGTACTTCCGTCATCACGCCGTGATCGATCCAGGTGAAATCGTTATCCAGATACTTATTAATGGCGGCCTTATCATCTTTGTCCAACGCGGCAACCAACGCTTTGTCGACCGCGGCCACCTCATCTGCCGCCTGGGTTAACGCGACAGCCAGACCTGGAATCCATACGGATTTCATGTGCCCTCCTCGATTGGCACCAATTGTATCCCACCCAGCAGCGAGGGCCCGTCCACGGGAACAGCAGGGCTGATGCAAGCCAAGGGACTCGCTATACCAGCAGTTGGGAAGTCTTTTGGAAGCTACGTGGACGGGAAGTCGGCGACGTTATGTTTATACGGCCACCGCGGGCCCGCTCGTGCGGATCGGCCTCCGCCAGTCGATACCTTCCAATAGCATCGACGGTTGCGCGCGGCTCAACGATACCGCGCCCTCTTCGGCCTGCGGCCAGATGAAACGGCCGCGCTCCAAACGCTTGGCGAATAGACTGAGTCCGTCGCCATCCCACCACAACAGCTTGATCAGATCCCCGCGGCGCCGAGGAAGACGAACACATGCCCTGAGTACGGCTCTTTTTCCAACACCGTTTGCACCACCGCGCTCAGCCCGGTGAAGCCGCGCCGCAGATCGGTGACGCCGGCT
>Ga0302324_100004471_pt1 | contig 30904 bp, 42 predicted proteins | sample Palsa_T0_1_FD_201949 | JGI IMG/M metagenome (GOLD analysis project Ga0302324, IMG submission 201949) | Peat permafrost microbial communities from Stordalen Mire near Abisko, Sweden - Palsa_T0_1 | ecosystem: Environmental > Terrestrial > Soil > Palsa > Peat permafrost | place: Sweden: Abisko... | reverse complement strand
CGGGAACTGGAACTTCTGCATCGCCGGATGAATCCGTCGTTGACTCAGCAGGTGCAGGTCGCGTAACGTGCGGAAAGTCGAGAGCCGCCGCTTTCAACTAAACCCGGGACAATTTCTATATTCAATTGTCGTCGCTTTATGGGAGCGATCATCTTTCTGCACTTCAGGTTCCTTCGCTACATCAACTGGATAAGGTGGAAGATTCCTGAAATGCTCAACAACGCTTAGGTCCGTATAGTAAGCGACCCTAATGGGTTCTCCATGTCCACCCCCCAGCTTCTTCACGACATCAGCAAACGAATCGCGGCTGATAAACAAGAATGTTCCAATATCCATTTTAGCAATTTTTACTTGCTGGACACAATCCGCTATATGGAATTGGCCTCTATGAATAGCCCCAGGCTGCGGATGAAACACGATAGGCCCGATATGTCTTGTGACATACACTTCGTTACCTCTCAAAATCCCTTTATTCGTTGGATCACCATTACGATTGAAAATGGTGGGATCGACCGCAAGATATCTCACGCCGCCTTGAGACGCGGGTACGGGTATCCTAAGTGACGTCAGATCGTGGCCTGCCCTTACGACCTCCCCAACTTCTAGGGCACCGCAGCTTCGTAGGGTAGCTACGCATTCGTCATAATCGTATCCGTCCATGCCGTCGAGAATTGCCTGAAATTCCGGATGGTCCCGATCCAGCCGGGCCTTCAGGTTCTCGTCCGACACAGGTGGCTCAAAGTATGCCGGTATTCGTGTGAGAAGTGAAAAATCCTCGGCTAAGCGTTTCAGCAGTTTTTCCATGTCTCGGTGATTGTGCGCTTCGTCTGGCAGGTTCCTATAATTGGGTTCTTCGGATACTTCGATCAAAAGATGGCCCTCGCCGTATCGGTCTATAATCTGCCAACCATACAAAAGTTCATCACCCTCCATTTCGATACGGCGTACGTCCCTAGCGACCGCTTCTTTCAGCCTTTCCTTCTTTTTCCAATCTGTGATCTGTTTCAGGTAATACCTAGCCGTTTGGGGATCTTCACATTTCTGCGCAACAACCAGCATCACTTTTGCAGGGTCTTCGCGCCAGCTGCGCGTTTTGCGGATACGGTCTGCCCAGCAAACACAGTATTCTAATCCCCTACCGTGCCGTTCCAACCAAGACTTACCCTGGCGATATACTGCATTTTCGATTGCATCCCGCTCACCCTGAGTCGGTGAACGCCTGCTACAGTCTGGACAGTTCATGGTGCCCTCAACGCTTTTTTCTCGTGCTCAACATGGGCACGGAATCCAAATTCTCCGGGGAATCCTCATTCTCGCGCCGTGAGCTATCCTGATCAAGCATCAGTACATCCCCTATGACCGCGCGAGACTGGTGTGAACTGTGACATTTCTACCCTCCCACAATGCCCGAACACGTGACACCCTTCAAGCATGTAGCTGAGAGATCGCCCCCCATCGGTTTTTCTGTCACCTCAGCAAGTATTTTCAAGCAAGGTCAGTGCGAGGGCCCCAGAAAGCTATACTAACCAAGATCGAATGGGATTCATTCCGACCTCCGAAGTGCTGGCGCAATCCTGCGATAGGCAAACACGCTCTCCAGGTTTCAGAACGCCGAGTCGCTTCCGCTAGATCCCGAAGTGATCATTACCGGGTCTGTCGGCACCGACTTCTAGCGAATCTCATACAGGAGTTTTCGATGATTTTGAATGAACGATCAACTTCCTCTGCAGAGGTGTCGTACCTCCTCTGGAGTGACAGACAGATTGCAACGGCTATAGGAATGAGTGTCAAGAGAGTTCAGGAGCTCGCCCGCTTGGGATTGTTGCCAGGCTTTAAGCTAGGAAAACATTGGCGATTCGACCCAGACGAAGTGCGTTCCTGGGTAAAGAGCAATGGCAGAACAAAAAAAGCATAACCAAATAGTGATCGAGTGAGCTGAGTCGAAACATGGTCCATTTAATATTTACGGGGATAGCTGGAACAAATCCTGAAGTCCGTACCGCTGAAAACGGGAACACGATTGCGATATTCCCTGTCGACGTCAAGGAAGAACCATATCTGCCACCGACGACGATCCAGGTCGTTGCACTGGGTAAGTCAGCCGTCTATGCCAAAGAGATGATCAAGAAAGATTCACTCGTGATGGTGAGCGGCTGGTTTCGTGTGGAACTGAATAAGAAAGGAAACGAATTTCTAGAAGTAAAAGCGCGACATCTTCGTGCGCTTATTATCTAGCAAAAAGCTGATGCCACGTACGGTGTGGCACAGGACAGGCAGGAACAGCCTAAAATCGTCCAAGAAGAAAGGAAAATGAACAATGAAAATACCGCAACAGCAACCGCAACAGCAGTAGAAGTAGGAGCAGCAAAGGAAGTCAACGAGCCTGCTCCCGTAGTCAGCTTTAAGGAAATCGCAATGCCGTTGGTGGCGCGCGGCATTCCCGTGATTCCGATTCCACCTCGTCAGAAAGGCGCTGTCCTCAAGAACTGGCCCGAACTGGCCACCACAGATCTAGTGCAAATCGAAAAATGGAATAAGGAAAACGCTCAGTTCAACGTCGGAGCAGTAGCGAAACTCGATGGATTCTGGATGCTCGACTGTGATGTCCCGGGTTTGCCGCAGCAAATCGAGAACGAAATCGGCAAACCCTTCCCAAACACGTTCACCGTCAAATCCAGTAGGGGCTACCATTATTATTTCTGCCAAACCGATGCATCCCGACAAATGGGCAATGTCAGCGTTAAAGGTTTCTTCGACGCTCAGGTAAACAACAAATATGTAGTCGCACCTGGTAGCGCCCATCCCGACGGCCCCCGGTACAAAGTCGTGAATGACGGGGAAATAGTGCCGGCCCCGGATTGCCTTGTTGAGTGGATTCAGGGACAGTACAACCACGCCGAAGCTGACGAACAGCAGCACGGCACGAATGAAGGAAAGGTCCATGAAGGTGGGAGAGACAACTTTCTGTTCCATCGAGCTTGTAAACTGCGCAAAGCAGGTTTGTCGAAAGCCGCCGCACTGGCCGCCCTTCTTAACATCAACCAAGAACAATGTGCACCACCAATGGAGGAATCGATAGTCCACCAAAAGATTGAATCCGCCTACAGCTATGAATTCGCCCAAGAAGAACTGTTTCTCGGTCCAGATGGGCTATCACTTACCGACTTCGGCAACGCTGAAAGATTCGTGCAGACTGAGGGGAAAGGCATTCGCTACTGCGGCAAAAGTAAAAGTTGGTACGTGTGGAATGAGCGTACATGGCAGAAAGATGAGAGTGGCGAAATATATCGACGGGGCAAGAAGACTATCAAAGCCATGTTGCACGAAGCGGCAGAGTTGGACAATGAGCAAGGCGAGATTCTTGAGGCTTACGAAAAGAAATGCGAGTCAGAAGGCCGTCTCAATGCGATGGTCAACCTTTCCCGATGGGAAGCAGGCGTACCTATTCAGCTAGAACATTTCGACACAAACCCGATGCTGTTCAATTGTGCGAATGTGACGATTGACTTGGCCGCGGGACAGCCGCGAGAACATTGCCGCGAAGACTTCATTAGCAAAATCTCGCCGGTTGAATATGCCCCAGACGTACAGTGCCCGAATTGGTTGAACTTCCTGGAAACCGTCACAGACCATGATGAGGAACTGAGGGCCTACCTCCAACGCTGTGTTGGGTACAGTCTCACTGGGCAGACCACGGAGCACGCTGTCTTCTTGCTTTATGGAACTGGCGCAAACGGAAAGAGCACTTTCTTCGAAGCTCTGCGTTACGTTTTTGGTGATTATGCCCAAGCAGCCGAATTCAGCACCTTCTTGGCCACAAATGCGCAAAATGTACGAAACGATTTGGCCAAACTCAACGGCGCAAGATTCGTGACAGCTGTGGAAAGTGACTCGGGAAAACGACTGGATGAGACCCTTGTCAAGCAAATGACAGCTGGGGATACAGTCACTGCTCGGTACCTTTATTCTGAACATTTCGAGTACAAGCCCCAGTTCAAGTTGTGGCTCGGCACGAATCACAAACCGACGATTCGAGGGCAAGATGAAGGCGTGTGGAGACGAATTCGGCTGATACCCTTCACGGTCTTCATTCCACTCGACCAGCAGGATAGGAATCTCAGCGACAAGCTCAAGATGGAAGCCTCGGGCATCCTGAACTGGGCTCTGAAGGGCTTGGCAGAATGGCGGGCTAACGGATTACAAGACCCTTCAATCGTGAAGGAAGCCACGAAGGAATACAGGATGAACGAAGATGTCATCGGCCTGTTCTTGGAGACAAAATGTGTCTTGGAGGGCCAATGTACCGCTAGTGCCCTTTATAAAGCCTACCGCGATTGGGCTGAGCACTCGGGGGAGTTTCAGATGAGCCAACGGCGCTTTTCAAATGCCCTATCGGAACGTGGCTTCCAGAAGGTACGCCACAGTGCTGGAAACGAGTGGAAAGGAATTGGGCTCGCTTCAGATTCCCCCTGGTGAGCCCCTTGCTCGTACCAATCTGACCGGTCAGTCTAGTGTAGGCAGTGTAGGAAGTGTATGCAGTTTGGGGAACTCTTTTAAATCTATGCGGGCTTGGAAAGGTTTGATTCAACCCCCTAAAAGCCCTCCTTCTAAACGGCTACGCTTATAAAACTTTCTAAAACAGCTACACTCACTACACTTCCTACACTAAAAACCGCTGGTTATGTCGTATTTATGGCCGGAAATGAAAAAACCGTCTCTGGACGGTGGAGACCCCACAAGTCGGTCGCCTTTTATGGAGTCCCGGTTGGATGAAACGGCCGTAAGGGCCTGCTTCTGCATGGGAGCTAATGTAGGCAGTGTAGCCAGTGTAGCCATTTTCTGAAACTTTTCTCATAAAGAGCTCACGCGCAGAAAACTTTCTGGAAATGCCTACACTTCCTACACTCCCTACACTAAAAGCGATAATCGCCCGCCATATCAGGGGGGCTTGGGCACCTTCAGTGTTCTGGTCCAGGATAGAAGATAGATTCAATAAGTCTCCCGCCTCGTGGTTCCCTCAGATTCATTGTCCGCCAGGCTTGGGCTTTAGGATTCAGCGTTCACCTCAGGAGAAATCAAACCAATGAGTACGTCAGCCATAGAAACGCTAGTTGAAGTGTCGAACTCGACGCTCGACGAAAGAGCGGTGACGCTCCAGGACCAAATCATCTCTGACGGGCCAGCAGAAGCCCTCGACAGCCGACAAAGAAAACATGAAATCGGGTGTGACACTTTGCTCGAGCGGGTGACTAAGAAAAAGAAATATCGGGAATCCCTTGACGGCAGAGACGCGGCACTCTACCCCCAATTGTCGAGCGTGCCGGCGCAAATAGAAAAGCCGACGGACATTCCATCGCTTCTGGCGAGGCTATCCTCTCTGCTGCCAGGAGATCGTCAACTCGAACGCCGTGCTCGCAAGTTGGCCTGGCACCTCTCGAAAGGCAGGCTTGTGACCTGTGGATGGGACCTCGTCTTTCTCAGTGAATTGACTACGACAGAAAGTCGCATGCCCGACGACGAGTTTGAGGCCCTTTACGCTAATCAGATGCAGACCGCTACCAAGAAGGGTGGGCGACGGAGGAAATATCGGACAGCCAAGGCACAGAAAAAGGGACATGCCGAACGCCAGCGACAATATAGAGAACGAAAGCTTCTGGTGGTCTCAGATGTGACGAAAACCCCCTCGCAGGTTACTGAGAGATAAGAGTTTACGGATGCGAAAATGGCGTTCTGGTCCTCCAGGCCCATCCGCTAAAGATCGTCGCTCATATTGTCTTTGGCGAATGTGGAAGCGGAATCCCCCATCCATATGAAGTAGGAGCAATCGTGACCATCGCAATCGAACAGGACGTTACGGTTTCGGGCTCGGCGCCCGAACAAGAATCCAAGCTGCGCATGGGAGAAAACCAGCCTCCTCACGATGGCTCATGTGCGAATCCGAGATGCCGGAAAGGTCCGAATGGCACCCGCGGCATTCTCAAGAGTCTACGGGCAAAGTACTGTTGCCCCTACTGTAGAGTGGATGTCTGTCGTCGGAGTCGGCCGAAGCCCGAGCAGATCGAGAAACCCAGCCGCAAACGCCGGCGGGATACAAAGTACACCTCCCATTCCGAGAGGCAGAGGGCATACCAGGAGATACACAGCACATAGTTGCTGACTTCTTAGACCATGAGGGATTGTTTGCAGCTAGCGTGCCTGTTAGCGAATGGTGGTGGGATTCCGACTGAACGGAACTCCAATAGGTTTTGCAGTAAGACAGTTCTTGCATTACTTCTGTGCAGGCTCGGCGGCCTCAGCAAAGGTTTGGCTCTGCCGGGCGGAAAGCGGTGACTCGACATATTCATAGTTCGAACCTGTCCATGCGTAGGAGTAATCCGTGCCGTCACTACCATGTTTCGTCAAATCATAGAACCCATTTGTGATCGTCGCGGCAAACTCGAATGAATCCAACGAGCCAACCTCATCATTTTCAATTGTTCTTTCAATCTTGTCGCCGGTTTGCCTCAGCACATTAATGCTACACCCTGCGGAACCACAGAAATCTGCACCAGAAAACTCCACAATGAAGCCCGACTGACCGCTCTTGGTCAAAGTGACCTTGCGAAAATGGAAAGCTTGTATAAATTCCTTGTCGCAGTTGGCAGATTGAGAGTCTTGGCAGAACTCTTTCTTGTTTTGATTTAAGGAAACGGCGATGGCAGATAGAAAGCCGGGGTTCGCATGTTCCGTCCTCTCAGGAACGGGAGCAATCACTCCAGGTCCTTGGGCCTCCGAAACTGTTTGGGAGAGGGGCGCTGATGGGGAAAAAGAGGCTACGCCTGCACTGGCGGGTGCTACGGTTCTTGGTATGACCTGTTGCGTATGGTTCGAGCAGCTCGCGGCCATAGAAAAACCCACCAACAAGACGAGCACGTTAGCTTTCCTCATTGTCATTTCCTCATCGCTTTCATCTAAGGGCCTGTTTTTTCCTTCATTTCAGGATGGCTCTTCTGAGAGGTAGTGTTTCACTAAAGGAGGGATAATTCTGTTCAAATGGAGTCACTCAGACATATCCGAAAATACCGCTATAGTTGGAAAGAAAGGGTTTACCGAGCCCCTGAAACAAAAACTGGCTTCGGCCACATTCCGATAAGCGATTGACTTGGCTCCGCCCAGACAGGGTCGGAAGGAACCTGATTTGAGCGATGATAGGGGCGCGTGAGGATGCGGCAAGTTACGATCCGAAGTCGTCCATGGTGCTCTGTGAAGCCCGTCGATAAGCATGGGTCCGAGGTAGCTGACGGGTCAGTAATGACGTCTGTTGGTAACAACAGCGATCTCGATTAGAAGAGTTCAAGGTTTGCTGCGAGCCAGCTTCCGCCCAGCCATGGACATCTGTGCGGTGCGTTCCCTATGGAGGCATCGAGGAAGTCTGTTGCAGATGGCCTCCGAGCACATCCTGCATATGCAGAAGTCACTCAGCCAGATGAACCTGCAGATCCACCACGTACTGAGCGACCTCACCGGCGCCAGTGGGCAAGCGATTTTGGATGCGATCCTGGCCGGTGAGCGGAATCCTGTACTGGTGGCGCAACTCTGCAACTGTCGTGTGAAGAGCCCTCGCGAAAAAGTAGCCAAAGCTCTGGAGGGTCATTACCGACCCGAGCACATCTTCACGCTGAAGCAATCCTTGGATGACTACCGCTGTTACCAGAAGCTGATTGCCGAACTGGATCGTGAAATTCACCGGCTCATGCAGATTCAACACCCAAGGCCCACAGCGTCTGCTGCGGGTGGTCGAGCGCAACACAGACGAGCGCCACTCCAACACCCGCCCATAGCAGCCCCACTACGTTCAGGATCGTGACGTTCAAACGACGATCACGTTCGGCTTCGTCGCAGGGAATGTGACGCAAATCCAAAAGGCTCGATCGCACGACATGGGGTATATCACCGTTGGAATGCGCTGGCAAGCGACGTTTCGACACAGCGTCGAGGCGCCGCGCAATGTGAAGAATCTCTCTGTCACAGTATGTGCCTTATGGGTTACTGCTGTTCACTTTTGCGCAGTTCACATTTGTCAACCGTCAGATAAGATGACTGAATAGATCGTAACTCGATATGTTTTAGGCGGGGGGCACCATGGAAGCGATCGCGAGTTCCAGCAGGACGAGACTCAACAAGAAGCATATTTTCAATGCCCAGACTTATCTCGCTTCGTCCGGCGTTGCGAGAAGGGTTGCCGAATATCAAAGATCAGAAAAAGCATACTCTCAAGGTGAACCCGCTAGGAATGTCCTGTATATTTGAAGAGGTGGGATAAAGTTGTCCGTTGTCAATGCGGTTGGCAAAGAGGCAGTCGTCGCGATGCTTGGACCCGGTGAATTCTTTGGGGAGGGATGTCTGGCGGGTCAGCATGATCGAATAGCAACGGCGACCGCGATCGCTCCCACGAGCTTACTTGTTATTGGAAAACAGGAGATGATTCGCATGCTCCACGCTGAGCATTCGTTCTCCGACCGTTTCATGGCTTACATGCTTTCACGGAACATCCGGTTCGAGGAGGACCTGATAAACCTATTGTTCAACTCCAGCGAGAAACGGCTGGCGTGCACTCTCCTCCTCCTAGCTCGCTACGGCAAGCAAGACAAGCCTCAAAAGGTGCTTCCCAAAGTATCGCAAGCGACGCTGGCGGAGATGATTGGCACGACGCGGTCACGCGTGAATTTTTTCATGAATAAATTCAAAAAGCTGGGATTCATCAATTACGATGGCGGGCTCCACGTGAACGACTCATTGCTCAGTGTGGTCCTGCATGACTGACAATCGGAGACTGCGGCGCCGGACCCGGTCTGGGTTCCTCTCCCTGTTTCCGTTCCCGCGGCTCGCGCCACCCAACGAGAAAATCGCTGAATTCAATGTTAAGTTTTGATCTTGCATGAACCCTTACCCGATCAATCCATACGTTGCGTATTCTTTCGAGTGGTCGCAAGCTTCGCCGTGATCCGCCGCACGTAATTCCGTGTTTCTGGAAATGGAGGGATACCGCTGTAGCGGTCGACCGTTCCCGGTCCGGCATTATATGCGGCAAGCGCCAGCTGCACATTCCCCCGGTAACGAACCAAAAGATCCCTGAGATATCGCGTGCCCCCATCAATATTTTCAGCGGGGTCGTATACGTTCACGACGGAATAGCGTGCCGCGGTTCCGGGAAGAAGTTGCATCAGCCCCATGGCAAGCTTGCGCGACACCGCGCGCGGATTAAAATTCGATTCGGTTGCGATCACCTGCTCAATCAGCTTCTCATCGATGCCGTGTTTTAAGGCGGCCGCGCGAATCAACATTGAATAGCGTCCATCGTTTAACGTGGCAGCGGTATTTGCTGGAAACGTATCTTCCGGTTCGACTGCAACTATGTTGTCGATTGGAAGTTCCAGCGTGCCTCCGGGCACATAGAGCCGCATGCAATTGCCGGCAGTCTCATAGCCCGTTACGTGAATCCGCGCTCCAGAGCGCAGGACGGCATAGTCGGCCCTAGCCGTTGGAGCTGAAGCCGCGAGCAATCCAAACAGAATCAGCACACTAATAACGGTGCCTCTGATTTGTCCCATCATTTGCATGCGATTGCTTTCCGTTAGTGCTGATATCTTTGCGATCTGCTATCGAGATACGCTGACGCAAAACGCGCATGTCGGGAGAGAGTCCCCAACCTTCATAGAGATTACGCTGTAAAAAGGAAAGACTCGACTGGTCAGAAGTACAGCCTGAGGGACAGCCGGGGAACGAAATATGTTAAAGACGGAACTAGCTCGATATCCACAGCCCGAATCAATGAATATGAGTTCTCTGCTAAACTGCGATTTGGATACTGAAGCGTAAAATTGGGACGATTCACGCCAAATTGGCTTGACCGCATCGCCGCACGGGAAAAAACCCATTTGTTTTTGAATCTTCTCAACCGACTAAGTCGCTTGCGATCAGTACCTTCACAGGGCATCGGAATATACCGCTCCATTTGGTCATTTGGCTCTCCCAATGCACCATTCATAATGTGATTCCAAGTCTGCCGCCACCCAGCCTTCGCAGAAAACGGGGAACCTATCATGATCAGAGAAATGGCATTAGCTAACGCGGTGGAGATGACAGCAGAAACCCTTCTGTGGCGCGGAGTGATTGCGAGGACTATTCAGGATTGGCTCTCGAAGCCCTTGCGCTCTAAGCGCGAAGCCGAGGAGTATCTGTTCGAAGACAGCGCCGACTTGTCGTCAGTCTGTCGATCAGCTGGAATAGATGTTGGGCGACTTCGAACACGCCTAAACAGAGTGCGAGGTCGGACATTGCTCGACCTTTTGCCAATTGCCGCATAACCATTTGACAGTCTATTAACAATTCATTAAATGTGTTATTTATTTTTCTATTGATCTCTAATGAGTGCATGTTTTCTAAACCATCCGAACACCAGGCGCCAGGAATCTCATTTCGAGGACTTGGCAAGCCTACGTATCGAGTTGAGGCATTGGATTCCTCCCGCAAAAACGGTCTTGTCGGAATGTGGCAAATTCCGCTCGTGGCATCTACCTAATGCATTATCATTCTCTGTCTCTTTCAAGGATCATCCGGCTTGTGTCCGTCTGACGTATCTGTGTGATGTGCGAAATCAAGTTGCGTACGCTTTTCGCCAAGTCTACAATTTCCCCCTTTCCCTCTAGCTCAAACTCGATCTGATAATTTCCAGAAGCTGCGTCGTTGACGGCATCCGTAAGGCTAATCAGCGGTTTGACTATTTCGTGCGGAAGCGCGAAAGTGATCCATACACTGAGCAGGATGACAACCGCGGAAACAACGCTTAATACCCATTCGGCTCGACGGAGAACCCTTTGAGCCTTCCTATGATCTTCTTGTACCCGTTGCCAAATTCGTTCTTCCAGTCTTGATGTAAAGTCGAACACCTGTTGGCTCGAGCTTTCAATCTCGCCGGCATATCGGCGGAACGTGGGATCGCCCGTCTCCACTGTCTTCGTGATCTCAGCATCGAATGAACCAACCTCGGTACGAAGCTCGTCGACGAGCTTGGCCCGACTCACATGGCTGTCCTTTTGCACCACGCCATTTAATTCTCTTTCATAATTGCTCACAACGCCCTCAATCCGTTCACGAGGGGCATCGCCGGGCTGTCCCATTGCTGCGACCGCGACTGCAAACTGCTGTTGATAAAGCTGTGTGGCTTCCAACACTTTGTGAGTCGTGGCTTCTTCTTCCGGTTCAAGGTTATGAATACTGGTCAGAGTGTGCGTGACCTCAGCAAGCAACTCGTGATTCGTGTTGACGTATACTGGGTCGCGAAGCAAGAAATAGTTTCGCTCGGCACGTCGTGCTTCCTGCATTTGAATGGAAGCCTGTTGCGCCAGAGTGGCCGCCGGGGCATCCACGCTAACAATACGATCCACAATCCAGCCCATCTGGAAGAGGTAATAAACAGCCAATAAAATAACCGGCGCGAGAACTAGCCTCACTAGGGCGAAGCTATACAGGACGCGCCGCCGCAGAGAAGTGGCTGGCGTGAAAATCGCGAACGTCTTCTGTATTCGCGGCGCTATGGGGTGACACAAGAACATCTTCGCCTTTTTGCTATTCATCTCTAATCCTTTTCCTTCGCGACCCGGGAGATTCTCATCCTTGAACACGTAAGTCTTTGTTTACAACTGTATGCCCTGCCGCCAAATGCATGGGTAGATTTAGTTTCCGGTCGCGTGGCCATTGTGGACTGTGCAGAAACGCACACAAGACAATCCTGTGTTGTGTTGACTAACGATCAAGGCGTTCCTTGCGACGTTATCCACGTCGTAGATACCTTGCCAAACGCAGGTCCTGATAAGCGGAATGTAGGAAATTGCCCAACCCGCCTCTGAGGCCATATCTGGCAGTTGTGGAATAGGAACTTCAAAAATGTAGCCGGCTGGCAGTGAGCCGTTTCAGCCGGATAATGCATTGGGGGAAATCCTATGGCATGGTCTTTTGAAATCCGCGATTCAAACCACGTTGTTGCATCAACGGGAAAAGGTTTTGAAACAAACAAGGCAGCTATGGCCGCTGGCAGAAAAAAGGCGAGAGAATTGAAAGCTTTAGGTTCGTTGCCAGGCGGCGGAATGGCGACCGTGAAAGCCGAGCAATATTCTGAAGTGTTGGGTCCGGGTAAGTAGCGAGTATGCTCTTCTCCGATAAAGAGTTAAAGGCCGCGAAGGCGGATAAGAAGCGATCCTGAAATGCTGCAAATGCGGTAAGCGGGCGCGTAAGTTCACGCAGGCCTGCGAGAGTTGCGGCCAGAGGTTCAGTAAACTGTGCAAAGGAGGTGCAGATGAGCAACACTTTAGAATTAAGCTATACGCAAACTCACGAGAGAAGCGCGGACTTACCCACCACTCTTATCAGGAACAATTTCTAATTCAAGAACTTTTACCTCCGAGAGTTCAACCGCATATTCTTCTGTCTCCCGCACGGAGTCCGGCGGGCTAAAATTCCATTGCTGGCGGACAATTTCGCGAGAAGAATATTGGGTATTGGGTGACCACCGAAGGACGAATTCTTGCGTCCGGCTGTTTTCGGTATCTTCAACAATAAGCAAGATTCGTTTTAGCTTTTGGGGTTCGTCGAAGATCAGACGGATTGTCTGCACCCCAGGGTCAGATGCACGCCAGCCTCTCTTTCCTTCCAACAATAGCGCTGATTCAATTGGATGGTCGCTCTCTTCCGATGAGACCTCAACCGAAGCTATCCGGTCCACGTCCATCCAAGTTTGATCACGAAGTGGTGCAATCTGTGGAATCCGAGTAATTAGGCTCTTACGCACGATACGATTCTACTCCTAGTTGTGGACCAATTATCAACGATTGGGCGAGCACCACCCGCCACATCTTCCTAGCTTGCTCTAACAATTTACTCGGCTTCTAGTCGGGTCGCGGTCCACGAAGGCATCTAACTGCTTTAGAAAAGGGCTTCCGGTCAATACATAAAGTGGCGCTCGGCTTGCGGTACTCAATAGTGCCCATCGACTAATGCACTGCGGAGTATCGGAGTCGTAGTCGGTGAGCATTGTGTTTTCCAGCGATGTTTCGGGGGTTGGGGGGATAGGAGCGGATGCAAAAATCCAATTCGGGAACTAACCCAACCGATCTTCTGTCTTCCCGTTTCCTCGATACACCCATGGAAGGCACATTCCGAGAAGACTTCATGCGACTTTGGGGCACTTGTCTTCTTCAACTGGCGAACCATTGTTTTCGCGCTGTCACCGAGAGAAAGAGAGGTAAGTCATCACAGGGCCGGACTCGGAGGCGGTACAATTGGGACGATTCACGCCCAATTGGCTTGATCGGGAAAACCGCATGAAGACAAAACCCTGCCTAACTGAATCATCCTAACCGACTAAATCTCCTGTCGTCAGTGCTTTCAAGGGACCACTCGAAAATACGGCTAAATCCGGGGCTTTGGCCCTCCCAGTGCACCTATAACACTGCAATTCCAATCCTGCCTTCTCGCCACTCAGCACTTGCAGACTCGGAGACGATGCCATGAATAATCAACACGTCCTTTTCCTCGGGCAAACACAGGCTGTGGGCCGGGAAAAACAAAATGTGATCCTGCCCCCGCCTGAGGTAGAGCCCGCACGGGATGTATTCGCAGAAGCCATGCTGGAGGATACTTCGGCGCACCATCGGCGAAGCGCTCTGGATTGGGTTATGGCAATTGGCGTCCACGGCGCGATACTGGCCGCACTTTTAATTTTGCCGCTTTATTTCACGACGGGGCTCAATTTCCAGAAGGTCAATCTGACGTACCTGGCTCCGCCCCCGCCTCTCGCGGCTCCGCCTCCTGCACCGATGGCTTCGTCCTCCGTCGCGGCACGGCCTATTCGCGTTACACCTGTACCGGTCTACACGCCTGGGAAGCTGACTGCGCCTACATTCATCCCGAAAGCCATCGCGTCCACTCCGGGTAGCGATACGACGCCTCTGGATGAGGCGCTAATGGGTGTGCCCGGTGGGGTATCCGAAGGCGTACCAGGAGGCCAAGTGGGAGGTGTTCTGGGGGGCGCATTGAATGGTGTGGCTCCGCCGGCACCACCGGTTGCGGAAGGGCCGAAGGTGCCCGTCCGAGTAGGTGGAAATGTGAAGCCGCCGCGCCTACTCTTTGGTCCTGACCCGGAATATCCAACTCTTGCCAAGCAGTCCCGGCTCACCGGGGTCGTGATCATCGAAGCGGTTATCGACGAACATGGCAAAGTGACGGGTATGCGCCTGGTCAGCGGGCATCCATTGCTGGTTCCGGCCGCATTGAGCGCCGTTTCAAAAAGAAGGTATGAACCGACGGTCCTCGATGGAGAACCAACCCCAATCGATTTGAGGGTTGAGATCAACTTTAGTTTTTCGTAGCTCACAGCCACCCGTCAGGGGGAAGCTGGGGCTAATGAGTCATATCGGAAGGTGGAAGAAAGCCCCGCGAGCCTCACGGACACGTTCTGATAATCCGACCTACCGGGAATTTGCGAGTGGATCAAACCTAATGTGATTGCCAAGAGGCGGACTCAAAGGAGTCATCGAAATGACGACAGAAGGTATGCAAGATCCGTTTTCCCGATTTGCCAAAGACTTTCCCGAGATGTACGAGGTAGTGAGGACAGTTATTGTCGTACGCCACCGGAGGCTTTACAAAGTCGAAGTACTTAAGGATCATACTGCCCCCGCGAGTTTCAAGGTCCACTTCTCTGTCCAAGAGAGACTTACGATCAAACAAGTTGATTCAAAATCTGAAGAAGAGTTTAAGAAGGTATGGGTCGATCTGACTTTACCGTGGGTAGAAACAGACGATGCCAATTCAGCATTCAACCAAGCGTTGCTCCAGCTTTCTCAGATAACACTGTAACCCAGAGTTGGGTACCTTCGCGCAGGCCATTCCAGAAGGGGTAAGAGGCTGGGGCGCCAAAGGGAAATTGGATATTGATCGTATCCGGTCATTGGCATTGGAGAAATGACGACTGGAACGCTGGGCAGACGCGTTCCAGAACCAGCATAAGAATACAATTCCACAGATCGGTTGCCATGCCAAACATCCGCTATCAACGGTATGTGTCAGATCTCTTGGTGTAAGCCCCGACAATTACGTAGGAGACAGCCAGGTGCCTTTCTCTTTCCGATGGCGTTTGTGGGCATCAGCGGAAGAATTCCCCCGAGAGCGTCCAGTAACTGTGAAGTGGAGTATTTCAAGATTGCTGACCATTCGCCCAGAACTGCACTCTTTCACTTCCCACAACCCCGTTTCTGGATAACTTCCGGTTTGCCGACCATCCGATCAGAACCCCAATCCGACGCTTTCCATCCTGAGACTTGCCGTTCAGACGCCGGCGTACCAGGCATAGCCCCCTTCGGGAGACGCGGAACCGAGGCCCTTGCCAAACTTTTTCATGCTGTCAGTGACCGTCAGCTGGGTGATGAATTTCACATTCTTGTAGCCGAGCTGGCGCGGGAGACGCATGCGAAGCGGCCCGCCATTCCCCACGGGAAGTTCATCGCCATTCATCCCATAAGCGAGAAAAGTCTGCGGATGCATCGCATCGGCCATATCCAAGCTATCCCACCAGTCGGGATCAATCGAGAAGTAGACAACGTATCTAGCTTGCGGCTGGATTCCCACAACATCGAGGACGTGGGACAGAGGAACGCCAATCCACTCGGCTATGTACGACCAGCCCTCTTCGCACTGCACCATAGTGATCTGGCTGCGAGACGGGTAGCTTTTGAGTTGGGCGAGCGAAAATGAGGCGGCCCGGTCGACCATGCCGCTGACGGAAAGCCGCCAGTCAGCAAATCCTCCGGCCTGAAGGCGCTGGAATTCGTCACTTAAGGGAGGTATTTCGTTCGCGAATGGAGGTTTTGAAATCTGGCTCCGAGAGAATTCACGCGCTAGCGAGTGCCTCGTAAGCAGGCGCTGGGAAGCATAAGTCAGCGTTTCGCCCAGGCCGTAGATTCCGCCGTGATCGGGCGGGATCAGTCCATACTGTTGCGCGATCCTGGCAGTCACGCCCAGCCCGGACACACCCGCCGTGGCCGCGAGCCCGGTTAGGATCAGTTTGCGGCGCGAGATGTCCTTCACGTGCCCTCCCTCTGCGCGCCGGCTCGGCCTGTGATCATGGCTCGCATGCGGCTTCTGAATCCGGTAACGCTGACCATCCATACGTGGACAAATAGGAAAACGAGGAGAGCGAACGAGACGAAGAAATGAACCGTGCGCGCCGATTGCTGGCCGCCGAGCACGGTGACGGCCGCCGGAAACGCGGAAACAAAGGCGGGAGACATCGCCACGCCCGTCCAGATTACCAATGGGAATAGAACGAAGATCACCAAGAGATAGGTGAGCCGCTGGAGCAGGTTATACGACCACATTTCCGCCTTGTGCGGCCGCTCGAACCGTAAATGGCCGGCGATTGCGGCCGAGATCGAGCACCACGAAAGATCAGCCCTCCCTGGAAGCAAATCTTTCCGAAAATGTCCGGAAAACAAACTGGAAATTCCATAGAGCAAACCGGTAAATACCAGAATCCAGGCAGTCTGAAAGTGGAGATACCGGCTCCAACCGTTCTGGTCCGGCAGGACGTACGTGTAGCCGCTCTGCACCAGGGACCTTGAGGAAGGAATCGGCAGTTGGAACAACGGCGCCGTCAAATCGTTTCCTGTCTCACCCCAATAGAAGCGCGGGTGAGAGATTACGATTTCAGCTCCGCTGACGAGCAGGGCAAAAAAACAAAGAGTGATGATCCAGTGAGTCATCCGGACCAGTGCAGAGTGCCGCGAGGTAGCAGGAAGCATTGTGGAAGGGACGAACGAGGCAGCACCACGAACGTTCGCGTCCAGCGGGACATGCGCGGATTCCAATTCCGCCATTTTCAGCCTCCTGCTGAGTCTCCGGCTGGCCTTCGCAGGAAGGCGGGATTCTACCATGCGATGGGGACCGAAACGCACAAATACCGGATTACGTGCTAACCGGAAGTTATTGCGGGCCAGAAGTCCGCTTCTGGGAAGCTGCAATCTTCAGTCCCTCGCGACCGATACCGGTCGGATCACGGCGTACCCGGAAGTAATCCGTCCGATCACCAATTCGACATCAGTTCTAGATTGCAGACTAACTGGGGCGGGCAAGAGACTCCCGCAGCCATAAACTGTCTGGGCTCTCCCGAAACATTTGAACGGCTCTTATCCTTCGATGAAACAAAGACTTACCGCTCCAATGCGAACGGCCACGAAATGTAACATTACTTTCATTTTGCCACTTCTCTCCGCATTGAAAGACCATCGGTAAGTCCTTTGAATCGGCAGGCCCCTGGCAGACCAATGCAGTCGAAATGTAACACTACCGTTATTTTGTTACTAGAGCTATCGATCCCGGAATGAGCGGCATGACCCTGTTGGCCACCTCCAAATCGGCTAGCTCCGCCCGTCCAGTCGGCGCACTCATTTTAGGCACCTCTTGAAGCTCTTCGGGATTGAAAAACCATACTCCCAAACACCGATTTCTCTGGACTTGGCAGCAAGCGCATCGGAATATTCTCACAATTGCCCTACTGAGCTAAGATGTCGCCATGTTCGAGAATTCCGAAAAGCAAGAACGAGGCATCTGAATCACGCGATTTCGCTGGGCCTGTTCTGGTGACCAATTCGTTGTATAAACCGGAGAAGTATGTATACAATGCGCAATGAGAGATCGAGATCGGAAATTTCGGTTAGGACACTACCTGCTGAGCTGTCGGAACTGACTTAAAATGCCGCCGAACGACAAAGCGGCACGGCAAACGTCTTTCAACTCCCAAGATTGGTCCGCAAGCATCATTTCGTCCCCCGGAAGGATCAAAGAACTCAGAGCATTCGTAAGCAGCGTGGCACCAGACCAAGCGATGCTCGACCCGCGTTTTTTCCTGGCATCTATTCTGCCAGAGTGGAGACCGTGTGTGGTAGTTGTCTCGGAAGGGCAGCGAACAGCAGGCTTGCTATATTGCAGAGAACGAGTAGTGGCTGGAATCGGGACCCGCATTCTTGTTGGTGACGATTCGTTGGACATCATGGTAGTTTCTCGTTCGGAGGAAGCGGGATCCGTCGTCGATTGCGCGGTGAAGACGCTGATCAAGCGCATGGCCGCGCTCCGGTTAATGGTTGATCCTGGTAAGCTGCCGGTGCTCAGGGGCGTGGAGACATTGGCTGACGTTCGTTTCTCCCGCGCGGAGCGCCACGCACACCTGGAGCTAACCCCTTCTTACGATAACTTCCTTGCCAAGGTCGGCCCCCGGACTCGGCGGAATCTCCGATATTATCGCCGCAAAAGTGAGCTGGCGAGCAATGAGTTCAGCCCTAGGGAAACCTATGCAAGCTTCTGCGCGGCTGCGAGACGATTGTTTCCGAGAACTGAGTTCGCGAGGAGAAGAATAAATTTGGAAAGATGCCTGGCCATGATCGGAACCATGCCGTCGCCGATTATGGTTGGCTTGCGCGATCGAAATGGCGAACTGATCAGTGTCGCGGGAGGCTGGCACGACGGCCGTCGCGCCGTGGTCATCATGCAATTGAACGATCGTGCTTTCCCCCGAGCTTCGCTTTCACTCGTACTGCGCTCCTATTTGATCGAGGATCTTATTCGTCGGGATTTCCGAGAACTCATCTTTTGGGCAGGGTCCTCGGCGCCGTTCAGTTCGTACTCCGGTTCTCCCGAGTTGTGGATCGCTCATATAGATCCGCGCACCACGCTATGGCGCCTCTATCGGTGGGCGATCACGATTGCCTGCAAGTTTGCTCCGGGAGCATCCCGGGAGTGGTTTAAATGGATGGTAGGGGATGGCCTTTCGGGACACGAATGATCCCGATTTAGACGAGTTATTGACTCCGGATCATGATAGGAACCGTATCCGCGACAGAGCACTTCCAAATTCTGAGAAACGGCTTATCGGGATGTGGCCAAATCCTTGCTTTGTTAGAGGGTTATCTTGGATGAACACCCACGCCGAGGCAACAAACTGCGGCCCTCAACGAATGATCTTCAGGATTGACCATGTCCCTGCCAAGCGTAAGAAGCGGGCCGAAAAAGGTAGCGCCAGAAGGGTTTAACTTATCGGAGGATTAACTCTAGTTGACTATTCCCTTCAGAATAAGCTCATTAGAGCTTTTTGCAGAGCTTCGGCAGCCTGGGCATCACTCGTGCCGATATACGCCATTGTGGAATTGATGGACCGATGACCCAACGCCTGCCGGATCAACGCAAGGTTGGCATTTCCCACGACCAGATGCGACGCTAGCGAGTGTTTCAGCACGTGGGGATGCCGCTTCTCCGCTGAAAGTCCGGCCTCTTGTGCAACCTTCTGGAAGTTGCGGAAGAACTGAATCCGGCTCAGCTTTCCTCCTTTCTGGCTCGTGAACAGATAGTCCGAGCCATCTGCTACTCGCTTTCGCAACCAGGCCCTTACTGCCGCTGCCTCATCAAGCAGCGGCTGCCCGCGGTGCTGGTAGAGAGGCTGGACCGTGTGGAGCGAACCCTTGAGCCGCTTAATCGAAATCGAGCCGGCCTTGAGATCAAGATCGGCGAGCTTGATTCCACAAACTTCAGATGCACGAAGGCCATGCCGATAGGCTAGCAAAATCATGGCCGAATCACGCGTTGAGTGCTGACGTGCCGCTTTGAGCAGGTCGAGCATCTCTTGAGGAGTAAGAATTGTCATCCGCCCTTGCTTACGCTTGCGGACCTTGTGGGCGCAGATAGGGATGACGATGGCTGGACTTGCCATGGTGTGTCCTTTCTCATGTTGTTTTCGGGATTTAACGTCGGGGGGAAAGGCTTCTGGAGTTTTCTGAGGTCACAGAATTTCGGATTCACTTCCTCCTTTCGCGTCCGATTCGATTTCGACCGCGGCCTTACCGAGGATGTAGTCAGCTGCTTTCTGCGCTTGAGCTGCGACTGAGACCACGAGACGCGAATCGGACTTGAGTCGGTTGATCCAGCTCTGCAGGTAAGAGGCAGAATTGCCAAGGGTTTGAGATTCGATTCCGGCAACACCGCAAAGCATGGCCGCTCCCATCTCGGCTACGAGCTCTTCTTTCGAGTAATCCTCACTGCCAAACGGGTTGTGTTTCAGGATCCCTTCGCGCGCGAGGCGAGTAGGATGACCGGTTGAATGGGTGAGTTCGTGAAACAGCGTTGAGTAATATTCCTCGCCGGATTGGAATGCGGACAGCGCCGGCATGCCGACTGTATCGATTGAGGGGCGGTAACATGCCTGCCCTTCTTGCACGAAAGCTGGTGGACGTGGCATCGACCTGACAATGCTTCCGCATTGCTCAATGGAATGGATGGGTGGCGCAGGGTCAGGGAATTTTATCCCTTCGCACTGCTCGACGTTGAAGACGGTGCAATAGCGGAGCAGAATGGATTTGTGGTCCTCAAACTGCCCGGTCGCGGTGTTCCGTTTCTGATATTCGTCGATCTTCCATAAGACGACCTTGGAACCGTGCTCTCCTTTCTTGACATTTCCGCCGGCAGCCTGGGCTTGGCGGTACGTCAGCCAGTAGCGTGAGCCGTAACCCTGAGACGCAAGCAGGAAGACATTTATGCCTCGATATTCCTTCTTGCTGACCAGGTTCGCGGGTGCTGGCGTGCGCCAGGGCTTGCGCCAAGGCGCTACACCGGACTCGAGCTGCCTGATGATGGATTCGGTAACGATTTCATATGCGGTTGGCATTAGCGTGGTACTCCTTTTCGGTGTGGATTTCGTTTCGACTGAAGGGGTCGAGATACAGATTTACGAGAGGGAACTACTCGAGCGGGGTTGATTCATAACGAGGAGTGATTAGGCGGAGGGACAAGAGGGGAATCAGTGCAACCTGGAGATTAGAAACTCACTCGGGTTTAAATTTCTTGACCTCCTCCGGATGATTTTTCTTGTATTCGTCGGACCACTTCTCACTTTTGCTCTGCCAAAACTTATACCCGCCAATGCCGACAGCAGCTGCGATGCCCAAGGGCAACCAGGCCGCTCCCAGCACGCCACATATCACCAGGTCCGTAAGTGTTACTTTCTTCTTTCCATCCGGTTTAATCGCAAGCATGTCGTTTTTCTCCTTGTCGAGTTTTCGTGGTCGCTGGCACTGCGATTAGCAGCGAAGACCGATTCCGAGGATGATTCCGCCGTCTGAACACCAGATTTCCGGAAGCGGAGCCTTGGCGTATAGAACGCGGAGACGCTGACGATTCAGGTATTGGACCGCGGCAAGAATGTTCCCGCCGTCAATCACGATTGTGCCGTGTGAGTTTGGTTTGGGTTTGTTTCCCGTCCAGGCGCCGGGACAGCCGTAGAGGATACGGTCCCATTGGTTATCTGAAAGGGATTCACGTAGTGATGTATCTCGCATTTGGTGGACCTCCTTGTTTGTGGCTCTTAGCCCTTCTGTGTTCGGTCGTCTTATGCTTCCTCCTTGAGCCGTTCTTGAATTGCCGCGAACTCGGTCGGATAACTGACTCGAATGAACTCTTGTTCCTCGTTGCTCAAGCCTTCCCACGCACTGCGGGTATCACTGTCACCGACCAACTCATCCCAGTCGAAAAGGTGATAGGCATTTACGGGTCTACCGTTGAGCTGGACATAGGAAACCACGCCACCGTTGACCTCGATGAGAATGCCCTTCAGTTTCTCTGACTTTTTCTGATGCCTCCCGATTTGAACGGGTGTGTTGTCCGAACCCTCCGCAGAGTTCAGCTCTTCTCTGAGTCTAAAGACTCTCCTTTCGCAATCCGACGCGCGATCAGTCGCTTTCTCGGCGTGCGCCTTGGCTCGATCCCAGGCACGCTCCGCCTTCTCCAGTTGCTGTTGTTTCCAGGTCATTGCTTTTCTCCTTTAATATGTGAGTTATTCGTGCTGAGACATCAACCGACTTCGGAACCATCGCTCGGGCAATCAGGGGAATCCATCAGGAACATTTGGAGGGAAATTAGAGGAGAGGAAACGACTGTTCCGTGGTGTCTGGCAGGGTCTTACCCACCGAATTTACCGAGTGCCTTCCGCGCATCCTTGCGAGGGCCAGGCCTGCTGATGCTCTTTAAAGGTTCGCTCGGAGCATCGATTTCCTTGCTCTCGTATGGTTCGATTTCTTTATTGCACGTTGGGCACCTGTCGTTACATGCGCAGCTCCATTCATCGCTCCATTCAGTTCCGTCGTCCGGGCACTTGTAATGGTTGAGGAACCGTATTTGTTCTTCGGCCTCAAATGTGCCGTTGAGAAACCCAGCCGAGTACGCCCAAACGCGAATCTTTCCATTCTTCATCAGGTCCAGCGCGAAGATGCCGTTCTCACCATTTTCGTCCTTTGCGCGCAACCCCTTTGCAGCGCGATCCCTGTTGTCAGGGCTCTTGTAAGGACCGCGTAGCTTCGGTTCGATGTCGCCCAGCATTTCCAGAACATAGGCTGCTACTACGACGTTCATTTTCATTTCATCCTCTTTTCTCCCGCTGTGCGGGCCATGCGTCGTGGACGGTGCTGATTTTTATTGGCATTGTAAGAACGCGTGTGCTGGTATTCTTCGTCGCCTTCTTCGTCTACCAAAAAGCCCGTAATTTCCTCTGCGTAATCCGTGCCTGGGCAATTGCCAATTGTTTCGTACAAATCGGTTCGTTCTTCGGCTTTGGCGATGGCTTCCTTTTGGGAATTGGCCTCAACGCCACAAACCTTCACACGAACCGTTGCGTAGATATGGACGTCATATTTCATCGGGCCCTCTTTTCTCCCGCTGTGCGGGTAAAATTGATTCGTTCACACAGAGCATCGATTTCCTCGTTGCTGAGGGGAACGCCGGCATCCTCCGCGATATCGCGCAGCTCTCCCCGGTTGTGTTCATCTGCTTCTTGCCAGAGCCTCAACGCTGCGAGAATCGTGGCGTGTTCCCGCGCCGTGACCGAAATATGGACACTTCGTTTCTTTCGCTTCGACATAGTCCGTTTCCTCCATGGATGTCGGGTTTGGGTGACAACAGAGGGGGAGAGGATCGTGGTGTTGATAACGGCGGAAGGACTGGTAGGCTGAATGCGTTGTTTACTGGCTGGGCCTCCTACTGGTTGGATGAGCCTCTCGAATGAGTGGACTCCCCGTCGCTCTTATTTCCGGTGCATAGTTTTGTTCTTAGATTTTGATGGCTCTGGGGAGCAGTTGATGCGCTCGCAGAGGTCGTCTATCTGGTCCGGCGTTAGCGGTTTCACGTCCTCGAAGTGCTCCGAGATAACAGGCTCGGCGCCGTTGGCCTCAAGGTCTTGCTGCCAGTAGCGCAGCGCCGCAAGGACCGTGGCGAGCTCGGCTGAATCGAGACTAACGGTTATGGTCTTTTTCGTCTGGTTTTTCATACTTCCTCTTTTCTCCCGCTGCGCGGGATTCATTACTTCGCGTCCAAGACTTCACAAATGCTGTCGAGAATCTGTTTCAATTCCTTCTTAGAAAACGGTTCGTCTTCCTCGCCGTAGTGATTCAGGATGAGGTCTCCAATTTGATTCAACCTATTTGCCATCCGGGGAGATTTGGCAATGAGTCGAGCGTTGGCGCGACACTCCTCCTTGCTTGGTAGGCCAAGTTCAAGGTCCGTATCCGCGTAGCAGTCGGCAATGAGCACACCATCGCGGGAGATGATATAGCGTTCGTTGTCATCGCCATCGGAATAGCTGACATGCCAATCACCTGAAGTGGGCGTGGCTGGTATGTCGGTTGGAGCGTCCTCGGGATCGTCGTTTCTGTGACTGTGTGCCGCGATGTTGGACAACTCCGTGAACAGGTGCGTGTGGATGTGGGTCGTAAATGCCTCACTGACTTCGGATGCCTTTAACGTGGGCAATAGCGCTTTCAACTCCCGCTCTGCCGAGGTCAATGCGGCGTCCAAAATGGCCGTGAACGCATCCGAGTCAAACGACTTTTTGCGCGCTGGCTGAACCGATTTCGTCTTCCTATTCCTTTTCATTGAGTTCTCCTTTGGCTCTCAAAAGAGCCTTTTCTCAGTTAAATGCCTCGAGTGTTTTTCCGTGGTGCCTGGGCTGTTCGAATTCATATGCGATCACGCTCAGAATGTTTGCTACCTCCTTTCGGCTGTATTCATTCATCTACTGCGCGACTTAGCTGCCCTCTGCCAAATCGACTCGAATGGTCTTGTCGCTATTGCCCTCCGTTACATCAAAGACGGTCGCCGTCGAATTCCTATCTTGCTGAATTGCGAGCGCCTCCTTCGCCGCTTCTAGGTGGGATTGAGCGTAGATATCGATTTCCCAGACAACGTGATAGAGCCTGGTCTTATGCTTTTTCGTGCGCTTCATTTTGTAGCCTCCTGTTCGACTTGAAATGTAGGACGGAGCCTCATCCTGCGAGCGTGGCGCGTATATGAGCAAGAACACGCTCGCCCCTGGCTTGCTTGCTGTCATTCCCTTTGTTGTAATCGTCGCCCGGATAGAGCGTGTAGTAGGTGTCTTGGAAATCAGCGGCGAAGGTCAGGGCGCGAAGAATCACGTCCAGTTCTTCATCGGTGAGGTTGAGAACGTGGAGCTTCCCGGCATCGCAGCTGGAACAATGCTCGTACGGTTTGGCTCCGTGCCGGCATCGCTTGGTTCTGCCGATATCGGTGCCTGAGAGAATGGGTTTCGTTGTGTATTTCATGACTCGTTCCTTTCTGCCGCTCCGATGGCGGCTTCGATTTTCTGGATGGAGATGGCCATGCCGTTGGCGAGGTCATCGGTGAGTTCCGGTTCCTGCTGCCAGACCCGGAGCGCTTCCAGTTCCTCAAGTAGGGTTCGCAGCAGGACTGACTCGACGCCTGGGTTCTTTTTCATTTGTTCTGTTCTCCTTTTCGGCAGACTATCGGCCGGCCACAGCAACGGCACACACGGGAATCCTTCGCTTCGTCCAAAGTGGTTCGCATGATGTCGGTGTCGTAGCCGGAGTTTTTCCAGTCGTCGCCGACGAACCCGAAACAAGAATCAGCGTGCTGCCACTTTTCCCCATCGAAGTATTCGCCGACGATTCCCCACACCCCATCTCGATTCACTTTCGCTATGAAATCCTCACTGTCGCGTTGCAGTTGTGAGGCAGGGATGTTGGAATTGGCTTTGGGGTTGAAGCAATCTCCTTCCAGGTCCTCGAGGGAACACGTTTCGTCGGGCACCATGCGGAGCCGTACATTGCCTCGTTGTGGGTCAATGGGCTCTCCGCTGGAATACTCGGCTACTTCGTGTTCGTCCCATTCCAGACGCGTGCGGGCATTGGCAAGAGCCCACTGCGCCTGAAAGCCTTTAGCCCGCTCTCGTTGATACGTCCGAAGCAGTTCTCTTTTTCGCTTGGTCATCCTCACGATTGCACCTCCTTGGTGGGGTCGATTGCGGTGGCGGATGGGGGAACGGAATCGAGGACTGGTGATAATCGCTCGATTTCTGCCCAAGAGACAACATGGCAGCCAGCCTTGACTGTTCCGTCTGGCTCAATGCGGTCAAGGGCATATGGGCCGAGGTGGATGGTGTGTCCGTTGCGAACGTAACCCTTCTGGGATTCACGGATTTTCCTGACGAAAGCCAGTGCTCGCTTGGCGTGAGAGACAGGGAATCTTGCTCCCCGGCTTGTAACTACTTCATCCCCGTCGATACGCAGCATCGCGGGAACGTCGTAGAGATAGCCGGAATACTGCCCAGCCCGCCATTTGGTGATTAGTTCTTGCTGACGGACGAGGGCTTCTGCCCGCTCTCGTTTGGTTTGCTCTGCCTTCTCCGCTGCTCGCTTGGCTTCACGCTTGCGAATAGCGGCCAGTGCTTCGGAGTCGAGCTCCGGCACTTCGGGAATGTTTGGAACGGGCAGGCAAAAGAACTCCGCATAGGCAATGGCTTCCGCACGCAGAGATTCCGCCCATTCGTGGGAATACTCTTTCTTCCAGGAAGACCGAGCACGGGCGCTAGCTACAACTTCGGTTTCTACCCGTCCCGCATAATCGGCAAGGTTTCCTGCGTGGTCCTCCGCCGTCAGGTCACTTCCGCTGTACCGTCCGTGGCATACGTTTGAGGTATGGAAGACGCGAATACCCGAGGGGATTGCGGAACGTACAGCGGAGCAATGGCCAGAGGTGGTGACGCCGTAGGTGGCGGTGGTGAATAGGACGGCCCGTTCTCCCGCATCGTTCGTCACGCGACGAGCGATGGGAAAATGCGAGCCGTAGCTGTAAATGGTGTCGCCGGTGAAATAGAGATTGCCCTGACGGTTCCGTGCTTCATCTTGCGTTTGATGTGCCCACAGATGCGGAATCTCGCCAGTATCGAAGACGTGCTTCTTCCTTTTGTTCATGACACAGCTCCTTTTTTTATGGAATTGACTGCGTGCAGACACACCCCGACCGGGGAGTGTTTGAGTTCATGCGAAACGGGTGAAGGCGATACGGATTACGAGGTCAGGACACCTATCGATGGAAACATATGGTCAACTGAGGAGAGGAATAGAGATGGGAGATTGCATTTGTTACTCAGCCTGAATGGAAATCGAAGCGATGGTCGCCCCAGAATCTGGGTCCGCCACGGCCACGAGCTTGTAGACGTCCGTCCACCTCTCGTTGCACTTGTGGCAGGAGATTCTCTGAGCGATTTCACCCGCTTCGAAGTCCATGGAACCGCCCTCGATGTCCCAGGAACCACAGAAGGGACACGAGAGGCCGCGCTGTTCAAGATACTTCTTTGCTTGTTTCGCCTTCATTGTCTTGACTCCTTTTTGAGATTTGAATCCGAGCAGCATGTAGACTTCTTGGTCTTGAGCTTTCCGACCAGGTAGTCGTGAGCATCGGCAGTGTTGTTGGCGACGAACTCCAACGCCGTGCACGTGCCCTGAAGCACCGTGGGAACAACCCGCTCATCAAAGAGGTCCTTCGCCTTCTTGGATTTTTCCTTGATGAACGGTTTGACCTGATGATGTTCGAAATAAACGCTGAACCCTGGAATACCAATAGACATTCGCATGGTTGCACTTCCTTTTCTGAGTGACATTAGCCACTCCTCCTGCCTACTCTTTCGAATGGGCAGGCAGCGAGACTAATGCGGTCTCGAATCCTCCTTTCTTGAGTTTTTGCGAGCCTTACGTTGTTTGGCCCGCTGGGGACGTGCGGAGGTTCGTGTAGAAGACGGAAAGCAACTTTCTACTCGGAATGTAGCCGTAGATCGCGAGCATGTTCACGATAGTCCCGCCCATGGCAAAGCCCACCCCTATCGGGGATGTTCCATGAGCTAGGTAGTTCGCCGCCTCCGTCATGAGAATGGTCAAACCTGGGCGCTGCTGAATCCAGTCCAGGCAGTCGTTCGTGGTGAGAATGTCTCGGACGTAGGGAATCTCTTCGATCTTATGAAGAGCCGCCCAAAAGAGCGTCCAAAGACAGATGCCGGCCAGAATCGCGCCGACCATCGTAGGTGTTAACAGCATTTTGTATCTCCTTGTGTTGGATTTGGACTACAGATAGACCCCCCGGGGCTCGAAATGAATCTTCGAAATCCCGTTTGGGGATCTACCTAGGACTTCATCCGATTTGGAAATTTCGCCTCGCGTGTTGGCCAAAAACACAAATGCCTCCCAATCTCGCAATTGGGAGGCATTTATCTGCTGGAACCTGGATCTTACCTACAGTGCACCAGACGGCAGAATCCGTTTCGATGGCAAGGATCCACCGCTGTAGGATGCCGCCAGCAACTTCGCTCTACTGAAGACTACGAAGGAATTTATAAATATTGATGGAGACCGACTCTCTCTGGTCTCCCGCCGCCGTCAGAATCTTGTGCAACATATTTATCAGATTCCCGCTGCTGAGGTCATGAGGTGAGACAGCCTCGTCTTTGATCTCAGGTTTATCCTCCTTCGTTTGATCCAGGCTGCGAACCCTGTCCTCGAGTTCCAGGATGGCACCCAGCAAAGGCACGACAAATGGGTATTCCTTACTCGCTTCGTTCATTTCCCTGACACGGTCTAATGCGGATTTCATATTGGTTTTCTCCTTTTTATCTCGTTCGGCGACGCCACGATCGGTTGGCGATTGCGAAGCTTCTCTTTACCTGTGGCTCTGGCCGTTTATGAACTATGGTTGGTCGCGGATCGTCCGACAGGTCTTGCCCTTTGGTGAGGCGAACAGTTTTGGGGTGTCGCCAATAAATAGTCTCGATTGTCGGGCCGATATTTTTCAGATTCCTGTTAATCCGACGGACGGGAGATCGGGTAACCACAGAGAATACACCGAGCCTCCCTAAGTCCAGTTTCTTCCCATCCGCCAATGCGTGCTTCATGGACGCCAGGACAGCTTCAATGGCGCGTTTAGCTTCAACCGGCTTTACGCCAGTCTTCTGGATTATCGCGGCTACTATCGACTTTTTTGTTGTGTTCGGCATCGCGATTTCGTGCGTTTTGTTGGCTGGAGGCTGAGGTCAGTGTCCTGCTGCTTAAGCCGGCATTCGACGGACCAGCTAAGACCCGCCTTTTTGCGGACAGTGATTGTGTAGCGTTTGAATGAAAGCCCTGTCACGCCGTCGGCTGTTTCATCGGAGTGTTCCAGAGCGTTTTGAATGGCTTGGAGCAGGTGCTCCGCCTCGATCACACCTTTCAGTGGCATTGGTCCTTTGTCTCCGTTCATGGTTACTCTTGTGCTTTGGACACCTTGTTGGTCTCGACGGCCGATGGCCGACGAGAGACCTCAGGCATTTGATTTCGCGGGAATGCAAGTCCGAGGCAAATCCGACCTCTATTTAGGGTTAGTATAGCAATCCTGACCCCTCCAATCCCCTGTGTTTATGCGGCTATTGCGAGTTGCCCCATTAGCGTGCTCTCGATTGAGAAGGCCCATTTGGTTTTGCCGGGGATATCGGATTTCAGCACCGCGAGTTGACCTTCTGAAGAGGTTGGTCTACCGAGGCGAGGAGGAGCGCTTAGGGCGAGCCGCTGACGTTAATTTATCGCATCTGAACAAGCCGTACATTTGACCAAGGGAACAATCGGAATGATTCATGCTTAAGACTCGAATAAAATAGCGGTCCGGTTGCGGATTCGCGGTCGTCTAATTGCTGCGCTCGTGCTCGGTTGATGCATAAAGAACCAGCTCGACGCGGCTTGAAACTCCCAGCTTTTCAAAAATCCGGTAGAGATAGTTCCTTACCGAGTGCTCCTTCACGCCCAGTTCCTTGGCTATTTCTCGATTTTTCAGGCCCTCAGTGACCAGCCGAACCACATCTTCCTCGCGCTGCGTTAAAATCGGTACTCCGTGGGCATTGTTAAGCCGAAGTGGTCTGAGATGAGTTAAAAAGCCCACGAGATGTTCAAAATCCCTGTTATTTGCCCAGAATTGCCCCTCATGGACCACCTGGATGCATTTAGCAAGGGACTTCAAGGAATGATTCCGGTAGAAGATACCCCGCGCACCGTTGCGAAAGGCGTTAACCACGCATTCACGGTTGGAACTTTGTAAAAGCATGATTGGAGATGTTCCATGTGACGGATCTATCCTCTGAAGGACCTTGAAACCTGCTTTTGGGCCGTCCCGAAGCTCTTCACTGATAAGTACAACGTGGGCTTTGTGAGCTCCCAGGCCGGCAATGATCTCTTCCGAGCTTCCCGTTAACGATTTGAACTCGAAGTGTGTGTGGGCATGCGTGAACGCAGTCATTAAAGTTGCACTCGATAACTTATCAGCCATGATGATAAGCACAGAAACGCGCTCTTTGGCTTGCCGAAGTGGCCGGGACACCACACTACCTTCCACGACATTTGATTGTTCGGGGGATGCAGAACCAACTGTTGAACCGCTGGCCGCTGTTGGATGCATAAGGCGTTACCCACAGAATCGGTATAGCTTTGGCCCAACATAAACAGATCAGAAACAAGGTATTCGAGGTCGTATGGACAAAGAGCGCGAGTCGTTAATCGCGCTCTTCGATCTGTCAAGTCCTAATTCGTCTCTACTCAAAAAGGAACTTTTTTGCCCTTTGATGCACTGCCAAAAAGACCCCTGCCGAATACTAAACATAACGTTGAATGCGGCCCCTCATTCCGCTGTGGATGATACGACCAATCCAGAACAGCATGCAATTGAATTTTTAAATATGGAAGTACTGATTATTGAATACAAAAATATGGAACCTCCAATAATTGAGAATGGACATTTGTCCATATTTCGCCTCACCGATTGTCCTCAGGAAATCTTTTTTAATGACTCCATTTGTCGCGCGCGTGGTGGACCAATCTCCGCAACAAACAGACGAAGCTCCTGCCTCTATTGAGGTCACAAAAATCTCGGAAACATTCTTATTTTGAGGAAGACATAAAGCTTCTTGTCACTAATCCGCAATCTTCGTAGTCTCCGCGTGAGCCTGAGTTGCTCAGAATTCTTAAGAAATGCGGGGATGCTCAAATCATACGAGGAGTCTACGTTTCGGCCGAGCAAAGAAGAGCCGTGCGCTATCGGACGAGCAGCCCAGCGATTTTTCGCTGGGGAGGGCCTGAAGACAGGCACTTCCAAGGAAAGGGCATCGCACGAGATATGAGTTTACAAGGAGCGTATATATTGACCGGCACCTGCCCCCCCTTGAACGCCGTCATCCAGATGAGGGTCTTTGTTCCCGGATTGAGTGGTGCGTCCAGGTTACGGATGAAAGCTGAAATGACGGTGTTGCGAGTGGAACCCAATATCGAAGGTAGCAATCAAAGAGGATTTGCAGCTGTAGGAAATGGATTTTCGTTGTACACCGTTCCGAAGCGAGCACCACGATCCACGGCAAGGTCGATTGAAGATTCCGAGGAGCCCGTGGATGAGTAGGAAGGAGCGGCGCGAATCGAATTGGCCGCTGCTTGGATTAGGCAATCCCTGACAAAGCCTTTGG
>Ga0302324_100004467_pt1 | contig 30914 bp, 30 predicted proteins | sample Palsa_T0_1_FD_201949 | JGI IMG/M metagenome (GOLD analysis project Ga0302324, IMG submission 201949) | Peat permafrost microbial communities from Stordalen Mire near Abisko, Sweden - Palsa_T0_1 | ecosystem: Environmental > Terrestrial > Soil > Palsa > Peat permafrost | place: Sweden: Abisko... | reverse complement strand
CGACCGCACCGTGATGGAAGGCCCGCTGGGCGAATACACCGGCTACTACACGCGGGCATCGCATAAGCCGGTCGCGACCGTCACCGCCATCACCCATAGAAGGAACCCGATTTTCCAGGGCTTGCTGACGGGCAAGCCGGTCACCGAGAACCACATCCTCAAGCAGGTGCCGTTCGAGGTCTCGGTGTTCCGCATGCTCAAGCGCCAGTTTCCGACCGTCGAGAAGGTCTCGGTGCGCGCCTCCGCCGGCGTCTCGTTCTACCTCGTGATTTCCATGCAGCCGCGCTTCGCCGGCGAGCCGCGCCAAGTGATCATGGCGGCGATGGCGAGCAACATCAGGCCGAAATGGACCATCATCGTCGACCCCGACATCGACGTGCACTCCTCCACCGACGTCGAATGGGCGATGGCTTTCCGCGTCCAGCCGCACCGCGACGTCATCATCGTCGACAACGTGCCGGCGGGGCCGTCCGACCCTTCCGTCGACCTCACCCGCGACCGCACCATGCGGACGGCCTCGATGATCGGCATCGACGCCACCCGCCCGTTCGGCGAGCCGTTCTACGAGGTCGCCGACGTGCCGGGCTGGGAGGACTTCGAAATGCCGGAGCTGGAAAAGTAAAAAGCGTGTCACGGCGGCTCTGCTCCCTCTCCCGCTTGCGGGGGAGGGTCGGGGAGGGGGCGCGCGTCAAACGCGACGGGCTGCGAAATGCCGCAGCCGGTGTCAGAACTGGTTGCCGCAGTGCTCGGGTCAAAGAGCCCCCTCCCTGACCCTCCCCCGCGAGCGGGAGAGGGGAAAGACGCTCGCGCGCCGAACCGCGCGGCGGCCCTTCAGCGGCACCGGCTCTTCGACCTCGTGCACGGCGGCCCGCAGCGCCTCGAGATTCTCGATGATGCGGCCGACGTGCTCGAACACGGTTGCGAGCTGAGCGTCGGTCAGGCCCCGGCGCGCATTCTTGTTGGCCTTGGCGGCACAGGCCATCAGCGGTTTGTTCAGCGCGGTGCCGGCGGGCGTCAGGAATACGTTGACCTTGCGCCGGTCGGCGGCGTTGCGCACGCGGGTGATCAGTCCCTCGGCCTCCAACGAATCCAGGATCGCGGTCGACGACGCCATCTCGATGCCGACCCGACGCGACAGCTCGGCCTGGGTCAATCCATTTTCCACCCACAAATTGCGCAGGTGCTGGAACTGACCGAACGTCACCCCGTGGGCCGCGAGTTCCTGCCGCAGATGGCGGTTGAACCCCATGTCGGCCTCGCGCAGCAGCATCCCGATGCCGATCGCGGGCGGCCGCCGGCGGCCCTCGCCGCGGCTTTTCGTCGTGCCTGCCAACGCCTCATCTCTCCCGGTAATTGACGATCATAAGGTATCTTATGATATGATACCTTACGAACAATGCCTATGAGGAAAACGTCCCAATGCCTGAACTGCTGGTCTGCCGGGACGGCGAGATCGCCGAGGGGGGCGTGCGCATCGTGCGCAACGGCCGCACCGAGATCGGGGTGATCCGCCACGCCGGAAAATACTTCGCCTATCGCAACCTGTGCCCGCACCAGGGCGGCCCGGCCTGCGAGGGCCTGCGGATGCCGCAGATCGTCGAGCTGATCGACGGCGACGGCGTCTTCCACGGCAAGCGTTATGACGAGGACGACATGCACATCGTGTGCCCATGGCACGGCTGGGAGTTCCACCTCGCCGACGGCCGCCATTGCGGCGACGCCAAAATCGGGCTGCAGAAGTTCGACGTGGTGGAGAGGAACGGTGAAGTCTATGTCGCCGTCTGACGCCGACTTCGCGGGGCTGGCGAGCGAAATCGCCGCGCGTTGCGCCGACGCGGTCGAGAACGACACCCTCGACGCCATTCCCGACGACGCCCTCGGGCAGGCCTTGGCGAGCCTGGTGCGCCTGTTCGCCGCCAAGGCCCAGGCCGGGCCGACGCCCCGCCCGTTCGCCCGCAACAGCGCCATCGCGCCGACCGACGTGATGGTGGTGGCGAGCGCCATGCTCGATGCCACCGGCCTCAACGTGTTCGAACTGGGCGCGTGGCAGTCGATGTCGCGCGTCGGCCGGCTCGCCCGGACGTGAATCCGTTTTTCCTGCGAGGGACGCCATGAACACCCAGATCACCAATTTTCGCGACCTCGCGGTGGAGGAATTCGACACCACGACCTTGCTGGAGCATGCCGCGCAGCAGGCGATCGACCGCAAATACGAGGATTTCCTGATCGTCGACGTGGATTCCCATCACTACGAGACCGAGTCGATCCAGGAGATCGCCGACTACATGGACGATCCGGTGCTGCGCCACGAGACCAAGTACCAGGGCATGGCGCGTGGCGGCATCACCTCCGCCGACGGCTCCTACCAGGAGATCGGCGGCCGCATCACCCGCTATCCCGGCCGGCGCCGCGAGAAGGTGCCGCCGTCCCCGCACCGCGACATCACCCTGATGCGGCGCTGGATGGACGCCATGGGCGTCGACATCGCCTGCATGTTCCCGACCCCGATGCTCAATCTCGCCGCATGCCCGCGCGTCGAAGTCGAGGTGGCGCTCGCCACCGCCTATAACCGCTGGCTGTGCGAGCGCGTGCTGTCGGAGGACCCGCGCTTCAAGTCGATGCTCTACCTGCCGTTCAACGACCCCGAGGCCTGCTACCGCATCGTCAGGGAGTTCGGCGACAAGAAGGGCGTGATCGGGTTCATGATCACCGCGACCCACTACCGCGGCGTCTACGACAACGCCTATGCGAAGACCTATGCGGCGATCCAGGAACTCGGCATGCCGCTGTCGTTCCATGCCGCGTTCAACTGGGCGGATCCGGGCCTGGCGCAGACCAACCGGTTCATCGCGGTCCATGCGCTGGGCTTTGCCTGGCACAACATGCTGCACCTCACCAACTGGGTGGTGAATGCGATGCCCGAGCGATTCCCGCGCCTGAAGACCATATGGATCGAGAGCGGGCTCGCCTGGCTGCCGTTCCTGATCCAGCGGCTCGACAACGAATACATGATGCGCACCTCGGACTGCGCCGCGCTCAAGAAGAAGCCGAGCGACTATATCCGCGACATGTATTTCACCAGCCAGCCCATGGAGATGGTCGACAACCGCAAGGCGCTGGAGCTGACCTTCGAGATGATCGATGCGGAGACCCAGCTGCTGTACTCCTCCGACTACCCGCACTGGGACATGGACCTCCCGTCGACGATCCATGGCCTGTCGTTCCTCTCCGAAACGGCCAAACGCAATATCCTCGGCGACAATGCCCGCCGCCTGTTCAACCTCACCCCGGTCTATTCCGAGCTCAAGCTGGCGCGCCGCGCCGCCCGCGGCCTCGGGCCGCCGGTTATCGGATGATGCAACGAATTCGTGGGCCTCTTTTTCAGACCTCGTCCTGAAGGAGGCGCACCGCCCACTTACAATGTCCGTATTTCGCTGTCAGTGGCGGCGGGATGGGCTATAGTCCGATTCCAGGACATCGAGGGGACGTTGATGTAGCTTGTTTCCGATCGCGACCGGCGCGCATCCTCGGCGGCGGCGCGGCGCGGCTGTTCAAGCCGCCGCCCCGCAATGAGAAGCAGAAAGAGAACCTGATCGATCACGGCAATCTCGCGGCGTGACGCGGCCGTCGTTCCGGCTGATGAGAATCGTTCGCGCAAGCGGACAGCAAGGAGTGGCCGGATGACGAAGAAGGGCCCGAACGCGCTCTTGGTGTTTCCGAAGTTCAACCCGAACTCGTTCTGGAACCTGCAATCGGTCTGCGACATCTGGGGGGCGCGCTGCCCGGCGCCGCCGCTCGGCCTGATCACGGTGGCCGCGTTGCTGCCGGAGTGGTGGAATCTGCGCCTCGTCAACCGCAACGCCGAAGAGCTGACCGACGCCGACCTGGCCTGGGCCGATCTCGTCATGACCGGCGGGATGCTGCCGCAGCAGGACGACGCGCTCGCCGTCATCGAGATGTGCCGCAAGCGCGGCAAGCCGGTGGCGATCGGCGGCCCCGACGCCATGTCGAGTCCCGACATCTACCGTCACGCCGACTTTCTCGTGCTCGGCGAAGCCGAGGGCCTGATCGGCCAGTTCGTCGAGGCGTGGTCGGCGGGCGCCGAATCCGGCGTATTCGAAGGGGTGAAGTTCCAGGCCGACGTCACCAAGAGCCCGACGCCGCGTTTCGATCTTCTCAATTTCGAGCACTATCTCTATGTCGGCGTGCAGTTCTCGCGGGGCTGCCCTTTCAACTGCGAATTCTGCGACATCATCGAGCTGTACGGCCGGGTGCCGCGCGCCAAGACCAACGAGCAGATGCTCACCGAGCTCGACACGCTCTACCGGCTCGGCCATCGCGGCCATGTGGATTTCGTCGACGACAACCTGATCGGCAACAAGAAAGCCCTCAAGCGCTTCCTGCCGGCGCTGTGCGCCTGGCAGAAACAGCGCGGCTATCCGTTCCAGTTCTCCACCGAAGCCTCGATGAATCTCGCCGACGATGCGGAGTTGCTGCGGATGCTGCGGGAGGCGAATTTCTTCCTCGTCTTCGTCGGCATCGAAAGCCCGGATACGGCGACGCTGATCTCGATGCAGAAGAAGCAGAACACCCGGCGCAGCCTCGCCGACAGCGTGCACCGCATCTACCAGGCGGGCATGGTGGTGATCGCCGGCTTCATCGTCGGATTCGACAATGAAGGCGGGAGCGTCGCCGAGACCATGGTGGATTGCATCGAGGCCACCAGCATCCCGGTCGCCATGGTCGGCCTCCTCACCGCGTTGCCGAACACTCAGCTCACGCGCCGGCTCGAGAAGGAAGGCCGCCTCCTGCCGATCCTGCACGGAAAGGGCGACCAATGCAGCGCCGGGCTGAACTTCATCACGCTGCGGCCGCGCCGCGACGTGCTGGCCGATTTCCGCGCCGTCCTGGTGAGCGTCTACGATCCCGCCGCCTATTTCGAGCGGGTGCGCGTCTTGGGCCGCATGCTCGACCGGCCCGCTCTCCCCGGCCGTTTCTCTCTGGGGGTGACGTGGCACGAGCTGAAAGGTCTCGCCCGCCTGATCCGCTGCGTGACGTTCCGCCGAAAGGATCTCGGCCCGTATTTCTGGGGCACCGTCTTCGATTGCCTGCGCCACAAGCCGAGCAATCTCGAGTTCGTGCTCGCGATGATCGCGTTCTACCTGCATCTCGGCACGTTCGCCCAATTCCTGATCAAGGATTTGGACCGCCAAATCCAGGCGCTCGACGACGAAGCGGCGCGCCAGCCGCAGCCTCTCAAGCAGGCGGTGCCGGCTTAGGTCCGGGACGGCGCAGAGCGCTTTCAGGTCGACATACACTTCGTTGTCATCGCCCAGCTTGACCGGGGCGATCCAGTCAACACCGGCCGGGCGTACTGGATTGCCCTCAAGCCGGGCAATGACCCGTCAGGGATCAAAGTGATCGGCAAACACTTCAATCGATGCTGATGCCGGCGGATTTGACCACCGCCACCCATTTGCGCGTTTCCGCCGCGAAGAACGCGGCGAATTCCTGCGGCGTGCCGGTCGCCGGGGTGGCGCCGAGCCGGGCGAGCTGGGCGCGCAATTCCGCGGAATCGACGCTTTCGTTGACGGCGGCGTTGAGCCTCGCGACCACGGCGGCCGGGGTCCCGGCGGGGGCCACCACCCCCTCGAAGCTCGTCACCACGAAACCGTCGACGCCGCTCTCGATCATGGTCGGAACCTCCGGCAGCAGCGCGAAACGCTTCTCGCTCGTCACCGCGAGCGCACGCAACTGGCCGTCCTGGATGTGCGGCATCAGCCCTTCGATCGCGCCGAACACGAACTTGACCTGGCCGGCGAGCACGCCGGTCACGATCTCCGACAGGCCCTTGTAGGGGATATGGACGACGTCCACCGCGGTCTTGGCCTTGAACCACTCCGCCGCCAGATGGGTGGCGTTGCCGTAGCCGGAGGAGCCGAAATCGAGCTGGCCGGGATTGTTCCTGGCGATGGTCACGAGCTCTTGCACGGTTCGCGCCGGAAACGACGAGGCGACCACCAGCACTTCCGGGCTGTCGGAAACCTTGGCGACCGGCACGAAGTTCCTGGCGGGGTCGTAGTCCTTGTTCTTCGCCACCGCCGGGATGACGGCGAGCGTGCTCACATTGCCGAACAAGAGGGTGTAGCCGTCGGGCTCGGCATTCGCGACCGCCTTGGCCCCGATCACCCCGCCGCCTCCGGGGCGGTTTTCTATGATCACGTTCTGCCCCAGGATCGCCGACATGCGCTGCGCGACCAGCCGCGCCACGACATCCACCGGCCCGCCGGGAGCGAACGGCACGATGATCTTGATCAGATGGTCCGGATAATTCAGCGACGCCGCCGGAGCCGCGCCGAGACACGCGATGCCGGCGATGGCGACGGCGGTCAAAAGTGGCAGCCCCAGCTTCACGGAAATTCTCATTGCAACCTCCGGCGCCGCGATCCTACCGCGAAATGGGCGGCACCGTCTCGGGAGCGGCACGAAGCCAAATAGCCGTTGCCGACGCCCGGCTTTTGAGGCGAAATGCGGCTGATCCGGCTAGCGGACTCGCGGCACAAGCGAGGTTTCGGCCATCAGGGAGGCTTTAATGAAGACGTTGCAGATCAAACCGCTCATCTTGCTCTCGGGTTTCGCGCTCGCGGTTTCGGTGAGCGCGGCAAGCGCACAGGCGCCGGCGGGCGAACCCAAAGGGCCCGTCGCCAAACCGCTCCTGAACCTCGATCTCGCTCCCGAGATCGACAGCGTGCAGGGCCGCGTCATGCGCATGCAATTGACCACTTACGCGCCCGGCGCCTCCAACAAGCCGCACAGCCACAAGGACCGCCCCGAGGTGGTCTACATTCTGTCGGGAAAGGTCATCGAGCACCGCGGCGAGGTCGCCAAGGAATATGGCCCGGGAGATACGTTCACGGCCGACCGGAACACCACCCATTGGATGGAAAACAAGGGAACCGTCCCGGCGGTCATGCTGGTCACCGGCATCGCCAAGAAAGAGTAAACGGGATACCCGAAAATCCACCAAAGAGAAAAGAGGCCCGGCCGTTCGAACGGCCGAGCCTCCGAGTCGAAGCCATCCGCGCGCTGGGGGGGCACGGGGATGCGTGCGCGCGGTGTATGGCCTCAGCTCTCAATGTGGGACTTGCAGTTATTTCGAGAAGTGACGGGTTGCCGCACCCCGGGTGACCATCCGCCGCGGTGCGGTGATCGGTCGCTCGCGCGGTCCGGCAACGGCACCGCCCGACCACGGCAGGGGGGAGACGGAAGCCGGAGCGGCGGTCATCGCAGGAACTCGTCATCCCGCCGGCGGCCCAATTCGATCCGGCAGCGGTTCGGCCTCGCAAAATGCCGCAGCCCGAGCCCGCGCCAACGCGCAAGGACGCTTGTGACCGGACCGGCGCTGCTGCAAGATGTTCCCGGCAATCTGGCAATCCCGCCATGTTGCCATTCAACCAAGGAGCGGAGACATGCAGCGTCTCACCCTGATGACCGCGGCGGCAGCGATGCTGGCCGGCGGAGTACTGGCCGGCACGCCAGCGAAGGCCGAATACAACTACGGCCCGATGAAGAACGGAAGCCAGTGCTACAACTACTCGGCGAACGGCTGGAACAACCAGGGCTTCGGCGCCTGGAAGGCTTGCCCGACCGAGGCCGCAAAGCCGGTGACCCATCACGCCAAGAAAGGTTGAGCCTCGCTTCAACCGCGTTTTCCCGCGAATCGAAGTTCCGGTTCACACCGGACCGCGCGGATGATCGAGAATCCAGGGCGGCGGCCGCCGCTCTGGAACCGCAGCAGCATGGACGGATGCGAGCGCGGCGCGACCCATCGACTTGCACGCATCCACTTGCGCCCACCGAGTTGCGGTTTGTGGCTCGATTCGCGCGGCGGCGTCTACGGCAACGTCGATGGCATTGATGTCAATCAAATGCGGTCGAGACCGGTTCACATAAAAGCGGCCGATGCAGCGCGGAGGAAAAGCGAGATGACAGGATCGGACCACCGGTTTGCACGGGCGCGGCGGCCGGCGCTGATCGCCACAGCCTGCCTCCTGATGGCCGCGGGCCTCGCCGGAACGGCTGCTCTGGGCCAGGATCAGAGCGCGGCTCCGCCGGCTGACACGATCATTGCCCGCAAGACGGTCATGGATACCCTCAGCTCGAAGATGGACGCGCTGGAGGCGGCCACCGCGTCGACAAAGAAGATCGACCTCGCCGCGGCGAGCGAGCAGGCGGACACGGTCTCGGTGCTGCTGATGGCCTTCCCACATATGTTTCCGGCCGCAACCAATCAGTGGAAGCCGAATGTCGACAAGGACCCCGGGACCGACACCTTCGCCGCCCCCGAAGTCTGGACCAGATATGCCGATTTCTACAAGCAGGCCACGGCGGCATCGAAACTCGCCTTCGACGCGAGCCGCGCCACCCGCGAAGCGGAGTTCAGGACCACCATGGCCCAGCTTCGCACCGCCTGTGACGGTTGCCATGCCGCCTATATGAAGACCGACTGACCTGCGCAGCGTTCGTTCCCGGCCGGGCAGCGCGGATGGCCCGGCCGCCGCGATGGTGTTAGGCTCGACGGCTTCGTCCACGTGAGGGCAACATGCACCGTCCGGGTCTTCGATTCGCAATCCCGATCGCAGTTCTCGCCGCCGCCACCTGCGGCATGCCGGAGCGCGGCATCGCCGCGGGGTTTCCCGACCGCGACATCACCTTCATCATCCCGAACCAGGTCGGCGGCGGGTTCGATGCCTATGTGCGCGCCATCGCGCCCGTGATGGAGAAATACCTGCCGAACAAGGTCAATATCGTGCCGCTCAATGTTCCCGCCGGCGGCGGCGCCAAGGGCGTGAACCAGCTTTATCGCGCGCGGCCCGACGGCTACACCATCGGGATCCTGAACATCCCCGGCCTGTTCATCCTGCAGGCGCGCGGCGGCGGCTACGACCTGAACAAATTCACCTGGCTCGCCGGCCTCGGCCGCGACCCCTACGCCCTCGCCGTGCCGTGGAATTCGCCGATCAAGTCGGTCGCCGACCTGCAGGCGCTGTCGGCGAGGCGGCCGGTCAAGTTCACCACGACGGGGCCCGACGGCACCGCCTATGGCGTGACCATGATCGCGACCGAACTCCTCGGCATCAAGCTGCAGCTCATTACGGGATACAAGGGCTCGTCCGAATACGTGGCCGCCGCGGTTCGCGGCGACGGCGATGCGGTGATCACCAACCTGCCGATCCTGGCGCGCTTCGAGGCGGGCCAGTCACTCCACCTGCTGGCGAGCTTCACGACCGACGGGACGAGGCCCGACGTTCCGAACGCAACCGCGCTCGGCCTGCCGCAGCTCGCCGATATCTCGGTAGAGCGCATGGTGGCGGCGCCGCCGAACCTGCCGGCCGACATCAAGAAGATCCTGGTCGAGGCCCTCGACAAGGCGGTCAACGATCCCGCCGTCACCGCCTTGTCGGAGAAGAGCGGCATGGGCCTGGCGCTCCAGTCGCCCGACGAGGTCGCCGCCGACGTGCACGCCCAAGCCAATTTTTTCGACAAATGGCGCAAATACCTGGTGCCGAACTGACGGCAGAGGACTGACACGTCGCCGAATCGAGGCGAGAGCATCTCTCCCCGCATGCGGGGAGGGAGTGCAAACTCCGCGCAATATCGATAAAACGACGGCGCGGCTTCCGGATCGGGATGCCCGTTGCGCTTGAGACGTGAGGCCGTCGGCCGATACCTTCGACAGATCGGGTCCGCCATGTTGGATGCGTGGGTCGCCGGAGTGGAGGGCCTGCTGCAGGTCAGGGAACTGACGTTCCTGAGCCTCGGCATGGGCATCGGCCTCATCTTCGGGGCGTTGCCCGGGCTCGGCGGCGCCACCGCGCTGGCGCTGCTGATGCCGCTGACCTATGGCCTCGAGCCCTTCACCGCGGTCGCGCTGGCCGGCGGCGTGATGGGGGCGGTGCCGATGGGGGGCTCGCTCACCGCGATCCTGCTGAACGCCCCGGGCTCGGCGCCCAACGCCGCGACCTGCCTCGACGGCTATCCGCTGGCCCAGCAGGGCAAGGCGGGATATGCCATCGGCGCCGCCGCCACCGCCAACTCGCTCGGCGGGATCATCGGCACCGTGTCGGTGCTCGCGGTGCTGCCGATGGCGAAACAGCTGGTCCTGCTGTTCGGGCCGCCGGAGTTCTTCCTGCTGTCGATCCTCGCCCTCGTCACCGTCGCCGGCAGCCTGAGCGGCCGGATGCTGCGCGGCCTGCTGACCGGGGGCATCGGCCTGATGATCGCGACGGTCGGCTATGACAGCGTCACCGGCACCACCCGATTCGCCGGGGGCATCGAATATCTGTGGGACGGCGTACATCTGGTCCCTGCTTTGATCGGGCTGTTCGCCGTCGCCGAGATGATCAATCTCTCCGTCACCGGCGGCACCGTGTCCAAGGACCTTCGCGCGGTAAAGATCACCAGCATGATGAGCGGCGTGAAGGCGACGTTCCAACATTGGCGCACCGTGCTGCGCGGCTCGATCATCGGCACGCTGGTGGGTGCCATTCCCGGCGAGGGCGGCACCGTCGCGGCGTTTTTGTCCTATAGCATGACCATGCAGGCCTCCGACGATCCGGAAAGCTTCGGCAAGGGCAACATCCAGGGCGTGATCGCGCCGGAAGCGGCGATCAACGCCAAGGACGGCAGCGCGCTCATTCCCACCATCGCCTTCGGCATTCCGTCCGGCGCCGAGATGGCGGTGTTCCTCGGGATACTGGTGCTGCACGGCATGCAGCCGGGGCCGCTGATGCTGGCGCAGAACCAGAACGAGATCTACGGCCTGGTGTGGGCGCTCACCGGCTCCTGCATCCTCGCCTCCATCATCGGCATCGTGCTGGCGCGCCCGCTGGGGCTGATCACCCTGGTCGATTCCCGCATCTTCGTTCCCATCATCATCGCGGTGGCGATGACCGGGTCCTATGCGGTCGACCGCAGCATCGAGAACCCGATCCTGACCCTGGCGTTCGGCATTCTCGGCTATGTCATGATCCGCTACGACTACCCGCGGCTTACCATCGTCATCGCCCTGGTGCTCGGCGCCACGGCGGAACGCAACTTCCATCAATCCATGATGATCGGCGACGGCAGCTGGTGGATCTTCACCTCGCGCTGGATGTGCCTGGGGCTGATCGCGGCGATCGTGTTGTTTCTCGTCCTGCCGCCACTGCGCGCCCGGCTGTTTCCCCCGCGCAGGGGAACCGGCGCCAGCGCGGGAAAGGCTTGACCGATGGCGCGCGTATTCGGGACCGAGATTACGGACTATCTGCCGGCCACGGCCGCGACAACCGTCGCCGCCGTCTATCTCGGCGCGGCCTACCAGTATTCTCCCGAGGCCCGCGCGACGCCGCTGCTGATCGGCTGGACCGTCGTCGCGCTCGCGATGCTCGACATCGCGTCGCGCACCCAGACCGGTCTCGGGCGCAGGCTCGCCGGCTGGCTCAATCCGGTGACGACGCGGCCGCGCCATGGCGAAGGGCCTGCGGGTTACCCGATCGGCAGGCAGATCGTGGCGATGATCTGGATTGCCGGCTTCGTCACCGGGTTTGCCCTGATCGGCGCGACCTACGCGATCCCGCTCTATGTGTTCGCCGCCACGCGCTGGCGCGGCGGACGGCCCTACCTGGTCTGCCTCATCAGCGCCGCCGGCACGCTGGCGGGCATCTGGTTTCTGTTCGGCTGGCTGTTGCGGCTCGAGCTCTATCCCGGGCTGTTGTTCGGAGGCGGGTGAGGAACGCGGCAGCGATCCGTTCGTCGTCGGAGTCAGTCGTCGAAGCGCGATGGCCCTTGTGAATTATACCCATAGCGCCGAATATGCTGTGATCACAGCCGCCCAGGAGAAAAACCATGCATGACATAACAGGCGAGCACTGGCACGAGCCGGAGGGAACGCGCAACGCGGGATACGGCGCCTGGAAGCGGCCCAACACGCCCTATGACGATTACATGGAGGCGCAGGGAATTCCGATCTTTCGCGGCATCGGCGTGCGCCGGGTCCAGGACATGCCGCTCAAGCGCTGGAACCGGATGGGCGGCAACGGCACCTTCATTCAGCTGTTCGGCACCGAGGGCAGATGGGGCTGCTATGTGATCGAGGTGCCCGGCGCCGGCGCACTCAATCCCGAGCGCCACATGTACGAAGAGATCATGGTGGTGGTGGAAGGCCGCGGCACCACGGAGGTGTGGACCGACGACCAGAAGAAGCCGCACACCTTCGAGTGGCAGCGCGGCTCGATGTTCTCGATCCCGCTCAACACCTGGCACCGCATCATCAATGCGGCATCGAGCCCGGCGCTCATCCTGGTGGCGTCGACCGCGCCCAACGTGATGAACATCTTCCGCGACAGCGACTGGATCTTCAATTGTCCGGTCACCTTCCCGTCGCGCTTCGACGGCAGCGAGAATTATTTCAAGCCGAAAGACGACGTCGCGCCCGACCAGTTGCGCGGGCTCGCCATGCGGCGCACCAACCTCGTGCCCGACATCTTCAATGCCGAACTTTATCTCGACAACCGCCGCTCGCCCGGCTACCGCCGCCTCGAGCCGGCGCTGGCCGGCAACGTTTTCTACCAGTTCGTCGGCGAGCACATCACCGGACGCTATTCCAAGGCCCACGCGCACGCCTCGGCGGCGGTGCTCGTCTGCATCAAGGGCAAGGGCTACACCTATACGTGGCCGCGCTCGCTGGGCATGACGCCGTGGCAGGACGGCAAGGCCGACCAGGTCTACCGCCAGGACTATGAGCCGGTCGGCGTCGTCACCGCGGCACCCTATGGCGGCGACTGGTTCCACGCCCATTTCGGCATCAGCAAGGAGCCGCTGCGGCTGATCGGCTGGTACGGTCCCAACAATCACCGCAAGGACAAGCCGGGCATCCCCGGCGAAAAGGACACCGACGAGGGCGCCATCGACGTGACGGAAGGCGGCACCGCGATCCCCTATTGGCTCGAGGACCCGTTCCTGCGCAACGAATACGAGGAGACCCTGAAGCGGGAGGGCGTCGCCTCGCAGATGGAGGAAGCGCTCTACCGCGAACCCGCCAAGGCGTAAGCTTGAGCGGACCGGATACGCCGAGCCTGGCGCGGATCGTCATCGACGGCGTGCGGGGACCCGAGATCGAGGGGCGGCTCCCGCCGCGGCCACGGATGCTCGCGGCCCTACCGCTGAAATCGCGGAACAAGGCGCTCGAACTCGACCTCGAATCTGCTATCCCCGGCGTGACGGGATTCCGGACTCCGTATGATCCGGTCCGATTAGTCTGCAACTTTCCGGGTCACGCTTTAGGAGTCGCCGGCAATGGCCAACGTCTCGCCCTCATACGCGGACCTGCTCCGCGGCGCAGCGCGCGTATGCCTGGCGCTGGCACTTCTGATGCCGGGCCGCGCCTTCGCGCAGGCGCCGGAAACCTATCCGGGCATGCCGCCGGTGCCCGACCGCAACAATGTCTACAGCGAGATCGGCCCGGACCACCTCAGCGCCGCGGTCGCGGGCGCGCTGGCGCGGGTCTATGTGCCGCACGTCACTTCGAGCGATGTCTACGTGATCGACCCAGCCACGCTGAAGGTGCTCAACCACTTCCCGGTCGGCCTCCATGCCCAGCACATCGTGCCGTCCTACGACCTCAAGACCCTGTGGGTCACGAGCGCCGGCGGCCGCCGAACCCCCGGCAGTCTCACGCCGATCGACCCCGCCACCGGCGAACCCGGTGCGCCGGTCCGGGTCGACGATCCCTATAACCTCTATTTCACGCCGGACGGCAGCTTCGCCATCGTGGTCGCGGAACAGCGGCGGCGCCTCGACTTCCGCGATCCTCACACCATGGACCTCAACGCGTCGGTGGCGGCGCCCCAATGCGCCGGCATCAATCACGCGGACTTTTCGATCGACGGCCGCTACGCGATCTTCACCTGCGAGTACAGCGGCTCGCTGGTGAAGATCGACATGATCGAACGCCGCGTCATCGGCTATCTCAAGCTCACCGGCGGCGGCATGCCGCAGGACATCCGGATCTCACCGAGCGGCGACGTGTTCTATGTCGCCGACATGCGCGCCGACGGCGTTTTCGTGATCGACGCCGAAACCTTCACCCAGACCGGGCTGATCCACACCGGCACCGGCACCCACGGCCTCTATCCGAGCCGCGACGGCACCAGGCTCTACGTCACCAACCGCGGCTCCCATAAGATGCGCGGCGCACGCGACGGCCCGGGCAGCATCTCCGTCCTCGATTTCGCCACCCGCAAGGTGGTGGCCGAATGGCCGATCCCCGGCGGCGGCAGTCCCGACATGGGCAATGTCAGCGCCGACGGCAAGACATTGTGGGTGTCCGGCCGGTTCGACAACGAAGTGTATGCGATCGACACCACCGACGGCTCGGTGCAGAAGATCCCGGTCGGCGCCGAGCCGCACGGCCTGACGGTGTGGCCGCAGCCCGGCCGCTACTCGCTCGGGCATACGGGGAATATGCGGTAGCGACGGGCCCAGCCCTACCGAGCCGCCCAGTAATTCGGGTTCTTCTTGAACAGCTTCTTCGGAATCATGCCGTAGATCACCTGCACCGAATCGACCGCCTCGGCGACCCGGAAGTCAACGCCGATGCTGGCGAGGGCGTAGGCATCGGGAGCAGACAATCCGAACCGCTCGCGCAGGAAATCGACGGTCTCCCGCACCGCCTCGCGCATGGCAGTGTCGAGATCGACGTCCATGCCCATGGTGTAGTAGTTGGCGGCATCCTCGGCCCGCGGCCATTTCATCGCCCTGCCTTCGCCCTTGTGGACGATGAATTGCAGCGTCGCCGTCAATGACGCCTCGATGGCGGTGCCGTTGATTTCGCCGTCGCCCTGCACCGCGTGGGAATCCCCGGTGAAGAACTGCGCCCCGGGGTTGAACACCGGCAGGTAGAGGGTCGATCCCGCGGTGAGCTTGTTGAAATCCATGTTGCCGCCCCAGCGCGACGGCGGGCGCGAGCTCACCATCAACACGTCGCGCGGCGGCGCCACCGCCATGATTCCCATGAACGGCGCCAGCGGCACCTCGATGTCCGGGGAGAACAGCGCGACGTTGCGGGCGATGTCGAGCTTTATGATCTTCGGTGCCGGCACCGTGAGAAGATTTCCGAGCACGCCGGTGTGCGGCCCGGAATTGTTCACGCCGTAAGGCACCCGCAGATCGAACTTTTTGATACGCACTTCCAGCATGTCGCCGCGCGCGGCCCCCTCCACGTAGAGCGGCCCGGTCAGCACATGGGCGCTCAATCCCTTGACCCGCCCGACCATGCTGTAGATGTCCTTGGCGTCCTGGAGCACCTGGTCCGGCGGAATGCCTGCGGTCCCGAAGAATGTCGCGGGATCGTCCTTCGACGTGAGCCCCTGGTGCGACACGGTGTCGATCTTCACCGTCTGGCCCGACTTGATCGTCAGCGCCGGCGGCAGATCGGCGGCGAGGTAACCCCAGATCACCGTGTCCGGCGTCGACCGCAGCGTGGCGTCGGGGGTTTGCGCCGCCGCCTGCGCGAAAAGCCCGGCGATCCATAGGCCGCATGCGACGCCACGCAAGATCGACATCATCGGTGATCTCCTGCCTTCGGGGAATGAAAGCGCGGCCCATTTTAGAGCCTTTTTCGCTCGGGGTCCGCCCCGCTGTCATCGCCCGGCTCAAGCCAAGCGACGACACAAGGGGTCAACGTGATCGGAATACCCTCACGCTCGTTCCAGCAGCGCGCGGGCGCGCTGCACCACCGGCTCGTCGACCATCTTTCCTTCGAACGCGAAGGCGCCCTGTCCGCTCGCCTTGGCGCGCTCGGATTCCGCGATCAGGCGGCGGGCATGGTCGAGCTCTTCCGCGGTGGGCGAGAACGCGCGGTTGAGGATCGGGACCACCGACGGATGGACGCAGCTCGCGCCGTCGAAGCCGAACATGCGCGCCTCGCGGGCCGATTTCTCCATGGCGGCGAGGTCGTTGTAGTCGGCGACGGTACGCAGCAGCCCGAGCGAGAGCACCCCGGCGGCCTTGGCGGCGTAATGCACCAGCAGCTTCGGAACGTGCAGCACCTCGGGAGTCGGCTCGGCGCCGAGCGAGGTGGCGATATCCTCACCGCCGGTGGTCATCGCGTAATTGCGCGGCGTCGCCGCCGCGATCGACCTCGCATCGAGCAACGCGCCGGGATCTTCGATCATGGGCACCAGGCGCATCGGCGCGCGTTCAGCCAAATGCTCGATGCCGTCGAGAAATCCGGCGAGCGCATGGAGCGCGCGGGCGTTGCGCACCTTTGGCACGAACAGGCCGAACGCCCCGGCACGGCAGGCTGCCTCGGCATCGTGCGGGATCAGATCGGCTTCCGCGTTGATACGCACGAAGATGGTGGCGCCGCGCTGGCCCGCCGACGTAACGGCCGCTCCCAACGCGGCACGCGCGGCCGCCTTCTGCGCAGGGGCCACGGCATCTTCGAGATCGAGGATGATGGCATCGGCGCCGCGCTCATGGGCCTTGGCGACGAAACGCTCGGAGGAAACCGGCACATAGAGAAGCGAACGGATCGGCACGAAGCAACTCCCGTCGAAGATTTCGATTGCGCGGGGCGAATGTGACAGATTCCGGCCCGGCGCGACAGGCGGACGCAGCGGGCCGCAGCCCCGAACGGAGTTGACGTTTGCCCCAGGAGGGGCAAAGTCGATCGCTTGCCGCATGCACCGGGAGAGGTTCATTGAACGACGCCGCTTCGATCAAGGATTGGCTCGGCCGCACCCGGCGCGATGAGGACGAAATCGCGCTCGGCGCGGTGCAGCGGCTCGCCGCGACGCTCGACCAGGACCCGAACGCATTCAAGCGCGGCAGCACGCTGCCGGAGAGCTGGTACGCGATCCTGTTCGGCACGATTGCGCGGGAAAGCGACCTCGGGCCCGACGGCCACCCGGTCACCGGCGATTTCATGCCGCCGATGCACGGCACCAGGCGGATGTTCGCGGGGCGCCGCACCACGTTCCACCGGGCGCTGCGGGTCGGGGATACGGTGACGCGGCTCTCGACGGTTTCGCGCGCGGAGCCGAAGACCGGCCGCACCGGCGCGTTCACCCTGGTGACCGTGACCCATGAGATGAGCGGGCCGTCCGGCCTCGCCATCGCCGAGGAGCAGGACCTGGTCTACCGCGCCGCCGTCGAGGCCGGCACCACCGAGGCGCCCAAGGAGGCGCCGCGGGTGGAGGAGAAGCCGGACTGGTCGCGCGTGATCGAGCTCGATACGGTGCTGCTGTTCCGCTATTCGGCGCTGACCTTCAACGCCCACCGCATCCATTACGACCTGCCCTACACGCGCGACCGCGAAGGCTATCCGGCGCTGGTCATGAACGGCGGCCTCACCGCGCTGCTGCTGGTGGAAACCGCACGGCCGCATCTGCCGCGCGCCATCGCCTCCTATGCAGCGCGCGCGATCCGGCCGCTGTTCGTCGGCGAGCGCGTCACCTTCAACGGACGATCGGCCGGCGGTACTGCGGCGCTGTGGGCGTCCGGCCCCGATGGCGGGCTCAACTACCGCGTCGACGTGACGCTCGAGACGCCGGCATCATGAGCGGGGGAGCACGATGAACGGGGGAGCGCTTGCCGGCATTCGTGTCGTCGATCTCACCACCGTCGTGGTCGGACCCACGGCGACGCTGTTTCTCGCCGACTACGGCGCCGACGTGATCAAGGTGGAAGCGCCCGGCGGCGACCTGCTGCGCTCGCTCGGCGGCCAGTCGAACAGCGGCCAGCTGTCCGGCAAGTTCATGCACTTCAACCGCAACAAGCGCTCGCTCGCCCTCGATCTCAAGCGCGATGAAGGCCGCGAGGCGCTGCATCGGCTGCTCGACACCGCGGATGTCTTCATCGCCAATGTGCGCCCGGCCGCGCTGGCGCGGCTCGGCCTCGGGGTCGAGGCCTTGCGCAGCCGGCATCCAAGGCTGATCGTGTGCAACCTCATGGGATTCGGGCGCGCCGGGCGCTACCGGGACCGCCCCGCCTACGACACCATCATCCAGGGCCTGTCCGGCGTGGCCGACACCAACCGGCGGGTGCTCGGCGAGCCGCGCTTCGTGCCGATGGTGTTCGCCGACCACGTGGTCGGGCTGATCGCCACCCAATGCATCCTCGCCGCGCTGTTTGCGCGCGAACGCAGTGGCGAAGGCCAGGCGATCGAGGTGCCGATGTTCGAGAACATGTCCGCCTTCGTGCTCGCCGAGCACATGGGCGACCTCACCTTCGTGCCGCCGCGCGGGCCGAGCGGCGACGCCCGCGTCCTCGACCCCCTGGGGAAGCCGGTCGCCACCAAGGACGGCTACATCTGCGTTTCCGCCAATACCGACGCCCAGGCCTTCGCGCTGTTCGACGCGATCGGGCGGCCGGAATTGAAAAGCGATCCCCGCTTCTCCTCGGTGAAGGCGCGGCTCGCCAATGTGCGGGCCTATTTCGAGGTGCGGGCGCAGGGTCTGCGCACGCGCACCACCGCGGAATGGCTCGACATTCTGGAGAAGGCCGACGTGCCCGCCGGCCGTGTCCATACCCTCGAGAGCCTCGCGGAAGACGAGCATCTGGCCGAGGTCGGGTTCTTCCGCAAAGTCGATCACCCGGTCGAGGGCGAGGTGATCGACCTCGCCTTTCCCAACCGGTTTTCGGGCGGGGGACGCGAGGATTTCAGGCCGGCGCCGCTGATGGGCGGCGACAGCGTCGAGATCCTGCGGGAAATCGGCTATTCGACCGAGGAAATCGATGAACTGGTGCGGTCGCGGGTCACGATCGACGGCCGCAGCAAAGCCAGCGACAAGGCCCATGACGACAAACGCAGGGAAGCCTGACATGAACCGGCGGCATCTCCTCGGGCACGGTGGCGCGCTGCTCCTGGCGGCAGGCATCGCGCGCTCGGCGCGCGCGCAGACTTGGCCGAGCCGCAATATCACTCTGGTGGTGCCGTTTCCGCCCGGCGGGTCCAACGACGTGTTCGCCCGCGCCATCGCCGACAAGCTCGCAGCCGCGCTCGGCGTCGCCGTCATCATCGACAATCGCGGCGGCGCCGGCGGCACCATCGGCTCGACCGTCGTCGCGCGGATGCCGCCCGACGGCTACACCCTGATGATCGGGCACATCGGCACGCTCGGCGTCAATCCGAGCCTCTATCCCAACCTCAGCTACGACACCCTCACGAGCTTCGACTATGTCGCCCCGCTCGGGCTGGTGCCGAACATCCTGGTCGTGCATCCGTCGCTGCCGGTCAAGACCGTGCAGGAGCTCATCGACTATGCCCACGCCAATCCCGGCAAGCTCAACTACAGCACCGCGGGCAGCGGCAGCGCGGCCGATATCGCCATGGCTGCGTTCAACGTGGCGGCGAAGACCGTGATGGTGCCGGTGCCCTATCGCGGCACCGCCCCGGCGGTGACCGATCTGCTCGCGGGCCAGGTGCAACTCACCATGACCGGCAGCACGGCGGTGCTGCAGCACGTCCAGGCCGGCACCTTGCGCGGGCTCGGCGTCTCCACGCTCAAGCGGCTGAGCGTCGCGCCGGACATCCCCGCCATCGCCGAGACGCTGCGCGGCTTCGAGGCGTCGCAGTGGTACGGCATCGTCACGCCGGCACACACGCCGGCGCCGATCCTCGAGCGCTACTACGAAGAGATCCGCAAGATCATGAAAATGCCCGACGTGATGGAGCGCCTCGCCGCCGAAGGGGTCGATCCCTGGGACGTGACACCACAGGAGTTCCGCAGCCACGTCGCCGCGGAAATTCCGCGCTGGAAGGCGGTCATCGAGGCCGCCAGGATCAACGTGCCGCGGTAGAGCGCGGTACAGGTAAGGTTTATGAAGCTTTTCGACGACCGCGCATCTCGCGCGCGCAATTGCGCCGGACATTAATCATCCGTCCCGACAAGTGTTTCGGGCTGCTTGTGGAAACCTCGCGGCTGCGCAAGAATTCGAGCCCCGGAATTCCCCGCGTGTCGGCATGTCGAGGTCGATCATGTTCAAGCACGTCTGCCTGTTGTCCGCCGCCGCCGCGATCGCGATCATGACCGCACCGGCACAAGCCAACGTCCTTATTTCGATCGACAAGGCCAGCCAGCAGATGACGGTCTCGGTGAACGGACAACCGAGCTACCGGTGGCCGGTCTCCACCGCCCGGTCCGGATATTCGACGCCCAGCGGCACGTATCATCCGCAGAGCCTGGAGGCTTCGCATTTTTCCAAGCTGTATTACAATTCCCCGATGCCGCACTCGATCTTCTTCCATGGCGGCTACGCGATCCACGGCAGCTACGAGATCAACCGCCTCGGCGGCCCTGCCTCCCATGGCTGCGTCCGCCTGCACCCGGCGAATGCCGCGACGCTGTTCTCGCTGGTCGGCCGGGAGGGCATGGGCGCGACCACCATCGTTATTCATTAGCGCATTTTTCGGCTAGGCTGAGCCACACTTCGCTGTCGTCGCCGGGCAACGACACCAACATGAATTCGCCGGCGGCGCCACGGCCGCGCGGCCGGTCAACTGCGGGTCACCCGATTGTAAGTTGCCCGTGACCGCAAAATCGCGGAATGATGCCCGGCCGGCACAAAACAAGGATCCAGCCATGGGGACAACTCCCGAATCCAAGCCATCGGTTTCGGCGAACAAGGCGCACAAGCTGCCGGGCCAGGTGGTTCTGGTACTTCAGGGCGGCGGCGCATTGGGTGCCTATCAAGGGGGTATCTACGAGGCGCTGCATGAAGCGGGAATCGAGCCGAACTGGGTCATCGGGACCTCGATCGGAGCGCTCAATGCCGGTATCATCGCCGGCAATCCGCCCGAGAAGCGTCTCGCTCGCCTGCGCGAATTCTGGACCACGATGGAATACAAGCCGTGGTGGGAGGATTCGCCATTTTTCGCACCATGGTTCTCCAACTCGAAGCATCTCGAGGATTTGACCAACCAGGCCGCCCACATGATGGCCCTGTTCGGTGGCGTTGCCGGCTACTACACCCCCAACCATGCGCTCACCTTCGGAGGCGCCAAGGCCGCGCTCGGCGTGGAGCGGGCGGCGCTGTACAACACCGAAGACCTCGAAAAGACGATGACCGCACTGACCGATCCTGCATGGTTCAATTCCGGGCACCCCCGCCTGACCGTGGGTACGGTCAATGTGAAGACCGGGCGGATGCATTATTGGGACAGCGCCCGCATGCCGCTCGGTCTCAATCATGTGCTCGCCTCGGCCGCGTTGCCGCCCGCGTTTCCGGCGGTCCGGATCGACGGAGACCCCTATTGGGACGGCGGCATCTATTCCAACACACCTATTGAGGCGGTGTTCGACGACAATCCCCGGCGCAATTCCGTCGTCTTCGCCGATCAGATGTGGCACATCTCGGGGCCGGAACCGCTATCGCTCGAGGACGTGCTCAGCCGCCAGAAGGACATCCAGTTCGCGAGCCGCGACGACAGCCACATCGCCCGCCAGCAGGCCCTTCATCGGATGCGCCGCATCGTCCGCGAACTGGTCAAGATGGTTCCGGAGGAACAACGCAATTCGCCCGAAGTGAGGGAATGGGCCTCGTGGGGCTGCGGAACCTTTATGCACATCGTGCGGCTCAATGCCCCCTACATCGAGGGCGAAGGCAATTCCCGGGACATCGATTTCACCACCGCGGGGATTCGCCAGCGCTGGAAGGCGGGCTATGACGACGCTATGCGCGCCATCGACAAGCGGCCATGGGAGGACGAGACCGACCCGGCCGCCGGCGTCGCCGTCCACGATTTCAAACCGGACGTGTTGGGAAAGGTGTGACCGCTTGAAGTCCGCCCGAGATGCAGCCCGGATGGAGTGGAGCCGAAATCCGGGAACAGCGCAGCGATGATGCTGAGGGCCGCCCCGGATTACGCGACGGCAAAGATGCCGTCGCTCCATCCAGGCAACGTTTGCTACGCCCGCTTTGATCCTGACCGAGTTGCCGCCCCGTGACGGCGCCGTTCCACGCGCAATGCGGGTGGTGTATCCTGCCCGCTGTCGCGTTCATCGCGACCAAGCAAGCAAACCGGAAAATGCAGGGAGGATTATAATGTTCGACCGAGGCTTGACCGGCATGGGTGCCGTTGTACTGGCCGCAGCGCTGATGATCACGACCGGCGGCGTCAAAGCCGCCGATGACGCGAAATACCCCAACTGGAAAGGCCAGTGGGACGTCATCAACCCGCGCTTCGGGGGACAGGCCATAAAGTTCGATCCGACCAAAGCCTTCGGACTGGCGCAGCAAGCCCCGCTGACGCAGGAATACCAGAAGGTCCACGCCGCCAGCATGGCCGACCAGGCCAAAGGCGGGCTCGGCAATTATCCGACCGCCCGGTGTCTCCCCAGCGGCATGCCGCGCCTGATGGCTTTGTCGGGGCAGGAATACGTGATCACGCCGGAAACCACATATATCTTGATCGGCCACGACGTTCGTCGAATCTTCACCGACGGACGCGACTTCCCCAAGGACGCCGAGCCCGCCTATGAAGGTTATGCGATGGGCAAATGGATCGACGAGGACGGCGACGGCGTTTACGACGTGCTCGAGGTCGAGACCCGCGGCCCCTTCAAGGGTCCCCGCGCCTACGATGCAACCGGGCTGCCGCTGCACTTCGACAACCAGTCGATCTTCAAGGAGCGGTTCCATCTCGACAAGGCCGATCCGAACCTCCTGCATGACGAAATCACCGTGATCGACCACGCCTTGACGCGGCCCTGGAGCGTCGACAAGACATTCAAGCGCAACCCCAATCCGCATCCGAACTGGACGCTCACGGCGTGCACCGAGGGCAACAACACCATCGTCATCGGCGAGGAAAACTACTTCCTGAGCGGGGAAGGGCTGTTGATGCCCGCCAAGAAGAACCAGGCGCCACCCGATCTGAGATACTTCAAGCAGACGCAGAAGTGACCGCTTCGTCGCTCCGATTAGGCTCACACACACCAGTGTCATTGCCCGGCTCGACCGGGCAATCCAGTATTCCCGGTCGGTGTTTACTGGATCGCCCGGTCAAGCCGGGCGATGACGGCAAATTGTGAGTCAGCCTAAACGACTCACTTCGCCACTCGCACCAGCGTCTTGCCGAAGTTCTTGCCCTGCAGCATGCCGAGGAACGCGGCCGGCGCGTTCTCCAGGCCGTCGACGATGTCCTCGCGGTATTTGAGGCGCCCGCTGCGCACCCATTCGCCGGCGTCGCGCAGGAAATCGCCCTGCTTGGAGGCAAAATCCCAAACGATGAAGCCTCGCAGCAGCAGGCGCTTGCGCAGCACCGTGAACATGTCCGGCCCCGGCATCGGGCTGGCCAGATTGTATTGCGCGATCAGGCCGCATACGGGAATGCGCGCGAAGTCGTTGAGCAGCGGCCACACCGTCTGCTGCACGGCGCCGCCGACATTCTCGAAATAGACGTCGATGCCGGCGGGACAGGCCGCGGCGAGCGCATCGCGAAAATCAGACGCGCGATGATCGACGCAGGCGTCGAAGCCGAGCGTCTCGGCGACGTACCGGCATTTGTCCGCGCCGCCGGCGATCCCCACCGCCCGGCATCCCCTGATCTTGGCGATCTGCCCGACCACCGCGCCGACCGCGCCGGAGGCCGCCGCGACCACGACAGTCTCTCCGGGCTTGGGCTGCCCGATTTCGGTGAGGCCGACATAGGCCGTCATCCCGGGCATGCCGAGTACGCCGAGCGCTGTCGAGACCGGCGCCGCCGCCGGGTCGAGCTTGCGCAGCCCGGCGCCGTTGGAAAGGGCGTATTCCTGCCAGCCGCCGGAGCCCAGGACGATATCGCCGGCGGCGAATTTCGGATGTCGCGAGGCTGCGATTTCGCCGACCGTGCCGCCCACCATGGGCTCCCCGACCTCCGCCGACTTCGCATAGGATTTCGCCGCGCTCATGCGGCCGCGCATATAGGGATCGAGCGAGAGATAGAGGGTGCGCATCAGCACCTCGCCGTCGCCCGGCTCCGGGGCGGTTGCCTGCATGAGGGCGAAATTGTCGAGGCCCGGCATGCCCTCGGGACGGCTCTTGAGCACGATCTGCCGGTTGACGCTCGCTGCCATCGGAACTCTCCTTGCGGAACTTCACTCGCTGCCGGCGGCACCGGCGCGCCGGACCACATCGGCCCAGCGCACGATCTCCGATTTGACGAAAGCCTGCAGGACCTCCGGCGACGGCGTCACCAGGGGCACCATGCCCCTGGCGGACAGCTCATCGCGGAAGCGCGGATCCGATACGATGGCGTGCAGCTCCGCGTTGAGCTTGTCGAGGATGTCCCGCGGCATTCCGGCGGGCGCCACCACCATCTGCCAGGACGAGGCGTCGAAGCCGGAGAGCCCGGCCTCGGCGAGCGGAGGAATCTCGGGCGCCGCGCCGACCCGCTGCGCGGTCGAGACGCCGAGCGCGCGCAGCTTGCCGGTGCGCACCAGCGGCAGCGTCGTCCCGAAATCGCCGAACATCATCGACACATGGCCGGCGACGACATCGTTGAGGGCGGGCGCGAGCCCCTTGTAGGGCACGTGCGTCGCCGTGATCCCGGTGACGCTCTTGAGGAGCTCGGCAAAGAGATGCGCCGCGCCGCCGTGACCGTTCGAGGCATAGGTCAGCGCCTCGGGCTTGGCCTTCGCATAGGCGACGAGTTCGGCGACCGTGTTCACCGGCAGCGACGGATTGACGACCAGGATGAACGGCACGCCGGCCACGCTCGCCACCGGAACCAGGTCGCGGGTCGGATCGTAAGGCAGGCTTTTGTAGATGGTGACGTTGATCGCCATGGTCGTGCTAGTGCCGAGCAGCAGGGTGTAGCCATCGGGCGCTTGCTTCGACACATAGGCGGCGGCGAGCACGGTGCCGGCACCGGGGCGGTTTTCCACCACGAAGGGTTTGCCCAGGCGCTGCTCCAGCCGCTGGCCGACGAGGCGCGCCATCAGGTCGGTGGCGCCGCCGGGAGCATAAGGGACGATGAAGCTGACGGGCCGGACCGGGTAGTCGGCCGCGCGCGCCGGCACGGCGGCGGCGAGGAGCGCGAGCGCTGCCGCGGCACATCGGAGCGGTTTCATGGCGTCTCCCCAGCGTCGACAAATTGTGGTCGGCTGCGCGGCGTGCCCGCATCCTTATGACGGACAGCCCATCCTGTTGCGCGGTTCCGGCGGCGTCAATGGGCCGCGCGCGGGGTTCGCGCGCGCAGCAGGATCAACGCCAGCGGCGCCATCAGCAGCGCGAGCAGCGCAAAATCCCTGAACACGTCGATATAGGCCAAGAGCGCTGCCTGCTGCATGACGACTTGGCTGATGTAGTCGAATGCGGCCGTTGGTGCGACCGCGGCCGGGACGCCCTGGGCGGTCAATGCCGTCGTCGCGTTCGCGATCGCCTGCTGATAGGCCGAAGACGACGGGACCAGATGGTCGGCGAGATAGTTTTGGTGGACCTGCGAGCCGCGCGCGATGATCGTAGTCGCCACCGAGATGCCGATGCTGCCGCCGAGATTGCGAGCGACATTGATGAGCGAAGAGGCCTCGCTGGTCTTTTGCGGCGGCAGCCCGGTATAGGATGCCGACGTGATCGGAATGAAGACGAACGGCAATCCGACCGTCTGGAGCACCCGCGCCCAGGCGTAGAAGCTGAAATCGGCCTGGCCGGAGAGCGAGGTCATGTGAAACATCGCCAACCCGATCGACGCCATCCCGCCGGCGATGAGGTATTTCACCGGGACGTGTGCGGCAAGCACGCCGACCACCGGCATCAGCATCAGCATTGCCAGTCCCCCGGGCATCAAAGCCAGGCCCGACAGGGTCGCCGAGTATTGGTAGACCTCCTGCAGCAGCTGCGGGATGAGCTGGGTGGTGCCGAACAGGATCGCGCCGACCGCCAGCATCATCAGCGAGGAGGAGGCGAAGGCGGTGTAGCCGTAAAGCTTGAGGTCGACGATCGGTTCCTTGTGCATCAACTCCCAGGGCACGAACAGGACGAAGGAGACGAACGATACGGCCGCAAAGAACACGATGAAGTTCGATGAAAACCAGTCGTCCTCCTGGCCCTTGTCGAGGACGATCTCGAGGCAGCCGAGAAACAACGCCACCAGGATGAATCCGATCCAGTCGACCTTCAGCCCGCGCGCGATACGCTCCTTGCGCTCTTGTTCCAGCGCCTCCGGTTCGGTGACGAGCCAATTCACCAGCACCAGCGAGATCGCGCCGATCGGGCCGTTGATCAGGAAAATCCAGTGCCAGGACAGATTGTCGGTGAGCCAGCCGCCGATCGTCGGGCCGACGGTCGGCGCCACCAGGACGGCGACGCCATACAGCGCAAAGGCGAGCGAGCGCTTGTTCTCGGGAAAAGTGTCGGCGAGCATCGCCTGCTCGCTCGGCGCCATGCCGCCGCCGCCGATGCCCTGAAGCACGCGAAAGAAGATCAGCATCTGCAGGTTCGGCGCGAGCGCGCATAGAACGGAACTCACGGTGAAGGTGGCGACGCAGGCCATGTAGAAGCGCTTGCGTCCGACCACGCCCGACAGCCAGCCGCTGATGGGCAGGATGACGGCGCTCGCAACGAGATAGCTCGTCAGCACCCAGGTGCTCTCGTCGACGCTCGCGGCAAGGCTGCCGGCGATATATTGAAGCGCGACGTTCGCGATCGAGGTATCGAGCACCTGCATGAAGGTGGCGATCGAGATCACCACCGCGATCAGCCAGGGATTGCGTCCACCCGCCGCGGAGCGGCTGAGCGGATCGGGACCCCGACCTGGGCTCCGCCCCTGCGCGCTCATCGCACTTTCACGGTCGGGACCACCGACATGCCGGGACCGATATAGACATCGGGAGGATGGTCGAAGACGATCTTGACGGGCACGCGCTGCACCACCTTGACGTAGTTTCCGGTGGCATTTTGGGGCGGCAGCAGGCTGAAAGCCGCGCCGCTGCCGGCCTGGACGCTGTCCACATGACCTTTGAAGATGCGGCCGGGATAGGCGTCGATCGCGATATCGGCCGGCTGCCCCGGGCGCATCAGGGTGAGCTGGGTTTCCTTGAAATTCGCGGTGACCCATTTGTTTTCCGGTACGAAGATCATCAGCAACTGCCCCGGCTGGGCCAGTGCGCCGACCGCCGCGGAGATCTGGGTGGCGCGGCCGGGCTCGGGCGCGGTGAGGCGGGTGCGCTCCAGATTGTCCCGGGCATGCTGCAGGACGGCTTCCATCTGCTTGAGCTGGGCGGCTGCGCTGAGGCGCTGGGCTTGCAGCACGGGGATTTGCTTCTGCGCGGCGACGGCATTGGCCTGGGCGCTCGCCACACCGGCTGTTGCCTGGATCAAATTTGAAACGTTCTGCTGCGCTGCCTGCTCGGTGCCGGCGCCGCGCTTGACCAGGTCCTGGGCGCGAGCGTTCTCCTGTTGGGCAAAGGTGAGCGCCGCCTGGGTCTGCACCACCTGTTTTTCGGCCTGATCGATGCGGGCATTCTGGGCTTCGATCTGGGCATCCAGGTTGCCTATGGCCGCGTTCGCCTGGGCGACCTGGGCCTGAGCCTCTTCGACGGCGGCTTGGTAGTCGCGGGGATCGATCTGCACCAGCAAGCCGCCGGTCTGGACCAGCTGGTTGTCGGTGACGGGAACCGCGGTGATGGCGCCGACCACCTGCGAGCTCACATACACATTGCGCGCGTCGATGAACGCGTCGTCGGTGGATTCGTAATTGCGGGCATGCAGCCACCACATGACGCCGCCCGCGGCCAGCAGGGCCACGGCCACGGCGGCGGCCAATGCGGCATAAGGATGCCGGCGCAACAGACCACGGGCCCGCTCGGTCTTTTGCGCTGGCTTTTGGCTCGGCTCGTGGTCGGATACATGGTCCGACTTGGCCTGCGGCCGGTCGCGCCCAGTGTCCAGGCGCTCCGGAGACGCGGTGTTCGACTGGCCGTCCATCAACTCACTTTGCGACAGCGGCATCTGGAATTCCAGCGGCTGAAAGCGCCGAGCCATCGGGGCAATGTACTTTCCGGGCCAAAGTTCCCGCATGGCGATGAAAACCCGACTGAATCCGCCACAGGCCACAATTCTTGACAGGTCAGCCCGCGCGGTTCATAACCCCCCGGCAGCGCGGGCCGGCAGCGGTTCCGCGCGCTTTGTTGCGAGCACCCAAGTCTTATTGCGAACCAAGCCTTGTTGCAGGTTTCGCAGGGCCGGGCGTCCGTAGCTGCATCGCAAACCACGATCGAAAGAAGCCGGTCCGGGCATGCTTGTCCGTGTATCGGGTGACGAACACGAGGAAGAAAAAGATGTTCGCGGTCATCAAAACGGGCGGCAAGCAGTTTCGCGTCGTCGCCGAAGACATCCTGCGGGTCGATCGGGTCGAGGCCGAGCCGGGCTCGGTGATCGAGTTCGGCGAAGTCCTGGTGGTCGGCGGCGAGAGCACCATGCTGGGCGCGCCGACGGTCGAAGGCGCAACGGTCGCCGCCGAAGTGCTGGATCACGTGCGCGGGCCGAAGGTGATCGCCTTCAAGAAGCGCCGCCGCAAGAATTCGCGGCGCAAGCGCGGCCATCGCCAGGAGTTTTCGCTGGTGCGAATCACCGAGATCCTGACCGAAGGCAAGAAGCCGTCGCAGACGCCGCCGCCGCGCCCGAAGCGGGAGCCGCGGCCGGAAAAGCCTGAAGCTTCAGAGGCCGTCGCGTAACGAGATTTTGAAGAAAATTGAGGCGGCGCCCGGATAGGCAGCCGTCATCAAATCGAACAAATGACCCCATAGAACGGAGACAATCATGGCGCACAAGAAAGCAGGCGGGTCGTCGCGCAACGGGCGCGATTCGGCAGGCCAGCGCCTCGGCGTGAAGAAGTTCGGCGGCGAGGCGTGCCTTGCCGGGAATATCATCGTGCGGCAACGCGGCACCCAGTGGCATCCCGGCCCCAATGTGGGCATCGGCAAGGACCACACCCTGTTCGCGTTGATCGACGGCCATATCGAGTACCGCACCAAAGCCAAGGGCCGCGTCTATGTCTCGGTAGTACCGATGCAGGCCGCGGCCGAATAGACGGTGGATCACATCGAGGTCCGCCGGCGCGTCAGTCGACCCGGTGGACCCCAGAAGGGTTCCGATGAGGGGGAGACGGGCAGCCGGCTCCCCCTCATGGTTTTCGTTAAACCAAGGAACCCGACCATGAGTTTGCTGGATAGAACGCCAACCGACACCTTCCGAGAGGGAAGTACCCCCGTCCTCGAGACCGAGCGGCTGTGCCTGCGCGCGCCGCGCCTCGAGGACGCTAAGCTGGTGGCCGCGCTCGCCAACGATCGGCGCATCGCCGAAAATACGACCCGCATCCCCCACCCTTACGCCTTGTCCGACGCCAGGGAGTGGATCGGCGCCGTCAACAAGAAGGACGGCGAGGTGGCCTTTCTCGTCACGATGGCCGCAGAAGTGATCGGCGCCTGCGGATTTCGTGACCGCGACGACGTGCCGGAGGTCGGCTACTGGCTCGGCGTGCCGTTCTGGGGCAACGGCTATGCCACCGAGGCGGCCCGCGCGGTGATCGACCATGCCTTCACCGACCGCGGACACAAGGTGCTCCTCGCGGCCGCGCGCGTCAGCAATCCGGCGTCGCGGCGCGTGCTGGAGAAATGCGGCTTCCAATGGACCGGCGTCAGCCTTTACCGCGTCCGCGCCATCCACTCGTCGGTGCCGGTCGACCGGTTCCGCCTCGAGCGCGGCATCTGGGCTTCGATCAAGACCTGGGGCGCGGCGCGGCCGAAGCCGCCAGTGCCGCGGCGCACCGGTTAGCGGCGCCCCCGCACGGCCATTCGGTGATCCCCGCAAAAGCGAGCCGACAGCCGAACGCTGGACCCGGCAAGCTGTGGTATGTTTCTTGTCCGCTCACCTTCGAGGAGGCTCAGATGTCCAAGCGTGCAACGGGCGACCGCCTTCGTTGGCGGATTAGGGCATGGGGTTTATCGGCGGCATTTGCGTGCGCTGTTGCGGCGCTATCGCCCGCGCTCGCCGAAGAGAACGCACCAATCCCGAATTTTGCTCCAGATAACGTCACCGGTTGGTTGAAAGGACCGGGCGACGAGTTTCTCCCGCCGGACCTCGGCCCCGGTCCGGTCCGATCCGATCCCGCCCACCACTATGTTTCCAATGCCGTCGCCCTGCAGGAAACGGTCAAGATCGCCGACGTCACCAACCCGATCCTGCAGCCCTGGGTGGTGGAGCAAATGAAAAAATCCAATGATGAGGTTCTTGACGGAAAAGTCGGGTTCACTGCGCGATCACGTTGCTGGCCGCATGGTGTTCCGGGCTTTTTACTTTATCCGGTCCACCCCATATTTTTCATCCAGGCGCCGCGGGAGGTCCTGATGACCTGGGGGCAGGATTTCCAGCTGCGTCGCGTTTACCTGGACGTGCCCCACAGCGCCGATCCGAAGCCTTCATGGTACGGCGAGTCCGTCGGTCATTATGAGAACGGCGACACCCTGGTGGTCGACACGATCGGCCTGAATGACAAGACCTACGTGGACAATTATCGCACGCCCCACACGACCCGGCTCCACGTGGTGGAGCGCTTCAGGCTGGTGGACGGCGGGGACGTGCTGGAAGTCAAAGTTCATGTCGAGGACCCCGGCGCATTCACGATGCCGTGGAACGCCGTTCAGCGTTACCGGCGCGACCACCGTCCCGCGGAAGTCCCGCTCCACGAAATGGTATGCGCGGAGAACAACGGGGATCACTTCAATCAGGGCCTCTATCCAATCCCACAGGCCGACAAGCCGGATTTCTGAGCGGCGCGGGAGACCCGACGACGCATCGCTGGAATTACGGCCTTGTGGCTGGAACCGGAATCGTCTGTGCTCGGCTGACAGGTCCGGTCGAGCAGCCGCGTTCATGACGCGCCCGCCGCCGAT
>Ga0302324_100004466_pt1 | contig 30925 bp, 21 predicted proteins | sample Palsa_T0_1_FD_201949 | JGI IMG/M metagenome (GOLD analysis project Ga0302324, IMG submission 201949) | Peat permafrost microbial communities from Stordalen Mire near Abisko, Sweden - Palsa_T0_1 | ecosystem: Environmental > Terrestrial > Soil > Palsa > Peat permafrost | place: Sweden: Abisko... | reverse complement strand
CCGGCCCAGGTCGCGGCGATGCGACCGGACCTGCCCGTCTACATCGCGGCCGGCGAGAACGACCCGGTCAACGGCGGCCTGGCGCTGCTGACCCCGCTGACCGACCGGTACCAGGCCGCGGGCCTGGCCGACGTGACGGTCCGCGTCTATCCGGGCGCGCGGCACGAGATTCTGAACGAGACCAACCGGGACGAGGTCATCGCCGAGCTGAACGCCTGGCTCGACCGCGTGGTGACCGATCCCGGACAGCCCGGCTAAACGGGCCAGCGGCAGGCTCAGGCGCGGCCGTTCCGGGGCTCAGCGGCGGTCGGGCGACGGACGAGTGACAAACGCGAGACATCCTATAGCTATGCCGAGTCGTTCAGCACGCGCTGCGGTCTGCATCCTGCGCGTGGAAGAAGAGTCTTGGGGCCTGCTCATCACGATGACCATCGACCAAGATATAGCCAGCGCACCTGCCGAACGGGTAACCCGTTTCGTTGACACCGGGGAGGCAGCGGCAGCCGTGGCCGCGTTCCTGGAATCTTTCGAGAGCACGGGGCAACCTCGAACTTTATGTATCTTCCGCGGCTACCTTGCCTCCGTACTGGTGACAACTGGGTGACGTTGCGAGCGCTACGGTCGCAACGAAGGGTGCTGCTGGGGAGAGCAATGGACATTCACCAGGTCGACCTGTGGGTCCGCGACCCGGGGGACGCCGATGGCGTGGTCGTTCACCTGTTCGCCGGGCCTTACGTGACTGCGGGGCAAGAGCGCCGCGAAGTGCCCGAGGGGAGCAAGCAGCTGCTCGCCTTCGTCGCGCTGCGGCGGCGCCGGGTGGAACGGCGCCAGGCGGCGGGGACGTTGTGGCCGTTCGGCGATGACGAGCGGGCTTCGGGCAACCTGCGATCGGCGCTGTGGCGGCTTCGCCGGGCGGGTATCAACGTCCTGGCCGCCGACAAGTGGTCGCTGGCGCTGGGCGCTGACGTGCTGGTGGACCTGCACCTGACGGAGCAATGGGCCACCCGGCTGATCGAGGGGCGGCCCACCCCGCGCGACCTGGCCGTCTCACCGTCGGTGGCGGATGCGCTTGACCTGCTGCCGGGCTTTTACGACGACTGGGTGCTGATGGAGCGCGAGCGGATACGGCAGCGGATCCTGCACGCGCTTGAAGCGCTCAGCGAGAGGCTGGCCGCGGCCGGCCGCTTCGCAGACGCCATCGAGGCCGCGATGCTGGCGACCGCCGCGGAGCCGCTCAGGGAGAGCGCCCAGCGAGCGCTCATCAAGGCGCACGTCGCCGAGGGCAACATCAGCGAGGCCCGGCGGAGCTACCGTGCTTACCGTGACCTGATGCAGCGTGAACTCGGCATGGTGCCATCCGACCAGTTCTCCGCGAGCCTGGCGAGCCCCGAGATCTGGCCGGGTCCCGGTGGCCGCCGGCCGGTGCCGCTGCTCCGGCAGGCCGCGCCGATCGGCTAGCGCTCGACGGCGAGCCCGGCGCGAGCCGCGACTCCGCCGCCCGCCACGGCGAGGACATCCTGGCCGACGGCAACCGATCCCGGCGGAGCCACGTTGCCTGCTGTCCCGAGCAGCCGGAACCGGCGCGCCCCGAGCTCAGCGAAGTGCAGTCGGCCGGCCAGGTCCAGAGCCACTGCCAGCAGGCCGTCCGGGGTGACGGCAGCGTCTTGCCACCGGCCGGCCCACCGGTCCACGATGCGGAGTTCGGGCAGGTCGATCCAGAACACCGCCCGGTTAAGATCGACCGCCACCAGGAGGCGTTCCCCGGCGTCGGCGTCCAGGCTGATCACCGAGCCGGCCCCGAGCCCGACCCGGCCGCGCACCACGCCGGAGGTGGCATCCAGGACCTCCAGGTCGCGGAATCCGACTACGGATACGTCTCGTCCCACCCAGGCAGCCTCCGGCGCCAGGGCACTCGCGGACCAGCGGGTCGCGATGATTCGTCCGTCCGTGCCATCAAGGAGATCGACACGGGTGGGCCGGGCGGGGTCGCCGGTCGAGTAGCTCACCAGCAGCCGCTCCCCGTGCGCGGACCAGGCATGGACCTGCGGGCGTTCCGCGCCGCCCGGCCAGCTGGCGGGGCCCGGCGCCAGCACGGAGTACCGGCCCGAGCGCAGATCGAGCACGCCCGGCCCCCAGAACACGCGGTCCTGGGCGAAGCGCGGCTTGCCAGGTGCGGGCCACGGCGCGTCGGCCGTGCCCAGGCGCTGCCCGCCCAGCCATACCGCCAGGTGTGCCTGACTGGCCACGGCCAGCCTGCGGGCATCGACCGCGACGCTACCGCCGCCTTCGGCGTCGACCGCCTCCCACGGGCCTACCCGGACGGCCGCGATCCGGCTGTTCCCCCGGTCGCTCGCGCCCGTCGCGGTAGCGGGGGGCCGCTCGCCGGAATCCTCGGTCATGGCGTGATCCCTGCCGTGGGCACGAAGCCGAGTTTGCCGTTCACGTCGATCGCCGACCAGGCCCCGTTCTGGCCGGCCACGTTTACCTGATTCCCGGCATGCAAGGTGGTGAACGCAGCAGAGGCGGCCGACGGTTCGCTCTGCACGGGGAGATCCGCCGGGATGACGCTGGCGACGCGCGGTGCCGGCGCTATGAAGGCGGTGTTCTGGGCCTCGCCCGGCAGTTGCACGTTGGCTAGCGGTGGTGGCGCGCCGCCGCCGACCGGAGGAGCCCCGGCCGCGGCCAGCTGGAACCCGAGTCCGGTGAGGATGGCACGTCTGGACTGGCCAGCCGCGTCGATTTCCGCCGCCGTGGCTGCCTTGAACGCCGGGGGCGCGCCGGGCGCCGCGACGACCTGCGCGGAGAGGAAGGCCCGCACCTGCGGATTGGCCGGTTCGCGCAGGAACCAGGCTAGCGCGAGACGGATCCGCTCTTTCGCAGGTGCCGCGGCTGGCGGCAGCAGCGCCGCCTCGTGGCCGCCCAGCACGGCGGGCGTGATGTCGAGGAAGTCCTTGAACGCATTGGCATCGAGGCCGGTGGCCAGGATGCCCGACAGCACGGTCGCCGCCGCGCCGGTGAGGGCGAACCGGCCTTGGTCCACGATGATGCGCAGCCGCCTGGCGTCGTCACTATCTGGAACCGAGTAGGTGTGGGTAGCCGCCAGCCCGGCGTAGACATGGGCCGCGAAGGGCTGCGGGTTGAGACGCTGGACGAAATCCGCGGCGCTGATGCCGAACTGCGTCCAGTTGACCAGGAAGGGCACCTCGGCAACGTTGGCCGCCTCGTTGAGCAGGGCCAGGTCGACGCCGGCTCCTGCGGCGGGCGGAAGAACCTCGGTCACCATGAGCCGGGTAATGATGTCGTACCAGTGGCCCGGCTTGGGCGCCATGGCCAGCCGTGTGCGGAGCATGTTCTCGGCGGCCACCTTGCCGCCGGGGGGCGGAAGCGCGGCAACCTCGACGGCCGCGCGGAGCACGCCCTCAGGCTCCAGGCCGGTCTGCGCGTAGGAGGCGGCTGAACCGAAGGCGTTGGGGTCCGCCGGATAGGTGGGGCTCAGCCGGCCGGATGGGTCGGTCAGGGAAGTGACGTCCCCCGGCCCGACCGAAGCACGGGCGGCCTGCACGGTGACCCCTGGAGTGACGGGCAGGCCCGCGGCAGCCGCTCGATCGGCGGTAAAGGCCGCGAGATTCTGGTCGGCCGCGAGTGCCGCCGGGATGTCGGCCGCCGGGGTGCCGGCCGCCACAGTGCGCGAGCCGACCAGGCAGCCGAAGAACAGGATCCGCGCGGTGGCCGGATCCATCTGGGTCAGCAGCGCATCGAGGAGTGCCTTGGTAGCCGGCTGGCTGGTGTCCAGGCTCTCCTCGGGATAGCTAACCGCACCGTCGGCGACAGCCGGTGCGCCCGCGCCTGCCATTCCGATGGTGTGCCCCGAGCCGTGTCCGGCGATGAGCAGCTGATTGAGCCGGCGGGTCCCTCCGGTCATCTTTCCGTACGTAGCCGTGATCGCCGGGATCCGGGCGGTCACGTCGGCGAGGGACGCGGCACCTTCGATCATCAGGACCAGGTTCTTCGGACCGTGCATGGCGGCGCCGCCGGTATTCATGACCAGGGCGGAGATCAGTTTCGCCGACGGAGCGAAGGCGCCGGGTGCGTCGTGGCCGGTGTGCAGGACCAGGACGAATGGGCGCACTCCGGCTTTCTCGTTCAGGTTGATGACCAGCCGGTCCAGCATGGGGCGCGGGAAACGGTGAAGGTCGCGCACCCAGCGGTCGGCCGGGCCAGCGCCCGCTAGCGGCATCAGCGGAGCGACGCCGCCCGGTATGGCCGCGGTCAGGAAAGTGAGTACCAGGGCGAAATCCGGTCCTTCCGCGCCGGGCTTCGGGCTGAACGTGCGCTCGAGGAAAGGCTGGAAGTTGACCCAGTAGTCGTTCAGCACCGGCATCAGCGCCGGGGTGACTCGCAGCCGCTTGAGCTGGGCCTGGGAGACCGTCACCTCCAGTTGCGCTGGCGGGATGATCGCCTCGAGGCTGAGCAGGGTACGGCCTAGGGCGGTCCGCTCGGCCAGGTGCGGCGGCAGCGGCGGGAAGACGCGCACGGTGGGCTGGCCGGTGAAGGTAGCACGGCAGAAGGCCTTCAGTGCGGGCCAGTCGGCCGCCGCCACCCCCATCAGATGGGCGAGTTGGACGTCGCCGACGCCGGTCCGGATGTGGGGACCTTCAGCCAGCGTCAGCAGCATGTCCCACAGGAAGGGCCGGACGGGCGCCAGCGACGGCTCCACGAACCAGTCGGCCTGCCGCTCGGTGTAGTCCTGGAATCCCGCCAGGGTAAGAGGAGCGATCCCGTGCGCGTGATTTCCCAGCAACATGGCGTCTTTGGTCAGCCGGGCCACATTCGTGGGGGTGGCCGCGACGCGGAAGATCGCCGGGCGTCCCGGCGCGCCCCCGCGGGTGCCTTGCACCACGTGGGCGAGCTCGTGTGCCAGCAGGTGCCCGCCGGACGGGGTCAGGGAGGGGCTGCGATCGGACCGGAACGCGATATCGGTGCCCCGCGTGAAGGCGATGGCGCCCAGGTTCCTGGCGGCGGCGTCGGCCTGCGGCCCGGTGTGCAGCCGGACCTCACGCAGGCTCCGGCCGAAGCGCGGCTCGAAGAACGCCAGGAGGCCGGGGTCCATCGGCGCTCCGGGGCCGATCGGCCCGAGCTCAGCCTGATCAGCCCGCCGCCGGACCGGGCCGGCCGCCTGATAGGAGCGCGGCGTGATGCCCGGGCGCATGACCTCATCGGCGATGCGGTCCGCCTCCAGTTCCGCCGGGTGATCCGGCGTGCTCACATCCGCGGCGGGCAGCTGCCGCCGCCGCGTCATCACTGGTGGTAGCTGCGACGGACGCAGCGCGGCAGGCCGGCCGGGAGACGCGGCCCGCGAGCCTCGCGGCTGCGAAGTGCTATGCGGCTGCGAAGTGCTGTGCGGCGCGGCAGATGATGGCGGCTCGCGAGCGGCCACGCTGGGCGGGGCACTGTTCGTCACGAGATCCCCGCTTCCGGTTAGCCGGCCGCCAGCGCGGCGTCCTGGACCAGCTGGCGGTAGAACGCCACGTCCTCGCCCAGGAGATCTTCGACCTCGCGGACAGGGCGGGAATCCCAGTGCGGGCCGCGCACCGTCTTGGGGGCCGTGTTGCGGCCGTGGATGATCCCGACGACGCATCCAGCGGCCCGGACGTCGGCTACCCGGCGCACGGCGGGGCTGAATACGAAGCGGGTATCTTCGCCGATCGTCACGTCGGGGAACGGAGAGCGCCGCCACAGCTCCTTGCTGAAGCACAGGCTGGGACCGGCGGCCCACTGCCGCTGCCCGCCCGGCCAGGTGAACCGCCACGCTGACGAGCTGGCCGGGTCGTAGTACAGCATGCTGGCCGCTCCGCAGACATCGGCTCCGCTATCGGTCAGGGCGGCTACCTGAACGCTCACCCGGTCCGGTGACGCCCAGTCATCGTCGTCCCAGTGCGCGATGATCGGTCCGCGGGCCAGTTCGCAGGCGAGGTTACGCTTAGTGCCGAGGACCGTCCGGGCGTCGAGCCGGTGATAGACGATGCGCGAATCAGCCGGCAGCAGGTCGCTGACCGGCTCGGGACCGTCGTCGACGATGACCAGCTCCTTGGCCGGGTAGTCCTGCCGGAGAAAATAGCGCACCGCCTGCGGCACGAAGGACCGCCGGTCGAAGGTCGGCATGATGCAGCTGACAAGCGGGACGGCAGTGCCGGCCGGAGCGGAATCCCGGGGGGCGGCGGCCGAACGGGCTGCGTAGAAACCGCGTGCCTGCGGCGGAAGGTCCGGCTCGGGAACGCTCTGCCAGCCGGCCGGATCCCCGATCAGCCCGCAGGCGAACTGCCAGGCGTTGCGGCCGTGACGGAGGTAGATGAACACGCCCGCCGCATCGAGCGCGCGGAGCCGGGCTCCCCGGCCCATCGCCTGCTCGAGGAAAGCGGCGTCCTCGGCCAGCGAACGGTCCGGGAACCTGGCCTTTTCCTCCCAGACCGAACGCCGGTAGACCAGCGTCCCGCCGTGCACGTCACGCACGAACAGGCGCCGGTGCAGGTCGGGCCGCAAGCGCCAGAAGCGCCAGGCCGCCAGGTCGAACACGATGCTGTCACGCAGCGCGGTGATATCGGCCTCGCCGGCCCCGATAGCCGCCACCTGACGGCTGATCCGTCCGGGGCCGTACCAGTCGTCGTCGTCCCAGTGCGCCACGATCTCACCGCGGGCCAGCTGGCAGGCCTCGTTGCGCATCGCCCCGATGCTGCGCTGCGCCCGTCCGGTCACGACGTGACGGATGCGCTGGTCGTCCGGGAGGCGCCCGGCCAGCGAGGACGTCCCGTCTTCCAGCACGATGAGCTCGGTGTTGCGGTAGTCCTGAGCCAGGAAATACCCAACAGCCTGGAGGGCGAAATCCGGCCGGTCTTTCGTCGGCATGATCGCCGTTACCAGGGGAAGCGCAGGCGGCGTCACCACGAGCGGGCGTTCGGCTGAGGGAGCAGGCGGCACGGCAGCGCCCGGCGCCGTGCCGGCGTCGCCGGGCAGCTGGCCATCGAGCGGCCTGCGCACGGTAAGCAGCGGGGCAGGAGCGAAGTACTCGCAGGCACCGCCCCGGCAGTGGCTTTCGTAGTCGGTCCGCTGTCCCTGCAGGCGCAGTCCGCAGACACGATCCTGATAAAGGCGGCGCGCGCTGGCCATCTGCCGGACGTCGCTGTCCCGGCGGCGCCTTGTCGGCGGGTGGCGGAACGCGTAGGCAGCGCACACCCACGCGCCCCGCAAGCCGGCTCGCGCGGCACGGATGTTGTAGTCCATCTCCCAGCAGGGCCCGGTGCCGTAGGCCTCGTCGGCTCCGCCGATGACCTTGATGACGCGGCGGCTGACCGCGACGCAGAAGTCAGCCAGGCTGTACAAGGGCTCGAGCGTGCGCACGCTCGCGCCAAAGCGCTGGCCAGCCAGCGCGGCTGTCCGGGCCACGTCAAGTGCGCTGGCTCCGCCGAACACGCCCTGCTCGTTCCAGGATCGGTTGGTGGACGGGCCCGCCAGCCCGCGCCCCGGGATCTCGAGCGCCTGCACCAGCATCGGCAGGCATCCCGGCCCGAGCACGGTCCCGCTCTCGACGAACACGACGACCGGAGCGTCGCTGCGCGCCGCCAGCCGGTTGAAGCACGCAGGTGCGCCGAGGGGTTCGGCGGTTCTCCACTGCGGCAAGCCGGCCAGGGCCTGGTCGGCCGCGAGCGCCGCCGACAAGGCGGCGTCCGGGCCGTCGGGCAGCAGCACGAGCTCCGTGTCCGGCAGGCCGCCGGCCTGCACTGACCGCACCGTCTCGATCAGGTGCTCCGGCTCGGCGTGCACATGAACACCCACCACGACAGCTGAGCACATGTCCGGACCTTAACCCGGCGTCCGTCACCTGCCCGTCACGGCCAGGCCTATTTGCCCGGTGATTTCGGTAGCGGCTTATCCAGCCCCGGGACGTCGCATCACTTCTTGGGTGGCGTCGGCGTGGTGACTGCGGTTTTGGGGGGAAGCGGCGGAGGCTTTGCCGAAGCTACATTCGGCCCAGTCCTGACATAGTTAGGGGCCGGCTCCCCGCCAATGCCGAAACTATCGTCTCTAACCCGATGCTCCAGGACTCTGAAGCCGCCGAAGGCGTCGATCTCGAATTTTCCCTGGAAGGGGTATTCTCCCGCACCGTAGGGGTCAAAATTTCCTTCGTAAATCCATTGCATTGACCATAGGCGAGGATCGTTACCCTTGCTCGGCATGGTGTCGAGGACCGTAAACTGCACGCTAAGGGACGAGCCATGTTCATGGAACTCCGTGCTGTCATCCAGTGACAGCTGAACGTAGGCGCCGCCCATCTCGCCGAATTTGTTTCCCTGCCAGTGCACATAGAAGAAGGCCCGTACATTGGGGAGCGCAAAATGTCGCCTTTCCGCGTGAATTACCATCGCGCGGTACTCCTGGTCCACCGGCTGGGGAGGGTCGCCATGGCGGCTGCCCTTATCGCTTTGATAGTGGAGGCCGCCTTGAGTCAGGGCAGCCTGCTCCTGAACAGTGATTGTCGCCGTCAGGGCGATTTCCAGCACTTCCGCAGCCACCGGAAGTGCCCGTTGAACTACCGGCGACGCCGGTACCTGATGGGCTGCCGGGGGCCGGCCGACTGCGCCAGGAAAAAACCCAGGGGAATGGGCCGAGCTCAGCCGCCTGGCGGTCGATTCCGCTGCTGCCTCGAAGGAGTCGCCTGGGTCACTTACCGCTATGCCAGAACCGGTGTCACTTCCGGAAACGGGACCGCTGCGCTGCTGCTGGACGTGCGCCAGCTCATGGGCAAGAACATGCCTGCCCTCGCCGGTGCCAGGAGAGTACGACCCGGCGCCGAAGACAATGTCGTCGCCCACGGTATAAGCCGCCGCGCCCATCGCCGCGGCCGAGGCCGCCGCCCGCTCGCCGGTGTGGATGCGGACAGCGGACAGATCAGCGCCCAGCCTGGCTTCCATGTCGGCTCGCACATCCGGAGCCAGCGGCTGCCCGCCACCCTTGCCCACCACGTCGAGCACGGAGGATCTCCTTTCGGAGCCCTCAGCCTGATCCTCAGGCAACAGGCCGGCGGGAACCTGGGAGGGCCTGCGCTGCACGCGCACGGCAGGCGTCGCGCCGACGCCGGAACTGCTCACAGGGATACGCGACGGCGCCAGACCCGCGGCGGGACTCTGCGGCACGTCAGGTACGGAGCGCGGCACCGCGGGTACCGCGACAGGAACGGCGTCCTGCGCAGGTCGTCGCGTGCGAGCGCCCGCATCGCTGGTCGAGTTGCGGTTCACGACCCTACGAACCCTTCGGCCGGTAACTTGCTGCGGTAACCAGGCTAGCTGGCACCACGTCACCGTGCCGTCACCGCCGTAGCAGCAGGGGCGTCTGCCTGTCAGACGGCACGCCGTGTCGTGCGACGCGGCGATGACGCAGGCACAACGCTGCCGTGACAGCGGTATCACGGCTCCTCCGTACGGTTGAGATCGCGCCAGACCGCCAGCTGCGGACGGCGTCCACCGGCGCACACTGGGAGGGCAGATGACGGTCACGACGTCATATCCAGGGGTTTACGTCCAGGAGCTCCCGAGCCTGGTCCACTCGATCACGCCGGCGCCGACGTCGGTCGCCGTGTTCGTGGGTTACACCCACCCGTTCGCCACGCCGCCCGGCAACTACCTCAGCGCGATTCAGCTCTTCAGCTTCGCCGATTACCAGGCGAATTTCGGCGGCTTCTTCTACAGCCCGTGGCTGCCTGACTATGTCGGCCAGGCCGTTTACCAGTTCTTCCTGAACGGCGGCCAGACCTGTTACGTCGTGGGCCTGCCGGCGAAGGAATACTACGAAGGCGGGCAGCCGATCCCGCCGAGCCTGGGCCCGGTCGAAGTGACCGCAGCGACCATCGCCATCGCGAGCGGCGCTGGCCGCATCACCTTCACGGCCACGCAGCCGGTCGGGACGCCGGCGATAGCCGCCACCTCCTCTTCTCCGGCCACTCCCGCGGTCGGCATCCAGATGCAGGTCGTGATCTCGAACGTCCAGAGCTCGACCCCGAGCAACCCGAACGACACCGCCGATATCGTCATCTCCTACGGATCGACGGTTGAGACGTACCGCAAGGTCCAGATCTCCAAGCTCGCGCCCACCTCGCCACCGCAGCCGCCGTCGCCGCTGCAGAACTCGGGCCTGGTGACCGTGTCCGTATCCAATCCGCCGCCGGCGGAATACCCGACGGCGGGAAGTCCCTACTCGCTGGCCTACGAGGTAGCGCCGAGTGAGGGATGGACGGTCATCAACGCCCTGGACTTCGCGCCGGTTTTCGCGGACAACGCCTCCCTGGACAAGGTGCCCGTCTTCAACCTGCTGGCCACGCCGGGAATCACGGCCAGCGGCGTCACCTCAGAAGCCGTGGCGTACTGCGAGCGCAAGCGGGCCTTCTACATCATGGATACGCCCTCGCCCTCGCTGCCGCCGCCACCGCTGACGACGCCGCCTACCGCACCGGCACCCCTGCTGCCGGACCCGACCTGGAATGTCAACAGCCTCGTCGGCAGCGCCCCGACGATCCTTTCCGAGGATTTCCCCGTCAGCGTCAACGCCGCGATCTACTACCCGTGGCTGGTGACCACCGACCCGGTCACGGGGGCGCCGTCGACGGCGCCGCCGAGCGGATTCGTGGCCGGCATGTACGGCCAGGAGGACAGCGCTCGCGGGGTCTGGAAATCCCCGGCCGGCACCGAGACCAGCCTGCTCGGGACGACGGGCGTAGACCCCAACGGGCTCATGAACGATCCTCAGCAGGGGGTCCTCAACGCCAATGCCCTCGACTGCATCCGGCAGTTCCCCGGCATCGGCACCGTGATCTTCGGCGCGCGGACCACGGCGGGCGCCGCCGCCAACACCTCCCAGCAGCAGTGGAGGTACGTCGCAGTGCGGCGGACGGCGCTGTTCATCGAGCAGACCCTGTACGCCAACCTGACCTGGGCGGTGTTCGAGGGAAACGCCACGCCGCTGTGGAGCGCCCTGACCCAGGAGGTGACGGCGTTCATGCTCAGCTTGTTCCGCCAGGGCGCGTTCGCCGGGGACACGCCGAGCCAGGCATTTTTCGTGCAGTGCGACGCAACGACGACGACCCCGGCCGACGTAGCCAACGGCGTCGTCAACGTCCTGGTCGGCTTCGCCCCGCTGGTACCCGCGGAGTTCGTCGTCGTCCAGATCGCACAGCTGGCCGGCCAGGCAGGAAGCTGAGGACCATCATGAGCAAGATCTTCCCGGCCAACCTGAACCGCTACGACCCGTACAAGGCGTACCGGTTCCTCGTCTACTTCGGCAAGAGCACGTCGCCGGTCGCCGCTGTGAGCAAAGTCGGCGCGATCAAGCGCTCGTCGGACGTCATCGAGTACAAGGAAGGCGGCAACGCCGTCATCCTCAAGGGACTCGGGCGCACCAAGTACGAGCCGATCACGCTCGAACGCGGGATCACCCAGGACCCGGACTTCGCGACCTGGGCGAACTACGCCCAGGTTCTCGATCAGGGTCACCCGAACACGTCGCTGGCCAACCTCCGCCAGGAGGTCAGGATCGTGCTGCTGAACGAGGAGGCTCAGCCCGTGCTGCGGTACCTGGTCCACCGCTGCTGGGTGTCGGAGTTCCAGGCTCTGCCTGACCTCGACGCGGGCGGCAACGCCATCGCGATCGAGCACATCAAGCTGGAGAACGAGGGCTGGGAGCGGGACCTCACGCTCGCCGAGCCCGTGGAGAAGTGACCTTGCTGCCCGTCAGCGGCGCGGCGCTGCAGGTGCTCGAGCCGACCGGCGAGGACGAGCTCTACCTCGTCGAGACCCCCCTGCCGCCGCTTCCGGCTCTTGCCGGGCTCGCGGGGCGCGTGACCAGGGGACCCGCCGGCGATCCGCTCGACTGGCCCAGCCTTTGCGCGGCCGACCTCACCGCTGCCGTGCTGGAGATCAGGCGATCCTGGATCGGCGACGTGATCAGCACCGACACGCGGTGCCCGGATCCTGACTGCCGCGACCGGATCGACGTCAGCTTCAGCATCGCAGACTACATCCGGCATCATCGGCCGCGCCGGCCGCGCGGCCTGATTCAGGCACCGGACCAGGACTGGTTCGCGTTGACCGGAGCGCCGGTCAGGTTCCGGCTCCCCACGGTCGCCGATCTTCTCGCCGTGGCGTCCCAGGACCGCCCGGCTGAGCTGCTCTCCTACCGGTGCATCGACGCCGGCGAGCTACCACGAGCGCTCGCCCGCCGGCTTGACCGCGCGTTCGCGGCGCTCGCGCCGAGCCTGGAGGATGACCTCGGCGGGATATGCCCGGCCTGCGGGAACCAGGTGACGATGCACTTCGATCCGCTCACCTACACCCTGGCCGAGCTGCGGAGCGCTTTCTGGGGAATCCACCTGGAAACCCACGCGCTGGCCGCGGCCTACGGATGGCCGGAACAGGCCATCCTCGCGCTCCCCCGGGCCCGGCGCAGACGTTACGCGTCGATCATCGCCGACGAACGGCTAGCCGGATGAGGGCCCAGGTTCCCTATCTGGCCAGGCTGGCCAGGTACAGCACCGGGCGGGCCGCGCTGCGGCCACCGCGCCAGTTGTTCCCAGGGACCTACTCACCAGCCCGCAGGCCGGGTACCGGCGAGGCCGCGTGGCCACCGGACTCCGGTCGTCCCGCGGGCCCGGCGGCCCTCCCCGCGGGACGACCGGATGGCCCCGTACCAGCACCGCAGGCGGACGTCCTGGCCGGGCCGGAGGCAGTACCGCTGTCGCAGGAAGGAACACCGTCCGCCACCCGCCCCGCGCCGGCGCAGCCACCAAAGTCCTGGCCCGACCCGCTGTGGGGAACACCCGTCGACCTCCCGCGCCCGGCCGGACGGCCGACTGCCCCCGGCCAGACGGCCGGCGAGACCACAGCCCCGGCCGGTGCCGGCGGCCGGGCGGCACCTGACGACCGGACTGGGCGGGCACTGGCGGCTGCGGCCACGCCGGATCGCCAGGATGCGCCGCCGCGCAACGGAGTACCGCCCGCCACCCGCCCCGCGGCGGCGCAGCCACCACCGTCCTGGCCCGGCCCGCTGCAGGGAACACCCGTCGACCTCCCGCGCCCGGCCGCGGCGTATGTCCCCGGCCCGACCGAGCCCCGGCCCGACCGCGGCACGGTCGGGCCGGGGCTCCAGCCTGCTGCTCTGGCACCTGGACCGGAAAGGGGACGGCCAGCCGGCCCGGCCCGCGGCCAGGACCACCCCGGCTCCGGTGACCGCGACCGACGTGACCGCGGCCAGGTCTCGGGTGACGGGCGTACCCGGGTGGCCTCTGGAGCCCGCACCATCACCGCGCTGGACCGGTCGCCGGCGCCGGCGGCGGCCCGCGACCTGGTGCCGGCGGCGGCCCGCGACCTGGTGCCAGCGGCGGCGGTTCTGCGGCCGGCGGCGGCCGGGACAGAGCCAGCCGGCCGGCCCCGGGACCCGCGCCCTTCTGGCCAGCCCCGGGTATCGATCGGCACGATCGAGGTGACGGTCCTGCCGGTGGCGCCCCCGGCCCGGGAGGCGGGCCCGAAGCAGCCCCCGGCCGCTGCCGTCCCTGGCCGGCCCCGCCCCGCCGCCCCGGTCGCGGCCGGAATGACCGCGGACCGGCTGCAGCAAGGACTCCGCCGCTGGCACGGAATCGCGCAGGGCTGACGGAGTCACGATGACGCTCGACCTTTCCGCGGTGACCGACTCGCTGATCGGCCTGGTCAAGAGCCAGTGGACGGCCGCGCCGATCTGGGCCGAGATCGGCGGGAGCCCGGCCGGGCCGGCGTTCACGCCGAACTTCACCGGGCTGGCGCCGGACGCGGCCCGCCAGGAGCCCGGCCCGCAGCTGAGCATGTACCTGTACCACGCCGAGCCGGACAATGCCCAGGAGGCGTTGTTCTGGCAGGCGCAGATGCTCGACGGCGCCGCCGCGCCGACACGGTTCCTCCCGCTGGCGCTCAACCTCTTCTACCTCCTGTTCGCCTACTCCGAGTCGAGCTACACCGAGGAGCAGGAAGCGATGAGCGTGGCGCTGCGTATCTTCCACGCCAATCCGATCGTGCGCAGCGAACCGGGGGTGCAGCCGCCCTGGGAGCTGACTCTCACGATGGAGCACCGTTCCTACGACGAGCTGAGCCGCCTGTGGCAGGCCACCACGGCGCCGCTGCGGATGTCGCTGGTGTACCGCGCGGCGGTGGCGTTCATCGAGCCGGACCCGGTGCCGGCGCCCGCGCCGCAAGCCACGTCGTTCACCGTGGCCGCCAACCCGGTCACGCTGCCGCTTCCCGTCCCGGGCGCGGCCGGGTTCCCGGCCCTGTACGGCACGTTCCGTGACGGTTCCTACCTGGCGCCGACGGGGCTCACGGTACCGTTCTCGCAGTCCCCGGCCACCGTGGCGCCTGGCCAGACGGCCTGGCTGACGGGATCGGAGCTGGGCGCCCCGGGCGTGACGGACCGCGTCTACCTGCTCCCCCCGGCCGGCGCTGAGATAGAGGTGACCGCGTGGATCGTGGCCGCGCAGTCAAGTACCGCCAAGTTCGTCCTTACTCTCCCGCCGTCCGCCGGGACGGTACCCGGCGGAGCCCCGGCGCCGGGCGTTTACCAGTTCCGGGCCGGGAGCGGGGCGGCCGGCTCGCCCGGTGTCCCGCGGACCGGCTCGGTTCCGGTCAGCGTCGCCGCCTTCGTCGATCCGGCGGGCGGCCCGGTCCTGACCGGAGCGGGCCCGTTCACGGTCAACGGGGCCGGTTTTATCCCCGGCGCCACCGAGGTGCTGGCCGGAAGCGCGCCGCTGGCCAGTACCGCGACGGTCCCGGCGGCGGGTCAGTTCAGGGTAGATCCCTCCGGTACCTCCTTCTCGTTCATGCCGCCGGCCGGCCCGGCCGGGGTCACCGTCCCGCTGCGGGTGCGGGTCAACGGCGTCGAATCCGACCCGGCCCTGTGGGTGACGCTGTGAACCCGGCCCAGGCGGCGCCGCGGCTGCTGGCCGTCGAGCCCGGTCGCCGCGCGCCCGGCGCCGAGACCGGCGCCGAGACCGAGCCGCGGTGGCTGGCGGAGGTCCGGCTGCGGGCCTTGCGCCGGGTGCTCTGGCTGCGGCACCTCTGGTCGGAATATCAGTACGAGGGCGAGCATCTGCTGGCAATCGGCCACGGCGAGGTAGACCGCGCGCTCGTGTCACCGGTCGAGGCCACCGAGGCCGAACGGGCCTTCTACCAGTCGGACCAGCAGGCCCTCATCGCGTCCGAGCGGATCGCCGCGCTTGATGACGGCCCCATGGATGACAGGCTCGGGCATCTCACCGGCACGCTCGGCCTCTCGCCCGCCGAGGAGGCGCTGTACATGCTCATGGCCGCGGGAGCGCTGAGGCCGGCGCTCGCCCGGGTGTTCGGATACCTGCTTGACGGAACCGAGGCGGCCTATCCGACCCCGGCCCTGGCGGCGAGCCTGTTCGAGCTGCCCGCCGAGCCGCCGCCGGGCCCGGAATCCGCGCTCATCCGGTGGCGGCTCGGCGAGCCGGTAGCGACCGGACCCGGCGCCTTCGCATCCTCCGCCGGCTGGTGCCCCGACGCGTTGCTGCTGCGGGCGCTGGCCGGGCGCGCGACGGCCCGCGACCGCGGTACGGTACCGGCCGGACTGAACCTGCTGACCAGCTGGTCAAGCGGTACGACCGGCCGTGACGTCGAGCCGCCGCCTGATCCGGTCCTGCACCCGGAGGCGCTGGAGGAGATCGTCCGCTTTGTGCAGGCGCTCGGCCGGGACGGCGCGACCGGGCCGCTGCCGGTCGAGATCGAGATCGCGGGCAGCGCCGGGTCCGGCCGGACGAGCCTGGCCGCGCAGGCCGCGGCCAGGCTCGGATTCGGGCTCGTGGCCGTGGACGCCGCGGCTCTCGCGGACCGGGCGGACTGCCTGGCCGCCGTCGTACGTGAAGTGCGCCGCGCGCGCCTGGAGGGCTCCATCCTGGAATGGGAACGCGCCGACGCGCTGCCGGCCGATCTGTGGGCCGCCGTTCCCGCGGCGCCGCTGGGGTTCTTCTCGGTCGTCTCCCCCGGCCCTGGCCGCGCCGGGTGCCGCTCGATCCGGCGTTCGGTCCGGTGCGGTCCGATCGGCCGGGCCGACCGCCTCCGGCTGTGGTCCTCACTCGTCACGGCGCCGGCTCCAGACCCAGTGGCCGAGTGGGCGCTGCGGCCCGCCGAGATCGGCGTCGCCGCGCGTGTCGCGCCCGCCGGGGACCACGAGGTAAAGGAGGTATGCCGGCGGCTGCTGATGGCTGGCTCCCCCGAGCTGCTCAGCCCGCTGACGCGGCCGTACACGTGGGATGATCTGGTCCTCTCGCCGGCCACCGCAGCGCACCTGCGCGAGTTCGAGGCGCAGGCGGCCAGCCGCGGCCGGGTGCTTGACGACTGGTGCTTTTCCCGGCTCACCTCGCTGAGCCGGGGCACGACCGCGCTGTTCGCCGGCCCGAGCGGAACGGGCAAGACCATGGCCGCACAGGTCCTGGCCAGGTCGCTGGGACTTGACCTGTACCGGATTGACCTCGCCGGGATCATGAGCAAGTACATAGGGGAGACCGAGAAGCACCTCCGCCAGGTTTTCGAGGCCTGCGAGCGGGCGCCGGTGCTGCTGCTCTTCGACGAGGCGGACGCCCTGTTCGGCAAGCGGACCCAGGTCAGCGACGCCCACGACCGGTACGCGAACATCGAGATCGACTACCTGCTGCAGCGGATGGAGCAGTTCGACGGTGTCGCGGTCCTGGCCACCAACCGCAAGGGCGATCTCGATACCGCCTTCATCCGCCGGCTGCGCTTCATCATCGACTTCGCCCCGCCCAGCGCGCAGGAGCGCGAGCAGCTGTGGCGGCGCGCGCTCGAGGGCGCGACCGATGCCGGCGCCAGGCCGCTCACCGGCGACCTCGACTGGCCGGGCCTGGCCAGGGACCTGGACCTGACCGGCGCCGCGATCAAGTCGGCGGCACTGGCCGCGGCCTTCCTCGCCCGGGATGAGGGCAGCCTCATCTCACAGCACCACGTGCTCGCTGCGGCACGGCGCGAGCTCGGGAAGCAGGGAGTCGTCGTCCGGCCCGGCTACGGGGGCCTGCGATGAGCCCGCGCGCAGGCGGGCCGCCCGCGGGTCCGGAGGGGGCCGGTGACGTTCACGTCGGCCGGCTGGCGCTGCGCGTGAGCGGCCTGGATGAGGACGCTGCCCGCGCGCTCGCCCGCCTGGTCGCGGAGCGGCTCACCGCGGACCTGCTGCGGCCGGCCGGGGCGGCCGGCCTTGACGCCCTGCAGGTCGAGGTGAGGCTCGGCGACGCCGGCCAGGCCGCGACGCCGGACGCACTGGCGCGGCGTATCGCGGACCAGGTCGGCCGGGTACTGGCCCGCGACAGGCTCTGCGGCGGGCCAGACGCCGAGGCTGCGCCGTGAGCGGGGTCGTGATGAAGGGCGCGCTGGTCGAGTTCATGCCGACGTTCGTCCCGCTGCCGGTGCCGAACGTCATCGTCTTCCAGTACAACCCCGAGACGATGACCCACACCTGGACCCAGCCGGAGCCGGCCAGCACCGCGGGACGGGTGACGAGCAACCCGCTGGCGGTGCAGGGGATGCCGGGTGAGTCGTTCTCCTTCACGATCGCGATGGACGCGAGTGACGAGATCGCCGACGGCAGCGCGCCCACGGCGGCGCTCGCCAAGGTGAGCGGGATATACAGCAGGCTCGCCGCACTGGAGATGCTCCTCTACCCGACCGGGGCGCCCGGCACGCTGGTCGGCACCGTGTCGGCGGCCATCACCGCGTCGCTTACCGGCGTGGCCACCGACCCGGTCCGCACGGTTCCGGAGTCCGTCATGCCGGTCACCTTGTTCATCTGGGGACCGGGACGGATCGTGCCCGTCCGGGTGACCGACCTGACGATCACCGAGCAGCTCTATGACCCGGCGCTGAACCCGACCCACGCCGAAGCCCAGCTCTCGCTGCGGGTGCTGACCCCCGCCGAACTCGTCGGGGCAGCCGCCGACGACGACGTGCTCGCCAGCCTGGCCACGATCACCTACACCTACACGCTCGCGCTGCGCCAAGCGCTCGCGGTGGCTAACCTCGCCAACGCGGCCGAGTCGATCATCGGGATGATCCCGCACTGAGAAAGAGCCGCTATGTTCACTTCCGACAGCCGTTACGCGAAGCAGCCCGTCTACACCATCACACTGGCGTCCGGTGCGCAGGTCAGCGTAGTGACGCCGGCCGGAGCGAACCCGGCGCCGATCGCTGGCTACAGCCAGCAGGCCAGCCAGGGGCGCCTGGACCTCGTCGCGGCTCAGTACCTGAACGCGCCGACCGCCTTCTGGCGGCTCTGCGACGCGAACAACGCCATGATCGCGGCCGCCCTCGCGGCCCGGGCGCTCATCGGCATCCCGGTCGGAGGCGCTCCGTGACCGTTGCCGTGCAGCTGCAGGTCGGCGGCACCGCGGTGCCCGTAGCGTTCTACGACGCGATCCAGCAGCTGGAGGTCGAGGAGAGCTCCGACCGGCCAGGTGCCCTGCTGCTGCGGCTGCCTGTGAACCGCACCTCGGCAGGGGACCTCCAGTTCGTGGGCGACGGCACCTTCGAGCCGATGACCAACCTCTGCGTCACGGTCACCCCGGCGCGGAGCAAGAAGACCCAGTGCATCTTCGACGGGTACGTGCTGTCCTGGCGGCTGCACATGGACCGCACGTCGAGCTCCTCGACGATCGACATCTGGGCCCAGGACGCCTCGTGGCTGATGAATGTCGACGACAACGTCACCGAATGGTCCGGCCTGACCGACGGGGAGGTCGCGAACGCCATCTTCGGCAGTTACGGTTTCACCCCCGCCGCCGGCAATACCGATGACGACTCCCCGAGCCACACGCCCGACGGGCACACGCTCTTCCAGCGAGCGACCGACCTGCAGTTCCTGCGCGGCCTGGCGCGGCGCGGCGCGAAGCTGTGCCGGGTCGCCTGCACCGATACTCCCGGCGTCCGGACCGGGTACTTCGTGACGCCCGCGGTCGACGGCCAGCCCGCGGCGACCATCTCGCTGCTTGACCCCGATACCTGGACGGTGGAGACCCTCGACTTCGACTGGGACGTGATGCGCCCGACGGAGGCCGACGCGAGCCAGGTGGACCTCACCCAGGCCTCGGACGCCGGCACCGACGTGAGCGCCACCGACAGCGGCCTGAACCCGCTGGACGACCGGGACTACCCGACCTACCTGGGGCAGTCCTCGACCCTGCTGCTGACCGCGCCGGCCGACCTGCCCGAGCTGAGCCAGCGCACGGCGGCGGTGCTCGCCGACTCCGGGTTCTTCGCCCGCTGCACCGGGGAAGCGGACGCGGACCGGATCGGCGCGATCTTGCGAGTCGGCGATGTCGTGATCATCGAGGGCGCCGGCAGCATCCAGTCCGGCGCCTGGCTCGTCTGGAACGTCCGGCACAGCTTCTCGCCGGACTCCTGGAAGATGGCCTTCACACTGGTCCGCAACGCAATGGGCCCGGCGGCTCCGGGCGGCAGCATCTCCTCGCTCGCAGGCTCACTCACCGGGCCGGCCGGGGTGATGTCACCGTGACGGCGGCGGACGACCGCGCCCTTGAGGACCTTCTCGAGCGGCTGCGCACGCGGTTTTACGGCAAGTACCGCGGGATCGTGTCCGCCGTGGACGCGCAGACCATGCGGATCAAGGCGAAGGTACCGTCCGTGCTCGGCGAGACCGACACCGGCTGGTGCATGCCCTGCGTCCCCTATGCCGGCCCGAACGTCGGCTTCGCGTTCCTGCCCGAGGCGGGCAGCGGGGTCTGGATCGAGTTCGAGGGCGGGGACGTGTCCTACCCGATCTGGGTCGGCGGGTACTGGCGTCAAGGTGAGATCCCGGCGGACGCGGCGGCCCAGGTGAAAGTGATCGTCACGGCCGCGCCGCACAAGCTCGAGTTCGACGACGACCAGGGATCGGTCACGCTCTCCGACCCCAACGGCAACACCGTGACCCTGGACAGTTCCGGCATCACGATCGCCAACGGCCAGTCGGTCTCGGTCGTCGTCAGCAGCTCGAGCGTATCGGTGAACGACGGCGCGCTGGAGGTGCAGTGACGACCATCGCCCGGCAGGATTACGCCTTCCCGTTCCGGATCGACCCGGCATCGCAGCAGACCGCCCAGATCGGCTACGCCGCCCACGTCGACCAGATGGTCCTGCAACTGCTGCTCACCACCCCCGGCGAACGCGTCGACCTGCCCCAGTTCGGCTGCGGGCTGCGGTCGCTGGTGTTCGCGCCGAACAACGACGCGCTGCTCGCGACCGTGAAACTGCGGGTCATCCAGGGCCTGAGCCAGTGGCTGGCCGGGGTGGTCAACGTCATCGACGTGGCGCTCAGCGGCAACCCGGGCGGATCGGTCCTGGAGCCCGGCACCATCCAGGTGACGGTCAGCTACATCCTCGTGGAGACCCAGGCGAGCCAGACCGTCACGGCGGTGATCAGTTGATCCCGGCCCCGCCCCCTCGTGACCGGCGCCAGATGCTCCTCGCGCCCGGCGCCGTCCGCAACGGCATCGACTACGTCAACGTCGCCGCCGACCAGACCCGGCTGTCCGTCCACTTCCTCAACGCGGTAGCCGTGCTGGGCAGCCCGCCGGCCGTGACGGTCACGATCGCGGGCAGCGGAGCGGCCACGACGATCAGCGCCGACGATCCTGCCGCCTGGAGCGCCGACAGCGAGGGCCGCCCGGTCCTGACCCTCACGGTGCCCGCCCCGGGGGATTTCTCGACGTACACGCTGACCATCGGCAGTGATCAGCTCGACCCGTTCTTCAGCTCGGTGCCCTTCACCTTCAAGGCGGCCTGCCCGACCACGCTCGACTACCAGACGCCGCCGGCGGCGTGCCCCGGCCCGGCGGACGAGCAGGTGCCCGTCGATTACCTGGCCAAGGATTTCGCCAGCTTCCGGCGAGCGCTGTCGGAATTCTCGACGCTGCGCTATCCCGCCTGGGTCGAGCGCTCGGAGGCGGATCTGGGCGTGGTGCTGATGGAGGCGCTCGCGGCCATCGCCGACGAGCTCAGCTACTACCAGGACCGGGTGTCAGCGGAGGCGACGATCCAGACCGCGGCGCAGCGGCTGTCCGTAGTCCGGCACGCCAGGCTCGTCGATTACGAGCCAGCCCCGGCGACCACCGCGACGACCGTCCTGCAGCTCGACGTGAAGCCCGCCCCGGTGAGTTCGCCGGCCGGGACGAGCTGGACCATCGACACGCCGCTGTTGTTCCGGGCCCTGGGAGCGGACGGGACCGTCATCGACTTCGAGGTCGAGGATCCCGCGGCGGGCCTGGCCAGCCTCGACGCCGCGCCCGCCGCCTGGGCCACCGTCGACCCGGGCTGGAACCGGGCCAGCCTGCGGCCTTACTACTGGGACGACAGCCAGCGCTGCCTGCTCGCGGGCTCGACCGAGCTGTACCTCACCGGCCACGGCCTCGGGCTGTACGCCGGCCAGCAGCTCCTGCTCGACACCTGCGCCGCGGCCAGCGGCGGTCCCCCGGCGCGGGAGCTGGTCACCGTGTCCGCCTCGCCCGGGCCGGCCGAGACGGAAGATCCGCTGGTCGGCAACATGCCCCTGACCGCCGTGTCGCTGACCGCGCCCACCGCTGAGGATCACGACCTGTACCGCACCACGGTGGCCGGGAACATCGTCCCGGCCGTGCAGGGCGTGCGCCGGAGCGAGACCTTCACGATCCCGCAGCCGGCGACGGACGCGCCCGGCCCCGTGGTGGTCCGCACCGGGCCGAACTCGACCCCGGGGGACCCGCGGCCCGACTACCGCTACAGCCTCGCGTCGGGCCCGCTGGCCTGGCTCGCCGTGCCAGGCCAGGACGACGACACGGCGACGCCTGCCCAGCCCGAGATCGTGCTCAGCACCGACGCGTCCGGCGGCGCGCCACGGTGGGAGTTCCAGCGCTGGCTGCTCGACGCGGGGGCGGCCGACCAGGCATACTCGCTCACCCCCGAGCAGTACTCCCCCGTGCTCACCAGCGGCGGCACGACGTGGTACGACTACGACGGCGATGGCGGCACGACGGTCCGCTTCGGCGACGGTACCTTCGGCGCCTCCCCGCCGCCGGGCACGCAGTTCACCGTCTTGTACCGGGTCGGCGGCGGCTCGGCCGGCAACGTCCCGGCCGGCACGATCGTGACCGCCGCCCCAGGGCAGCCGCAAGGGGCACTGATCGATGCCTGCACCAACCCCTTCCCGGCCAGCGGCGGCACGGACGCCGAGACCAATGCCCAGGTGCGCGTCCGTGCCCCGCAGCAGTTCCGCGCGGAACCGCTTCGCGTGGTGCAGGCGGCGGACTATGTGGCCGCCGCCCAGTCGCTGCCCTGGGTGCAGCAGGCGGGCACCACGTTCCGCTGGACTGGCAGCTGGCTCACCGTCCTGACCAGCGCCAACCCGTCAGGAAGCGAGGAGCCGACGATCCCGCAGCTCGCCGGGCTTACCGAGCTGCTGAACCAGCGGCGGCTGGCCGGCTACGACAGCTACGTCCTGCCGCCGCGGTACGTCTCGGTCGATCTGCAGCTCACGCTCTGCGGTCAGCCCGCCGCCTTCGCCAGCGACGTGCGCGCGGCCGTGCTCGCCCGCCTGCAGCCCGGCTCTGTCCCGGGCGGTGCGGCGGGCTTCTTCGACCATTCCCGGTGGAGCTTCGGCCAGCCGCTGGAATCAAGTGCGCTGCTCGCCGCTATCCAGTCATGCCCGGGCGTGGCCGGGGTTTACCAGGTCCTGTACCGGCAGCGCGGCGCCCAGCTGGACTGGACCGCGCTGCCCGACACGCTGACCATGGCCGCCGACCAGATCCTCCGCATCGACAACGATCCGAGCCGGCCGGATGCCGGATCGCTGCAGGTGACAGTGGAAGGATCCAAATGAGCGACGGGACCGCATCACCGTGTCCGTGTGCGCAGTGCCAGGGACCGCGGGTCGTCAGCAACGCGCCTGGCCTCGCCCAGATCGCCTACCGGGCGGACGACTTCGCCGGCCTGCGCCAGGCCATGCTGCGGCCGCGGCCGGGCGAGACGGCCATCGGCAGCTGGCGGCCGGCCCCCGGGGACCTGGGCCTGCAGATCCTCGAATGGTGGGCCTACCTCGGTGACATCCTCACCTTCTACAACGAGCGCATCGCCAACGAGAGCTACCTGCGCACCGCCACGCAGTCCGGCAGCGTCGCGAACCTGGTGGCACTGCTCGGCTACGAGCCGGCCCCCGGCATCGCCGCGACCGGCCAGGTGGCCGCGATCCGGTCGGCGGCCCACCCCAACGAGCCGCTCGTCATCCCGGCCGGCCTGCGCCTGTCCAGCGTGGCGACCCCTGGCGCCGCCGCCCAGACCTTCGAGGCGGACTCCGCCGCCAGCTTCACCGGGGTGTCAAGCGTGCCGGCCACCCCGGCGCCGCAGACCGCCCTGGCGGTCGATGACGCGGGGAACCCGCAGTCCGTCCTGGTCTCCGGCCGGGTGAGCAGCGTCAAGCCGGGCGACCGGCTGCTGCTGGCCGCAAAGCAGTTCGCCGGGAACGACGACAACTGGTCGCTGGTCAGCGTGGACGCCATCGGGCCCGCGGCCGATCCCGGAACCGGGGCCGTCACGACGACGATCGCGCTGTCCGCCGCCGGATGGGGCCCGGCCCCCGTGCCGGCGGCGCAGGGGGGCGCCGCGACCGGACCAGGGACATCGGCCCAGTGCACGGATTACCGGCTGATGCGCCCTACAGCGGCGGCTGCCCTGTGGAACAACCAGGCCGCCATCGGCGGCGGCCAGGTGGTCATCGCGCCATCGGGCTCGGGCCTCACGGTGCAGCTGTCGGCAGCGGTCCGGGCCATCTCGCCCGGCGACATGATCCTGTTCGACGGCGGCGCGCAGGCACCGGCCGCCCTGGCCGTGGTGGCCGGCGTCTCCGAGGTGCTCTGGGCCGTCCCCTACCCCGTCCTGCCCGGCGCGTCCCTGGCCAGCCCGCCCGATATCGCCGTCACGCATACGCAACTGACGCTGACGCTCGCGCCGCCGGACGCCGCCATGCTGCTCGCCACTCAGGAGGCCAGCACGCTCGGCTCGGTCACCGTCCGCTACGGCTTCAAGGACGTGGGCCAGGTCATCGCCGTCCCGGCGCCGGCCCTGACGGGCCTGCCCGCGACCGTCACGGTGCCCGCGTCCTACGCCCCGCCCGACGGCGGCGCGACCGCTTTCCTCACCGGCGCGGACGGCACCGGTCTCCTCGTCACGGTGAGCCCGGCCGGCGCCGGCCAGGTCACGCTCACCGGGGCAGGCATCCCGCCGGCGACCGTCACCACGCCGCTCGCCGTGCCGCTGCGGCTGCTGCTCGACCTGGTGCCGGTATCACGCGGCACCACGGTAGCCAGCGAGGTGCTCGGCAGCGGGAACGCCGCGCTGATCAACCAGTCCTTCACGCTGTCCAAGTCACCGCTCACCTACCTCGCGGCCGGCCACGGCGCGGTCGCCGCCCTGGCCGTGTACGTCGACGGGATCCAGTGGCAGCAGGTGCCGAGCTTTTACGACCAGGCGGCCAGCGCCAGGGTCTTCGTGGTGACGCGCTCGGCTGACCAGACGGTCACCACCATCAGCTTCGGGGACGGCGTCAACGGCGCCCGGCTGACGTCAGGGACCGCGAACGTGGTGGCCGCCTACCGTTACGGCTCGGGGGCGGCCAGCCCCCCCGCCGGGCGGCTGACCACGATCGCCCAGCCGCAGCCCAACCTGGCCGCCATCCAGAACCCTGTCGCGGTGTCAGGCGGTGCCGATCCCCAGACCGCCGACGACGTCCGCGCCAGCGCCCCGGCGAGCGTGTTCACCTTCGGCCGGGCGGTGTCCGCCGTGGACTACGAGGTGGTCGCAGCCCAGGCGCCCGGAGTTTCCCGGGTCGCTGCCTCCTGGAGCTTCGACGGGACCGAGCAGCGCGCGCTGGTAACCGTCTACGTAGGCGACGACGCGGCGGCGGTCGCGGCGGCGAGCGCCGCACTCACGGGTGCCGACGACCCGAACCGGCCGGTTTCCGTGCTCGCCGCGACCCCGGTTGAGCTGCAGCTGTCCTGCTCCCTGATGGTGGCCGCCGGCCGGCGGGTCCCGGCGGTCGTCGCGGCCGCCACGGCGGCGCTCTCGGACCCGGCCCAGGGGCTGTTCAGCCCCGCCGGCATGGGCATCGGCCAGCGGCTCTACCGCAGCGCCATCGATGCCGCCCTGATGGTCCCAGGTGTCGCCGCCGTCCGCAGCCTCACCGTCACCCGGACCGGGGCGGGCCCTGCGCCGGGAGAGCAGCCGCCGGCCGGGCAGGCCCTGGCGGACTTCTTCGACCCCGGTCAGGGCTCGTTCTTCGACCTCCCGGCCGCCAACGTCTCCATCACCGGGGTGAGCGCCAGTGACTGAGATCAGCGACGGATACGACAGCTACTACGCCGAGCGGCTGTGGCAGCTGCTCCCCGCGGTCTACCGGACGGCCGACGCCGGCAGCTCCGGCGGCCAGGGGCCGCTGCGGGAACTGGTCAACCGGATCGGCCCGCAGATGGCCGTCGTCCGGCGCAGCATCGACCGGCTGTGGGCGGACCAGTCCAGTGAGACCTGCGACGACTGGGTCATCCCCTACCTGGGGGACCTGCTGGACACCAACCTCATCAGCAACCTCGGCCCTGCTGCCCAGCGTCTTGACGTCGCGAACACCATCCGCTACCGCCGCCGCAAGGGCACCGTCGAGGTTCTCGAAGAGCTCGCGCACGACGTCACGGCCATCAACGGCACGCGCTGGACCGCGCACGTCGTCGAGGGCTTCCGGCGGCTCGCGCGCACCAGGCACGGCCTGGACCCGGTCTTCGGGGCGGCAGCCTCGCCGAACGCGAGCCCCGCGGAGGTGGCCGAGCTGCTGCAGATCGAGGGCCTGACCGGGCTGCTGACGGCTAGTCCGGCTGGCGGCTTCGCGGACCTACGGTCCCGCCACGGCGCCTGCCTCGCGCATACGGCCTTCGACGAGAGTTTTCACCTAGCCGACGTGCGGGCCGGCCGCGGCGCCGTTGGCCACTTCGGGATTTCCAAGCTCCTGGTGTTCTTGTGGCGGCTGACCAGTTTCGGCGTCCCGGCCGGCACGCCCGTCCCGGTAGCCGGATGTCCCGGCCAGTACGTGTTCGACCCGGCCGGCCGGGCGGTCCCGCTCTTCCTGCCCCAGCCGCCGCCCGCGGCGGACGACTTTCCCGGGTCCTGGACGCCAGCGCACGAGTGGCAGGTCCCCGGCCCGCTGACGAGTTCCCTCGAGACCGCCATCACCGACGCCGGAGCGTCCCCGCCACCGCCGGCCCGCCCGGGTTACCCCGACGGCGCGGTACCGCCACGTTACGCGCTCGGGCCGGGGTGGCAGCTGACGTCGGTCTGGCCCGAGATCGGCAGGTTCGCGGCGGCCGCCGGGGCTGGCTCTCCTCCTGCGCCGCTCGCGGTCGATTACCACTACGGGTTCTCCTCGATGATCGGCGCCGGGCCTTACGACCGCAGCCTGCTCGGCACTCCCCCGGCCGGCACCGGCACCGAGACGACCGTGGCCGGCGGCCTGCACCTCGATACGGCACTCGCCGCGGCGGGACCATCCGGCATCGTCACGATCGGCGACCCGGTTGCTCCTGATTCCGCCACCTACACGGCTCTGGCGGACGTCGGCTCGAGCGGCCAGCCGATCGTCTCGATGCTGGTCCGGGCCGGCCCTGGCATGCGCCCGGTGGTCCGGCCCGCGGCCGGAACGGGTCCCTGGGTCTTCACCGGCGGCGGTGCGGCAGAGCTCGTCCTCGACGGGCTGACCCTGGCCGGATGCGACATCGTGCTGCGCGGCTCGTTCCGCTCGGTCCGCATGACCGCCTGCACCGTTGACCCCGGCACCGCCGCGGCGGGCTCGCCGCCGCTCGCGGCGGCGGCCGACGGCCGGCTCCTGGCGCCGTGCCGGATCTTCGTCGAAGCCGACCCGGCGGTGCTGCCCGGTAGCCAGGGCGCAATCGCCGAACTGCTCATCGACCACTGCATCCTGGGCCCGGTCCGCACGCGTTTCGGCGGGTCGGTCGAGACGCTGGCGATCAGCGACAGCATCATCCAGGGTCTCCCGGCCACGGCCGGGGCAGCTTACACCGCGGCGGACATCTTCGACCCCCCGCTGCTGGCCCGCGGCCTGCTGGCGGCCGAGCCGCTGGCCGAGGCACTGCTCAGCGCGATGCCGGCCGCGGTGAAACCCGCCCTGCAGGCGTATCTGACCGGGTCCCCGCCAAGCCTGGAACCCGCCCTGCCGCAGCTTATCCTGGACGGGCTCAACACGCTGGTCAGCGGGCCCTCCCTCTATGCGGAGGCGCTGCTGTCCGCGGTCAGCCTGAGCGCCGGCACGCTCGCGCTCGCCGGGCAGGCCGCCGTCCTGGGCCCGGCCCAGCTCGCCGTCCTGAACCGCGCCCTGCTCGACGAGTGCTTCCCGGTCGCCCTCGGCGCGGCCGCCCTCGCGGTCGCGGACGCCACGACGCAGCTCACCCGGGTCACCGTCCTCGGGCGCACCGCCGCGCACCGCCTGCAGGCGAGCGACTCGATCCTGCACGACTTCACCGCCGTCGATGACGTCCAGGACGGCGGCGTGCGCTACAGCGTCTACGCCAGCGGCAGCGTCGTTCCCCGCCAGTACGCGTCGGCGGTGATCCCGCCCGGCGCGCCGATCTTCACGAGCACATCCTACGGTGATCCCGGCTACGCCCAGCTGCTCGAGATCGCGGACGCGGCGATCACGGGCGGTGCCGGCGAGGCATCCATTTCCTCGGGCGCGGAGAACAGCTCAGAGATGGGCGCATTCTGTGCTGACCTCAACCCGCTGCGCGAGCAGGGGCTGCTGACCAAATACGCCGAATTCATGCCGCTCGGGCTCACGCCGGTGATCATCCATGTCACCTGAGCACCGGCACGCGCGGGACGGGAGAGGGGGCCTTCCATGGCCGGGGACTACGCACGAGTGAGCTATGACCCGGGCCGCAAGTGGCGCGGGCTGACCGCCCAGCAGGGCCGGGTGACGGTCGAGGCCGACTGGAACGAGGCCGCGGCGATCGTCAGGGAGCGCGACCGGCAGCTGACGCTCGACGTCGTCGGACCCGTCGGCACCCCCGATCAGGGCTACTCGGTGACGGCGGTCGCCGCGGCCGGCGGCCCGCCGGGGTCCACGCCTGGCGATCTGCTCATCGGGCCGGGCACCCTCTACCTCGGCGGCGAGCGGCTTGATCTCGACGCGCCGGTCGACTACGCGCTGCAGCCCGACTGGCTTGACTTTTCGACTGACCCGCTCTGGCTGGCCCCGGCCGTCCCGGCCGGACCGGGGCCTTCCTACGAGGTCGTCTACCTGCTCGCCTCCGAACAGGAGGTCTCGGCGGTCGAGGATCCGGCGCTGGCCGATGTCGCTCTGGGCGGCCCGGACACGATGCAGCGCCAGCGCATTCTCCAGCACTTCGTGCGCCAGCCGAGTCCGTCCGGCGATATCGGCGACTCCTGGAGCGCGGTGGTCGGCTCCCTGCAGAGCGCCGGCCTGGGGTTCGACGGGGCGACGATGCGGGCCGGATCCGCCGCCAGCCTCCTGGTGTCGTTCACGAACCCCGCGGCCGCCCCCAGTCTCTGCCAGCCCGTCATGACCGGCGGCTACCTGGGCGCCGAGAACCAGATGATCAGGGTGATGGTCGCGAGCGCCGACACCTCCGGCGTGCCCACCATCGTGTGGGGTTTTGACGACGCCTCGTTCCTCTACCGTATCCAGGCAGCAACGTATGACCCGGGCTCAGGCAACACGACGCTGACGCTGGCCACCGCGCCCGTGGACAGCTACCACATCCCGGTCGCGGGCCAGGCGGTGGAGGTGCTGCGCGACGCCGCCCAGCTCACCGCGACCAGCCCGGTTCAGCTGCAGGGCACGGACTTCATCGCGTCGCCCGCCGGCGTCGTCACGCTCCTGACCAGTGCCTACGACCCGGACCTGCGGCAGCTCGTGGTGTCCGGGCAGCTCCCGCCTGATTACCTGTCGGGCGCGACGCCGCAGCTGTTCCTGCGCGTATGGCAGGCAGAGGTGGCCGCGCCGCCAGGCCAGCCGATCCCCCTGGTCTCGGTCAACCAGGCCGGGACAGCCGCCGACACCGGTATCGCCGTCACGGTGTCCTCCAGCACCGGCGCCTTTCATTTCGGCGACTTCTGGCGTTTCGCGCTGCGGCCTATCGAGCCCGCGATCATCTACCCGGAACGGTACCTGGCCGGACCGCAGCCCCCCGACGGTCCCCGGACCTGGACGTGTCCCCTCGCGGTGCTGGAATGGGAGGCCGGCAGCGCGACGGTCCTGCACGCCGTTCCGCCGTTCGCCGGCCTGGCGGAGCTGACCGCCAAGGGCGGCTGCTGCACCGTGGACGTCGGCCTGCCGGACGTTGACGGCGGCGCCTCGCTGCCTAATCTGCTCGCGGGCTACGCCAACCGCGGGCCGGTCACCATCTGCCTGGAGCCGGGCACCTACACGCTCCCGGCACCGCTCGTGCTCGGACCAGGACTCGACGGCCTTACGCTGCAAGGCTCCCGGGAGGGGGTCCTCTTGCAGGCCGCAGCCGCACCGGGGCCAGCATTCGCCGCCGGGCTGATCGCCGTGCAGGGCGCGAGCTCGGTCACCATCCGCGGCATCGAGCTGGCGCCGGCGCCGGTCACCGTCACGGTGCCGGCCGGCTCGTTCGCCGGCCTGTCGTCCCAGAATCAGGTACTCCTTGACGCCTTCGGCACGCAGCTGCAGGTAGCGTTCGGCATCTGCGCGGGCAGCGCCGTCGGCCTGACCATCGAGGACTGTACCTTCACGCTGCCCGCTCCCGGCGGGACCAACTTCTTCGGTGCCGGGGTCTACGCCAGCGGGGCGATAACTGGCGTCGCGGTCACGGACTGCACCTTCCGGTCGGCCGCGGCGCTGACGACGGCGCCGTTCTATGCCCTGACGGCGGGCACCCAGCCGCAGCCGCAGCCTCCGTGGCAGCTGACCTTCGGCTGCCTCCAGGTACCGGCGTCCGGCTCCGCCGGGGCGGGCGGGACAGGGCTGCTCGACGATGCGTCGATCGAGGGCTGCACGTTCCAGGACGTGACCGTTCCGGCGCTCCTGATGTCCGAGCTGGGATCGCTGTCCATCGACCGGAATACGGTCCGCGACTCCTACGGCGGCTTCTGGCTGGTCTCGCTCGACCCGGCGCATTCCGGCTTCTTCGATCCGAACGCGGTCGGCGATCCAGCTACCTTCCAGACCTTCGCCCGGCAGGGGACCACACCGTTGCTCGATCGCATCCTGGTGATCGCGCCGGCGATCGGGCAGGCGCTGCCGCCGTCCCCGCCGTCCCCGCCGGGCAGCGGGCCGCAGCCGCCGGGGACAGCTGGCTCGCTGCGCCTGGATTTCCGTGACTGCCAGGTGGACGCGGTCATCACCGGTTCGAACTCCGGCGCCGGACTGCTCGTCATCGACCTGGCGGAGGGCACCGGGTCGGCGGTGATTCACGGCAACCGGATCCGCAACCGCTTCCCGGCCGGAGACGCAGCCCTGGCTTACGGACTCGAGGAGGCCGGCATAACGGGCAATATCCTCGCGAACGAGGTCGCTGCCGCCGAGCTCCCCGCAGCGAACCTGAACAGCTTCAGCATGGTGCTGTCGGCGACCGCCACACCGCTGGGCGTGCCAGCCGTGGCCATCACCGGCAACGTACTGATCGGTACCACCGAGCTTCCGGTGCGCCCGAGCACGATCCCGTCGGCGCTGCAGGACTGGGACGTGCTGAACACGGTGATCCCCTATGTCGTGCCGCCCGTCGTGACGGGGATAGCGCCCGTCAGCGGAAAGCCGGCCGGCGGCGACA